>Ga0268298_10001135_pt1 | contig 32148 bp, 34 predicted proteins | sample WWTPWeurt_MetaG_FD_194462 | JGI IMG/M metagenome (GOLD analysis project Ga0268298, IMG submission 194462) | Activated sludge microbial communities from WWTP in Nijmegen, Gelderland, Netherland - WWTP Weurt | ecosystem: Engineered > WWTP > Aerobic digester > Activated sludge | place... | reverse complement strand
TTCCTTGTGGCCATTGATGAAATGGCAGAGCTCCCGAGGCGGATATTTCTCGTCATCGACGTTGAGGGCCTTGAGGAGCCGCTTGACCGCCGCCAACTGGTCGGCGGAATCGAGGATCTGAAAGGTCTGAGGCAACCCGGCCTCGCGATGGTGGGCCCGCAACAGGCGGTTGCACAGCCCGTGAAAGGTGCCGATCCACAGGCCCCGCGGATTGATGGGCACGAGGGCCGACAGGCGGGCGGTCATTTCCTTGGCGGCCTTATTGGTGAAGGTGACCGCCAGCACACCGTGGGGACTGACCTGGCCGGTGGAGATCAGCCAGGCGATGCGGGTCGTGAGCACCCGCGTCTTGCCGCTGCCGGCGCCGGCCAGGATGAGGGCATGGACCGGCGGCAGGGTCACGGCCTGAAGTTGAGGGGCATTGAGATGAGCGAGAAGATCGGACATGAATCAATTTCCGGCGCCGGCGGCAGGTATAAACTTGCCAGCGCCTATAACGAAAGGCATAGACGACGACAGGCCACTACCCATTGTGCAACGCAATGTCAACCGTGAATTCATACGCTACAAACAGTCACAAAGCGGCGGTAGACTTCGACACAAATAAATGCTGCAATGCACAAAACAAAAGAGAGCCCAAAAGGCTGGCCGTCATCAGAGAAAGTGGCTACCGCCACAGTAGCGAAAGGAGTAACACAATGAAAGCACCGAAAATCCTGCCCTGGATCGCCAAGCGCGCCGGGATCAGCGAGGAACTCGCCCTCAAGCTCTGGCGCCGCGGCGCCGGCGAAGCCGAATACCTGTGCGGCAAGGCCCAGGGCCCCGAGTACTGGGGCCTGGCCGTCGAACGCTTCCTCGCCCTGGTCGAGGACGAAGCCGGCCGCAGCCCCGCCTACACCCTGGAATCGGCCCCCCGCCTCTCCTGGATGTTCCGCCATCAGACCCGCATGTCGCTCCTCACCCTGATGGCTGCCCAGAATGCCTACCGCTACTGGCAGGACACCTGGGGCAATCTGCGCGGCGCCAAAAAGGCCGCCTGAGGCTCAGCGCCGATAGGGCCTGGCCGCCGGAAGGGCCAGCTCCTGCGCCAGGCGTGAGGCGAGCTTTTCCGCCTCCTCCTGGCCGGGAATCTGCCCCAGGCGCAGTTCGTAGGTCTTGCCGTTCTGGCGGGGAACGATGCGCACCCCGTAGCCCGCCGCGGTCGCCCGATCATAGACGGCGAGGGCCGCGGCCTGATCCACATAGGTTCCCAGGCGTACGCCCCAGCGGCCACCCCGCTTCTGCAGGCCAGACCCGGCTTCGAGTTCGGTTTCCCGGGCCCATTTTTCCACCTGGGCGGCATCGACCGAAGCCACCGGGTCCGGCCCCTTGCCCTTGTCCGCGCCGTAGAACTGGAGCGGCTGGTCGAGTTGCACCAGCGCCCCGCCGGGATGAGACGCCGTGATGCGCCCTTCGAGCAGACATACGAAGTCGCGCTGATCGTCACTGCGGCCCCAGATGTCGGTACCGCGAATGCCGGCGGTCACGGTGCCGATCTGAACATTGATCGCGCGCCGGTCACTGCTACGCCGAAAGATGTCGGTGGTCAGACGGAAGGCCCCCTTGGCCACTTCGAGGGCCGCGGTAAACACGCCATTTTCCTTGCGACCCAGGGCATTGAGGCCGACGTGGCCGTTCTCTCCCACCCGCACGGCGCTGCCATCGGCCATCTGCACCAGGGCTCGCCCCCCGAAGCCGGTCACCAGGCGATCCCGGCTCTCCAGAGCCATCCCCGGCGCCAGGGCGAGACGCGCCCCGCCCCGCTCGACCCAGGCCGGCGCCTGCACCCCATCGACCACCGCATGGGGGGCCGCCAGCAGCGGCAGCGCGAGACCCCACAAGGCCAGCGCAGCGAGTTTCTTTGTCCATTGCCTCATGTCACGCTCCCGATATTGGATTGCCATGGATGACCCCGGATGATAACAGCCCCCTTGCCATTGGCACCTGGAGGCCTACACTCGCCGCCATGGATGAACCCAGCGACGAAGGTCTGATGCTTGCGTATCGCGCCGGCGACGCCGCCGCCTTCGAAACCTTGTACCGGCGCCACCGTAGTCGCCTCTACCGTCACCTCGTCCATCAATGCGGCGACGCCCGGCTGGCCGAAGACCTCTACCAGGACGTCTGGGCGCGCGTCATCGCGGCCCGTACGGGCTACGAGCCCCTGGCAAAATTTTCGACCTGGCTGTTCCGCATCGCCCATAACCGTCTCCTCGACCACTACCGCCAGCACGCCCGCGGGGTCGCTTCCAGATACGACGCAGACGCCGATCCGGATGCGCTGCCGGCCCGGGAAGACAGCAACCCGGCCCGCCAGGCGGAACGCCACAGCCTGGCACGACGCCTGTCCAGCGCCCTGGAGGAACTGCCCGAGCCCCAGCGCGAGGCCTTCCTGCTGGCCGAGGAGGGCGAACTCAGCCTGGAGGAGATCGCCGCCGCCACCCAGGTGGGGCGGGAAACCGCCAAGAGTCGGCTACGCTATGCCGTCGCCCGGCTGCGCATCGCCCTGGAGGATCTGCTATGAGCCCCCCCGACAACAGTCCCCGGGACGCCGAACTCGCCCGCCTGTATCGCCAGTCGCAGACCGCGGAGCCGCCGCCCGCCCTGGACGCCACCATCCTTGCCGCGTCGCGCCAGGCGCTGCAGCCGCAGCGGCAAGCGTGGTGGCGCCGTCTCCAGATACCGGTAAGCGTGGCGGCCACGGTCATGCTTGCGCTCATGCTCAGCCTGAGCATGGAGCGCCACCCGCCTGAAGAAGCCGGCGTCCCGGCCACGGCCGCACCCCCCGCCGGGGAAACTCCCGCTGCAGGGGGCGTTCCCGCAGCCAAAGACCAGGCCACCGGGCCCCAGCCCGGGCCAGCGGGCGTCCCTGCATCGGCAGCCAAAGCCCTGCCACGGCAGCCCGCCCGCCCGGAACCACGGCCAATCACCGCGGACCATTCCGATTCGTCCCCTGCCGCTTCTCCCCCGGCGGCTCACGCCCCGGCTGGTCCTCCAGCAGCTCACTCCCCGGCTGCTTCCCCAACTGCTCCCTCCGCGGCAACTTCCGCCCCGGTCGCCGCTGTTCCGAACAGCCCGGCGCCAGCCCCTGCCGCTCCCGCCCGCGATCAGGCGCTCCCGGCTCCCGCCGCCGCCCGCTCGACGGAAAGCACCGTCGGCGAATTGCGCGAGGAACGCAAGGCCCTCGCGGCCCCGACGCCCGCCGCCGGCGCCGCGCCCGCGCCCGCGCCGGTAGCCGCCGACCGGGCCCTGCCCAAGCGCGAGAAGGCGGCCCCCAGCCCGGCGGACTGGATCGAGGAAATCCGCACCCTGCGTCGCCAGGGCGCCACCCAGGAAGCCGAACGCCGCCTGCGGGAATTCCGCACCGCCTTCCCGGATTACCCCCTGCCCGACGATTTGCGCTGAGCTTTAACCCGACTGCGCGAGAACCGGCGTTTACCCGATCACCTCAACCTGATCGGAGAACACCGTGAAATCCCTCCTCACCGCGCTGGCCCTCGCCACCAGCCTCATCGCCCCTGCCCACGCCGGCTCCCTGGTGGACGTCCAGGTCATCGACCGCAGCACCGGCCAGACCCTGGAAACCTGGCGCCACCAGGGCCGCCTCTACGTGGCCGGCACACCGGGCAACCGCTACGCCATCAATCTCGGCAACAAGTCCGGCGGCCGCGTCCTGACAGTCCTGTCGGTGGATGGCGTCAATGCCGTGAGCGGCGAGACCGCCGCCGTCCGCCAGACCGGCTACGTCCTCACGCCCGGCCAGAGTGCCGAAATCGCCGGCTGGCGCAAGAGCCAGGACGAAGTCGCCGCCTTCTATTTCACTTCGGTGGCCGACAGCTACGCCAGCCGCAGCGACCGCCCCCGCAACGTGGGCGTCATCGGCGTTGCCGTCTTCCGGGAAATGGAGCCTCCCAAACCCGTCCTCCTGCCCGCCCCCCTGGCTTCCCGGGAGAAAGCCGAGGCCGCCGACTCCGCGGCCGCCACCGGCGCTGTCCGCGGCGAAGCCAAGGCCGCCCAGGCCCCGGCGGCCGAAAGCCGTTTGGGCACCGGCCACGGCGAGCGCATCGCGGCCCGCAGTGAATTCACCGAATTCGGCCGGGCCAGCGAGCAGCCGAGTGAGGTGATCGCCATCTACTACGACAGCCGCGCCAATCTGATGGCCCGCGGCATCATTCCGGGCACCCCCATGCACGGGCGCCCCAACCCCTTCCCGGGCGGCTTCGTGCCGGACCCCAAAGGCTGAAGCCCGCCCCGGCCGGGGCCGGAAAGCGCTCCCGAACCACGTATAATCTGCGGTTTTTCCACAGACTTTTTCGCCCCCGGCCATGCAGGACAAATACCAACCGGCAGCCATCGAGCGCGCCGTCCAGGAACACTGGGTCAAGACCGCCGCCGCCCGCGCCGTCGAAGACCTCAGCGGGCAACACGCCAAGCCCAAGTACTACTGCCTTTCCATGTTCCCCTACCCGTCGGGGAAACTGCACATGGGCCACGTGCGCAACTACACCATCGGCGACGTGCTCTCCCGCTTCCACACCATGCTGGGCTACAACGTGCTGCAGCCCATGGGTTGGGACGCCTTCGGCATGCCCGCCGAAAACGCCGCCCTCGCCAACAACGTTCCACCCGCCGGCTGGACCTATTCCAACATCGACTACATGAGGAAGCAGCTCCAGTCCCTGGGCTTCGCCATCGACTGGGAACGCGAGCTGGCCACCTGCACGCCCCAGTACTATCGCTGGGAGCAGTGGCTGTTCACCCGTCTCTACGAAAAGGGCCTGGTGTACAAGAAATTGGGCACGGTGAACTGGGACCCGGTGGATCACACCGTGCTGGCCAACGAGCAAGTCATCGACGGCCGCGGCTGGCGTTCCGGCGCCCTGGTCGAGAAGCGCGAGATCCCCATGTATTACATGAAGATCACCGCCTACGCCGAAGAATTGCTCGCCGAGCTGGATAACCTGCCGGGGTGGCCCGAGCAGGTGCGCCTGATGCAGAAGAACTGGATTGGCAAGAGCGTGGGCGTCAGGTTCGCCTTCCCTATCGTTTATCCCGGCGAAGCCGGCACCAATCTCCCCTCGCCCTCAGGGAGAGGGGCCGGGGGTGAGGGTGGGGAAGAACGACCCGACAAGCTCTGGGTCTTCACCACCCGTGCCGACACCATCATGGGCGTCACCTTCTGCGCCGTGGCGGCCGAGCACCCCCTCGCCACCCGCGCCGCCCGGGACAACCCTGCGCTGGCCGCCTTCATCGAGGAATGCAAGCAGGGCGGCGTCGCCGAGGCCGACCTGGCGACCATGGAAAAGAAGGGCATGCCCACCGGCATCTTCGTCGAGCATCCGCTCACCGGCGAGAAGGTCGAAGTCTGGGTCGGCAACTACGTGCTCATGGGCTACGGCGAAGGCGCCGTCATGGCCGTACCGGCCCACGACGAGCGGGACTTCGCCTTTGCCAAGAAGTATGGCCTGGCCATCAAGCAGGTCATCGCCGCCGCCGGCCAGCAATTCAGCCTGGACGGCTGGCAGGAATGGTATGGCGACAAAGCCAGGGGTGTCTGCGTCAATTCCGGCAAATACGATGGCCTGGCCTATGACGCTGCGGTGGACGCCATTGCCGCCGACCTGGCCGCGAAAGTTGTAAACGGCGAGAGCCTCGGCGAAAAGAAGGTGCAGTTCCGCCTGCGCGACTGGGGCATCTCCCGTCAGCGCTACTGGGGCTGTCCCATCCCCATCATCCACTGCCCGCGCTGCGGCGACGTGCCGGTCCCCGACGACCAGCTGCCCGTAGTGCTGCCGGAAAACGTCGAGATCACCGGCGCCGGCAGTCCCCTCGCCCGCATGCCGGAGTTCTACGAGACCAACTGCCCGAAGTGCGGCGGCAAGGCCAAGCGCGAAACCGACACCATGGACACCTTCGTCGAGTCGTCCTGGTATTTCCTGCGCTATGCCTGCCCGGACAACGCCACGGCCATGGTGGACGAGCGCGTCGCCTATTGGTGCAAGGGTGGCATCGACCAGTACATCGGCGGCATCGAGCACGCCATCCTGCACCTCCTCTACGCACGCTTCTTCACCAAGCTGATGCGTGATGTCGGCCTCATCGGCGACCTCGGCGAGCCCTTCGCCAACCTGCTGACGCAAGGCATGGTGGTGGCCCCCACCTTCTACCGCGAACTCGACGGTGGCAAGAAACAGTGGATCAACCCGGCCGACGTGGACGTCGTCACCGACGAGCGCGGTCGCCCCACCGGCGCATCTTTGCGCACCGACGGCCAGCCGGTGGTCATCGGCGGCACCGAGAAGATGTCGAAGTCGAAGAACAACGGCGTCGACCCCCAGGCCCTGATCGACCAGTACGGCGCCGACACGGCCCGCCTGTTCATCATGTTCGCCTCGCCGCCGGATCAGTCGCTGGAATGGTCCGATGCCGGCGTCGAGGGGGCCTACCGCTTTCTGCGCCGCCTGTGGAAGACAGTTTTCGAGCACGTCGGCGCTGGCCTGGTGCCCGCGTGCACCGGGAACGCAGACCTTTCCAAACCCCAGGCCGACCTGCGCCGCAAGCTGCACCAGACCCTGGGCAAGGTGGCCGACGACTACGGCCGGCGCAAGCAGTTCAACACGGCCATCGCCGCCGTCATGGAACTGCTCAACGCCTACGACAAGACCGACCTCGCCGGCGCCGCCGGCCGCGCCCTGGCCCAGGAGTTGCTGGAGAGCGCCGTTCTGGCGCTCTTCCCCATCGTGCCCCATATCGGTCAGGCCCTCTATGCCGAGCTGAAGCCCGGCCAGGATGCCGGCGTACAGCCCTTCCCCAAGGCCGACCCGGCCGCCCTGGTGCAGAGTGAAATCGAACTGGTCGTGCAGGTGAATGGCAAGCATCGCGGCGCCATCCGCGTCGCCGCCGATGCCGACAAGGCCGGCATAGAAGCCGCCGCCCTGGCTTCCGAAGGGGCGGTCAAGTTCATGGAAGGCAAGCCGGCCAAGAAGGTGGTGGTGGTGCCGGGCCGCCTGGTGAATATCGTCGTCTGACCCGTACGCTCTGCCTTTTCGTGCCCCCGCCCCCTGGAGACCCGCCTGCCATGAAGCGTCTATTTCTCGCCTTCCTCGCCGCCGTCCTGGTTGCGGCTTGCGGCTTCCAGTTGCGGGGTTCGACCAGTGCCACCCTGCCTTACAAGTCGATGTACATCGCCCTGCCCGAGAATTCTGAAATCGGCCTGTGGCTGGGGCGCTACATCAAAGCTTCCGGCAGCACCCAACTGGTGGCCAACGCGCGGGACGCCGAAGCCATATTCCAGCAGCTGCTGGATCAAAGGAACAAATCGATCCTCAGCCTGAACGCCAAGGGCGCGGTGCGGGAATATCGGCTCGAGGCCAAGTTCGCCTATCGCGTCATCGATCCCAAGGGCAAGGTTCTGGTGCCGCCCAGCGAAATCGTGCTTACCCGCGACTTGACCTTCGACGCCTCGGCGGTGCTCGCCAAGGACCAGGAAGAGGCCGTGCTGTGGCGTGACATGAGCAACGACCTGGCCAGTCAGATCCTCCGCCAACTGGCCATCGCCAAGCCGGGCAGCGGTGTGGAAGACGACTGATGCAACTCCGGGGAGACCAGTTCGCCTCCCACCTGGAAGGCCCCTTGCGTGCCCTCTACGTGCTGTATGGCGAAGAACCGCTCCTGGTTCTGGAGGCTGCCGACGCGCTCCGTGCCAAGGCCCGCCAGCAGGGCTACAGCGAACGCGAGGTCCTGACCGCCCTGCCCGGCTTCGACTGGGGCCAGCTTCTGGCCGCGGGAGGCAACCTTTCGCTTTTCGGCGACCGCAAGCTCATCGACCTGCGCATTCCCTCCGGCAAGCCAGGGCGCGACGGCAGTGCGGCCCTCCAGACCTGGTGCAGCCACCTCTCTCCCGACACCCTGCTCCTGGTCACCCTGCCTGAACTCGACTGGAAGGAAGAGAAGGCCGCGTGGTTCACGGCCCTCGCCGAAGCCGGGGTGACGGTGAAGCTCATGCCTCCGCCCCTGGGCGAACTGCCCGGGTGGATCGCCGGGCGCCTGCGGCGTCAGAAACAGCAAGCCGATACCGAGGCCCTGCGCTTCATTGCCGATCGCGTGGAGGGCAATCTGCTGGCGGCCCACCAGGAAATCCAGAAACTTGCCTTGCTGTACCCGGCCGGCGCCCTGAGCCTGGGACAGGTGCGCGAAGCGGTACTGAACGTCGCCCGTTACGACCTGGATGGCCTGCGCGAAGCCCTGCTGCTGGGGGATGTGGCACGTCTGGTGCGCACCCTGGACGGCCTCTGCCACGAGGGGGAAGCACCGCCCCTGGTGCTGTGGGCCATGACCGAGGAAATCCGCACCCTGGCCACCCTGCGCGCCGGCCTGGACCGAGGCCGGCCCCTGGAAGCCCTGCTCAAGGAAGCCCGCGTCTGGGGGCCACGCCAGGGGCCCGTCAAGCGGGCGCTACAGCGGCTGGGCCGCGGGACACTCGACTCGGCCATCGCCCATGCCGCGCGCATCGACCGCCTGGCCAAGGGCATCGGCCAGGGCAATGTATGGGAGGAATTCCAGCGCCTGGGCCTCACCCTGGCGGCTTCCGGCACTCGGGGCTGAGGCCCCCCGAATACGCCTAAGCCGCCTTGTCCTGCGTCACGCTGGCGGGGTCAGGCTCCAGGTCTTCCCACAGACATGCGCATTCCTTGCGCACGTCGTGCAGGCCCGGTTTGGATTTTTCCTGGACGAGGCACTCGCCCACACAATCGTGGTCGATGACGACCACTTTCATGTCTGTATCCACCTGACGCTCGCCGTCCCAGTAGCTGCACGTCGCACAAACCTTGATTTCAGCAGGCAGGATCAGCTTTTCCGCCATGTCACCCTCGCAGCATCACCCTATTATCGTTGCGGATAAGAGTTTACCCGGATAGAGAAGTTCCCTCCAATTGGGTCGCTATAATCATTCCCTGTTTCTGGATGGATTGATTTCATGGATATCAAGGAATACATGCACACCGTGGGCCGGCAGGCCCGCGCCGCCTCCCGCCGCATGGCCATGGCCAGCACGGCGGAGAAGAATGCCGCCCTGGCCGCCATCGCCGCCGCCATCCGCCGCGAGAAGGCCGCCCTTGTCGCCGCCAACGCCGAAGACCTGGCTGCCGCCCGCGCCGCCGGGCTGGAAAGCGCCATGATCGACCGCCTGACCCTCTCCGAGAAGGGCGTCGAAGCCATGGCCGAAGGCGTCGAACAGGTGGCCAAGCTGCCCGACCCCATCGGCGAGATGAGCGACATCAAGTACCGCCCGTCCGGCATCCAGGTAGGCAGGATGCGGGTGCCGCTCGGCGTCATCGGCATCATCTACGAGGCCCGCCCCAACGTGACGGCGGATGCCGCTGCCCTCTGCCTGAAGTCCGGCAACGCCGCCATCCTGCGCGGCGGTTCGGAGGCCATCCGCTCCAACCGGGCCATCGCCGCCCTGGTCCAGGAAGGCCTTACCGCCGCCGGCCTGCCAGCGGACTGCGTGCAGGTCATCGACACCACCGATCGCGCCGCCGTCGGCGAACTGATCACGATGCGCGAATTCGTCGACGTCATCGTGCCGCGTGGCGGCAAGGGCCTCATCGCCCGCCTGCTGGCCGAATCCCGGGTGCCCATGATCCAGCACCTGGACGGCAACTGCCACGTCTACCTGGACGAGGAAGCCGACCCCAACAAGGCCCTGAAGATCGTCGAGAACGCCAAGACCCAGCGCTACGGCACCTGCAACACCGCCGAATCGCTGCTGGTGGACCGGTCCGTCGCCGCCATGCTGCTGCCGCCCATCGCCCACATGCTCACTGCCAAGGGCGTCGAGATCCGCGGCTGTGCGGAGACCCGCGCCCTGGTCAAGGAAGCTCAGCCGGCGACGGAAGAGGACTACTACACCGAATATCTGGCGCCCATCATCTCGGTGAAGGTAGTGGCCGGCATCGACGAGGCCATCGCCCATATCAACCGGTACTCGTCCCATCACACCGATGCCATCGTCACCGACAACTACCCCAAGGCCCTGCGCTTCCTGCGGGAGGTGGATTCCTCCTCGGTCATGGTCAACGCCTCGACCCGTTTCGCCGACGGCTTCGAATACGGCCTGGGGGCCGAGATCGGCATTTCCACCGACAAGATCCACGCCCGCGGCCCGGTGGGCCTGGAGGGCCTCACCAGCCAGAAGTGGGTGGTGCTGGGCGACGGGCATGTGAGGCAGTGAGGGGTGAGGAATTCGGGGCGGTGCTTTCCGCCCCCGGCTTCTCGCTGGGCGTCCAGTGTGACGAGGAGGAGATCTTCGAAATCCACTTCCTCGAACCGTGCCCGGAAGTGGCCCCGATCAGCCCTCTGGCCGCCGAAGCGGTACGCCAGTTGAAGGCTTATCTGGTCGCCCCCGGCTTCGTCTTTGGCTTGCCCCTGCGCCCATCCGGCACCACTTTCCAGCGCCGGGTGTGGGAGCAGATCGCCGCCATCCCCTGCGGGCGGACGCGAACCTACGGCGAAGTCGCCAGGAGCCTCAACAACGCCCCCCGGGCCGTGGGCCAGGCCTGCGGCGCCAATCCCTTCCCCCTGGTCGTACCCTGCCACCGCGTGATCGGTGCCGCCGCCAGCCTGGGCGGTTTCGCCCGCCACGGGGGCGGCTTTCTCCTCGACGTGAAGCGCTGGCTCCTGACCCATGAAGGCTGCCTCCCCGGCGGTTGAACCGGAAGACCTCGCCGACATCGACGGTTTCTGCGACGCCCTCTGGCTGGAGGACGGTCTGGCCCGGGCCACCCTGGCCAGCTATCGCTCCGACCTCGCCCACCTTGCCGTCTGGCTGCGCGGCGAGGGCCACGGCCGGCTCCTCGATGCCAGCGAAGCGGCACTGATCGCCTACATCGCAAGGCTCGCCCGGGAAAAGCGGGCCAGTTCCCAGGCCCGCCACCTCTCGACCCTGCGGCGTTTCTACCGCTGGCAGCGGGCCCGGGGGCGCCTCTTTGCCGACCCCACCCTCAAGCTCGCCCACCCGGTTCGGCCCGCCCGCCTGCCCAAGGTGCTCTCGGAAAAGCAGGTCGAGGCGCTCCTGGCGGCACCCGATCCGGGCACCCCCCTGGGTTTGCGCGATCGCGCCATGCTCGAAGTGCTCTACGCCAGCGGGCTACGGGTGTCGGAACTGACCGGCATGGCCCTCGCCCAGGTCGGATTCAACGAGGGCGTGGCGCGGGTGATCGGCAAAGGAGACAAGGAGAGACTGGTGCCCCTCGGAGAGGTCGCCATCGACTGGCTGCGCCGCTACCTCGCCGAAGCCCGGCCGGAAATCCTGGGACTCCGCCGCAGCGAAGCCCTCTTCGTCACCGGCCGCGGCGGCCCCATGAGCCGGCAGATGTTCTGGAACCTCATCAAGCGCTACGCCATCCGGGCGGACATCGACCCGGCCAGACTCTCCCCCCACGTCCTGCGCCACGCCTTCGCCACCCATCTGCTCAACCACGGTGCCGACCTGAGGGTCGTCCAGTTGCTCCTCGGCCACGCCGACATTTCGACCACCCAGATTTATACCCACGTGGCGCGCGAACGTCTCAAGGCACTCCACGCGGCACACCACCCGCGGGGCTGATCCTTCCGCACGATGTTTGGCGTGATAGACGCAAAGCGCCTCTGTTTCATCCCTCTCGCACCCAAGGGGGGAGAAGCGGCGAGGGCGAGGGTATCGGGCGTGGCGGCATGCATCCCTCGGGCACGCCCGAAAACTTCACAGACGCTGAGCCGTCCGGTCTCGCCGGCAGCGGTGAAGCGTGCCAGACCCCCGGTTGAAGGCGGTCCCTTATCCGAAGCGCCTGACGCCCGCGGGGGTTCCCAGCAGCAGCACGTTGGCGGGCCGCACCGCGAAGAGGCCATTGGTGACGACACCGGTGATCTGGTTGATTTCCTTTTCCAGTCCCGCGGGATCGGTGATGGCGAGTCCCTGTACGTCGAGAATGACATTGCCGTTGTCGGTGACGAAGCCTTCCCGCAGCACCGGCGTGCCGCCCAGCTTGGCCAGTTCCCGGGCGACATGGGCGCGGGCCATGGGGATCACTTCCACCGGCAGGGGGAATTTCCCCATGACGTCCACAAGCTTGGAGCCGTCCGCGATGCAGACGAAGCAGCGGGCCACGGCGGCGACGATCTTCTCCCGCGTCAGCGCCCCGCCGCCGCCCTTGATCATGTGCATGCCGTGGTCGATTTCGTCGGCGCCATCCACGTAAAGAGGAATGTCGTCCACCTGGTTGAGGTCGAGGATGGGGATGCCGTGGGTTTCGAGACGCCGCCGGGTGGCTTCCGAGCTTGCTACGGCCCCCCGAAAGCGTGTCTTGAGCGGGGCGATGGCATCGATGAAGCAATTGGCAGTCGAGCCGGTGCCGACGCCCAGCACGGAGCCCGCCGGCGCATGGGCGGCAACATAGTCGGCTGCGGCCTGGCCGACCGCCTGTTTCAATTCATCCTGGGTCATGGGTTCCTCCGCGCGAAGCCGGCATTTTACCTTCACAAATAATTCACTTTCCTGCCCCAGGGAAAGATATAAACTGTATATATCGTTTAACGACACAGGAGAACGCCATGACCAGTTCCGCCAAGCCCTCGTCCGACCAGGCGTCTGCCAGCACCGTTGCGGCCGCGGCACCCGTTTCTGCGCCGCCGGCCGTGGCCGCCGCTGCCGCCACGATTCGCAAGCCGGTGGTGGCCGCAAAACCAGCAGCGGAAAAATCCACAAGGAGCGCGAAGTCCGCGGCGGCCAAGCCTGCCAAGATCGTTGCGCCAGCGGGAAAGGTCACCCGCAAGGAAGCGGTCAGGTCCGCGCCGGGTGAAGGGGCGCCCAAGGCAGATAAGGAGGCCAAGGCCCGCAAGGCCGAGAAGACGGGCAAGGCCGCCAAGGCGGAGCCACCGCGTCAGGCTCGGGCCGAGAAGCCGCGCAAGGCCAAGATGGTGCGGGACAGCTTCACCATGCCCGAAGGCGAATACGTGCGCATCGCCGGCCTCAAGAAGCGGCTTCTGGGGCTCAAGATAGCGGCCAAGAAGAGCGAGTTGCTGCGGGCGGGCATCGCCCTGCTCGACGGACTCAAGGACGCCGAGCTGTTGGCGGCAGTGGCCCGTGTGGAAAAGGTCAAGACCGGCCGTCCGGCCAAGTCCGGCAAGTAGGGCCGTGGTTCCGGCTCCCGGTGCCGTGGCGCCGGGGCCGAAGCACTCCGGGCTGGGCCCCGGAGGGGAGCCTATGACTAATGTTACAGTCCGTCATCGTACTGTAACATTTCGGGAATAACCTGCGATCCGTCATTCACCACGCTCGCAGGAGTGCCCCATGTTCAAGCAATCCAAGCTCGTTTCCGCCCTGGCCCTCGTGGGTGCCGGCTTCCTTGCCGCCACTGCCGCCCAGGCCCAGGTCGTCAAGATCGACGGTTCCTCCACCGTGTATCCCATCACCGAAGCGGTTGCCGAAGAATTCCAGAAGGCCAAGAAGAACGCCATCAAGGTCACCGTGGGCATTTCCGGCACCGGCGGCGGCTTCAAGAAGTTCTGCCGCGACGAGACCGACCTCTCCAACGCCTCCCGCCCGATCACCGAGAAGGAAATGGCCGACTGCAAGGCCGCTGGTATCGAATACATCGAGATGCCGGTCGCCTACGACGCGCTGACCGTGGTCATCAACCCCAAGAACACCTTCCTCAAGCAGGCCACCGTCGAGGAACTGAAGAAGATGTGGGAACCGGCTGCCCAGGGCACCATCACCAAGTGGAACCAGATCAATCCGGCCTGGCCCGACGCGCCCATCAAGCTCTTTGGCGCCGGTGCCGATTCCGGCACTTTCGAATACTTCACCGAGGCCATCGTCGGCAAGGCGAAGTCCTCCCGCGGCGACTACACCGCTTCCGAGGACGACAACGTGCTGGTCCAGGGCGTGTCCCGCGACGTCAATGCCATCGGCTACTTCGGTTACGCCTACTACGCCGAAAACCAGGCCCGCCTGAAGGGTCTGCCCATCGTCAATCCCAAGACCGGCAAGGCGGTCGAGCCGTCCGGCGCCAACGTCGAGAACGCCAGCTACCAGCCGCTGTCCCGCCCCATCTTCGTCTATGTCAAGGTCAAGTCCCTGGACAAGCCGGAAGTGCGCGAGTTCATCGACTTCTACATGAAGAATTCCGACAAGCTGGTGCGCGAAGTCAAGTACGTGCCCCTGCCCAAGGCGGCCTACGACGGCAACCTGAAGCACGTGAAGGATCTCAAGAAGGGCACGGTCTTCGGCGGCAAGCCCGAGGTGGGCATCACCATCGAAGAACTGATGCGACGCGAAGCCAAGCTGTAATCCCGGGCACGCTTCTCTGTCTCGCAAAAAAGCCTGGTCTCTCCGGGGGCCGGGCTTTTAACATAGGGTTTTTCCCGTGACTGCACACTCCATGTCTGCAAACAACGCCTCTGACTTGCCCGTGGTCAGCGATCGCCTGGCCAGGAACGCCATGCGCAATCTGAGCGAACGGGTCATCGAGGCCCTGCTCTTCGCCGCTGCGGCGGTATCGGTGCTGACCACCGTGGGCATCGTCTATGTCCTGGTGTCCGAATCGATCCATTTCTTCCAGCGGGTGAGCATGGTCGATTTTCTGACCGATACCCAGTGGACGCCGCTGTTCGACGATGCGCATTTCGGCATCATGGTGCTGGTCTCGGGAACCCTGGTTTCCTCTGCCGTAGCCCTGATCGTCGCCATCCCCATGGGCACCGTCATCGCCATCTATCTCTCGGAATTTGCCAAGCCGAAAGTCCGCGAGATCTCGAAGCCCGTTCTCGAACTGCTGGGCGGCATTCCGACCATCGTGTTCGGTTACTTCGCCCTGCTCATGGTCACGCCGCTGCTGCAGAAGATCTTTCCCGAGTTGCCGGGCTTCTCGCTCCTGTCGGCGGGTCTGGTGATGGGCATCATGATCGTTCCCTACGTCGCCTCCCTGTCGGAAGATGCCATGCGTGCCGTGCCCATGAGCCTGCGCGAGGGAGCCTACGCCATGGGGTCCACGCGTCTCTACACGGCCCTCCACGTCGTCGTGCCGGCGGCCTTCTCGGGCCTTGCAGCGTCGTACATCCTGGGCATCTCTCGCGCGGTGGGTGAAACCATGATCCTGGCGGTGGCCGCCGGCATGCAGCCCAACCTGACCTGGAACCCCATGGAACCCGCCGCCACCATCACCTCCTACATCGTCCAGGTGGCCCTGGGCGACCTGCCGCACGGCTCCATCGGTTACCAGACCATCTTTGCCGCCGGCCTCACCCTTATCCTCATCACCCTGGCCTTCAACATCCTGGGGCAGTGGATGCGCCGCAAATTCCGGGAGAGCTACTGATGCCTGCGCTGACCAACGAACAAATCCGTGCCGTCATCGCCCGGGGAAAGCTGAAGGACGCCATTTTCCAGGCGGTGGGCATCCTCTGCCTGGCCATCGGCCTGCTGGTCATCTTTCTGCTGGTCGGCGACATGGTGATGCGGGGCTCCGAACGCTTCAGTCTCGATTTCTTCACCAATTTCGCTTCCCGCCGCGCCGGTTCCGCCGGCATTCTCTCGGCCTGGGTCGGCTCCCTCCTGGTGATGCTGGTGACGGCGGTGGCTGCCGTTCCTCTGGGTGTCGCTGCCGGCGTCTATCTGGAAGAGTATGCCAAGCGCAACTGGATCACCGAAATCATCGAGATCAACATCACCAATCTCGCCGCCGTGCCGTCCATCGTCTATGGCCTGCTAGCGCTGGGCATCTTCGTGTACCAGTTCGGTTTTGGACAGAGCATTCTGTCGGCAGGCCTGACGCTCGCCCTGCTCATCCTGCCCATCGTCATCGTCGCCACCCGCGAGGCCATCCGGGCCATTCCGGCCATGATCCGCGAAGGGTCGATGGCGGTCGGCGCGACGCGCTGGCAGACCTGCCGCTACCACATCATTCCCTACGCCATGCCCGGCATACTTACCGGCGTCATCATCGGGCTGGCCCGGGCCATAGGCGAGACGGCGCCCATCATCACCATCGGTGCCCTCACCTTCATCGCCTTCCTGCCGCCGGTACCCTTCACCGCGACCGGCGAAGGCGCCACCGCCGGGCTGTTCGACTGGATCATGTCGCCCTTCACGGTGATGCCCATCCAGATCTTCAACTGGACGTCCCGCCCCGACCCCGCCTTCGAAGTCAACGCCGCCGCCGCCGGTTTCGTCCTCATGGCCATGGTGCTGGCCATGAACGGGTTGGCGATCTGGCTGCGGTACAAGATGCGCAAGAACATCAAGTGGTAATTACCCAGGAATCCGTCATGCACACCCATGCCGAAACGCCCCCCCTCAAGGCCGAGGCCCGCAATCTCAACTTCTACTATGGTGAAGCCCAGGCCCTGAAGGGGATCAACATGCCCATCTACGACAAGAAGGTGACCGCCCTCATCGGCCCTTCCGGTTGTGGCAAGTCGACCTACCTGCGCAGCTTCAACCGCATGCACGATCTCTATCCCGGCAATCGCTACGAGGGCGAGATCCGTTTTTTCCCGGACAACACCAACATCCTGGCCAACGACGTTGATCCCATCGAGGTGCGCATGCGCATCGGCATGGTGTTCCAGAAACCGAACCCCTTTCCCAAGTCGATCTACGAAAACGTCGCCTACGGGCTGCGGGTACGGGGTGAGCGCAACAAGCGCGCCATGGACGACAAGGTGGAGCACGCCCTGCGCGGCGCGGCACTGTGGGATGAGGTCAAGGACCGCCTGACCGAGCTGGCTTCCAATCTTTCCGGCGGCCAGCAGCAGCGCCTGTGCATCGCGCGTGCCCTGGCGACCGATCCCGAACTCCTGCTCTTCGACGAACCGACGTCGGCCCTCGATCCCATCGCCACGGCTTCCATCGAGGAACTGGTGCATGAGCTCAAGAAGCGCGTCACCATCCTCATCGTCACCCACAACATGCAACAGGCCGCCCGCGTCTCGGACTTCACGGCCTACATGTTCCTGGGGGAGATGATCGAATTCGGCAAGACCGACGACATCTTCATCAAGCCCAGGGACAAACGTACCGAAGACTACATCACCGGCCGCATGGGCTGAGGCCCTGTGAAAATTTCATTCACTCCCGCTCGTCATGCCCAGCTGCGCCCGCTCGGCGTTGCAAATGCTCGCCATAGCCCGAGCTATGGCTGTGCTTTGCGCCTTGATCGTGCCCACCTGGGCACGCCGCTCGGGCGCGCCCGAAAATTTCACAGGTTCTGAGGAGACACACCATGAACGAAAGCTCGCACCTCTCCACCAAGTTTGATGAAGACCTTTCGGCCCTGCGCAGCCATGTGCTGCAGATGGGCGGACTGGTCGAATCACAGGTCTCGGACGCCATCGAAGCCTACTCCAGCGGCGAGATCGCCAGCGTCAAGTCCATCGTCGAGACCGATCACAAGGTCAATGAGCTGGAAAAGGCGGTTGACGACGATTGCGCCCATATCATCGCCAAGCGCCAGCCGGCGGCTTCCGACCTGCGTCTGGTCTTTGGCATCAGCAAGATCGTCACCGACCTGGAGCGGGCCGGCGACGAAGCCAAGAAAATCGCCAAGGGCGTGCGGCGCATCTACGAGAGCGGCCACATGCCCAGCCAGTACGGCGTGGGGGTGCGCCATGTGGCCGAGGCGGCCCTCAACATGATGCGCCATGCCCTGGACGCCTTCGCCCGCCTGGATACCGCCGCCGCCGCGGAAGTGATCCGCGCCGACAACGAGGTCGATGTCGAGTTCAAATCCATCCTGCGCCAGCTCATCACCCACATGATGGAAGATCCCCGCACCATCACGACGTCAATGGACATCATCTGGATCGCCCGGGCCATCGAGCGCATCGGCGACCACGCCAAGAACATCGGCGAGCACGTCATCTACATCGTGGAGGGGCAGGACATCCGTCACTCGCCCAAGAAAGAGCCGCTCGCATGAATCCGACCATCCTCGTCATCGAGGACGAGCCCGCCATCCAGGAACTGGTGGCCATCAACCTCAAACACGCCGGCTTTCTCGTGGTGCGAGCCGCCAGCGCCGAGGAAGGCGAGTCCGCCATCCGCGCCGCCCTGCCAGACCTGGTGATTCTGGACTGGATGCTGCCCGGGCAATCCGGGGTGGCGCTGGCCAAGAAGTTGCGTGGCGATGAACGCACCCGGGAACTGCCCGTCATCATGCTTACGGCCCGGGTGCACGAAGAGGACAAGATTCAGGGTCTCGAAGCCGGAGCCGACGATTACGTCACCAAGCCCTTTTCGCCCAAGGAACTGGTGGCCCGGGTGCGGGCCGTTCTGCGCCGCCGGTCGCCGCATCTGGCCGGCGAAGCGGTCGAGGTCCGGGGACTCGTCCTCAATCCCGCCACCCACCGCGTGTTGGCGTCCGACCAGCCGGTCGAGCTGGGGCCCACGGAATTCCGTCTTCTCTTCTTCTTCATGACCCATCCGGAGCGGGTCTACACCCGGGCCCAGTTGCTCGACGAAGTCTGGGGTGACCACGTTTTTATCGAAGAGCGCACCGTGGATGTCCATATACGCCGCTTGCGGGCTGCCCTGGAGCCCTCGGGGCACCACGATCGCGTCGAAACCGTCCGCGGGACCGGCTATCGGTTCCGGGGCGACTGAGCGCTTGCAGGGGGATATGCCCCTCTCCATGGTCAGGGGGCTCGTCTATCTCGGGCTTACCCTTGCGCTGTCGGGCTTTATCGGGGGCCTGGTGCATCCCTGGCTGGGCTGGGCGCTGCTTGCCGCCGGCTTCGCTGCCCAGATCGTCCACCACCTGGTCTACCTGTCCCGGCTGGAGCGCTGGTCCGTCCAGCCAGAAAGCACCGAGATGCTCGAGGGCGCAGGCGTCTGGGACGAGGTCTTTGCCCGCCTCCATCGGCATGAAAAGTACCTCGTGGGCGTCGTGGCCCAGCGCGAGGCGGAAGTCGCCGAGTTTTCGGCGGCCATTCAGGCCCTCAATGACGGCGTGGTCCTGCTCGACGCCGGCAATCACATCCTCTGGTGCAACGTCACCGCCGAGCATCAATTCGGGCTCAACCTGAACACCGACGTCGGCCAGATGGTGGCCAACCTGGTGCGACAGCCGGAGTTCGTTCACTACCTCGGGGGAGAAGACTTCTCCAGGCCCCTGGTGATGCGCAGCGATCGCAAGGGCGAGCGCGTGTACTCGATCCACATCCTGCCCTACGGCCGCAGCAGCCGCCTCATGCAGATCAAGGACGTCACCCAGGCCGATCTCCTCGACCGCATGCGCCGGGACTTCGTCGCCAACGTCTCCCACGAACTGCGCACGCCGCTCACCGTGCTGGCGGGCTTTCTGGAAACCCTCCAGGAAATCGAGGTCGAACCCGCCCAGCGTCATCAATTCCTGCGGCTCATGGCCGAACAATCCGAACGCATGCAGCGCATCGTGCGGGATCTCCTGACCCTCTCCTCGCTTGAAGCGGCGCCGCCGCCGGAGGACGAGCGTATCGACATGGCCAGCCTCCTCGACAAATTGCGGCGCGACGCGGAAGCGCTCTCCGCTGGTCGCCACCGCGTCCTTCTGGAAGCGGATGGGCCGGACCTCCAGGGGGCCGAGGGGGAACTGGTGAGCGCCTTTGCCAACCTGGTCTCCAATGCCGTGCGCTACACCCCCGAGGGAGGAACCGTCACCCTGTCCTGGCAGGCCTGCCGGGAGGGTGCGGAGTTCGCCGTGCGCGACACGGGCATAGGCATCGACGCCAAACACATTCCGCGCCTGACCGAGCGCTTTTACCGGGTCGACCGGAGCCGCTCGCGGGATACGGGGGGCACCGGTCTGGGGCTGGCCATCGTCAAGCACGCCCTTTCCCGCCACCAGGCCAGTCTCGACGTCACCAGCGCTCCCGGCGAAGGCAGCCGTTTCGCGGCGCGCTTTCCCGCCTCCCGCGTGGCCGGCGCGTAACCAATCCTTCATCGCTTCATCACGGACCCTTAACGGCGCAGCGTTAAGGTGGCGCCATGCCACGGGTCCGCACGCTGTTCCTGTCAGATATCCACCTCGGCACCCGCGCCTGCCAGGCCGACCGACTGCTGGATTTCCTGCGCGAGTACCCCGCCGAGCGCACCTATCTCATCGGCGACATCATCGACTTCTGGGCCATGAGCCGCAGCATCCATTGGTCCCGGGCCCAGAACACCGTGGTGCAGAAGTTCCTGCGCCGGGCTCGCCATGGCGAGCAGGTAGTCTTCATTCCGGGCAATCACGATGAAGCCCTGCGCGACTACTACGGCATCGCCTTCGGCGATATCGAGGTGGCCGAGGAGGCGGTGCACGAGACCATCGACGGACGTCGCTTCCTCCTCATCCACGGCGATGCCTTCGACCAGGTGACCCGGCATCACCGCTGGTTGGCGATCGTCGGCGACATCGGCTACGAATGGCTGGTGCGCCTCAACCTGTGGCTCTCCTGGATACGCCGCAAACTCGGCAAGGCCGGCTACTGGTCCCTGGCCGGCTACGCCAAGCGCAAGGTCAAGACTGCCCTCAATTTCATCTTCGATTTCGAGGATTCGGCCCTTCACCACGCCCGGGAGCGTGGACTGGACGGCGTCGTCTGCGGCCACATCCACTGGGCGGCGATCAAGGACATCGGCGGGCTCACCTACGTGAACTGCGGCGACTGGGTCGACTCCTGCACCGCCGTCGTCGAGCATTTCGACGGCAGGCTGGAACTGGTGCACTGGGGCGCCCGCAGTCTGATCCCGGAAACGTCCCTCCCCCTGAACGAAGAGGTCCTGTCCTGATGCGCATCCTGATGGTTTCCGACGTCTATTTCCCCCGGGTCAACGGGGTCTCCACCTCCATCGAGACCTTCCGCGCCTGTCTTGCCGCCCAGGGAATCGAGGTCCGTCTCGTCGTCCCGGCCTACCGCGGGGAAGCGGGAGAACCGGGCATCGTGCGGGTTCCCGGCCGCGCCGTCCCGCGGGATCCCGAGGACAGGCTGGTCTCGTGGAGCGCCATGAAGGCCGCCGTCCTCACCGCGGCCCAGGACTGCGATCTGGTCCACATCCAGACGCCCTTCGCGGCTCACTACGCCGGCCTGGCGGCGGCGCGCAAGCTGGGCATTCCGGCGCTGGCCACCTACCACACGCTGTTCGAGGAATACTTCCAGTACTACGCGCCCTGGTTGCCGGCCCGCTGGCTCAAGGCCGTGGCCCGCCGCGTCTCCCGCCGGCAGTGCAATGCCCTCGATGCCATCGTGGTGCCCTCGGCTGCCATGGCGGAACGCCTTGCCAGCTATGGCGTCGTGCGCCCCTGTCACGTGCTGCCCACCGGCATTCCCCTCGCCAATTTCAGTCAGGGCGACGGTGCCGCATTCCGCCGCCGCCACGGCATCGAGGCCACGCGGCCGGTAGCCCTCTTCGTTGGCCGGGTCGCCCACGAAAAGAACATTGCTTTCCTGCTCCAGGCCTTCGCGCGCACCCTCGTCGCCCGTCCGGATGCCCTGCTCCTGGTCACCGGTGAAGGCCCCGCCCTGGAAGAACTGCGCACGCGGGCCGTCCAGCTCGGCCTTGCCCAGGCGGTCCGCTTCCTGGGGTATCTGGACCGGGGCAGCGAACTCCCCGACTGCTACGCCGCCGCCGACGCCTTCGTCTTCGCCTCGCGCACCGAAACCCAGGGGCTCGTCCTGCTGGAAGCCATGTCTGCGGGCGTTCCGGTCCTTGCCCTTTCCGCCATGGGCACCACCGACATTCTCGGCCCGCGCAGGGGATGCCTCGTCCCGCCCGACGACGCCGAGGCCTTCGGCCTTGCCCTGGCCCAGTACTTCTCCCACCCCGAGGGCTGGGATGAACTGCGCGAAGAAGCGCGCCATTACGCCCTGGAGTGGTCCGACGGCGCCATGGCCGCTCGTCTGGCCGACCTCTATCGCCAGCGCGTCGCCGCAACACCGGCCATTGCCGCAGTGCCGGTGGGTGCGTGAAGGGCGCGCACCGATGCAGGAATGCCTCCGTGAGTTCGAATGCAGTGCCCCCGGTCGCGTGAAGGGCGCGCGGTCCGCGGCCCCCATTCCGGTGCGCGCCAACCTCTGCCTCCTTGCCCTCCTGGCCCCTGCCCAGGCCTACCTCCTCTGGGGGCCTCCCCTGCTCGGCACGCCGCCGTGGACGGCACTCCTGCCCGTCATCCTGACCACCACCACCTGGTCCCTGGTGCACGAAGCCATGCACGGCGTCCTTCTCCCCGAAGCGCGGGCCAGCCACCGGGCCGGGCGCCTCCTGGCCGTCCTGCTGGGTACCGCCTTCAGCCTCCTGCAGCGCGCCCATCTCCTGCACCACGCCTACAGCAGAACCGAAGACCTCAGCGAAGTCTGGGAGTGCGGCCGCGAGTCCCGCCTGCGGGCGATCCTGCGCCACTACGGCGCCGTGCTGGGTGGCCTCCACCTGGCCGAAGTCGGCCTCGCGCTCCTGGCGACCCTGCCACGCTTCCTGCGGATACGCCTGCTGTCCGCCCTGGCACCGGCCAAGGACTCTGGGCGGCGCTTCGTCACCTGGGCGCTGCGCCCGGATGTCGAAGCGGAAAGCCGCGTCGACGGGGCGGCTGCCCTGTTCTTCCTGGCCGCGGCAGGGCTTCTCTGGGGGGCGGATGCCCTTTGGCTCCTGGCGGCATTCGCACTGCGGGGTCTCGCCCTGTCCCTGTTCGACAACGCCTACCACTACGGCACGCCGGCCGGTGATCCCCTGGTGGCGCGCAATCACCGCCTGGCGCCCTGCCTCTCCGGCGCCATCCTGCACTTCAATCTGCACGCCACCCATCACCGCCACCCGAGCGCCCCCTGGAGCGCGCTTCCTGCCCTGGCTGCTGCCGCGGGCGATCCCTGGGAAGGCGGTTACTGGTCTCGGGCCCTGGAGCAGCTCAGGGGGCCGATCCGCCGCAGTGATCTTCCCCCGGCCGGCGGCCGATGAAGCGGAAGTAGGGGACACTCAGCCCGGGCAGGTAGGGCAGGCGACTGCGGCCGACGATCTGGTGGTGATGCGGCAGCAAGGTGGCCAGGGTGCGCACATGCTGCGCATCGGGGCGCACGCCATCGTGGCCGAACCAGGCGCGCCAGAAGCGCCGCGCCCAGGGCGACTGGTCGGCCAGCAAGGTGAAATCCACCACCGCCAGACGGCCCCCGGGGCGCAGCATGGCGAAGGCATTGACCAGGGCGCGCCGCCAGTCGGGGATCATGGACAGCGAATAAGAGAAGACCACGGCGTCGGCAACCTCCCGCGGGAACCAGGTGCAGGCATCGGCGTGGTGGCAGAACACGTTTGGGTACGCGCTCCAGCGGTGCCGGGCCTGTTCCAGCAGGGGCGCGCACAGATCGACCAGATCCACCCTGGCCAGCTGGCCGATTCCCGGGCCCAGGCAGGCCAGATTGCGCCCGGTGCCGGCGCCGATCTCGATCAGACGGGCGCCGGGGGAGAGGTCCAGGTCGGCGTAGAGCGCCTCGCGACCCGCCAGCAGCCGCTCGCGGAAACCGTCGTAATGGGCCGCCTGGGGACCGTAGAAGCGCTCCAGACGAGACTGCTGATCGCCGTGGCGGCCCTGGCCGCGCAGCAGGGCCAACAGCACCCGGGCCTCGGAACCGAGCCGCAGCGCCCCCCGGCTCCCGCGCCGCTCACCGGGGAGTTCGGCGCCGGATTCACGTCGCGACATCGGCGATGTGGAATCCGGCATAGGTGTGGACGCGGTCCTGCAGGCTGAGGCGGCGGGCCAGGTCGTCGTGGAAGGTGAGGACGTGGCGCAGGCGGCGGTGGGCCTCGCCGACCTCGATCCAGTCCAGGTAGGCCGGCCGGGCGTGGGCGCTGCGGAAGATGATGCGGGCGCCCGGAGAGGCCCGGTCGAGGATGGCATTCCACTCCGCCACCAGGGCTTCCGGGTGATAGCAGCTCATCCAGTCCATGTGGTCGAGGAGCACGAACTTGTCGATACGATCGCCGGTACGATGCAGGAAATCGGTCACCAGGGTGGTGTGACAGCGGATGCGATCCACGCCGCCCGCCTTCAAGGTCGTAAAGCCCCTCTCGGTCAGGTATTCGGGGCAGCAGTCCGGCGTATAGCGGCCCCCGAAATAGACCCGCCAGAAATAGTTGTCGCGCAGGGGCAGTTCCTCCACCACGTATTCGACCGCCTCGCGGATGAAACCCGCGACCCCGCCAGGATGTTGCGCCTGCACCTCGCGCCGCTGGGGGTGAGGCACGCCCAGGAGGCTCAGGGTGATCTGCCGGCCCAGGAGCCAGTTCAAGGGGCGGCTCCACAATTGCGGCCGGATGCGCTGGCGGTAGAGGGTGCGCTGCTCCTCCAGGCCGCTGGCCGAGAAGAGGGCCGCGATGTCCCCCTGGAGGCCCGGGCTGCTGCGGAACCAGGCACGAAAGCTGCGCGCGACCAGACCGGCCAGGCTGTGGAAATAGAAACTGCCGTGGGGGCTCGCGAACCAGTGCAGGCGCTGGTCCCAGAAATCCCGCGCGAAATCGGAGAGATCCCAGCGCAGGGTCTTCTGATAGAAGGACGCGAAACGTTGGTGATAGCCGTGGCCGAAGAGAGCAAAGAAATCCTCGTACTCCAGGCGCCGGATGGCCGCCATCTTGAGTTCGAGCAGAGCGTTCTGGCGCGGATTGGCATCCACCGCATGGACGCGGCGTACGCCGGCGGCCGCATAGTCCAGGGCGTTGCAACCGGCACTGGTGATGACGAGGACAGTATCGTCCTGGCGCAATTGCAGGGCCTGCCGGTCCACCGCGGGATCTTCCCAGCAGGTGTTGTAGACCAGCGAGCGGCGGGTGACGGCGTCGAAGATTTTCTGGTCGACGCGATCGATCAGGGTCGGTAGACGTTTCACGGCATGTCCTGTGCGAGTGTTGGGATGACGGACGACGGGCAGCAGCTTAGGTCTTCGCGGTTACGCCTCCATGACGACGGCTGTCATGAAACCTTAGCCTGGCCGGCCTATCTTCCGCCCCGAGACTTCACACCATGAACGCCCCCCACACCCCCCCGTCCCCCGGCGACGAAGCCGCCGCCAACGAATCCCCCTTCAAGGGCAAAACCGGTCTGCGCCGCGTGTGGAACGCCCTGCACTACTCCTTTGCCGGCCTGCGCGCCGCCCATGCCCACGAGGATGCCTTCCGGCAGGAGGTCTGGCTGGCCCTCCTGCTCACGGGAACCACCCTGCTGCTTCCGGTAAGCGGGGTCGAACGGGCGCTGATGATCGCCAGCGTGCTCCTGGTGCTGGTGGTCGAACTGCTCAACTCCGCGGTGGAAGCCGCCGTCGATCGGGTCAGTCTGGAGCGGCACCGCCTCGCCGAACGGGCCAAGGACATCGGCAGCGCCGCCGTGCTGCTCGCCCTGGTCAATGTGGTCGTGATCTGGGCCTCGATCATGCTCGATCGCGCATGACCCTGGCCATCGACATCGTCAGTGAAACCTACCCGCCGGAAGTGAACGGCGTGGCCATGACCGTGGGCCGCCTGGTGGAGGGCCTGCGGGGGCGAGGGCACGCGGTCACCGTCCTGCGGCCGCGGCAATATCGGGAGGAACTGCCGTCCCGCGACGAAATCCCCCTGGCCGGCCTTCCCCTGCCGGGTTATCCGGGCCTGCGCCTCGGGCTCCCCGCTGGAGGCCCCCTGCGGCGACGCTGGCGGGCGCGCCGGCCGGACCTCGTCCATGTCGTGACCGAAGGGCCCCTGGGCTGGTCGGCGGTGAGCGTCGCCCGCAGCCTCGGCATCCCGGTCACCTCCGGATTCCACACCAATTTCGACCACTACAGCGCCCATTACGGTCTGGGCTGGCTGCGTCCCGCCGTCGGGGCCTATCTGCGCAGCCTGCACCGCCGTACACGGGCCACCCTGGTGCCCACCGCCGCACTGGCCGCAGAACTCTCCTGCGCCGGGATTCCGGGGGTGCGCGTCGTGGGGCGGGGCGTCGATACCGCCCTCTTCGACCCGCGCCGGCGCAGCGAGGTCCTGCGGACAAGCTGGGGCGCCGGCCCCCGGACCGTCGTATGCCTGTCGGTCGGCCGGCTGGCGCCGGAAAAGAACCTGAGCCTCGTCAGCCGCAGCCTGCAAGGCCTTCCGGGTGACATCCGCATGGTCTGGGTGGGCGACGGCCCGAGCCGGGGCGCCCTCGAACAGAGCCATCCCGACCACGTCTTCGCCGGGGTGCGGCGGGGCGAAGAACTGGCTGTCCACTACGCCAGCGCCGACATCTTCCTGTTTTCCAGCCTCACCGAAACCTACGGCAACGTCGTGGCCGAGGCCATGGCCAGCGGCCTGGCCGTGGTCGCCTACCGCACCGCTGCAGCGGCGGAGATCGTCCGCCCCGAAAAAGACGGTCTCGTCGTCCCGCCCGGCGACGAAACCGCCTTCACCACCGCGGCGGCCCGCCTGGCAGGCGATGCCGGCCTGCGCCAGCGCCTGGGTTCCACCGCCCGCCTGGCCATGCTGCCCCGCAGTTGGGAGCAGGTCGTCGCCCAATTCGAAACGGCGATCCTGGAGGCGATCCATCGGCCGGCGGACTGTTCCCCCTGAGGGGGATATTCGCCCGGAAGACAAGAGGGCTTCGAGTTTGGCCGTGGAGCGGGCCCCGCAACATCAACGGACCGCCTGTCGCTGCCCGGAATGCCTTGTACCCGGGACTTCCGCGCGCCCCGGGCCGCCCGCCGACAGGGAGGGTACGCGCCCCGAACCCACCGCCCCATCCGGGCGCGCCGCGCCCCGCGCCGCGCCCCGCTCCGCTACTCCCCGAGCCGCGCGTGCAGCCGCGGCACGGCCCAATCGACAAAGGCCCGAATGCGCGGCGACAGCAGCCGCGAGTGGGGATAGACGATGGACACCGCAGCGGCTTCCGGCTCCCATTGCGGCAGCAGGCGAACCAGTTGCCCGCCATCCAGGAGGCGGCGCACCTGATAAGCGAGAAAGCGCCCGCAGCCCAGGCCCTTGGTGCAGGCTTCCACCGCCACATCGACGTGGTTGCAGGCGAACACATCGGCCACCGGCACGCGCACGGTTTCCGCCCCCCGCTGAAAAACCCAGTCCTGGCCACCGTCAAGGCCCGTGAAGCGAATCAGGCGATGTCGCGCCAGACCCCGCGGATGCTCGGGTGTCCCGTGGGCTTTCAGGTATTCCGGCGTGGCGCACAGCACCCGCCGCGTGCTCCCCACCGGCCGCGCCACCAGGGCCGAATCCGGCAGGGGGCCGATACGCACCGCCAGGTCGATGCCTTCCTCCAGCAAATCGACGATGCGGTCGAGGAGCACCAGTTCCGCTCGCACCGCCGGGTAGGCCGCAAGGAAATCGGTGACCACCGGCGCCACGTGCAGGCGGCCGAACATCACCGGCGCCGTCAGCACCAGGCGCCCCGAGGGTTCCCGGCGGCGGTCGGTGAGCACGGCTTCGGCCTCTTCCACTTCCGCCAGCAGGCGGCGGCAGCGCTCGAAATAGTCCCGCCCTTCTGCGGTCAGCGCCATGCGGCGGGTGCTGCGGTTGATGAGGCGCGCCCCGAGGGCTTCTTCGAGAGCGGCCAGGCTGCGCACCACGGCGGTCAGCGAGCAGCCGAGCCGCTCCGCTGCCCCGGTCAGGCTGCCAGCCTCGACGATGCGCACAAAGATGGTCATGGCTCGTAGTTTGTCCATGGCGCCATTACACCGTAACCCGGATTAATAAAGTGCTGACGACGCTATTTATTTCATCTTCGGAAGCTATCACCATCACCTCACTCCGGCCTGATGCGAAAGGCGCACCATGACCTACCACTTTGCCAAACTCGCCTACACCCCAGCCGTCCAGGAACTGCAACGCCGCGTCAACGGCCAGGAGATGCCCCTGGGCCGGGGGCCGGCGGAAGCCATGCTGGGGGGGCAGGAAGAAGAATTCATCGCCGCCCGCGACAGCTTCTACCTGGCCACCGTCAGCGAAACCGGTTGGCCCCACGTGCAGCATCGGGGCGGCCCGGCAGGCTTCCTCAAGGTCATCGCCGGGGACCGGCTGGCCTTCGCCGATGTGGGGGGGAACCGGCAGTACGTCAGCGTGGGCAATCTGCACAACCAGCCCCGGGTCGCCCTCATCCTGATGGATTACCCCCGGCGCCGACGCCTGAAGATCCTGGGCCTGGCCGAAGTCTACCCGGCCGACGCCGCACCCGCGGAGCTGCTGCCAGCCCTGCGAGGCAGCACCGACGGCCGGGTCGAGCGGGTGATCGCCATCCGCATCGCCGCCTTCGACTGGAACTGCTCCCAGCACATCACACCCCGTTACTCGGCCGCGGAATTGCAAGCCTTCGGCCTGCTCGACCCCTCAAACCCGACAGGAGACATGCATGAAACTCTATGACCTCAGCCTTTCCGGCAACTGCTACAAAGTTCGCCTTTTCGCCGCCCTGGCCGGCATCCCCCTGGAGATCGTCGCCGTGGATTTCCTCAGCGGCGAGCACAAGCGCCCACCCCTGAGCGACCTCAACCCCTGGTGCGAGATTCCCATCCTCGTGGATGGCGACGTGGTCCTGCGGGATTCCCAGGCCATCCTCGTCTATCTCGCCGGTCGTTACGGCGGCGAACAGTGGCTGCCCAAGGATCCGGCGGGCATGGGCGCCGTCGCCCAGTGGCTGTCCACCGCTGCCAACGAGGTCCAGAACGGCCCGGCTTCCGCGCGGCTGGTGGACAAGTTCGGCTACGCCATCGACAAGGCAGACACGCTGCGCCGGGCTGCCCGCATCCTGCCCCTCATCGATAGCCACCTGGCCCGCCACGCCTGGCTGGCCCTGGAGCGCCCCACCATCGCCGACTGTGCGGTCTTCCCCTACGTCGCCCTGGCGCCGGAAGGCGGGATTTCCTTGGAGCCTTACCCCAACATCCGCGCCTGGATCGAGCGCGTCAAGGCGCTGCCGGGCTTCGCCGGCATGCCCGGGGTATGAAAAAAATGCCCCGGAATCACTTCCGGGGCAAACCGTGCTTACTGCAGAGAGACGCTTGATGCCCCTGCCGGAATTCAGGCGTAGGTCGGGGCGAAACTTTCCTGCGGGTTGGCGGAGGGGCCTTTCTCGCCCCAGTAGGGCGAGAGCTTGCGCAGTTGTTCGATGATGGGGGGCACCGCGGCGATCACCCGGTCGATTTCCTCTTCGGTGTTGTAAACCGAGAGGGAGAAGCGGATGGTGCCGTGGGCCGCGGTATAGGGAATGCCCATGGCCCGCATGACGTGGGACGGTTCCAGGGAGCCGGATGTACAGGCGGAACCCGAGCTGGCCGCGATGCCGAGCTTGTTGAGCAGCAGCAGGATGGCCTCGCCCTCGATGTACTCAAAGGCGATGTTGCAGGTGTTGGGCAGCCGGTTTACCACGTCGCCGGTGGGGAAGCAGTGGGTGACCTGGCTCAGGATGCCCTTCTCCAGCTTGTCCCGCAGGCGGCGGACTTCGGTGTTTTCCTTGCCCATGTTGGCCAGGGCCATTGCACAGGCCTGGCCGAGGGCGACGATGGAGGCGGAGGCCTCGGTACCGGCCCGCCGCCCCCGCTCCTGGTGACCGCCCCGCAGGAGCGGACGGAAGCGGCAACCGCGGCGCAGGTAGAGGACGCCGATGCCCTTGGGCGCGTGCAGCTTGTGGCCCGAGAGGGAGAGCATGTCGATCTTGGTGCTCTTCAGGTCGATGGGGATCTTGCCCACGGCCTGCACGGCATCGGTATGGAACATGATGCCCTTCTCCGACGCCAGGGCGGCCATCTCTTCCACCGGAAAGAGGGTGCCGGTTTCGTTGTTGGCCCACATGACCGAAACCACGGCGACCCGGTCGTTGAGCAGGGACTTGTACTCATCCAGGTCCAAGCGGCCCTTCTTGTCCACCTTCAGCTTGTGGACGATGGTGCCCTCCTTCTCCAGCCAGTCGCACAGCGTCAGCACGGCGGGATGCTCGACGGTGGTGGTGATCACCGTGTTGCGCTCGGGCTGGGCCTTGAGGGCGGAGAGGATGGCGGTGGAGTCGGATTCGGTGCCACAGGAGGTGAAGATGATTTCCGAGTCGTGCTCGGCGCCGAGCAGCGCCTGCACCTGACCCCGGGCCTTCTTCAGGGCCTTGCCCACCTCGCTGCCGAAGGCATGGATGGAAGAAGCGTTGCCGAAGTGCTCGGTGAAGAAGGGCAGCATGGCTTCGACCACAGCGGGGTCCACCCGCGTCGTGGCGTTGTTGTCCAGGTAGATCGGTTTCGCTTCCATGGCGCTGTTCTCCGTTTACCCCCTCCCCTTCAAGGGGAGGGCTGGGGTGGGGATGGGGTGTAGGTGGGGACCTGCCAGGAGGGAAACCCCATCCCCCTCCCGGCCTCCCCCTTGAAGGGGGAGAAGCGGGTTGTCAGGCCTCTACCGGCATATGGGACGAGGGCAGCACCTGCACCAGTTCGCCCAGGGCCTCGATCATCTTCTGCTGGATGCCGCCCAGGGTGGCCGCTTCCATCATGCAGCCGGAGCAGGCGCCCTTGAGATGCACGTAGATCTTCTTGCCCTGCACGTCGGCCAGTTCCACGTCGCCGTGGTCCCGTTGCAGCATGGGGCGCACCGCTTCGAGGACTTCTTCGATCTTCTTGATCTTCTCGACGATGGACAGCTTCTTGCTCGGCGGCTTGGGCGCTTCCGGCGTCGCGGGGCAGGCGGGGGGCGGCGACACTTCGCCGGGGCCGGCGCGGGAGGCCTTGACCTTGGCCAGGATTTCCTCGATGCCTTCGTGGCAGGCGGCACAACCGCCGCCGGCCTTGGTGTAGAAGGTCACTTCCTCGACGGTATTGAGGTTGTTGGCAGTGACCACGTCCTCGATCATCACCGCGTCGATGGCGAAGCACTTGCAGACCAGCGCGCCTTCCTCGTGGTCATCGGACCATTCCTCGCCGCGGTAGTTGGCAATGGCCGCCTGCAAGGCTTCGCGGCCCATCACCGAGCAGTGCATCTTCTCCGGCGGCAGGCCGTCGAGATAGTCGGCAATGTTCTGGTTGCTGACCTTCAGGGCGTCATCCAGGGTCATGCCCTTGATGATCTCGGTCAGGGCCGACGACGAAGCGATGGCCGAGCCGCAGCCGAAGGTCTGGAAATGCGCGTCCTCAATGATCTCGGTTTCCGGATCGACCTTGAGCATCAGGCGCAGGGCGTCACCGCACTGGATGGAGCCGACATCGCCGATGCCGTTGGCGTCTTCCAGGGGGCCGGAGTTGCGCGGGTTGAAGAAGTGTTCGCGGACCTTGTCGGAATATTCCCACATGATGTGCGCTCCTCAGACCGAAAACGACGATCCGCAGGAACACTGCGCGCTGGCGTTCGGATTGTCGAACTTGAATCCGGTGTGGGTCAGGGTGTCGACAAAATCGATGGTCACGTTGTCGATCATGGGCATGGTCATCGGGTCCACCAGGAGCTTGACCCCCTCGACTTCCACTTCCCAGTCGTCCTCGGCCTTGTCGGCTTCCAGCTTCATGCCGTACTGGAGGCCGGAGCAGCCGCCGCCGGAGATCATCAGGCGCAGGCCGGCCACCGGCGTTTCGGAACCGCGGATGAAGCGCTGGACGGCCTTCACGGCGGCGGGGGTAAGGTTGATCATGATTCTTCTCCGCAGGGTTGATGGCCTCATCCTGCAAGGGGCGTGCCACGCAGCCACGGTGAGACAAAACGCGGTAATTCAATGCCTTGGCGTGAGAAACCCCGCCGACGAGGCTTGTCGCAAATCCGACAATCCGGCGCCTTTCCCTGCCATCGTGGGCCGCTTTTCTGAACCCATGGTTTTCCGCGCAAGCCCCCTGCGCTGCTCGGCTCCTCTCAAGGGGCCCAGAAGCACCGGGCTGAAAGGCCGTACCACTTCAAGGGTATCGTCCGCGCTGGCAGCCAAAGCGAGCTACCCGGCCTGCGAGCCCGGACGCCTTGCCCCCCCATGGAAGACGCTGAGCAACGCAGGGCTTCCGGGGGCCTTCGGGTCGCGTTGTCCGAGCCGCAGGCGAGTTTAGCGACCCGCCCGGGAGCCCGAGTAGCGCAAGGGACCGGGCTCCGCCCGGCGTCGACCTTGGGGTCGCCTTCTCTTTGGTGACTTTCTCTTGGCGAAGCAAGAGAAAGTTACACGCCCTCAA
>Ga0268298_10001133_pt1 | contig 32244 bp, 37 predicted proteins | sample WWTPWeurt_MetaG_FD_194462 | JGI IMG/M metagenome (GOLD analysis project Ga0268298, IMG submission 194462) | Activated sludge microbial communities from WWTP in Nijmegen, Gelderland, Netherland - WWTP Weurt | ecosystem: Engineered > WWTP > Aerobic digester > Activated sludge | place... | reverse complement strand
TGATCATCGTCGCGCCCGACGGCGACGTGCAGAACCGCGTCATCTTCACCGCGCAGGACTACACGCAGAACCAGCTGGTCGAGGCGAGCAACTACCTGACCGCGAACTACGCCGGCCTGACCATCGAGCAGGTGCGCGAGAAGCTCAAGAGCGAAGTCGACGCGCTGCGCGGCGAGATCGCGGCGCTGATGCAGGCCGCGGTGCAGGCCGGCAGCGAGGCCATCGCCGACAGCCAGGAGCAACTGGTGATCTCCGGCGAACGCAACCTGCTGACGGTGCAGGACTTGGCCAGCGACATGGGCTCCTTGCGCAAGCTGTTCGACCTGTTCGAGCAGAAGACGCAGCTGATGCGCCTGCTGGAAGTGAGCAGCCGCGCCGAAGGCGTGCGCATCTACATCGGCGGCGAGAGCATGGTGGTGCCCTACGAGGAACTCTCGGTGGTCTCGGCGCCCTATGTCGTCGACGGCCGCGTGGTCGGCACGCTCGGCGTGATCGGCCCGACGCGCATGGCCTACGACCGCATGATCCAGATCGTCGACATCACCTCGCGGCTGGTCAGCAACGCGCTGAGCCAGAAGTAGGGCGGCGCGAGAGCGCTGCCTACAATCGCCGCTCCCCGGGCCGTTAGCTCAGTTGGTCAGAGCAGAGGACTCATAATCTAGCGGCATCAACCCTCGGCGTGAGCAAATCTTGCGCTGTCTACGAGGGGAGAGGTCGCTCAAGAAGTCCTTTGTCTGGCCGAAAACCCGCTCTGGCGTATCAACGTGAGCAGGGCGTGAGCAAATGGCCAGCGTAGCGATGTTGCCTTCCGGCAGGTTCCGGGGGTTTGCACGACACAAGGACATGAAAGAGGCCAAGGTCTTCGACCGCGAGGAGCAGGCGAGGTCGTGGGCTGAGGCTACCGAAAGGCGGATGAAGTCCGGCAAGTGGTCACCGCCGGACAAGACGGCCAACAGCGATGTGCTGACGCTGCGGCGTGCCGCTGGCTTGTACAAACAGAGCGAGGCCTGGGCGGCGCTGGGCGAACGGACTCGCTTAACCGAGCCATCAAAGCAGAAGAGGCCGCTCGAGGTCCTTGGCGACCGTGATGTCCGCGACATCACGAGCGACGACGTGCGCTCCTACATCAAGCAGCGCAAAGCCGAGCGTCCGTCGCGGGGAGACAACGACACGATGTCGGCCCACGCTGTACGTCTCGAGGTGGCAGCCCTGAGCGGCATCCTCCGGTTCTGCGTCGAAGAACTCAAGGTGCTGGACACAAACCCCGTGCGCGGTGTCAAACGCCCCAAGGGCAATGGTCGCAACAGACGACTGTCAGATGCTGAGATTGGGTTGCTGTTCGACCACTGGAGCACTGCAGGGGACGGGAAGGCGTACGTCTTCTTCAGAATCTTGTTTTCGTCGCTGTGCCGGCCCGGCGAGTTGGCCGGGGCACTTAAGGGGTGGCTGCGTGATGACCCGCCGCAGGTCAATCTGCCGCGTACGAAGAACGAGGACCCCCGGAATGTGCTTCTGACGGCCGCCAACTATCGGATGTTGATGCGGCACCTTGACGAACAGCCCACGGACTGCCCGTACCTGTTCGGCACGCCAAAGCGTGCGGGAGAGGGCTGGAGCCCGTACAACTACCGCGTGCCCTGGGATAAGGCTGTGGAGGCCTGCGGGCTCAAGGGCGTCGTGCCCCACCTGTCGCGGCACGAAGGCGTCAGCCGCCTGTTTGAGCGTACGAGTCTCAGCGACGGTCAGATTGCTGGGCTCACGGGTCATCGCAGCCCGCAGGCGCTATGGAACTACCGTCACCTTCGTAATGAGCACCAGCGCGGAATCGTGAATGCACTGGACCTTGAGGTGAGCCATGCCATCGACCGAGCTGCCGCAGGGTCGGCGCATCCGTCAGAGTCGCTGAGGCCTGGCGAGATGCTGCTGCCCATCAGCGACGAAGAACTGGCCAAGATGCAACTGGTACCAGCGGCCAAGGCGCGCAAGCGCGCGAAGGCCAATGCGGCAGCGGCAGCGAGGTAGGCCGGCAGCTTTCGGAGGGCCGGCAGCTCATAGACGCCACTTTCCGCAGACGTCCCTCTGGCGAGCCTTCGCATGGACCGCCTGTAGGTGGAAAGAACGTGCAAGGTATCATCGACGCGAAGGGCCGGTAGCTTAGTTGGTCAAAGCAGCGGACTCATAGCGCAAGTTGTGCACCCGGGTCGGAAACGCCCGGTGTGAATGGCGTCAAATTCGGTGGAACCTGACGGCCGCAAGGCGCAAGGCAACGCCGAGCCAAGCCCCGCGAGGGGAAGGTGTAGAGACTAGACGGCGCCCGCCTAAACGCAGCGATGCGCATGGTGAAGGCATAGTCCAGCGCGCAGCGAAAGCTGCACAACGCTGAATCCGTCGACCGCCGGTTCGAGCCCGGCCCGGCCTACCAAGACAAAGGGCCCCTCTTGGGGCCCTTCTTGCTTGAACGCAGGCCTTCGTTCAAGCTTGGCGCTTGAGCAGCTTCAGCGCATGGGTGTGACGAGCGCCGCACTCGGCCTGGTAGGTGTTGAAGAACTTGGTCGACGCTCCGACCCAGGTTTCACCTCGTTCGAACAGCCGGTTGGCGTTGGTGAGGCACTCAGCAGCGAAGGTGGCATGCGCTTTGGCTGCGAGCTCAAACCCCGCGAGCACAAGCTCTTGCGCTAGCTCAGTCTCATAGTGCGCCGCCCCGAGCCACTGTGCCGCTGCGTCTTGGAGCACCCGAGGCGAGCGCGGGGTGTTGTAGGCCTCGGTTGCAGCTTGGGCCATAGAGCTCATGCCTTAGCCGCCTTCTTCTTCGCAGCCAACTCTTTGCGGGTGAGCACCTTGACGACGTCTTTCGCCATCTTCTCGCCGTACGCGTCAGGTGCGAGAAAGTCAGTGGCGCTCTGCAGCCGAGCCTTGACGGTAATTGGCTTTCCCTGCACGTAGGCCCCGCGGAGGTCTTCGGCGATGCTGAAGGCTGCCGACGACGTCAGGCCATTTCGCTCCGCTTCGACGAACATGTCTACCTGTGCCAGCCGTCGTGCCAACTCCGCGTGATGGGCGGCTTTGTCGTTCAAAGCGCGCACGAGCCGATTGACCGCGTCTTCGCTGGTCAGCTCTGCGACCTTTGCCCTGCCCTTGGCCTCCTTGGCCAATATCTTCTCGACCCACTGGTCCCGGCCGCTCATGCCTTGACCGCCTTCTTCTTGGGCTTCGCCGCGGCTTTCTTGGTAGCGGCTGCAGCGGCCTTCTTGGCGGCCGCCACGCGCGCTGCACGTGCTTTGGCTGCCTCGGCCTGCTTGGTCTTCTGTTGCTCGAAGTGCGCCTGCCACCGTTCATGCGAGTCTGCTCGGTACGCTGGGAAGTGCGTTTCGGGGTTCTCGGGGCCGTCCTCCTGGTCGAACACGTAGTCGAACAGCAGCCCTTCCGGCGCGTTGCACATGAACATCGCTTCGTACTCGTCGCCCATCTTGACTACGACGAAGGTCGGCTCGGCATGCGCGTCTTCATCGTTGAAGAAGCGGTACCACTCGCGGTCCTCAGCTCTGTTGAAGCGGGGGTCATCCTCAAGAAGGTTGTCGTTGTCGTGCCAGCCTATGAGCTGTGCATCGCGCACGATGTCGTCGCGGTAGTCGCCCGCGAACTCGTACACCTCACTGTATTCGGAGCGATAGGGGCGGCTGGCAATCTCGAACCAGCCCTTCTTCTTTGGGACCGGCTTCACTTTGAACATCACGGGGTACGTCAGCCACATCGTCATGAGAGGGAGCCCTTGCTTAGGGTTGAAGAAAACCTTTCGGTCATCGGCCTGTCTGCCCCAACCTTGAGCCCAGAGCAAAGAGCACCCTTGCGGGTGCTCTTGTTGGTTGACCCACCTTAACGTCAGGGTGCCGCGGTGTCCTTCTCGGCCTTTAGCAGCTTGTTGACGCGCGCCTGCATATCGCTGTCACGCCCGTTCAGCTCAAGCCACTTCTGGTAGTCCCTGTCACTGCTTGCCCAAGCTTTGATGACCTCAGCGAGGACGTCGCCTCTCTCGACCTCAAAGCCCTCACGCGCTTGGATGTAGACGGTGTACTGCGCGAACTCGCGCAACGCACTCGCTGGGATGCTGAAGCCGACCCGGCCCTTATCCTCGGGCTTTGCAAAACTCTTCAGAGAAGCCATTCTTTTGTCTCCATTGCATGGTTGGTCGTCGAAATTGCTTCTTATGTAGCAACTACTCTGCGTGAACCAACATCGACGATATAGATATTGCAGCTACAATTGAGATGCCGATTCCAGTTGAATTCATATGAGCCTCAACGAACTCATCATCGCGTACCTCATCGTCTGCTTTGCAGTGCCATGGGTGTTCCCGCGCTTGTTCCGCTGACAAGAAAGAGCCGCCCTGATGGGCGGCTGTGAATCACTGAATCACTGAGTCACGAATCAGGCGAATCGACGCTGACGACGCTCGTTTCGGAGCACCAGGTTGAGGTTCTTCACCGCCTCGTCGCGCCAGCTCATCTCGTCTGAGAAGCAAGCCAGGTCGCGACCCTGCTTGCTCACAAACGTCGTGATGCCACCAACCACACCGATGCCCAGAGCAGTAATGGCCGGTAGGCCAGCTGCAATGAACAGCGCCGTGCCCATCAGTCCGATAGCCGCATAGGGCCAGGTCCTGAAGTCGGGTTCCGCACCGACGAGCCACGCGTTTAGCTGATGAAATATCAGGCTCCGGCTCATGTAGGTTCGCTGCAGCGACAACGTGAGCTGTTCTGGCGTGCGGGGAGCGGCTTTGCGGTCGATGTAAAGCCGTCCGGTGTGCACACACTTGCGAATGCGCTGGTCGGTCGTAGCTCGGTGGTAGTGCGCCCAGAGGTACTGCGTCAGCTCATAGAGAGTCAACGCAATGATGAACGCGAAAGCGATGATGTTGAAGAGAGACATGTGAACTCCAGGAGGTTTCGGAAATGAAGCCGCGGTTTGCAACCCGCCGAGTGGCTTCCCGGTAAGTCCCGATTTCTTGGCATTACTGGGAAACCACCCAGCGCCTGGAGCTCAATTCGTTGTGGTCTCGGAGCGTGTAGGCAACGGATGCTCTGCACGCTTAGAACGTCGAGAAATTAAGAATGGCTGCGCATGCAGCCGTCTCACGCAAAGTTGATGTGGGGAATTGGGGGCCTCAAGCCCCGCTGGGAGGTGCCTCAACCCCCTGGCCTCCCCCTCGCTCCTACGTAGGGCCTCTCCCGAGGGCCCCGAAATCCCCGCACCACCGCCCCGACACCCCGAATTCCCCACACCAGAGCTGCAGCTACACGCGCACCAAATACAGCGGCTCGCGCATCGCTTCCACGTGACATGGACGAACGATGCGAAACGACGCGGAAATCTGGGCTGAGGAGTGGGGCCTCCCTGGTGCGCTCGGCGTCTTGGCCATCGCAGCGCGGCGCTTCTCTTGGCGGGCGGGTCCTCAGTGTCTGGTTTACTTTGGCAGGCGGCCCTGGTCCTATCGCTTGGCGGCGTGACCGCGCGAAGCGGCGCTGGCTCACAGCGCCAGCATTGAGCCGTGGCACCGCCACAACACCTCGGGCCGTTGTGCCCAAGCCCCTGGGCCCTACCCGAAGCGGTGGGGCTCCCTTCTATATGTTCGCGCTTTTCTTCGACTTGGGGCGTTAACGTTTAACGGCCGTGACTACACGCTGGATACCCACTCGAGTTTGCTGCCGGGTATCAGCACAACAAAGTAAGCGTTCATCATGCCAAGCATCAACATCGCCAACGCCACCGTCGAACAACTGAAACAAGTCGGCGGGCGCGAATGGGCTGCGCCCAACGGCAGCATCCGCCTTTACTTCAACAACCTGCCTGAGCTGTTTGGATTCGAGCTCACTTACTACGGCACGGGCAACCTCTGCACTGCCAAGCTCGACGGCGCGGCCATCAGCAACAGCCAGGCCAAGAAGTACCTCGCGGACCTGGGCACGATGAAAGCCTGGGTAGAGGGCGGCCGCCTGCACACGCGCCTTCAGTTTCGGCCGCAGGTCAACTGCGACTACGCAGCAGCACTGACTGAAGGTGTCAACGCTCGCCTCGCTGCGCTGGCCACTGCGTAACCACTTCAGCCGGCCCCGGCTCCGCCGGGGCTATTGGGAGGCAACATCATGCAAACAAACCACAAAAACTACGAATCCCTGTGCGCGCTCAGTTCGGCGCGCAAGGCCGCGAGCGAAGTCCTGTCCGCGGAGGACAAGGCATCCCCAGGCTGGTGGACGGCGGCAGGTGCGTACACCGCCGCAACGCAGGAACTCGACGAGGCACTGGCCGCCAACTCCGACCTCGTGGACGAGCTGCGCGAGCGGGCCATCACGTCCAGGGCCGCTGCGTGCGAGGCGCACACGGCCGCCCTAGCGGGCACCGGCACCTGGGACGCCTATTTGGCCGCGTCGCGGGTCCAGCAAGACGCCGATGCAGCGCTGTGGGCCATTAGCGCCAACCTGCACGACCGGCCAGCCGATGCGGCCGACGAGTCCTCGGAGGGCCTCGTCGAGTACCACGGCGCCCAGCCCCTGCAACTGCGCACTGAAGAAGAGCTCGAGGACCTCAAGCAGCAGTGGAGGTACGACCCGACGAGGGACCTCGAGGCGACCGAGGGATTCGAACTGCACCGCTACGAGCTCCTGGCGTATCGCCAAGAGTACGAGGCCCAGCAAGCCGAGCGGCTCGCCGAGGGCGGCCGCCAGGAGCTGGCCGAGCTCGCTGCCCGTGCTGAGGGCCTGGGCATTCCAGGAAACCTACGGCTCGTACGCTACATCGAGAGCCTGGAGCGCCGCATCAATGCGCTCGAGCGTGGGTTTGTCGAGCGCGGAGGCTGCGTCTATGACTAAACTTCGGTGGGTCCACGTGCCCGGCCCCGGTGGCCGGGACACCACGGTGCTACTGAACGCGCAGTGGCAGGACACCTTCAAGGTCCGCGCAGGCCGCGGCTGGCACGCCGGCTACACCTCTGTCGCAGTGAAGGCCGCGGCAGCCTGGCTGCTGCAGCCCGGGCGCTACGATGCGGCGCGAGACGGTGCGTTCTCGCAAGCTGTCAGGCAGCGAGCGTACGAGCTCGCGGGAATTTGACAACAAGGACCTACTTCGGCTGACACAGACCCGGCCGTTCCGTCTTCGAGCCCGGCAACTGCCGGGCACGCTTGTTGGGTCGGCCTGCACATCGAAGCGCTGTCCGGGCGCAGTGCAGAAGTGACTCGGGGAGCCGTACGCCCTGACTGGTCTCAGTTCATGAGGGAGTGCCAACGAGGAGCTGCAGAAAGTAGCCGGCTGCGAGCAGCACGATACCGCCCATGTAGTAGACGAGGTCCAGCGTCGAGAAGTTGACAAAGTGCACCGTCCGAGCGCGCTGAAACGCCATCATCACCCGGTCCTTGCCAGCAATGTCCAGCGTCATCAAGCCCGCCTCGGTCCGAGGCGCTCGGCGCAGGGCGAGCATCGTGCGCGCGGCGGGTAGACCCATGCCTATCGAACCCGCGAACGCCAGGTAGTTGCTCAGTTGCAGCCACGTCTTACAGACTAGGAAGTAGGCGAAGCCTGCCAGCAGGCACAGCGCGATGACGATGAAGAGTTGGTCGATGCGCTTGCTGCGCTCATCCGGTTGCGCAATGCAGAGCGTCAGCAAGGACGGCGACGCCTGCGCGGCGCCCGCCGGCAAGGATGTGGAGGGCTGAGCGGGTTCGCTCATGCCGGACCAGCCGCCGAGGGCTTGTGAGACAGTAGCTTTTCGGCGCTGCGCATCATCATCATGAGGTCCTTCGTGTCCAGCTTGGCTGACCGATTCGGCACCAGGACCAGCTGCACCGAGGCGTCCATCGCCATCGCCAGGCTGACCAAGGTGGCCAAGGTCGTGGATGCGGGCAGCATTCCTGCCAGCGCGTCTTCCCACACTTCCGCGTCCACCTCGGACCTGGCTTGCGCTGCTTGCAGGTCGGCCTTTGCCTCGCGCACCAGCCGCTGCAGGTCCTTGGCTATCGACAGCGACAGCGTCTCCTCCTGCATGGCGCGTGCAACGCCCGGGTTGCTGGCCGCGATGGCGTGGGCTCGCTCGCGCAGCGCCTCGAGCTCCGGGGGCAGTGACAGAGCCTTTGTCGACCCTTTGGGCATCTCCCCTGCGGACCAGAGCCGCAAAGCCAATCCAGCAGCTGACGTCAGCAGGCTTGCCGCGGCACGAAGGTCTGGCATGGTGAGCTCCTAGGGATTCAGGGACGAATGTCGTTGGACCGCTGCATCCAGCGCGCCAAACGTACGTTTGTCCTCGGGGTGAATGGTCAGTGCGCGCAGCTCGGCGATGGTCAGGGCCGCCATGCGCGGCAGGAAGGTCAGGTACAGGCGGTGCCCTTCGGCATGGCGATGCATGCACTGGACGTTGCCCCCGAAAACAACCGACTGCTCTTGGCCGAAGTGCGCCCGTACGGCAGCGGCGGCTGGCTTCGCGTAGACCTGCCTGTCGAGCTGCATCTCGGCCAGTGCGGTGATGAAGCGCGATGCCGCCTCCATGGCCGCCTGGCTGCCGCTATTGAACATCGCCTCCAGCTCCGAGGTGATATTCGGGTCAGGAAAGGTGGCATCGTAGTAGCGGACCTTCATAGTGCCTGGGCCTCCCTGTCGTGCGCCCGTGCATCCGGCGGCGCTGCGGGCTCCAATGTCGCACAAGCGACAAGGGAAGGACAGGACCTAGCGGTCGCCGCGTACGTTCTTCGCCGTCTGCTCAAGCACCGCCCGTGCTTTAGGTGCCCACGGGCTCAGCCTCGGAAGGAGGCTCTGGACTTGCGACGGTGGCTTGCCTGCGCTGCCGTTTGAACTGCCGCTAGGCACGACTGGCTCGTCCCTCGGCGAACAATGGAGTTCGACTACGGTGGTGTTTGCCCCGCTGCGTGGCCAGCCCGGCTGCGCAGCGCTTCGTACAGTTGCGCCGGCCCGAGCAGGATGTCCTTCAAGCCATCACGTACCCGCTCCGAGCCTAGGGCCTGCGAACTCATCGCCTGGTGGGCCTCGAACGCATCGATGATGGCGTCCATCAAGGCCTTGCCGAGGTCGGGCGAGTTGGCGAACTGCTCCTTACTGTTGCTACCGGCCTGCTTCACCAGCGTCTCGTTCTCGAGCAGCTTGCCCTTCAGCACCCCGTTGACATAGACGAGCTGGTCGTCGTCACTCAGTTCGCCTTCGAACAAGCCGTTCACCTTCTGGATGATTTCGACCAGGTAGGCCTGCTGCTTCTCCTGCACGCTGCCGCTGCCGACCGCGTCCATCGGTGCCAGCTTGTTGCTGCCATCCGCATTCAAACCCATCGGCTGCTTGCCACGGCTCTTCAGAGTGTGGTGCGTGAGCACCACCTTCGACAGGTCCACCGTGTCACGCTCGCGGCCGAAGTCCAGCAAGGGGATGAGGCGCTTGTAGAACAGGAAGCGCTTCTCGATGTCGGTGTTGCCGTAGTCGAATATCTGGCTTAGAAAGGCGTAGAGGCGCACGTAGGCGCCCATGTCGTTCTTGAACAGCAGCAGCGCATCCAGTTGGTCCTTGGCTGCCTTGGCGCCCACGTCGTCGTGCTTCTCCTCGGCGGCGGCGAGTTGCTGCTGCGCCGCCTTGTAGCGCTTGAGCAGACGGTCCGCTACGGGGGCGATGGCGGCATCCAACGCCTTCTGAGTGCCGCTCGGGTCCAGGTCCACCTTCGCAACGCGGTCCACCTCGTAGTCGTCGTAGCAGCCCGAGGCATCGAGCTTGGCACGCAGGTCATAGACCTGGTGCGGGTCGGTCACCGCCTCCAGCTCGGCAGTTTCGTAGTAAGTCTTGAAGGCCTTGAGGACTTCCACCGGGTCGTTCACGAAGTCCAGCACGTAGGTCGTGTCCTTGCCCGGATAAGCGCGGTTCAGGCGTGACAGCGTCTGCACGGCCTGAATGCCGCCCAGCATCTTGTCCACGTACATGCCGCACAGCAGCGGCTGGTCAAAGCCGGTCTGGAACTTGTTGGCCACCAGTAGCAGGTGGTAGTCGGTCCCCTTGAACACTTCGCGGATGTCGCGACCACGCAGCCCGGGGTTTAGCAGGTCGCTGGTTTCGGTGACGGCGTCCGGAAAGCTCTCACTGTCGTGCACCTCGCCTGAGAACGCCACCAGCACGCCTAGCGCGTAGTTCTGCCGGGCGATGTAGGCACGGATGGCCTTCTGCCAGCGCACGGCCTCCTTGCGGCTGCCGACGACTACCATCGCCTTTGCCTTGCCTTCCAGCAAGGGCTGAACGTTCTCGCGGAAGTGCTCGACGACGATTTGCACCTTGCTGGCGATGTTGTAGGGGTGCAACCGCACCCACTGCATCAGGCCCTTCATCGCAGTGCTGCGCTCGACCTGTTTGTCGTCCCACTCCTGCCCGTCGTGGGCCAGCTTGAACGCGAGTTTGTAGCTCGTGTAGTTCCGCAGCACGTCGAGAATGAAGCCCTCTTCGATGGCTTGGCGCATCGAGTAGACGTGGAAGGGCTGCGGCAAGCCGTCTGCACCCTTGCGGCCGAATAGCTCTAACGTCTTGGCCTTCGGCGTGGCGGTGAAAGCCACGTAGGTCAGCCCCTTCACGCCAGCACGCGCTTCCATCTGAGCGGCCAGCAGCGCTTCGGTGTCCACCTCGCCCCCGTCCTGCAGCTCGGCCCACTCCTGTGCCGACAGCAGTTGCTTGAGCTTGGCCGCCGCCTCGCCGGTCTGCGAGCTGTGTGCCTCGTCGGCAATGACCGCGAAGCGCTTGCCCTCGGTGGCGGCCAGCTCCTGCACCGCCTGCAGTGCGAACGGGAAGGTCTGGATGGTGCAGACGATGACTTTCTTGCCGTCCTTCAGCGCCTGCCCGAGCTGGGCGCTCTTGCTGCCCTGCTCGTTGGTGATGCTGGCCACCACGCCCGTCGTGCGCTCAAAGTCGAAGATGGCTTCCTGTAACTGCGCATCGAGCACGGTGCGGTCGCTGACCACCAGCACGCTGTCGAACAGCTTGTTGTGCTGCGCGTCGTGTAGGTCCGCGAGGAAGTGAGCTGCCCAGGCAATCGAGTTGGTCTTGCCCGAGCCGGCCGAGTGTTGAATGAGATAGCGTTCGCCCGGCCCCTTCTCCAGCACGTCGGCTACCAGGGCGCGTGTGGCAGCGAGTTGGTGATAGCGCGGAAAGATGACAGCCTGCGGCTGCTTCTTGTCGTTGCGCTTGCAGATGAGGTATCGGTGCAGGATGTCGAGCCAGCTCTCGCGTGCCCACACCTCCTCCCACAGGTAGGCCGTGGCAAAGCCCGCGGGGTTGGGTGCGTTACCGGCGCCACCGGCATTGCCGCGGTTAAAGGGCAGGAAGGAGGTCGCCGAGCCCGCGAGTCGGGTGGCCATCATCACTTCGTTCTGGCTCACCGCAAAGTGCACCAGCGCGCCGCCCGGGAAGCTCAGCAGCGGTTCCAGCATGCCGCTCTTCGGCTGCGGGTGTCGGTCGAAGCGGTACTGGTCCACCGCATCCTGGACGCTTTGGGTGAAGTTGCTTTTCAGTTCCGCCGTGGCAACCGCGATGCCGTTGAGGAACAGCACCAGGTCCAGCTCGTCCTTGGGGTTGTTCGGCGAATGGCACACCTGCCGCACCACGCGCAACCGGTTGGCCGCGTACCTCGCCTGGATGGCCGGGTTGATGGCCAGCGCCGGCTTGAACTGCGCCAGCTCCAACGGCTCCTTCAGGCCCAGCATTTCGACCCCGCGGCGCAGCACGTCGAGCGTTCCGCGCTCGTTCATGTTCTTGCGCAGCCGGTCGGCCAATACCTGGGGTAACGCGGCGCCGTGGGTCTTGGACAGGCGCTGCCAGCTCTTGGGCTGCGTGGCTTCTATCCAGGCCAGCAGGTCGGGCAGGAAGAGGCCGCTGGCGCGGTCAAACTTCGCGGCGTCGCTCTCGGCGTACAGCCAGCCATTGGCGGCCAGGTGCGCACAGATTTCGCGCTCGAAGTGGTGTTCCTGGTGCAGGTTCATGAGCAGATGGCTTTCAGGCGTTGCGCGACCAGGTCGGCGCGTTCCGGCTCGGCAATCAGGCCCGGCAGTACGTTCGCGAAGTCGGGGTTGGAGAGCAGACCCTGGAAGACCTCAGCCACGGCTTGGCGCAGTTCGGCTGGTGCCGCGGCTATCTCGCCGGTCAGTTCCTCACGGCCATCGACGATGTTGAGTACGTCCTCGATGTCATGGCTGCTCAAGAAATCGCCGCCGCCACGGCCGGCAAAGGCCTCCAGCTTGGTCGCGACGAAGGCTACGGCGCTGACCAGCCGGATGGTGACGCCGGGGCTCAGTTCCACCGGCTCGGCGGTCTCGACCGCATAGGGGTACCAGCGGTTGGAGAAACCCAGCACCTCGGGCTGCACCGGCATCAGGTCAAAGAGCACGCCCGAGTCCTTGTGGACCCAGCGGCAAATCACATCGCTGTGAACGTCACGCGCGAACCCTCGCTGCGCCACCGCCTCTTCGATGCGATGGAACATGGCGCGGTTGGCGTTGACCACCGCGTCCACGTCGCGCGTGGCGCGTACGCTATCGGCCAGCGGGTCGGTCACCAGCAGGCCGGCAACGGCGCCGCCGACGAATACCACCTGCTCGCGCAGTTCACCCAGCGCCTCGGCGATGTGGCGCAGGTAGGGCAGATTCGGGTCATCGGCTCGCATCGGCCATCCCTGCGTCAGACCGCATCAGTTCGGCTTCCATCAGCTTGGCGGCCAGGCTGCGCTCGCGCGCACGCCCGACGCGCAGGGCGTCCAGCAGGGCCAGTAGGCGGTGCAGCGCCGGGTCGGCCAGCGCGGCCTGTGGCGCCGTGCGGTAGAGCGGCGAAAGCGTCGGGCCCTTGGCCTTACCGTCGGGGTGCGCCCATACCGGTGCGTCGCCCGGCGCCGCCGTCAACTCGCTGGCCAGAGGTTCGGCACCGAAGGCCGTCGGTACGCCGCGCTTGACCGGCCCCGACGTGGCCGGCCAGACATAGCGCACGCCGTGCAGCACGAACTCCAGCAGGTTGGGCCGCACAGGTGACCACTCGCCGCGTGACGGCGCCACCGCCAGCCCCGAAGCCACTGCGCGCTTCACGCTGGCATGCGCTTCGGACGCGCTCATGGCCAGCGCTTCGCCCAAGGCAGCGTAGGTCCAACGCTGCGGCGGATGGGCGGCCACCTTCAGCAGCACCAGCAGGTCTTGAGGCTTCAGGTCCATCGTGCGAATCGGAGCCAGATATTCGCTATTCGCGAATTGCGAATATCGCCGATGATGGAGCAGTTGGCAAGTCCTCCTGCGCGCTCGACCATGGGCGCCGGGCCGCCACGAGTCAGCGCAGCATCTCGAAGCAGTGCACGAACGCCGCTCCCTCGCTACCGCATGCAGCCGGCCTCCGGTGCCGATACTAGCCAGAATCGGTGGCAGGCCTCCAGCGCGAGCGGCCACAGCGGCCAAGTCGCGGCGACACCTCAGGAGCACGATGAACGAGCAGACGGCGTGGGAGAAGGCAGCTTCCGCGGACGGAACGACAGCGACTGAACGAGCGCTTGCCAACCTCGCACGAAAGGCGTTCCTCTCTCTTTGGAGTTACGCCAACGTCTTCACGGATGAAGGGCGGGCCAATGGCCGGGGCGATGGCAAGGAGCTGTGCGACCTGCTGGTGGTATTCGGCAACGACGTGCTCCTGTTCTCGGACAAGGACTGCGCATTTCGCAGCGACATCGACGTCACCGTCGCCTGGCCGCGCTGGTATCGAAGTGCTATTGAAAAGTCGGCCAAGCAGCTCACGGGGGCGGAGAAGTTCCTCAAGTCCTACCCGAAGCGGGTGTTCCTGGACAAGGGCTGCCAAGCTCCTCTGCCCATTGAGCTTCCCGACTCGCGTGTGGCCCGCTACTACCTTATCGCTGTCACCCGTGGCTCGCACTTCCCGGCAAGGCAGTTCTTCGGAGGAGGCAGCTCTGGCAGCGTCATGCTGCTGACTCACCTTGTCGGGAAGGCCGACCACGAGAAGACGCCGTTCCATGTTGGCTTTCCGCTCGAGAGCCGTCGTTTCGTTCATGTGTTGGACGAAATGACCGTGGACGTTCTGCTCGACGAACTCGACACCGTCCCCGACCTCGTGAACTACCTCCGCAAGAAGGAGGAGTTCCTGCAGCGACCCGACACCATCTTCTCCGTTCCCGGTGAGGAAGAGCTACTGGCGCGCTACATGTCCACGATGCGTGATGAGGAGCACGCATTCCCTCGCGTCCCCGGGGATGTCAATTTCGTGGCCCTGCCCGAAGGTGACTGGGAGGTATATCGCAACAGCCCGCAGTGGAAGGCAAAGCAAGAGGCGAACGAAATCAGCTACATGTGGGATGCGCTCATCGAGCATCAGAGCGGATTCATACGGTCAGGCAAAGCCATCACCGTCCCTTGGCAACCGAGCAAGGACGGTGTCAATCACGAGCGCATCATCCGCGCCCTTGCCGCCCAACCACGCCTCGCTCGTCGTAGCTTGGCTGCCGACCTCCACGTCGCGATGCAGCGAAGCGACCCCGGACGCATGTTTGCCCGCATCAAGATGACGGGTCGGCCTCCATCACAAGCGTTCGTGTTTCTCACCATTCCAAGAACCCAAGGCGAGGACTACGAGACTACCTACCGACCAAGGCGGATGCACGCATTGATGGTGTACTGCCATGCGGTCAAGGATGGCATGCCGACGCTGAAGGAGGCCATCGGGGTCGCCAGCGAGCCCTTCTCAGAAGGAACGGCTTCTCAGGACTTCATGCATGTCGACTTGACGGAGATGTCCGACGCCGAGCTCAAGGAGTGGCGCAAGCAGGCCGACGACCTCGACATCCTGCGCCCGAAGACCGAGATGAAGCTGTTCCGAGATGCAGAGCCGGAGTTTCCGGCCCCCTTCAAGTTCGTCGACTCCCCTTCGAGATACCTGGGGCCAGGAGGCATGCCGATGAACCGCGCGCAGCGGAGGCAGGCCGACAAGGAAGCCCGGCGAGAAAGAAAGAAGAAGCGCTAAGAAAGCCCCTTCGGCAAGGCCGCGCCGACCACGCTTCAGGGTGCGAGCACGAACCGAGCTTGCTCCCGGCGCAGCATCTGGTACGGCGACACGAACTCGACGCCCAGCCCGACACAGACGTTCGGAATCTTGATGCGTCGCAGCGTCGGCGACGCCACTTCGTGCGTCACCACCACATGGTTGCCGGCCAGCGCGGCCGACACCAGCCAGAAGTCGGCTACCTGCAGGAAAGTGTTCACCGCGGCCGGCTCGAATCCTTGTTGCAGAACCCAAGCGCTGACCGTCGGCGCCGCGGCGAGCACCGCCGCATCGGTCGGCACGAAGAAGCCATCACCCTGAGCCTCAGCCCAGGTGGCCAACTCATCGGCGCCGGCTTCCAGCTCATCGCCCACCTGCCGAACGCTTCGGACCCTGCCATTGCCATGCGCCTGAACCAGCCAGTCCCAGAACGCTGGGCAGAAGTCGAAGCTGTACTGCAGGTTCTTGGCCTGGATGAAGACGTTGGCATCCAGCAGGTAAGCCATCAGGTCGGGAAGCCCAGCGTGCGGCCCAGTTCGTTGAACGTGCCCGGTTTGCTGATGCCGAGCATGCGGAACGCGTCCCGGTACAACGTGCGCCCTTCCAGCGTGCTGGCCACCAGCGTCTGCGCGAAGCGGCGGCTCACCCGCGACACCGTCGTGCGGTAGAAGTCGCCGCCGCCGGCATTGCGCGCCGCTAGCGTCTGCAGGCGCGCCTCTTCATCGCGGTAGGCGCGCCAGAACGCGGCGCGGTCCAGCCAGCCCACGTCCAGCATGCGCCGCAGCAGCACCAGCGTGCTCACTTTGAAGTGCCGCGCCAAGCGTTGCAGTGCCACTTCCAGTGGCTCATCCGCCTGCAGCGCCGCACGGAACTCTGCCTGCGGAACCAGCAGCTCGGCGGCGACCTGGTTGCACCACGTCTCGACGGCGTGCACCGGCGCTTCGGCCGCCTGCACATCCGATAGCGCCGACTGGCCCAGCCACAGGTGCGCCAGTTCGTGCGCCAGCGTGAACATCTGCGCGGCCTTGCTGTCGGCGCCGTTGATGAACACCAGCGGCGCCAGCGGGTCAGCCAGCGCGAAACCGCGAAACTCCTGCGGGTCGAGCTGCCGGTTGTTGTTGTTCATCACCACGCCGCTGACCATCACCATCACGCCAGCTTGCTCGGCCTGGCTGATGAAAAGGCGCAGCGCTTCGGTCCAGGTTGGGCAGTCGCGCCGCGCCTGCACGCTGAAGCCGAGTTGTTGTCGCAGGTGGTCCGCCGCTTCTGCCGGCGGCGTGGCCAGGTTCAGGCTGCCCACGAAGTGCAGCGGCGGCTCGCCGTTGACCAGAGCCTCATCGCGGTACCAGGCCTGGCGACTCTGGCACGTGTAGACCACGTCCAGCAGGTCGGCACTCACCCGCGGCAGGCCGGCGCGCATGGTCCGGAAGTCCGGAATCGGTACCGCTTCCTCGGGCGGCGCCGGCAGGAAAAAGAAGCCTAATGCCGCATGGGTGGCCTGCGCGTACTGCTCCAGTTGCCGCAGGGTGGGTTGCGCAGCACCGGACTCCCATTCCGGCAGATGGGGGAAGCGGGCAGCCAGCACGGCCTCGTCCAGCCGAGCGCGCTGGCGCGCCCAGGCGAACAGGGCAGGTTGGACGGTGACGCGTGGCATGGCGGTAGCTTAGCGCTTGGAGTCCGGCAGCCGACGGCTGAACGCCGTCAGCCTTCCGAGCGTCCCGTCGCCGGCTGGCTGCTGGGCAGGTTGTCTTGCCAGGCTGCGTAGGTGATTGCGCTGCCTTTGAGTCGCCAGGAGTTGCGACCGTTGTCTGTGCGCCCGAGAACGGTTGCCGAGGCCGCGCTCGGGCTCTTAAACGGCGTGTCGGCGGTGAAAACGAGATGTGTGCCGTCGTCGGATAGCTTCAGCGCCCCGGCGGTGCGCAGGTCATTACGCCACTGCTGGTACGAGTGCGGCTGGCCGGACCAGTCCAGCCTGGCCTGGGAGCCCGCCAGCACGGTGAAGGCGTTGCCCTGTTCTTTGGCGGCGGCGGTGAGGCCGTGCCGGGCACTTTCCAGCTCGAACAGCACGGCATCGCCAGCCTCCTCCAGTTCCGCGAGCAGCGCTTCGGCCACGGCGGCCTTGCTCTTGCGGCCCTGCAAACGCCAATGCGCCTCCAACTTGGCCAGCATCTCATCCTGGCGCTGCTGCATCACCGCAGCGGTCCAGTCTGAAAACTGAAGCACCTGCGTGGTCAGCGCGAAAGCTGTGCTGCCGCCCTTGGTGAAGTAGGCCGACTTCTTCCAGGAGAAATCTCGGTTGCTGGCCGAGCTGTTCTTCTTGCGGCTCAGCAAGGCGAGGTTGCCCAGCCGGTGCACCCACAGCTGGTGCTGCGACTTGTCTGGCACCCAGGCAGCCCATTGGCTGTTGGGCGCGGGCTGCTGCGGCATCACGTGCTCGACCGAAACCACCTCGTGCTGGTAGCTGGCGCTGCCGTCGGACATCAGATGGTCCAGGCGCAGCAGAAGGAGCGCGAGCGCGCGGGGCGAGTGCGTGTCGTACAGCGGACCGTTCAGCGCCGAGTAAGTCTGGTGCTGTTCCTCTGGGGAGAGTTGCAGTGGCGAGGTAGCGGCCGACAGGTCGGCGCCCGCCTCGACAGCGTTCGTCAGCGCCGAGAAGCGCTCGATGCGGTCGTTGACGCCTGCCCTGCGGGCGAGCATCGAATAGGCCAGCCGCTCCAGGTCGCGGAAGAAGTTCAGCACGGCTTCGGGCTGCTGCCGGTGCCGAACGAAGAAGCTCAGCGCTGGCGGTACCCAATCCTTGAACTCCAGCCGGTTCAGCCAGCGCAGATGCTCGTTCACCTGCTCGGCATGGTGCGTGCTGGCATAGTCCGCGTCGCGCAGCTCTGCAAAGGCCTGCGCCATCGGCAGCAGCACCTCGTCCACGAAGCTACGCGGCTGCCTTGCCGGCACCACGTGCTCCTTGAACTCCTTCAGCAGCGTGCCCTGCGGCTTGGCCTTACGGTAGACCATGCGGATGTGACTAAACAGGTCGCCGAACTCGTCGCGGCCCAGGTCTTCCTCTTCGTCCTCCCACTTCTTCGTGTAGGCGTCACGCAGAGCGGGCTCTATGCCACCGATGATTTCGGCCTTGAGGATGTCGGTAGCACTCAGGTCCAGGCCGCGGCTGTTGAGGACGCCGAAGATGCGGTAGGCCGAGTCCAGGTCGGGCGTGGCCACCGTCACTAGGTAGCAGCGGGTGATGACGAACTGCACAAGCCGAACCAGTTCCGCCTGGGGCAGCTTGGCGAGTCCGTCCATGAACACCTGGGCGTTGTTCCGCAGGCGGGTTTGCGCATCGGGCAGCACGGTGTTGAGCTGGGCCAGCGCCTGCAGGCCGTTCTCGTGCTGCACGTATTGGCGGAAGAAGTCGCGGTCGCGCTCGCGTAGCAGCAGGCGATAGCGCGCTTGCGTGCCTTTCACCAGACTGCCCTTCTCGTAGATGCAGCCGGTGATGTCCTTCTGCAGCTCATCGTCGCCCACCGTGGCCCGGATGGCCGAAAGCAGCAGTGTTAGCGTAGTCAGCCGCTGCTGACCATCGACCACCGTCGCCTCGGGCATGGCCTCGGCCTTGATGAGCACGATGCTGCCGAGGAAGTAGGGCGCCGCGTCGCTGAGCTGCGCGGGCGCCGATGCCAGCGCACCCAGCAGGTCGTCCAGCAGTTCCTGCGCCTGGTCGCGGCCCCAGGCATAGGGGCGCTGGTAGCCGGGAATGGTGAAGACGTAGTCGTCGCTGAAGATTTTGGCGAGCGACTGTTCCTTGGCGGTGAGCGTGTGGGACATCGTTTTCTCCCTGATGTTGTTCTTCGTCATGCGTTGCGCACGTCGACTTGACCAGTGACGGCGGCGGCAATCAGGGCGTTACGGCGTTCTTGAAGCAGAGCAACAGATTTCACCGCTAACGCCGCGGTCGCTCCCAGGTCGGAAATCCTCTGCGACAAAATCCGAACTAGCTGCGTTTGCTCCTCCGTGCTGCAGGGAAGAGCGATGGGTAGACTGCCAAGAATCCCTTCGTTCAGGTTTGCCATCGTGGAGCCGACAGATTCCTGATTCAACCACTCTCGCGCATACGTGGACTGGAGAACAGCGTGCAGAAATCCGGGTGTCGCCTCGGATTGGTTTGGTGTAACTCGTAGAGAACCAGTCCCACAAATCCAGCCGTCGTTCTTTGCCTCGATAATTGCTGCACGTCCCAGTTCACCGCGCCTGGCAACCACAATGTCCCCGGCGCGAAGGGTCCAAGAGGAAAGCCTCTCGGCAGCTTCATTGGCCACCGAAACGTCTTCATCCGGAACGATGCTGCTGTCAACTATGTGGGAAGGATTGATGACTGGCACGCCGCCGCTGATGTAGTCATCGCTTCCGAGAGCTGTTCCGAATGGGCCGGTTGAGATTGAATCGCAAGCGTCGCGGAATCGCTTGACTTGCCAATGTGCCGGCACCTCCCCCAGCCACGCTACGCCCGAATCCTTCATCGGGGCGTTGGGGTCCAGGCCCTTGGTGACGGCCTGGGAGATGGTGGCCTGGCGCTTCTCGGATAGCAGGGCGATGAGCTTTTCCTGCTCGGCAATCAGAGAATCAATCTTGGTGATTTCGCGGTCGAGGAAATTCGTTGCTGCATCCTGTTCCTCGACCGAGGGCAACGCAAACCTAAAGGCTGCAATGTCTGGCATGTAGATTGTGTTGTGAGTCGACCCAATCATGAGCCGCGCAAACTCGCCGCGCATCGCACGAAAGACATACAGCAGGAAGCGGGGGCGCAAAGATGGGCCGCATACCCAGTTTGCGAAGTCCTGCGTAGTTGCCATCTCGACACCCATGATGGCCGCGAAGCCTACAGATGCCGTTCGGGACAGCATTACCGTGCCTGCTGGAAGCCGCCGTGCCGAAGAGTTTTGAAGTCCGAGTTCGCTTATCTTCTCTTTCGTGTCGAAAATGAGGTCTACGCCGTTTCTCCGAATCTGAGAGACATCCGCGAGGGAGAACCATGGCACGGTGCAGTTCTCCCACCAGTCGGGTCTGTTCCGACTGGGCGTGTGGCCGGACTCGAGTCGAGCTGCGAAACGAATCGGCATGACTGTCCAATGCCTTGGCACCTTCCCGAGCCACTGGACGCCACTGTCCTTGTAGCTTGCATACCTCGGCAAACTCATTCCGTCAGCTCCTCCAACATCTTCATGATGTTGGCCGAGACGGCCTTCAACTCTTCGTCGATGGCGTGCAAGTTCCGCGGCGGCTCGAAGACGTAGAAGTGGCGGTTGAAGGGAATCTCGTAGCCGACCTTGCTCTTCTCCTCGTCTACCCAGGCGTCGGGCGCGTGCGGCAGCACCTCGCGTTCGAAGTAGGCCTGGATGTCTTCGGCCAGCGGCACGTTCTCGGTGTCGCGCAGTGCGCTGTCGGGCTGGGGCTTGCCCTTTTGCTTGCCTTTCAGGCCGACGACCACCTGGCCCGCTTCGTCACGCAGCGGGCGCTCGACGGTAATGGTGGTGTAGCCGAAGTCCTGGTTGCGGAAGATGCGCGAGATGGGCACGCGCTTGAGCTTGCCGCCCTCGGGTGCCGTGGGCGCAGTGTCGGTGCCGGCGATGAGCTGCGGCTCGCTCAGCGCCTGGCCGGCCGCATCGAACACCGTGACCAACTCGGCCTCGGTGAAGTCGCCGAACAGCCGCGTGACGGTGGCGATGTGAGCCTCGCTCATTTCCTTGCGCTTGGAGCCGAGGCTCTTACGCATCTTCTGCCAGAAGCCACCGGCGTCGATGAGTTGTACGTAGCCCTTGCGCTCCGCCGACTTCTTGTTGGACAGAATCCAGACGTAGGTGGCGATGCCGGTGTTGTAAAACATGTCGGTGGGCAGGCCGACGATGGCCTCCACCAGGTCGTTCTCCAGAACGTAGCGGCGGATTTCGCTCTCGCCGCTGCCGGCGCCGCCGGTGAAGAGCGGCGAGCCGTTCAGCACGATGCCGAAGCGGCTGCCGCCCTCGCCGTTGACCACGGGCGCCATCTTGGACAGCAGGTGCATCAGGAAGAGCATCGAGCCATCGCTGACGCGCGGCAGGCCGGGGCCGAAGCGGCCGTCGAAGCCCTTGCTCTCGTGCTCCTGGCGCACGGCCTTCTCGACCTTTTTCCATTCCACGCCGAAGGGCGGGTTCGAAAGCATGTAGTCGAACTTACGGCCACCGTGGCCGTCGTCGCTGAGCGTATTGCCGGCGACGATGTTGGCCACGTCCTGGCCCTTGATGAGCATGTCGGCCTTGCAGATGGCGTAGCTCTCGTCGTTGAGCTCCTGGCCGTACATCGTTAGCCGCGCCTGTGGGTTGTGCTCCAGAAGGTATTCGCCGGCAATCGAAAGCATGCCGCCTGTGCCCGCCGTGGGGTCGTAGATGGTGCGGACTACCGCGGTGCCCGGCCTGAGCACGTCGTCGTCCTCGATGAACAGCAGGTTCACCATCAGGCGGATGACCTCGCGCGGGGTGAAGTGCTCACCGGCCGTTTCGTTGGAGATTTCGGCGAATTTCCGAATCAGTTCCTCGAACACCAGGCCCATGCGCGCGTTGTCGACCGCCTGGGGGTGTAGGTCGATGTTGGCGAATTTCTCGGTGACCAAGTACAGCAGGTTGGCCTTGGCCAGGCGCTCGACCTGCGTATAGAAGTCGAAGCGCTCGAAGATGTCGCGCGCAGCCGGCGAGAAGGCTTGGACGTAGGCGTAGAGGTTCTGTCGGATATGGTCCTGGTCGCCCAGCAGCTTGACCAAGTCCAGCGGCGACGTGTTGTAGAAGCTCTGCCCGGCCTTGCGCAGCAGGAAGGGCTCGGGGTTCAGCCCGGCCTTGGTCTTGGCCTCGAACTCGGCCAGGACGGTAGGCTTGGTGGCTTCCAGCACGCAGTCCAGCCGGCGCAGCACAGTGAACGGGAGGATGACGCGGCCGTACTCTGATTGCTTGTAGTCGCCGCGCAGCAGGTCGGCGACCGACCAGATGAAGGAAGAGAGGGCTTGGTGATTCATCGGAAAGAAGGGCGGTTGGCGATTCGGCTTCGATGCTTATCTGCACGCACGGCCGGGGCAGTCGTGGCTCGGCTGGGCTCTGGCGATGCAAGACACGCGAGCACCGCTTGGGATTCAGCATCGAACGGCACCGAGGCTGACTCAGGTCACGCGAACTGGCGATTCACGCCCGTCATCGCCATGCGATAGCTCAGCATCTTGGCGCTGACGCCGTACGCAAGCGCTGCCTCAGCGTCGTCCATTCGGTTGCGCCGAATCAAGATGAGCGCGTCGCGAGGCAGGAGCAGGCATCCTGAGAGCCAATCGGCCTCCTCCTCTTCCAGCTTGTCATAGCTGCTGAGCAGCATGATTCCGTCTTCAGACAGAGAGACTTCCCGCGCTTGATGTCCACGGATTCGATGGGCCAGTTCGTGCGTGAGGTCGCTTGCCTGTCGCGCGGGGCTGTGGGAGCTGTTGAGAACCACGACCACCTTCGTCTGGACAACGACGGTCACGGCCGACCAGCAGCTCGGAGACTTGCCGTCGTTGCGCAGTAGTACGTCTAGAGCTTCAGCGCTCAGGCCGGGAATGTCGTGCGGCGTCCAGACCCGCACGCCTAGCAGCTTGGCCAGCGCACGAGTATCGAGTGGGCCATCCTTCGGTGCCCCAAGCTTGCTACGAATGTCGGCCGAGTACTTCTCGCACCACGTCTTGTATCCGCGTTCGAACACGCTCAGCCTTCCATGTCTTCCTCAATCAGCGCCTGTTGGACAGCCAGAATCATTTCGCCCAGCGCCTTGGCGCTGTCCTTCTTGATGGCCGCACCCTTCTTGAAGTGAACAAGTGCGGTTGGTGCGGCGACAGATGGCGCGGTAGGTAGCCCAAGAAAGACCGCCGGGTCTCTGCCGAGCCACTTGCATATCTTGCTGAACGTCTCGAGGTCCGGAATCTTCTTGTTCTCCACTCGGGATAACGTCGCTGGGCTGATGCCGACTTGTTTGGCGGCCTCGCGGATACCCATTCCTGCGCGTCGTTCTTCGATTTCTTGGGCCAGGAGCTCAATCCTGATTGCATCCATTGGCTGTCGTTTCTCCGGTAGGACATGGTGTTTGACAGGTGAGACAAAGCATGCCAAGCTCTGTCTTACTCGTGAGACGCTAATGTCTCACGAGCGCCCGCCAAGGTCAATGCTCACTTACCTCGGTTGGTGTTCACTTAGGTGAGCCGGAGAACTCCGATGCAGAACCAGAACCAGCCGCCCGACGAGGGCGATGTCATTGATGTCGAAGCCTATCTGGCGGCCGGCAAGCCGGTGCCGAGAGGCAAGAAGTACCGCATCCGCGTCGACAAACAGCAGTTCGTCGTCGCGGTGAGCGAGATGAGAGGACGTGAAATCCTCGCCTTGGCAGGGAAAACCCCCGAGAAGTACCTGCTGCGCCAGAAGGTCCACGGCACGGTGGTGCCCGTCGGTCCCGACGATGAAGTCAGCTTCGTTGCTCCCGGCGTGGAGCGTTTCATGACCATCCCGAACGAGGTCCAAGAGGGCGACGCCGCGGCGTCTCGCCAGGACTTCAAGCTGCTTCCGGATGACCTGGCATTCCTGAACTCGCTCGGATTGCGCTGGGAGGCGGTGCTCGAGGGGCAGGTCATGTGCGTGGTCATCTACGATTGGCCGCTGCCGCATGGCTACAACGTCGATGCAGCTGACGTGCATGTTCGTATGACGGCGGGTTACCCCGACGTTCAAATCGACATGGCGTACTTCGCGCCGGCTCTCGCCCGGCGCGACGGCCGTGGCATCAACGGGCTGTCCAGCCTTCAGTTCGACGGTCGCCAATGGCAGCAGTGGTCGCGGCACCGCACTGCCAACAGCCCTTGGCGGATTGGCGAAGACGGCCTCTTGACGCACATGCAGTACGTCTACGCATGGCTGGAAGCGGAGCTCCGGAAGTGAGCCCAGCGGTATTGCCGGTTCGGCTGGCAATCTCTGGTCGGCACCACCGCCAACTCGCGCAGCACCTCTTCCCGGGTGATGGGAACGAGGCCGTAGCCTTTGCATTGTGCGGACGCGCCCGACGCAGCGACCTTGAATTGCTGGTCGTCCACGACGTCGTTCCCATTCCGCACGAGGTCTGCCGAGTGCGGACTCCACACAACGTCGCGTGGCCAGGCGTTGCGATGGAGCCCGTTCTCGAGAGAGCTGCCGCACGTGGCCTGGCTGTCGTGAAGGTGCACAGCCACCCCACGGGCTACGAGTGGTTCTCGACCACCGACGATGTTGCTGAGCGAGAGATGTTCCCCTCCGTGTTTGCCTGGCTCGACACGGACGCGCCACTCGCCAGTCTCATCATGCTGCCCGACGGGCGGCTGGTCGGACGCGCCGTGCTCGAAGGCGGCGGCGGCCAGCCCCTCGACGGAATTCGTGTCGTGGGCGACGACTTCCAGTTCTTTCAGTATGGACACGAGATGTCGGAGGGAGTGGTCCCTGACCACGCGCTCCGCGTTGCGCAGACCTTTGGCGAACGCACCTATCAGTTGCTCCGGCGCCTGCGAATTGGCGTTGTCGGTGCATCCGGCACCGGCAGCATCGTCATCGAGCAGCTTGCCCGCAACTGCGTGGGCGAGTTGGTGGTTGTCGACCCCGATGCGGTCGAGGACAAGAACCTCAACAGGATTCTGAACAGCACCGCAATGGACGCGGCCGACCGCGCCAACAAGGCTAAGGTGCAAGCCCGTGCGGTCAGCGCCATGCAGCTCGGAACCCGGGTACACACCTTCGGCACCGACCTTCTGGACCGCGGAGTTATCGAGGCGCTCTCCACCTGTGATGTGCTCTTCGGGTGTATGGATTCCGTCGATGGCCGGCATGTGCTGAACAAGCTGGCCAGCACGTATGTCATTCCGCTCATCGACATCGGTGTTCGGCTCGATGCCGATGGAAATGGCGGAATTGACAGCATCTGGCTCGCGGTCCACACCGTGCAGCCCGGTGGTTCAAGCCTGCTGAGCCGACGCGTCTATAGCCAAGAAGACCTCCAGGCAGCCTTCCTGAGGCGAACGGACCCGCGTGCCTACGAGCAGCAGAGAAAGCTCGGATATGTGAAGGGAGTGATGGTCGACCGACCGGCCGTCATCAGCGTCAACATGGAGGCGGCCAGCGCCGCGGTCAACGAGTTCCTTGCAAGAGTGCACCCATACCGCGTGGCTCCCAACGGGCGCTTTGCGGTCAGACGCATCTGTCTGTCTGACCCAGAGGCGTCCGAGGCGCTCGGCGATGGCGAGCCTTGTCGTGCCATGGCGCGGGTGGTCGGATTGGGTGACGAGGAGCCACTCCTCGGACTGCCGATGTTGGGGAGATAGACGTGATTCGGCGTTTCCTTGGTTGGCTGCGTGGGGCACTTGGCCTCGGAGCCACTGCTTACAGGATGACGGTCGAGCCCGACGTGCCGGACCGTATCGCTCCGAAGCGGCTGTACGTGGTCGGCGACCCCGGACACTACTGGCTTGCTGTAATGAAGTGCCCCTGTGGGTGCGACAGCGACATTCAACTGCCGCTTTCAGGCAACGATTGGCCCAGATGGTCTGTAGACGGCGCGGACAGTGCACCAACACTGCGGCCATCGATTCACAGAACGACCGGGTGTCGAAGCCACTTCCTACTGCGCCGAGGCAAGGTAGTTTGGTGCCGCTAGCGGCGGAATCCCACGGGAATTGGCCACGACTACTGTTTATCTGGTTTATCCCGCTCCTTCCCGCCGAATCGCAAGTCTCGACGCGGGGTTAGGGCGCTCTATACATCGCAGAAGTTCCACCCGGCAAATTGCACGGGGCGGGGCATCGCGGCGATGTATAGGCGGCTCGCTACACGAGGCAAATGACAGCTCGTGGAGCAGCCTGAATGACAAGCCGCGTACCGACCCTCGCGGAATGCCTGCACGCCGCAGAGAACATGCCCCTGCGCACTCAGCGCACGCGCGCAGGCACGCCTACCGGACGCAGCTTTCAGTTTCAAGTTCGCCGCAACGGCCGCTTGTCGACCGGGCGCATCAACCCGGCACGCGCTGGCGCGCTGGTCATCGCAGGGGATGGCGACACGACGCAAGTCAACCCGGCGCTGTTGCGCGCGAGCGAACTGCAGAGCAACTACATCGACACCGAAGGCGACGAGTCGTTTAGCGAAGTGGTGTCCTACCTCGCCCTGCAGATGCTGCGTGCGGATTGGCGGCGCGACGAGTACGACGTGGTGCGCGACCTGGCGGAGGACGCTGCGGCAAGGATGCGCAGGGCTTGGTGGTCAGTCGAAGAGCTTTGATTTCAGCTCTTGACCGCGGCTACGGCGTCACATCAGTGCACTGCCCGAGCCCTTCGTGCGCACAGTACTGTGCCCACCACCACCCGGCATTGAGGTCGAGGGCCGGAGCACCGTCGAGCTCGACTGCTGTGTCGTCCTTGGCCGACCCCGTGAGCGTTGCCGCGTCGAAGTCCTGCAGCTCGATGATTCGCACGTCCGCCGTCGCGCGGTCGTAGCCGTAGGCGAACAGCCGCCCGTCGTTTGCGCGAGCGATGCGGTAGCGGTACAGAATCATTTTGATTTCAATTTGGACGGAGCACTGCCCCCGAGGATGCGCCTCGAAGAGCAGCAGTGCAACGCGCAACAGCGCATCTTGGCTGACCTCGAAGAATGCGTTCTTTCAACGTCGGCATTTGGCATCCGTTTCGCAAAGTTGCGCGCGAGTCAGCGGCGCAGTAGTGTTAAGCGATGAGTAGAGAAGTCGTGCGCTGTGTGGCGTGCGGGTGCGTGCACCTGCAGGTGGCTCGTGCGGAAGTGGCAGAGGACCTGCGTCCGCTGTATCAGGTGTGTTGGCGCTGCTCGTCGAACCGCGGATTCGTGCCGGCTTCGCTCGCTGCAGAAGAAGCGCGGCACGAGCTGCCGGTGTGCGTGCCGTGGGAGAGCCCGCAGGAGGCGGGGATTGCGATGGGGCTGTACGAACTGAGCGACGCCGAGGTCATGCGCCGCATCCGAGAGCGTGGGGGTACGCGTTGACGACGCCGACGGAGCGCATGCGCGCTGTGCAACACGCGCGGCAGTTTCTAGAGGACCTGGCCGACCCTGAGCGCACGCCCGGCGTACCCGACACCGTGCGCCTGCGCGCGCAGCGCTACTTGCGTCACTACCCGCAAGACGCTGTGCTCGAGTTCATGGCAGACACGTTGCCGCAGTGGTTCGCGTGGCGCGAGCGCGGGGAGAGCTGAAATCAGTTTGGTACTGCGCACGGTGTACATCGAGCGCGAGGTTGACGACCGCCTGCGCTACGAAGCGCTGCGCGACTGCACGAGCAAAGCCGAACTATTTCGCCGCTACCTGCGCGCGGGGGTGCGCGTGTTGACTGCGCAACCGCAACTTGGCCCGCCCCCAACGCGTCCGCCGGACGCGCCGCCGTTAGTGCTTCGGACTGTGCACATTGACGCGTCGCTCTGGGAGTGGCTGCGCGTGCGGGCGTTCGATGCTCACGTTTCGCAGAGCGACTACGTGCGCTGGTGTCTCGCGCTGGGAATGCAATGAAATCAAGCGGAGTTGAGAGCGTTCACGACGAGCGGTGGCGGCTGCGCGAGATGCTGCGCTTGGCGCGGTCGGTGCGGAGTCGGGACCCGCGGCGGTTTCGGTGGCTGGTGCCCGTGCTGAAGCAGGAGCTGCGTAGGCACGGCAAGCTAGTGTCTAGGGCGAGTTGGCTCTGAAATCAGTTGGGGCTGAGCGAGCGACAGCGAACGGTGCCTACGCGTAAGGGCGGGCGGCGATGCAGGTGCATCGCGGGGCGTGACCACGCGTTCCGCGTGCTCCCGCCGTGTTCGTTGCCGTCGCTTCGCTCTCGGCATCGAATCAGCCGGGACACTAGAAACGCCTGGCCTTCTTGCAATGGCCCGGCACGAATGCGGGTAAGGGCCCTGTCGGGGCCCGTGCCACGCCGGAGGCGTGGCCTGTGTAAACAGCGAAGCGGGACGCGCAGCGTCCCTTTGGCCGGCCAGGGCGCGGCGTAGCCGCGCGGGGGCGTGCGAGGGAGCGAATGCGATACAGAGGCTATCGAGGCGAGGAACAGCGCAACCTGCGCGACGCACTCGAGACAACGCGAGACGTGCAGGCGTACGGGCGACGGCACGTGGGCCAGGTGGAGCGGGTGAAGCGCCTGCTGCGCAGCGCCGGGGTGCCCGTGCCTCGCCCGCGCGCTTCACGGGCCGGCGAGCGCTAGCCTTGTGCCGGCACAAGGGTCCGTGCTGACAAGCACCTGCGCGAGATTCGAGCGCAGGCTCGGTGGCAAGGGCTGTAGGGTTTCACGCGTGGCCGAGCGATTTGATAGCGGCGTTACGCAACTCATAACGCCGATGGCGCGGCCCGTGACACGCCGGCGGAGGCCTGATGCCCTGGTACCCGTGCCGCTTCCCGGTGTGCGGGACTGAACGCAGCGGTCCTTTGAAGGTCGGAGCAGACGCTCCGCGTTTCGACGCACGGTCGCACCTTGTGCCGGCACAAGACCGGCCGGCCATGGTGAAGGTCATGGCCGCTCCGGGCTTCCCGGTGACCGGCGCTGGTGCGTACGCAAACCGCCTGAAGGACTAGACTGCCGCGCATGCGTGGCACGGTCCTCGAAGTGCTTCCGGTCATCGGTCTCGCGCACGTGCGCTGCGACGATGGCAGCGTTGTTGGCGTCAATCGCGATACGCCTGGCGTCGAGTTCGACCGGCTGCGTGCTGGCGATGCGCTCGAGCTCGAGGTCCTGCGGCCGTTCTCCCGAGTAGTGCGCGTACGCCATGCGCCGAGAGAGCGGATTTCGGGGCGAATTCAGCGCTGAGTAGCGCCGCTAGAGAGGCCCCCAACCGGGGCCTCAGTTCTTTGTAGTCGGCAAAGCGGTGCCGAATATGGCGGTTGCTATACCAACCACAGCGGACTCAACTGCCCCGCTGCTCGGCGTTCGAAATCATGCAATCGACACATCAACAAGCGAAGCGCATCACGCGCTCGGCACGACACGGCGCTGGTCGCTTGGTCTTAGCTAACGAAGTCCCATGGCCGACCCACGCAACGCGAGCGGGTAAAAGCAGTATTCGAAGCTGCCGCTGTGGCATACGAGGTGCAGCCCAAGGCTTATGTCGAGTGCATTGGGATGTTGCAGTGAAGCTGCCGTACTTGGCAGGGCGCTGCTCAGAACTGCGTCCATTCGACCGAGAGCCAATTGACCCCAACGGCGAAGCGCGACGGACGCTTGGCTGCGAAGACGCGACGAGGTCCGACGAGCTCCGCGAGAGGGCTCAGGCGGAAATAGACCCGGTGTGCGAAGAAATCGTTGTGGACCCGCGATTGCAGTGGTTTCGGTCTCGCCACCAGTGGGCGCCCTCCGAACTGTCTCTAGCGGACCCAGCGAAACTGGAGGCCTTGTCCGATTCGGAGCTTAAGCGTGTCGAGACTAACCTTGTGCCGGCAGAAGACCAGGGAAGCGGCCAGTGAGCGCGGCAGCGCAATTTTATGGTGGCATTCCCGGCGCGCTCTGTGCGCTGTTTGTGGAGGGCCAGATGCTCGGCCTAGTGCGTCGAGATGGGCGGCAGTTCAACGTCTGGCTCGTCGGCAGTCAAGGCCAACACTGCGCTGCGGCGTGCAGCAGCTATGCGCTTGCGCGGGCGTCGTTGGCTGGCCTTGTGCCGGCACAAGATTCCCCGCATCCGAGGATGCGCGAGCGCTGCGTTCCGGAGTCTGGCAGTAAGGAGATTGCGACGACTCGGGCGCTGTACTGCTCGAGCCAATAGGCGCTTGGACGTTCGAGCGCACGGGCGAGCCAACCTCAGCATGGCAGCTGCATCAGCCAAAGCTGCAGGCGGTAGCTCATGGCAAGCAGCCTTGCGCCGGCACAAGCCGCACGACGCGCCCGCGCTCGTCGAGCTCGAACGCAACAGCTTGGCCGACCTGAAGCTCGCGCAGCACGCGGTGCGTCACGAGCCGCGCAACCAATATCCAAGTGCCGCCGTCGGCGGCACGCACGTAGCCGAACCCTGCGTCAAGGTTCAGCTTGGCCACTGTGCCGGACTGCGGGCCGGCAGTTGGGAGAAGGGTTGCGTTTATGGTCGGTTAATCGTCGAGGTCGGCGGGCTTGAAGGGGGAGTTCGAGGCGCGGGGGCTCCTAGTCCCAGTCCTGCGGCTCGGGCGCGGGCGGGAACCGCACGTTCGTTGCACCTTTGGCGAGCTCGGCGCCGACGGACCACCCAATCGCGCGGCGGCGCGCCTCTACGCGGGCTTCTATCGCTTCAAACACGTCGTCGAGGGGGCGTGCTCGGCCGTCGCGGAGGTACTGCTGCCAAGCACGGTCTCCGCGGACGTGGAATGCGACCTGGTCCCGGCGCTTGGTGCGCGCGACCTGTCGAAGTACGCGCGCGAAGAACTCGGCCTCGGTTTCGCGCTGGCAAGCGTAGTGCAGCCGCTCGGCCTGGCGGCGTTTGGCGAGCGCGCGGACGTTCATCGAGCGGCACGAGTGGTGGCAGCTGCAACGCAGCTGCAGGTGGCCCACAGGGCCCAGCCCCGAGGCGGAGCGCTGGCCGTGCACAGCGTGGCGGCCCAGCGGGCCATGGCGCCGCCAGCGAGAGCGCAGTGCCTCCGGTGTGGGGAATCCGGGGGCATAGGGGCGGCTCCCTCGGTGAAGAGGGCCCGGTGATGTGGGGAGATTGAGGGGGCGTTCACTGGCGACTCAGAACTGACGACGCGACGGCGACCGCGGCGCGCTGCGGGTCGGCGGGCTTGTGCCGGCACAAGACGGTGCCGTCGCGGAGGACCTGCCAAGTAAGGGTGTCGCCGAGCTGCATGCCCAGGGCTTTGCGAATGGAGCGCGGGATGGTGGTCGAGGCGCGCCTGGTTAGCGTGGAGGTGTGAGACATCTCTTGTGTTTTTGCAGGATTGGATGAGTAGGCGATATTTGGCTGGAGGGAGTAGTACTTGTGCCAGCACAAGGTATTCGGCGTTCTGTCGTCATCCCAGCCGACTGGCTCCGGTGCCGGCGGGAACCGTCCAGGAGCGCTGTTCTCAGGCCCAACATCAAGCAGGAGCCCCGATGTCGTCCAAGGCAGCAGCACACAGCAGCCCGTCCAAGGTGTCGAGACCTTGTGCCGGCACAAGGCTAGTCGAGGCTTCTGGCTCGCGATGGGTAGATGCTCAGACCTTCATCGTTCAGGCCGAGGACATCAGGGTCGCCACGCTCCTGTCGGGCAATCACATCCAAAACGAGCGCTAGTGCGCTCGCGCAGTCGAGAACTTCCGACCCGAATGGCAATATCAGCTCTCTTTCACTGCCTGTCCGCCCAAGCCAGCGACAAGTCGCACTCATGGATGCTCGAGACGCTGAAACGATGAAGGTGTCCTCCGTGCCGCAATAACTAGCATTGAACTCCACTGACACGGTGTCCCAGTTCTCGCATCGAATCAGGTCCAGCTCCATGGCGGTGGCGCCGTCTGCCACCCAGCTCAAGGTGGCAATCGGCCCCGACCAAGGGTCCGAGGGGTCGAACGGCACTTGGCTCGTCGCTCCAACGTCCCAATCAAGGAAGAGAAGATTGCCGGTTATGCCCGTCGCGTCGCCGTACGGCTTGGCCACGACACAAAGCGTGCTGGGCTCTCCGTTGCCCGTAGCGCGTAGAACGATAGTTTGCGTAGGAGGGGCGCTCAGAACCGCTGGCGACGAAGGGATGTGAATCGGGTTTGGCATGGTGAGGGCTGGTGATTCGCCTCGACCATGCCAAAACTCGTGGTCGTTGTGTAGAGGGTCCGGAAGTTCACACCAGTCACACTGATAGTCGATGCACAGCACACGCTCTAGAGAGGCGTCGTTGCTCGGCTCACTTTGAATCCCAAGCCCGGTGTAGACCTCGTCACGCTGATGGGCGAGGATGTCAAGTGGTTCTTCGAGGCAGCGGCCGGCGCGTGCGAAGAGGCCCACGACGCGACCCCAGCTGCCCGGCTCGAGCGCCGTGGCGGGCTGTGCGGAGCCTTCCGGCCGGCGATACTGCCAGTCGAAGTTTCGGGCGGTGTGGCCCTAGATGTGACGTTCCGATAGGTTGTTCATCCGTCCCTGATTTGGGAAGCTGGGGTTGTCGAGACCTCCACGCACCCAGTCAGGAGAACGGATGAACAGCCACAAGCATGCGAGATTGACGGCCATTGGTCG
>Ga0268298_10001132_pt1 | contig 32255 bp, 24 predicted proteins | sample WWTPWeurt_MetaG_FD_194462 | JGI IMG/M metagenome (GOLD analysis project Ga0268298, IMG submission 194462) | Activated sludge microbial communities from WWTP in Nijmegen, Gelderland, Netherland - WWTP Weurt | ecosystem: Engineered > WWTP > Aerobic digester > Activated sludge | place... | reverse complement strand
CCCCACGCGGACATCTGGCCCTCCCGCTACCCCAGCCGCTCGATGGCGGGCCGATAGGCTTCCTTGGCGCCGCCGATGACCGGCTCGCCGTGTACCGGGAGGACGTGCTGGAAGTCGAGGTCCAGGATTCGCCGGACATCGGCCGCGTCGGGCTTCGCCGCCCTGAGCCAACCGGGCCCGAGGTTGTGTGGCTTGATGAAGCCCATCATCCGCATCATCAGGCCACCGAGGAACGAGAAGTACTCGTCGACGCGGGGCCAGTTCTGGAGTGAGTCGCCGGTGATCAGGATCCCGCCCTCGCGTTCGAGGACCAGGATGCCTTCGGGCACCTTCGCGCTCCGAAACGTGAAGAGCTTCGCGCCGCGGACGGGCAGCTCCGTGCTCTCGTCCTTTTCGACGTCCGCGCGATAGTACGCGTTCTCCGCCTTGGGCGGCTCGAGCCCCGACGTGTAGAGCTGACCTTTCAGGCACCAGACCTTCGCGCCGTAGCGTTCCGCGTAGAACGGATCGTCCATTCCGTGGAACCCGGCGAGACGGATCACGTGCTCCACCTTGCCGAGCTCCTCCAACGCGGCAAGCCCGGCCTCGTCGAGCCGAACGGAGTGCACCAGGGTAAGCGCGCCATCCTGACGGAGCACCACCATGTTCCGACTGAAGCGGATGGGCACCCCGAAGCGCATCTCGAAGGACCCGGTGACCACGAACACGTCGTCGAAGACCTCACGCAAGCTGCCGTGGGGTGTGGCTTTGGGATGCTCTCGTTTCTTCACGGTTCGCGCAGGCTAGCCGAGCCCGGGCCGAGCCGCTGCTTTTCCCGTGGCGCCGTGAGAAGATCGGGAATAAGGAGCTGCCCCGTTCCATGCCCGAAGTCACGCGCAACATCGGACTCTCGCTGGGTGCCGACATCTGTTGGCCCATCTGTTACGAGGAGATCATCAAGCGTCTCGACCTCGGGATCGAGTGGCATGGCGATCGAGTGGGCGTCGCCGTCGAGCGCGTGACCATCGAGCCTTTCAACTTGCGACAACCCTGTCGCTACGACGTGGTGCTCGACCGGCTCACGCACTGGTACTCGACCAGCCGCGAGTGGATCAAGAAGGCCATCTTGATGGACGGCCTGTACGTGCTCAACAACCCCTGGGCCGTCCAGTCCATGGAAAAGCAGACCACGTACTGCGCCATGATCCACCTCGGGATGCCCATCCCCGAAACCTGGATGGTGCCGCCCAAGAGCTACGAGCCCCTCCCCGACTTGAAGCCCACGTTGAGCAGCTACGCGAAGCTGTTCGACCTCGGCCGCGTCGGCGCCGCCCTCGGCTACCCGCTTTTCATGAAGCCGTACGACGGCGGCGGGTGGAAGGGCGTGAGTCGCATCGACAACGAGGCTGCCCTCCGCGCGCGCTACGAAGAGAGCGGCAAGCTGGTCATGCACCTGCAGAAGGCGGTGCATCCGTACGATCGCTTCATCCGCTGCATCGGCATCGGGCCCCAGACGCGCATCGTGCGCTACGACCCGAGCGTTCCGCTGCACGACCGGTACACGATGGATGCCGAGTCGAGCTTCCTCTCGGCAGACGACGCCGAGCTCCTCCGGGAGACGACGCTCACCATCAACGCCTTCTTCGGGTGGGACTTCAACTCGTGCGAAGCCCTGAGTCAGAACGGCGTTTGGTACCCCATCGACTTCGCGAACCCGTGCCCGGACTCCCAAGTCACTTCACTCCACTACCACTTCCCTTGGCTCGTGAAGTCCAAGATCCGGTGGAGCATCTTTGCGGCGGTCACTCGGCGCAAGATGCGAAAGACCCTGGATTTCGAGCCGTTCTACGCCATCGCGGAGACCGACGCGCCGTACCGCGACAAGCTCCGCGCCTACGCGAAGATCGCACGGGAGCGCTTCGACACCGATCGCTTCGAGGAGTTCTGCGCGCAGCACCTCTCGCACCTCGACGAGGTGGCCCACGAGTTCTTCGGCGCGCCGGTGGCGAAGGAGGCGTTCCGCAAGAAGACCGCCGCGCTGTATCCGGCCCACGAAGTCGAGCAGTTCACGGAGCTCTTCTGGGAGCGCGTGCAGAAGTGGCGGGCGGATCAAGGAGCGCGGGCGTGAAGACCGTCGAACGTTGGTACTCACCCTGTGTCGAGCGCGAAGTCACGCTCGTGCGCTGGGGCACATTCGGCCAGCCGGTGCTCGTGTTTCCCACCGCCGGCGGCGACGCGGAAGAGATCGAGCGCTTCCAGATGATCGACGTGCTCCGGCCGCTGCTCGAGGCGGGCAAGATCAAGATCTACTCGTGCGACAGCGTCGCGGGCAAAGCGCTGCTCGCCCGAGAAGGCTCGGCGCGTCACCAGATGTGGCTTCAGAACCAGTTCCACTATTACGTGAAGACCGAGGTCGTGCCGGCGATCCGCGCGGACTGCAAGGACCCGGAGATCTTGGTCTGGGCGGCGGGCGCCTCCATCGGCGCGCTGCACTCGGTGGCCATGGTGTGTCGCTTCCCGCACCTGTTCTCGCGCGCTTGCGCCATGAGCGGCACCTACGACATCCGCCGCTTCTACGACGCACGCCCAGACGAGTTCAGCGACGAGTTCTGGGTGTCTTCACCCATCCACTTCGTCCCGAGCCTCGCGGGCCTCCATCTGGACGTGCTGCGCACGCGTTTCATCTTGATGCCCACCGGCGAGGGCCGCGCCGAAGACATCTCCGAGTCCTGGAACATGGCCAACGTGCTGGGGCGGCAGGGCATCCCCAACCGCGTCGATCCGTGGGGCAAAGACTGGCATCACGACTGGATCACTTGGCGCAAGATGCTGCCGCAGGTGCTGGGCGAGTGGACGAAGTAGCGGGGGGACAGAAATGAGCACGACGCGACCCCACAAACACGTGGAACAAGAGCATGACGCGCAACGGCGTCGCGAATTCATGCACGCCATCTTGGCGGACCTTCGCGCGCTCGAGCGCATGATCCAGGAGCAACGCTTCGAGACCGGCGTGCGGCGCATCGGCGCCGAACAGGAGATGTTCCTGATCGATGCCACCTGGGGCCCAGCGCCCGGCGCGCTTCAGATCTTGTCTCGACTGAAAGACGAGCACTTCACCACCGAGCTCGGCATGTTCCAGCTCGAGGCCAATTGCGACCCCCAGCCCCTGGCGGGTGACGGGCTCTCGCGCCTGGAGAAGCAGCTCGACGAGCTCGTCGACAAGGCCCGGTCGGCTGCGAACGAGTTCGAGATGCAGCCCATCTTGATGGGCATCTTGCCGACCATGCGCAAGAGCGATCTCGGGCTCCACAACATGGTGCCGAGCCCGCGCTACCAGACGCTGAGCCGCGTGATGCACGACCTCCGAGACGGCAAGTTCGAGTTCAGCATCAAAGGGCTCGACGAGCTCATCATCGAGCACGACTCGGTGATGGTAGAGGCCTGCAACTCGAGCTTCCAGGTGCACTTCCAAGTCGATCCCGACGAGTTCGCCCGGCTCTACAACTTGGCGCAGTTCCTGGCCGGTCCCATGATGGCCGTGTCGGCGAACTCGCCGCTGCTCTTCGGCCGGCGCCTCTGGGCCGAAACCCGGATCGCGCTCTTCCGGCAAGCGGTCGACACCCGTACACACACCCATCACCTTCGGGAGAGTGAGGCCCGCGTCAGCTTCGGCACGCGCTGGGTCAAGAACTCGGTCGTCGAGATCTACCAGGAGGACATCGCGCGCTTCCGCACGTTGGTCGGGACCGACCTCGACGAAGACCCGATGGCGGTCTTGGACCGCGGCGACGTTCCCCTGCTGAAGGCGTTGCGCCTCCACAACGGCACGATCTACCGCTGGAACCGCGCGTGCTACGGCGTCCACGAAGGCAAGGCCCACCTGCGGATCGAAAACCGCATCATGCCCTCGGGTCCGAGCGTGCTCGACGAGGTCGCGAACGGCGCCTTCTGGTTCGGCATGATGGCCGAGCTCGGTGCGCGAGGGCTCGACGTGGCCCAGCGCATGGACTTCGATCAAGCCGGCGCGAACTTCTACACGGCGGCACGGGAGGGCCTCGGCGCTCACTTCACCTGGCTCGGCGGCAAGGACATCGCCGCCGCGCCGCTCATCCTGGATCGCCTCCTGCCGGTGGCCGAGGCTGGGCTGCGGCGCCAGAAGGTCGACGAGGCCGACATCTCCCGCTACCTCCGGGTGATCGATGCCCGCGTGCGGAGCGCGCGGACCGGGGCGCGCTGGCAGCTCTCGTCGTGGAACGCTCTGAAAGACAAGGGAACCCCAGGAGAAAGAGCCAACGCGCTCGTGGCGGCCACGGTCCAGCGGCAGCTGACGCGGCGTCCCGTGTCGGAGTGGGAGCGCGCCCGGCTCGACGAAGCCGACGCGTCGCACCAAAACTATCTGCGGGTGGATCAGTACATGACCACGGACCTCTTCACGGTGCACGCCGACGATCCCGTGGAGATGGTTGCGATCTTGATGGATTGGGAGCGCATTCGGCACATCCCGGTGGAGGACAAGGACCACCGCTTGATCGGGCTCGTTTCCTATCGCTCGGTGATGCGTTTCCTGACGGCGGGGGGCAGCACCAAAGACACCCCGGTCTCGCGCATCATGCGCAAGAACCCCACCACCGTGGGGCTCGAGACCGAGACGCTGGAAGCCATCCGCCTGATGCAGCGCTATCGTATCGGTTGTCTGCCCGTGGTGCAGGACGACCGCCTGGTCGGCATCGTCACGGCGGAGGATTTCATGGCCATCGCCCACAAGCTGATCGAGCAGAAGCTGGGAGGCGGTGCCGAAGAAGAAGGCAAGACGCCGAGTCTAGTGCCCGATGCGGGAAGTGAGGACGACCTGTGACTCCGAGAGAAGTCAATCGCATCACGGGCACCGAGGCCGGGCCCACGCTGATCATCGTGGGTGCCATGCACGGGAACGAGCCCGCCGGCATCGAGGCCGCGCGCATCGTTCTGTCCCGACTGCGGCATGACGCCACACCGGTGCGAGGCGAGGTGGTGGCGCTCGTGGGCAACCTGCGAGCGCTGGCCGCTCGCCGTCGCTACCTCGCCTGCGACCTGAACCGCCAGTTCACCGAAGAGCGCGTGCGCGCCGCTCGCCAAGCGGTCGCTCGGGCCGATGCCGAGATCGACGCTGAGCTCCACGAGACCGTGGAGCTCGCCGACGCGCTGGACGCCGTCCTGAAGCGCGCGACCGGCCCCGTCTACGCCCTCGACTTGCACACGACCAGCGCCGACGGCACGCCGTTCGGTGTCGTCGGCCCCACCGCGAGCCATCGCGAGTTCGCGTCCCACTTCGCGCTGCCTTGCTTGGTCGGTCTCGAAGCCGAGCTCCCGGGAGTGCTCACGGGCTACCTCGGGCAGCGCGGGGTCGTCACGTTCGCGGTGGAGGGCGGTCAGCACGACAGCGCGCGAGCCCGTGACCAGCTCGTCGCCGCCATCTACGTCGGGCTCACGGCGGCCGGCGTCGTCGCCGAAACCGACCTGCCCGACATCGGCGCGCAGAACGCAATCCTGTCCGCCGCTCGCGGCGATCTGCCGCGACTGATCGAAGTGCTCTCCCGCCACGCCGTCACGCCCGAGCACGGTTTCGCCATGGAACCGGGGTTTTCCACCATCCATCCGACGCGAGCGGGCACGCTCATCGCTCGGGACAAACGCGGCGAAATCCGCGCACCCGCCGACTGTCTCGTGCTCCTGCCGCTCTACCAAGCTCAGGGCAGCGACGGGTTCTTCGTGGGTCGACCGCTCGTCGCCTGAGCGCTCACTCGAGGTCGCAATCGCGCGCCAGCTGGCGCAGGCACGCGTGCGCGGACACGCGTTGCAAGAAGGCGTTCGCGAGCTCGGGATCCGGAACACGGGAGGCGCGGGCGTCGAGCTCGCGCAAGGCCACTCGCAGAGTCGAAAGCGCCGACTCGCGCCGTCCCAGCGCGAGCTCCACCTTCACCCAGACCGCCTGGGCCAAGGCGTCGAACATCTCGTGCTGCTCCGGCGCGATGCAGTCGACGGCGGCTCGGGCGGAGCGCTCGGCGTCGTCAGCCCGACCCGCTGCGAGCTGGGCCTCTGCCAACGTCGCGAACGCGCCCACGGCGAGTGGAGGCGCGACTTCGAGGAGCTCGACCGCGGCCGCAGCTTCCGCCTCGGCCAACACCAAGTCGCCGCGCCCGAGCGCCACCCGGGCCAAGTGAATGCGGGCCGCGCCCGTGACGCGTGGGCTCTTCTCGCGCATCCCGAGCTCGAGCGCCGCGATCTCGGACGCGAGCGCGAGCTCGAGCTCCCCCCGCTGGAGATACAAGCGACCGCGATTGAGCTCGGCCACTGCGCGCACGGTCTCGAGCTCGACCAGCTCCGCGATCCCGATCGCTCGAGAGAGAGCTCGCTCCGCTTCGTCGAGCGATCCGAGCTCGATGGCGGCGTGCCCCCAGTTCACGAGCTCCACGGCGGCTTGCCGCACGTTGCCCAGGGCATCGAAGGCCTCGTGGGCCGCGCGGTAGTGTTCCAGCGCGAGCCACGGTTCGCCGCGTCGCAGCGCCAAGAAGCCGCGCAGCTGCTCGAGTCGAGCTCGCGCCGCAACGTCCAGAGACCCACGCTCCGCGATCTCTTCGATGGCGCGCACCAGGGCATCGACCCGCTGCTGGTGCCCGGCCTGCAGGAGCTGCGCCGTCCCAGGGCAGAGCGCCGCAACCTGAGCACTCCGCGCACCGAGCGCGAGGCGCTCACGCGCAACCTCGGTCAGGGTCTCGGCCACGCGCTGGTATTCCCCCAGCCGGCCGAGCACCGCGACGAGCTCGGTCATGGCAGCCAGCCAACCTTCACTTCCGACCTCGAGCAGACTGCGGGCCCTTTCCGCGTGCACCAGCGCACCCGGGGCGTCGCCGTGCCAGCGGAGCGCCTCGGCCAAGGCCAGGTGCAGCGCGCCAATTTGCCCCCGGGGTCGCGGCGCCGCTCCCGCGCGGGTGTCTTCGGCGATGCACTCGAGGGCACGCTCGGCGCGGAACTGCGCCGCACGGAAATCATTGCCGCCGAGGGCCTGGCGGGCGGCTCGCTGATAGTGAACCGCAGCCTTGCCCGGTAGGCCGCCGCGTTCGAAGTGATCTGCGAGCGTGACCGGCTCCGGCTCACCCATGCGCTCGAGCCAACCCGCAGCCAGGCGATGGCCGAGGCGGCGATCCTCGGGCGTCAGCCGCGCGTAGGCGGCCTCGCGCACCAGGGACTGGCGGAATACGAGCTCCGGCTCCGCGGGGAAGCGCGACGTCGGCGCACGCGCGACGAGCTCGCGTTCCAGGAGCTGTTCGATGGCTCCTTCCACGTCCACCTCGTGGACGAGCTCTTCGAGCGCGCCCGGCCACGCGCGCATCCCGAACACGCTCGCCGCACGCAGCACGGCTTGGCTGTCGGGGCCCAAGCGATCGAGGCGTGTGTCGACCAGCGCCAGCACGGTTTCGGGCAGCGGCGCTCCCGGGTCGGCGCGGTGAGTGCGCACGAGCTCCTCCAGCGCATAGGGGTTTCCGTCGGAGGCCTCGGCGATGCGTGCCACCTGCGTGCGGTCGAGCTCGTCGGGCGCGAGCAGCGTGATGAGCTCGACTCGGCTCTTCTTCGATAGCGGCGGGACCTCGACGCGTTGGGGAGCGAGCTCGGACCAAACGTCGGCGAACAGTGACTCCACCGTCGGGCGCCCCGCACACACGAGCAGCACGGGCGCATGCGGCAGACGCGTCACGACGGAGGCAGCCAGGCGGAAGCTCGGCAGATCTCCCCACTCGGCGTCATCCAGTACCAAGAGCAGCGGCGCGCGCTCGACTTGGCTGCTGACGAGCTCGAGCCAGCCGAGCTTCACGCGTTCGGCGTCCGAGACCATGGGCTCACCGAGCTCGGCCTCGCGTCCTCCGGTGTGGAACATCTCGGCCGCCGCCTGCAGAGCCCGTAGCCGCGCCGGCGTCGCCGCTCGGCGACCCGCGGCGCGCGAGCTCAGTTTGTCGCGCACGCTCGCGATGGGTTCGCCTCTGAAGATGCCGAACGCACGCGCCAACGCATCGCTCAAGAGGCCATAGGGAGCTCCTGCACGCCCCGGGTCTGCACGCCCGCTCCAGATGGCGAACTCGGCGCCCCCAGCGCCGATTCGGCGCGCGAGCTCCTGCCAGAGACGCGTCTTGCCGATGCCCGCGGGGCCCACGACCAGGCTGGCACGTGGCGACCGCGTGCGCACGACGTCGGCCCACGCTGCCTCGAGCTCGTCGAGCTGTCGCGAGCGTCCGACGTGACGCGAAGCTCGCCCTTCGTGCGTGGGAGCGAAATCGCTGCCGCGCTCGCCGATCAACGCCAGCTCTCCACCGAACGTCGCGACGTCGAAACGACTCGAGAGCAGCGCAGCGCTCACGCGGTCGACGGTGATCGCGGGCGCCTCGGCCTCGCGCCGCGCCTCTTGTCGACTCAAGATCTCCGCCGCTCGGTCCACGACGTCCGCCGGAGCCGCACCTCCCCCCGAGAGTCCGCGAGCCGTGGCGAGCACGACCCGCGCGCGCGGCAGGAGCGCGCTCAACGAAAGGGCGCTGCGCGCGAGCCGCACGATGGCGTCGAAGGCCGCGGTTTCCGGGCCGAACGACGCGATCAGGCTGCCATCGGCCAACGTATCGAGCTTCACTCCATGGGCTCGAGCCGCACCCACCCAACGCGCCAACGCCGCGGGATTCCCCGACAGCGGCCGCGGGCCACCCTCCGAACGGAACGCCGAGACGACGAGCACGCTCGCGAGCCGGCGCTCCGAACGCCCGAGCATGGGATAGGCGCCGCTGTCGGGGGCTCGGTCTTGGTCGTCGGTCGGACCGATCTCCCCGATCTCGAGCCACACGGCTTGCCCGTCGCTCGGGCGCTCGCGCGGGTCTTTGGCCAGCATCCGCATCACGAGGGCGTCGAGAGCCGGCGGGATGGCCGGCATCAGACTACGGGGTCGCGGTGGTTCGCTGAACACGGTCTTGGCCATCACCGCCAAAGGGTCACGCCCGCGAAATGCGCGACGACCGGTCAGGCACTTGTAGAGGACGGATCCCAGCGAAAACACGTCGACGCGCGCGTCGAGCCATTGGCTTCCGCGTGCCTGCTCGGGCGCCATGTAGCCGACCGATCCGATGGCGAAGCCGGTGGCGGTGAGCGAGCTCTCGGCGAACGCACGACGCGCGATGCCGAAGTCGATCAGTGTCGCCATCTCGGGCTCTCCGTCGAGGAGGAAGATGTTGCTCGGCTTCACGTCCCGGTGCACGAGCCCGAGCTCGTGGACGTGACTGAGCGCAGAGGCAATGCGCCGTCCGAGCGCCACCGACTCGGATACCGTGAGGCCCTGGCGAGCGAAGCGCTGAGCCAAGGTCTCGCCGTCGAGCCAATCCATGGCGACGAACGCCCGCGGGCCGAGCTTGCCGTGGGCCACGTAGCCCACGATGGCGGGGTGTCGGAGCTCGGCCAAAGCGCTCGCCTCGCGCTCGAATCGCCGGTAGTCGTCTTCGTCGATGGCATCCAGGAGCTTCACGGCCACGCTGCACCCGCGCAGGTGATCGATGGCCAGGTGAACCTCGCCCATCCCGCCGGCCCCGATGCGCTCCCTCAGCTCGAAGCGCGCGGCCGCGGACGCTCCCTCCACCGACTCGACGATTCGGGTGTCGAGCTCGGGCTCGTCCCGTAGGCGATCCAGCAGGTCCGCGGGGACGCGGGTCACACGCGGATCCCCAAGACCGACTGAGCCTCGGCCCGGAGCTCGGCGTCGGAAGCGGTGATCTCGCGGAGCTCGTCCAAGACCAGCCTCCGGAGCTCCCGCCGCGCGTAGGCCAATCGATTCGTGACGTCGGTCACGGAAATGCCAAGCTCGTTCGCGACCTCGGCGTAGCTCGGACGGTCGTCCTCCGCGAGGTCCAGGCGCTCGAACACGTGGAAGTGTTGGGTGCGCTTCTTGGCGACACACTCGCGGCGGAGCGCCTCGACGGCCGTAGCGAGTAGATAGCGAGCCCACTCGGTCTCGAAATAGCGCTCGGGGTCTCCTACCTCCGACGGTGCCGAGCACACCAGGTCGCGCTCGAGCTCCTGGAAGTCGAGCGGCAGCGGGGGGAGACCTCCGCCTCGCTTCTGCGCGCGCCCATCGCGGTGTCGCTTGCCGATGAAGCGGTCGAGGCAGACCCTCAGATAAGTGCGAAAGCGCGCCTTGTCCGCTTCGTACCGAGCGAATGCTCCAGATTCGAAGGCGTAGATGAAAAACTCGTGGGTGATCTCGCGCGCCTCGTCTTCGTCTTTGCGAAAGTGGACGCGAGTGTATTTGTAGACCGGCCGGTAGTAGGCGAGGGTGAGCACCTCGTACGAGCGGTGGCGCGCTGCAGCATCTTCGCTGCGCACGGCGAGCACCTGCGAGTGCCGCGTCGTGGGGAAATTTCCTGGGCGATGCGCGTCGGACATGAAGCGCCGTCGAGTATACTCCGCGGATGTCCGAAGGGCGGCTCCTCGACTTGGTCGCCGAGCTCTTTCGAGTCGCCCAGCGGACGCTGGTGGTCACCGGCGCCGGAATGAGCGCCGACTCTGGACTGCCTACGTATCGAGGGATCGGCGGGCTCTACGAAAGCGAAAGCACGGCTGAGGGCGTGCCCATCGAAGAAGCGCTGTCGGGCGACATGCTGCGGAGGAACCCGGCGCTCTCCTGGAAATACATCCACCAGATCGAGAGCGCGTGCCGCGGCGCGCGCTTCCATTCGGGACACGCCATCTTGGCCGAGCTCGAACGCACGCGGGGATGCCATACGATCCTCACCCAGAACGTCGACGGCTTCCACACTGATGCCGGCTCGAAGAACGTCATCGAGATCCACGGCAACCTCCGCCACCTCGCGTGCACGGAGTGCGACTACCGGGTGGGAGTCGACTCGTACGCCGAGCTCGAGATCCCACCACGCTGCCCCGAGTGCGGCGAGCTCGTGCGTCCGGACGTCGTCTTGTTCGGCGAGGCGTTGCCACGCGCGGCTCTCGAGCGGCTCGCGCTCACGCTCGAAAGCGGCGTCGACCTGGTCGTGGTCATCGGGACGACCGCGGTCTTCCCGTACATCGCAGCGCCGGTGGTCCACGCGCTACGCGCCGGAGTGCCCACGGTCGAGCTGAACCCGGGGGACAGCGTCGTCTCCGACATGGTCGACCACCACGTGCGGCTCGGGGCTCGGCGAGGGCTCGAGGAGATTTGGGAGCGCTTGACCGGATCGCGTTGGCCGCCCGCGAGCTCGTGAGGCTATGGCGGCGGCGCCACACTCGCCGGCTGGTTTCCGCCGAAACGCGCACGGCACGGCGATTGCTCCGCGCGCGGGCACCGTGCGAACTTGGAAAAGGCAATCCGTGCTCCTGGCTTTCGGCGTCTTGGCCTGCGGATCGGGCTCCGGCGGAGGCGGAGGATTCGGGACGGGCGGCGGGGGCTTCGGGAACGCGAGCGCGAGCGGTGGGAGCGGCGCAGCAGGCGGTCAGCCGGCCACGGGCGGCACCAGCCCCTCCGGCGGAAGCGGTGGCGGCGGCGGCGCCGGGCCGGCTTGCGCGCCGGGGATGCCTTCGGCTTTTCAGGCCGCGCCGAGCCCGCTCTCGGTGCCTGCACCCCGCTGCGGCGCGAGCTTCGACGCCACCGCCAAGGCGAGTGGACCGTTACGTTGGTTCGTCTCGGATCTCGACGGCGACCACTACCCCGACCTCGTCGCTCACAAGGACGACTGCGACGCGACCGTCGGCACTACGCATTGGGATCGCTACCCGGGCGGAGCTGCGGGTCTTGCCGCAGCGCCCACGGCTTTCACGGTACCGGCCGCACGTTGCAGCGTGAGTTTCGACGCACCAGCCAGGAGCACTGGCCCCCTCGAGTACGGGCTCCTGGACTTTTCGGGGGATGGGCTCACCGACCTCGTGGTCGTTCAGGATGATTGCGACGGAGCCGTCGGGACGGCGCGTTGGGACCTCTATTCGAGTAGCGCGAGCGGGTTCGTGGCCGTGCCGTCGACGCTCGCGCTCCCCGCCGCTCGCTGCGGCGTGAGCTTCGATGCGTTCGCTCGCGCGAGCGGCGCCCTCGAGTACGCGCTCCTCGATCTGACCGCCGACCATGTCCCGGATCTGGTGGTGTACCAAGACGACTGTGATCCGACCGTCGGGCAAACCCATTGGGACGTTTACGCGGGGAGCGCTGCTGGGTTCGCGGCGAGCCCGTCGGCGTACGGCCTCCCGGCTGCGCGCTGCGCGACCGAGTGGGACTCTCTCGCGAAGGCGAGCGGCGCTCTCGGCTATTCGCTCCTGGACGTCACGGGAGACCAGCGTCCCGATCTGTTGGTGACGAAAGACGACTGCGACGCCGCCATCGGCCAGAGCCATTGGGACGTGTATGCGGGGAACGCAGCGGGTTTTGTGGCGGCGCCCAACGGGTATTCCCTGCCGGCGATGCGCTGCTCGGTGGAGTGGAGCACCGTCGGCAAGAGCGCGGGCGCCGTGTACTACGCCCTGGTCGATGCCAGCTGCGACGGGCTCCCGGACCTGGTCGTGACCCGGGACGACTGCGACGCGAACGTCGGCAAGACGCACTGGGATGCGTACGCGGGATCCGCTTCGGGCCTCGCGGCCCAGCCGAGCGCGTTCGGCTTGCCTGCGCCGAGGTGTGGCGCAGCATTCGACGCACCGGGCAAGGCCAACGGAGCGCTCCACTACGGCCTCTTCGCTTGGACGAACACCGATCATCTCTCGCTGCTCGTCACGAGCGATGATTGCGATCCGAGCGTCGGCTCGACGCACTGGGACTACTACCCCGCCAAGTGAGCCGGCGGGCGGTGTGCATCACGGCGAGCAGTAGTAGTGCTTCTTCGGGTTCCCGTTGATGTCGTTCAGCCAGAAGTACTTGCACGTCTCGTTGGAGTCGCAGCATTCCAGGTGGGTGCCGGAGTCGTAGGTGTTGTCGACGGTGCACGCGGCGAACGCGCACGAGCTCGTGCTGCATTTCCCAGCCGAACAAGCGAAATTCCCGCCGCAGGTGTAGCCGCAGCTCCCGCAGTTCGCGTGGTCCTTCAGGAGGTCCACGCAGCTGCCGTTGCAGTGCGTCTTGCCCGCGGGGCACGAGGGCGTGCACTTTCCAGCACTGCAGCTCACGCTTCCGCCGGTCGGCGCGGTGCACACGTTGCCGCAGCTCCCGCAATTGCTCGGGTCGGTGCCGAGGCTCTCGCACGAGCCGTTGCACGCGCTCTGGCCCGACGGGCAGCTGTCGACGCACTTACCCGCTTGGCAGAGCGCCGTTCCGCCATAGGGGCTCGAGCAATAGTTGCCGCAGGAGCCGCAGTTGTCGGGATCGCTCGCGAGCTCGACGCACTGACCTTCGCAGAGCGAGCGGCCCGCGTCGCACTGGATGCCGCACTTTCCGTTCTCACACACCGGTTTCGCGTTGGGGATGGTCGTACACGCATGCCCACAGCTCCCGCAGTTCGCGGGATCGGCAGCGAGGTCGGCGCAGCCTTTGGGGCACAACATCTGGCCGCCACTGCACGCACCCGTTCCGCCGCCGCCCCCCGAGCTCTCGGCGCCGGCGCCACCTCCGCCCGCCTGGCCCCCCGTCGCAGGTGCGAGCCCGCCGCCGCCGGCGCCCGCCTGAGCTCCCGCGCCGCCGCCTCCGGCGACCGGGCTCGTGCCCGCCGTGGCGCCGAAGCCACCGCCGACCCCCGCGTCGTAGAATCCGCCGCTGCCGCCGCTCGAGCTGCAGGCGGCCACGAGTGGAAGTGATCCCAGGAGCCAAATGAAGCGCGGTGCCATCGCCCGCCGCGTTAGCAAGTCACGTTCCACCCCGAACCTCGCGGAAGCGTGGTCCGAGTCGTGGCGCCGACGCCTCGGTCGGTCTCTCGGTTGGGGCGTGTGAGCCACACGTCCTTGACCCACCGGCGCCGCGCAGGCATCTCCGGACCATGGCGGAGCAGAGCTACGAGGTGGTCCTCCTTCCGGGTGACGGCATCGGCCGCGAGATCGCGGTGCAAGCTCGGCGCGTCCTCGAGCGGGTCGAACGCGGCACGAAGGCGCGCTTCTCGGTGCAAGAGATCCCGTGCGGCGGGCAGTACTTCCTGGAGCACGGGCGCGACTGGCCCGAAGGGTCCGAGGAGCGCTGCGCGCGCGCCGACGTGATCCTGCTCGGAGCGGTCGGTTGGCCATCCCCGAGCGGGAAGGGCCCCGTCATGATGCCGAACGGCCACATGGCGGGCTACTCGGCGGTGCTCGGCAACCGCTCGCGCCTCGATCTCTACGCCAACATCCGACCGGTGAAGCTCTACGAAGGCGTGCAGCATCGGATCAGCGGCCGTCACCAACAGGTTTGGCAGCCCGCCGACGTCGACATGGTCTTCGTGCGCGAGAACACCGAGGGACTCTACGCCGGCATGGGCGGCACGCTGTCACCAGGCGGACGCACCACTCTCGCCACCGACGTCCGCGTGATCACGCGCGCCGCCTCCGAACGCGTGATCCGCATGGCGTTCGAGATCTCGAAGAGGCGCAACGGCGCGCCGAAGGACAAGCGACGCCGAGTGACCGTGCTGGTCAAAGACAACGTGCTCGATGGGTGTCGGCTGTTCCGCGAGGTTTTCGACGAAATTGGTCGCGACTACCCGGAGATCGAGAAAGACGTGGCCATCGTGGATGCGTTCACACAGTGGCTCATTGGCCAGCCCGAGTACTACGACGTCGTGGTCTCTACCAACATGTTCGGCGACATCGTGACCGATCTCGCGAGCGTGCTCCAAGGCGGCATGGGGCTCAGCGTGGGCTGCAACGTGGGCGATCGCCACGCCATGTTCGAACCCATCCACGGCTCCGCGCCCAAGCATGCCGGCCAGGACAAGGCGAATCCGATGGCGATGATCCTGGCCACCCGCGAAGCGCTGCGCTGGCTCGGGGAGCGGAAGAACGACACAGCGCTGATCCGCGGTGGTGACGCCATCGAGGCAGCCGTGCGCGCCGTGCTCACTGCCGGAAAGACCCTGACCTACGATCTGGTCGGCACCGAACGCGCCGCCAAGATGTCGGAGACCACCGACGCCATCTTGAAGGAGCTCGAGGGGCGACTCTGATGACCCCTCAGAGCTTCCACACGCCTGCGTAGCCCATGTAGAGGCTCGCGCCCGGCGCGGGCACGGGCCCCGCCGAGCTCGTTCCTCCGCCGTAGGTCGGCACCCAATCGACGACCACGATGCGGTCGTTCGAGGCGGTGATGGCGCCGACTCCACGCACGGCCAGATTCGTGGCCGAGACTACCAATGCGCCGTCCATCCAGACGCGGACTTCACCGTCGGCCTGATCGGCGGTGTTCAAGGTGTAGAGCATCTCGCACGTGTGCCAGGTGCCACGCGGCAGGGCGTTCTGCGGACTGCCGACGATGGCGCGGTCGCCGTTCGCATCGTTGCCACCGAGGTTCTTCACACCCGCGCTCACCGTGGCGTCCCAACGTTGCGGAGCGGTGCCTCCGCCCCTCAGGTGAATCACCATCGCGTGCTTGCTGGACGCGGTCGTCCCGGTGCCGGGCAACCAGATCTTGACGCCGTTCGAATGACCGAACCAATTCGTCGACAACGCGAACTGCCAAGCGACGTACACGCTGGTCGTTCCTCCCGGCACGTGGGTCGACATCATCCCGGGCGAGGTACCCCAGTTGGCGAAGCCGGTGGGGAAGAACACTTGCCCCACCGTCGTGCCGACCTTCGCGGGCTGCACGTTCTGGCCTGGCGCGAGCTCGAGGAAACCGGCGCCATTTCCGACTTGGGAGACGTCCACGACGACGGGGTACTTGTGCCCGGGATCGTCCCAGAACCCGCCCTCGATGCTCGGCGTGCCGCCCACTATCGTGTAGCGTTGCTTGAAGTAGCGCTCTCCGACCAACGTGTACGACGGAGGAAGGTTCGGATGGAGACTCGACGCCCCCCCGCCCGTTCCTCCCGTTCCGGCCCCGCCGCCAGTTCCACCAACACCTGCCGATCCGCCGCTGCCGCCCGAGGCGCCCGTGCCCCCGCCGCTGCCACCGGCAGCGCCCGCGGCTCCGCCGCTGCCACTCGCGCCGGAGCTGCCTCCCGAGGCGGAGCTGCCGCCCGACCCAGGCGTGCCAGCCGACCCTGCGCCGCCACCCGATCCGCTTGCACCTCCCGCACTTTCCCCACCGGTCGAGCTCGCCGTACCGCCGAGCCCTCCCGTCTGCCCCGAATCTTCGTTGCCACACGCCGCGAGCAGAACGGCCGCGAATAGACACGACACCCGACGCCTTGCCATCGAGATCGGGGAAGCACGGCACGTGCCGAGTGGTTTTCGTGGATTTTTGCCGCACTTGCGGCTGCCCGGCTGCGAACGGTGGGTTCGCACTGCGAAGCAGCCGTTCATGGTAGCTTCCCTAGGTGCACTCGGACGCATCGGACTTCGACGATGCCGCGACGGCGATTCGGTCCAACGATGCCACGGACAGCGGAGATGCCGCCTTCGTCGTCGTCGTGACGGGTGGTCCCGACTCGGGTCAGCAGATCTACGTCGACGCGAGCCAGCCCGCTGCGCTAGTGGGCCAGAGCCCTGCCTGCGAGTTGAAGCTCACGGACCGCGAGGTGTCGCGACGCCATGCGTCGCTCGAGGTCGCCGGCGCCCGGGTGCGAGTGCGCGACCTCGGCTCGACCAACGGCACCTTCGTCGAGGGCGTGGCCGTGGTCGACGCCTTCGTGTGCCCCGGAGACACCATTCGCGTGGGTTCGACGGCGCTCAAGCTCGAGCGCCGCGCCACCGAGCCCCCGCGGCCCCCGCCGGCCAGCGCCTTCGGCCGGTTTTTGGGGGCGAGCGCTGCGGTCCGGCGCCTCTATCCCATCGCCGAGCGCCTCGCGCGCTCCAGCATCCCCCTCGTCATCGAGGGTGAAACCGGCACGGGCAAGGAGGTGATGGCCGAGGCCATCCACGAACTCAGCCCGCGCGCGGGTGGACCCTACGTGGTCTTCGATTGCACGGCCGTTCCCCCGAGTCTGGTCGAGTCCGAGCTGTTTGGCCACGAACGGGGCGCCTTCACGGGCGCCGTCGGCGCTCGCAAGGGCGTGTTCGAGCTCGCTCACGGCGGCACGCTGCTCATCGACGAGATCGGCGACCTCGATCTCGCGCTCCAGCCCAAGCTGCTTCGCGCGCTGGAGCGCTCGGAGATTCGACGGATCGGAGCGGATCGCCCGATTCGGGTCGACGTCCGAATCCTGGCGGCGACTCGCCGCGACCTCGATCACGAGGTGCAGACGGGGCGCTTCCGCGACGACCTCTTCCACCGGCTCGCGGTCGGACGCATCGGGCTGCCCCCGTTGCGCGAGCGAGCGGGCGACGTCGAGCTCCTGACTCGGCACTTCTGGCGCGAGCTCGGCGGAGAGGGGCTCCCACCAGCGAGCGCCTTGGCGCGTTGGCAAGACGACCCGTGGCCCGGCAACGTGCGCGCGCTGCGCAACGCCATCGCGCGCTTCATTGCCCTAGGCGAAGAGGCCGAAACCGCCGCGCCCAGCCCGATGAGCCCAGCAGCCGGAGAGGACTACATCGACCGCGTCATCGCGAGCAAAGCACCCTTGCCCATCGGCCGGCTCCGCGTGGTGGAGGAGTACGAGAAGCGCTACATCGAGAAGGTGCTGGCCGCCCACGGCGGCAACGTCTCACGCGCAGCCGAGGCCTCCGGCATCGGTCGCCGCTACTTCCAAATCCTCAAGGGTCGCGCACAGAAATGAGCGTCACCAGCGGATGAAGACCTCGTCGAGCCAAATGTGCTTTCCGACGCTGGTGCGCGCGCCGAGATTGACTTCGGTGATGTCCTGCCCAACCCACTGGGCGTAGTCGAGGGGTGTGCCCGTCTTGGTCTGGAGCGCGGTCAGAGGGATCTGGATCTTGTGGTACTTCCCGTCGGCGGGCAGGGTGTAGCGGTTGAATCGAAAGAGCGTCGTACCCACCGACAACCAAGATTCGCTCCACCAGAGCGGCGTGACGGAATCGCTCTTCACGTAGAACTCGAGGTAGGCGTCGATGAAAGCTCCTGCGCCGACGCTCGAGGTTGGAACCACCGGCGACCAGCGCACGTTTCGGAAGCAGTCGGTGCCGCCGTCGGGGGGCACACAATCCGTGCTCCTGAGGCACAGAAGGCCAGCCTGACAGCCGACCCCGTTCTTCACTTCGACGGCGTCCTGCGGGTAGCCAGCGGGAGGTTTCTCTCCGTAGATCTCCAAGGCGCCTCCGACTGGCTTGGTCATCGCAGGCGCCAGCACGGAGGGCGACTCGAAGGTGCAGCCCTGGTTGTCGATGGCGCGAAGCACACCGTGGTGAGCTTCCGGTCCGAGGCCGATGGTGAGCGACATGGTCGTGATGTCGGCGACCGAATTGGATTGAGCGAAGACACCGAGCTCGGGGTTGGTCTTCTGGTCGAAGGTGATGGGATTGTCTCCGTCCGGAGTCACGACGATCTCGTACGCCGCGAACTTGCTCTTGCCTTCCGCCGCGTCCGTGATGTCCGGCTCCCACTTCCAGAGGATGTTCTCGGCAGCCGACCACTCGGCGTGGAAGTTCTTGAACGTCACGAGCGGCGTGCAGGCGTCCGCGTTGCTGCCGCCGCTGCCCCCCGTCGCCGCCCCCCCGCCGCCGCCAGCTCCCGCCGAGGTCCCACCGCCTCCCGGGTTCCCGCTGCTCCCGCCGCTGCCGCTCGCGCCGCCCGAACCCTTGCCGCAGTGAGCGCCTGGAGTGCTCTCCTTGTCGACGCACACGTTGCAGAGCGGGTCACAGGTGAGCGAGTCCGGGCAGGGGCAATCCTTGCCGACCGCGTCGACCCCGACGCGACTGCAAGCGATCCAGGCGAGCGCCACGACCGACGCATACTTTCGCGAGTACTTCGTCATGTGCGTGCTCCTGCCAGGTCCCTCTCAGAGCGAGCCGTCGATCCACAATGCGTTGGGCGACACCGAGAGCCTCACTCGCGCTTGCTCCGTCGGTTTCGGCGCGCCAATCAACAGCCATGTCACCCCGCCCGCCAAAATGACTCCACCACCGATCAGCGCCACGTTTCCGATGGTCGTGTAGCTGTCTCCTGTCTTTCGTAGGTCGTCGCTTTCCTGACCCGTGCGGGCGCTCTTGGCGTCGTCGTATTTCTGGCGAGAAAGGAGCGCGAAGGTGGCCCCGGTCGCGAGGCCTGCCGCACCGACCGCGGTGACCACCCAGGGCCACGGAGACCTCGAGGGTCGCTCGTCGGTCTTCGGAGGCGGCGTCGGCGAGGGCTTCGCTGTCTTCTTGGGCGGCTCCTGCAGGCTGCGGATCCTCGCTTCGATGTCCTTGCGCTCGGCCGTCTGGGGCTCGACGGCGAGATAGTCGCGGTAGCCCGCGATGGCCGCTTCGCGGTCTCCCCGCGCTTCCGCGCGCTCGGCCTTGAGCCGAAGCTCGAGGTGCTGTTGGCGAGTCCGCTCGGTGCGTTGGTTCTCGAGGACCGTGACACGCCCCGAAACCACGTCGCGATTCTGGGCGTTGGGGTCCTTCTCCAAGTAGTCCCGGTAGGCCGCGATGGCTTCGTCGAGATGCCCGAGCCCTTCCTCGGCCTTGCCGATGTTGTAGAGCAGCCGAGGGTCGGCTTTGATGGCGTACGCTTGGCGCAGAAGCTCGACGGAACGCTGGAGCTCGCCCCGGCCGTACGCCTCCGTCGCTTCCTTCACCAACGAACGGAAGTCCCGTTCGCCGCCCGGCTGAGCCGCCGCTGACCCGCCGAAGAGGAGACACGCCGCCAGGGTGGCGCTGAAGAGAGCTCGAATCCTCACGCTTTCTCCAGCATAGCGCGCTCCTCCGCCGGTTGTCGCGAGTCGGGGCGTCCGCTAGCCTTCACTCTGGAATGGTGGCTCTGGCGCACCCGGAACGCATCGGCCGCTACGAAGTGGTCGGGCGCCTGGCGACCGGAGGCATGGCGGAGATCTTCCTCGCGCGACTCACCGGGCCGAGCGGCTTCGAGCGGCCCGTCGTCGTGAAGCGCATCCTTCCTCACCTCGCGCATTCGCCGCAGTTTTCCGCCATGTTCTTGGACGAAGCACGCCTCGTGGCGCGGATTCGGCACCCCAACGTCGTCCAGGTCCAAGAGCTCGGCGAAGAGGGCGGAGAGTTGTTCCTGGTGATGGAATACCTCGAGGGGGAGAGCATCGGCGGCGTGCTGCGCCGCTTCGTCGTACAGGGGAGGAGTGTTCCGCCCGCGCTTGCGGCTCATGTCGGCGCAGAGGCTTGCGCGGGGCTGCACGCGGCCCACGAGCTCACCGACGCGGAGGGTTACAAGCTGGACCTCGTCCACCGTGACATCTCTCCCCAGAACGTCTTCGTGCTGTACAGCGGCGGGGTTCGCATCCTGGACTTCGGGATCGCCAAGGCGGCCGATCGGAGCACGCGCACCGCTACCGGAGAGATCAAGGGCAAGTTCCAGTACATGTCGCCGGAACAGTGTCTGGGAAAACCCCTGGACCGCCGCTCGGACCTGTTCTCGCTCGGCGTGGTGCTGTTCGAGCTCACGACGAATCGGCGCCTCTTCAAACGCGCCAACGAGCTCTTGACCTTCAAGGCCATCTGCGAAGATCCCTTGCCCCGCCCCTCGGAGCTCGTGCCCGGCTACCCGCCTTCCCTCGAGAAGGTGTTGCTCAAGGCCCTCGCTCGAAACCCAGCCAACCGCTACGAGACGGCCGCCGAGATGCGCCGTGACCTGCTCGGCTGCATGCGCGAGCTCGGCGCGACGCCCGAGCCGGCGGAAGAGCTGGCAGAGCTGATGCGCGCGGCGTTTGCCGACCGGATCAGCGAGAAAGCCGAGCTGCTCCGCCGAGTGGGCGCCGGCAGCGCCCCCACGCGGATCCCGGTCAACGACGCGGACCCGAGCGTGGAGCTGCGAGACATCACGGAGATGGCAAGCTCCGTACGTTCGAACGAAACTGGCGAGCGACCGAAAGCCCGGCGCCGGCTGCTCGCGCCTGGGTTGGCGCTGTTCGCGCTGCTCGCGGCCGCCGCCGGCTGGAAGTTCGGGCTCGCAAGGAGCACCGAGAGCTCCAGACCAACCCCCGATCCCAGCGCGGTGGCCGTCACCGCTCCGCTCGCGAGCGCCACGCCACCAGCAGCGCCGCCGGTCGCACCTGCGCCGGCCGCGACTTCCGTCGAGCTCTCCGTATCCACCAAACCGGCTGGAGCCAAAGTGCTGCTCGACGGCAAACTCGAAGGTGCTACCCCGCTCGTGCTCGCGCTCCCGCCGTCGACCTCCAGCGTCAAGCTCGAGGTCCGGCGTGACGGATTCGAGACCGTGGAGAAGCAAATCCAACTCGATCACGCCCAGAGCTTCGACCTGACACTCACGCCCCTGCCCCGGGGCGGCGGTAGGCCGCGCACCAGCTCGAAGAAACCGCCGACCGGTGGCGAAGAAGTGCCCCTCTTCTGATGCGCACGACGCGATCGCATCGGCTCACTCACCTGCGATCTCCTGATTCGCAGCTCGAGCGCCGACACGACGATTGCTCCGTGTTTTCCGTGTGGAACGAGGATTGCTCGTCGGCTGCCCCATGAGCGTCTCGCGGCTGTCCGTCTTCGTTTCGCTAGTGTGGCTCGTCTCCTGCGGCTCCGACGACGGTGGCGCTGATTCCGGCGGCGGCAGCGGAGCAGGCGGGAGCGGCGGCGGGGGTGGAGTCGCGAGCGGCGGGCTCGGCGGCGGTGCCGGCGCCAGCGGTTCCAGTGGCGCCAGCGGTTCCAGTGGCGCCAGCGGTTCCAGTGGCGCAGGCGGTTCCAGTGGCGCAGGCGGTTCGTCCGGCGGCGCGAGTGGTGGAGCCAGCGGAGCCGGCGGCGCAGGAACCGGTGGCGCAGGAACCGGTGGCGCAGGAACCGGTGGCGCGGGAACCGGTGGTGCGGGAACCGGTGGTGCGGGAACCGGTGGCGCAGGAACTGGCGGCGTCGGCGGCACTTCAGGCAGCGGGGGCTCCGGCGGCTCGAGCAGTTCGCATCCGAACCAGCCCGCGGGCATGACGCCGATCTCGGAGATCGTCTTCCAGGCCCAGGTCCTGCCGGTGAACCTCACCTTCAAGACCACCGGCTACGGAATCCTCGACGGAGGCTGGCTCCGCGCGACGCAAGGTTGCCAAGCGGCCCACGTCAGCGCCGCCGACGCGCCGGTCGATGCGCCGGACGTGTATCAGTGGACGTACGGCCCGGGTCACCCCTACGGAAACGGCTGCTCGGTGCTCATCGGCTGGGAGGGTCTGGCCGGAGACACCAGCTCGAGAGGGCAGCACTCGTACGCCGAGCTCTACGAGTCGGGACACATTCGCATCCTCGGTGCGAACGGCGGGACCACGGCCGAGATGGGCGGTGACGGCTTCAAGCTCTTCGGTTACTGGGGCACGGGCTGCAAAAACACGGGCAACGGCACGGAGCTCATCGGCTGGGGGCAGAAGACCGTGAGTACGGGCCAGAACAACGTGCAGACCTCGACGCTGCGTACCCAGTTCCGCCACCAGGGTTGCGTGACTCAGGCCAACGGCACGGTGAATCGCAACTACAACCAAAACAAATTCTCCGGCGCGCCCATCCAAGTCGGGAAGTGGCATCAATACGAAGCGCACTTCGTGACCAACACCGTGGGGCAAGACGATGGGGTCTTGCGCTTTTACGTCGATGGCGTGCTCATGATGGAGCACACCGACGTGCGGTATCGCAACGCGACCCACCCTCGCGGATTCTTCTTGCGCCACTACAACCCCGTCTTCAACGGCAACCCGAGCGGCGCGCCGACGAAGACCGAAAACACGTTCCTCCAGCTCTCGGACGTATACATGTCCGTGCGCACCCAGGTGGACTGAGACGGAGTCAGTCCAGGCGAAAGAGCCCGAACGTCGGCCCGGAGTCCACGAGCCGCACGCGGGCGTCCTTCTTCCAGGAGGCGCGCGTGACGCACTGGAAACCAGCTGCGTAGCCCCGCAGCATCTCCAGCGGGAAGAGCCCGGAAGGGAAGCTCATGCGCGCCTCGAGCACATCACCGTTCTTGTGGCTGACCAGGCGACTGCCACGGTGGAAGAGGCCCCAGGTCGCTGCCCCTGCGCGCAGGATCATGGACGGCGTGAGCATCTTCAGCGACAGGCCGTAGAGCTTGCTCTTCAGCATCTCTTCGGTCGATTCGATGGCGAGGGTCTCGTCGGTGATGCCGTGGTGCGCTTCGATGGCGAGCGTGGCCGCCACGAACACGGTGGTCGGGATCCAGGTGCTGGGCAGCGGCGGATCTTCGAGCACACGGCGCACGGGTTCGGGCAGCTGTCGAAGCGCGGGAGCAGGCCGGTGCACGAGCTGGAAGGTGAGGTTGCTCGCCTTCGATACGCAATCCGGATGGGACGAGAGACCGCGAGGTAGACTCGCCAAGTAGCGGTCGACTCGCTCGAGAACTTCGCGGGTCTGCGCTTCTTCGGTCATCGGCCAGCGGTCCGTCACTCGGCGTAGAGCGTGACTTGGGTGGCTGCGGCAGCAGCCATGCGCGCCGTGGTGTCCCAGTCCGGGTGACGCAGCAAGATGTAGCCGTCGGAGACCAGCGTGTGCTTCCAGTTTCGTCGGTGGGTGCCGGGGCGCAGCAAGCGCTCCTCCACCACGTGATCGCCGTAGGAACGCATGAAGTCCACCAAGCCCTCGATGCGGGTGATCCTGCCCCGCCCGAGCGCCCGCTTGAAGATGACCGCTGCGTTGTACTTGCGCGTGGTCGGCGCCTCGAAGCGGCCGTGGCACACCACCCGCGCCCACTCGCGGAACAGATCGATGTCGCAGGTGTAGTTCATCTGGTCGACGAGATGAGCCCCGCCCGGCCGGCATCCGATTTCGCCGAACACCACCTCGCCATCCGGTTTCCGGAACCATTCCATGTGCGTGAAACCGTCCCCCATGCCGAGCGCCTTCAGGACGCCGCGCCCGAGCTCGATACCCCGCGCGAGCTTCGGCTGCTCCAGATCTCGCACCGTGATGATGACCGGGCTCACCCACTCCTCGGAGCGGGCGACCAGCGGCGGTGGCAGATACTGCGCCACGTTCATGAAGGCCGGCACGCCGCCCATGCACACCGTGTCGAACGTGAACTCTTCGCCGGAGATGTACTCTTCGCAGCTCGCCACCGACACGTGCCGCATGCGACCGAGGACGGTCTCCAGCTCGGCGGCGTCGGAGATCTTGTACGTGTCCGCGCTACCTGCCCCGCTGATGGGCTTCAGGATCAGGGGGTAGCCGATGCGCTCTGCGGCCGCGCGCGCCTCGGTGACGGTGCGGACGCGCTCCGAGCGTGGCGTGCGGAGCCCTGCACGCTGCACCCGCTCTTTCATCAGCTGCTTGTCACGGAAGCCGAGAACGGTGTCGACGCTCATGCCGGGCAAGCCGAAGCGCTCCCGGAGCCGCGCCGCCGTGAGCACCATCACTTCCCAGTTGGCGAGCACGCGGTCGACCTCACGACCGCGCAGCCAAGCGCTCACCTTGGCCACCACGTCGTCTTCGTCGAGCAGGCGCGGGACCTGAAGGTAGTCGGCCAGGTAGGGGCGGAGCGAGGCCGGAAGCTGCGCGGGCGCCGTGTCGCCGACGCCGTACACCTCGGCGCCGACCTCGGCCAGCCCCCGGGTGTATTGCTGCATCTCCGGCGGGTAGCTCGGCGCGAGAAAGACGACCTTCATGGGTTGATGGTACAAGGCAACGCATGCGAAATGTGGCGTTCTTCGCTCCGTTTCCACTTTCGACGACGCTGCGCTTCGCCCGAGCGGCAAGCTCCCTTTCGGGCGTGCGCTTGCTCGGCGTCTGTCAGGAACGGGTCCAGGGCGAGGCTGCACGCATTTTCGCGGACCAGGTGGAGGTGTCCGATGGTCTCGACACCCGGCAGCTGATCGCGGGCGCCCGGTTGCTCGAACGGCGCCACGGCAAGTTGCACCGCGTGCTCGGCATTCTGGAGCCGCTCCAAGTCCAGCTCGCAGAAGTGCGGCGTGCGCTGGGCGTTCCAGGGACGGATCCGGAGACCGCTGATCTCTTCCGCGACAAGTCGCGCATGAAGGACGAGCTTCGGCGGCACGGCTTGCCCTGCGCGAAGCATCGATTGATCCGATCCGCGGGCGACGCCGAAGCCTTCGTGAACGAAGTTGGCTTGCCGCTGGTGTTGAAACCGCCCGCGGGCATGGGCTGCAAAGCGACTTGGCGCGTGCGCACGACCGATGAGCTCCGCGGCGCACTGCGCGCGATTCACGCTTCACCCGAGCGCCCGGCCCTGGCCGAAGAGCTGCTGCAGGGCCGCGAGCACTCGTACGAGACCATCACCGTGGGCGGGAACGTCCAGTTCGAGTCCATCAGCCGCTACTACCCAACGCCCCTCGAGGTGATGGAGTCGCCGTGGATCCAGTGGGTGGTGGTCTTGCCGCGCCGAATCGACGGCGCGGAGTTCGAAGACCTGAGAGCGCTCGGGCGTCGCGTCATCGGCGCCTTGGGCCTCGACACGGGCTTCACCCACATGGAGTGGTTCCGGAAGAACGACGGCTCGCTCGCCATCGGTGAAATCGCGGCGCGCCCGCCCGGCGCCCACATGGTGCTCGCCAACAGCTTCGCCCACGACACCGACATGTACCGAGCGTGGGCGCGCGCGGTCATCGACGACGCATTCGACGGTCCCTACGAGCGCAAGTTCGCGGTCGGGGTCGCCTACCTTCGCGGGGTGGGCCGAGGGCGGGTGGCGCGCATCACCGGGGTCGACGAGGCGAATCGCGCCATCGGCCACCTCGTCGTGGCGAGCCAGCTCCCTGCCACGGGCAAACCGCGCGCAGACAGCTACGAGGGAGACGGCTACGTCATCGTGCGGGATCCGGACACCGAGGTCGTCAAGGCCGCGATGACCAAGGTCATCGAAATCGTCCAGATCCACTACGCCTGAACGCGGCCGCTCTCAGGTCACGGCGCTCACCCCCGCGACGGGCGTCGAGCCGTGCAGCGCACCGGCGAGTGGCACGCCCGGCGTCGCATCGAGCGCCTCGGCGAGCACCTCGTGCATGTCCGTTACCAACACGAGCTCGAGGGCGGAGCGTACCTCTTGCGGGACCTCCTCCCAATCACGCCGGTTCTTCTCGGGCAAGATCACCCGACGGATGCCTGCGCGGTGGGCAGCGAGCACCTTGGCCTTGATGCCCCCGACGGGCAACACGCGCCCGCGCAGCGTGACTTCACCCGTCATCGCCGTATCTGCGCGGACGCTGCGACCCGAAAGCAACGACGCGAGTGCGGTGAAGATCGTCACGCCGGCGCTGGGGCCATCCTTGGGCACGGCCCCGGCGGGGACATGCAGGTGAAGATCGCTGTCGTCGAGCCCAGCGGTGTCGATCCCGAGCTCCCCGGCGTGACTTCGCAGATAGGTGAGGGCCGCGCGCGCCGATTCCTTCATCACCTCGCCGAGCTTGCCGGTGATCTCGAGGCGGCCTTTGCCCGGCATTCGCGAGGTCTCGATGAACAGGATGTCGCCTCCCACCGGCGTCCACGCGAGTCCGGTGGCGATCCCGACCGCCCCGCTGCGCTCGGCGACGTCGTTGGTGTAGCGCGCTCGCCCCAAGTGGCGAACGAGGGCGTCGACCTCCACGTGGAGAGGGGTGCGGAGGCCGTCCGAGGCGCGAGCGACCTCCAGCGCGTGCCCGCGCAAGAGGCGGGTGATCTCTCGGTCGAGCTGGCGCACGCCCGCTTCCCGGGTGTAGTCCCCGACGATGCCCAGAAGTGCAGCGTCGGAGAACGTGAGAGAGCCCTCGGGCAGGCCGACTTCGCGCATGCGTTTCGGGATCAAGTGGCGCTTGGCGATCCCGAGCTTCTCCGGGTCGGTGTAGCCGGTGAGCTCCACGATTTCCAAGCGATCGCGCAGTGGGGCAGACAAGGTATCGAGCGTGTTCGCCGTGCAAATGAACAGCACCTCCGACAGATCGAACGGCACCTCCAGGTAGTGGTCGGTGAAGCTCTTGTTCTGCTCTGGGTCGAGCACCTCGAGCAGCGCAGCCTCGGGCGATCCGGCCCATCCGGAGTAGAGCTTGTCGATTTCGTCCAGCAACACGACCGGGTTCTTCACCTTGGCCTTGCGTAGCGTATGGACCACGCGACCCGGTAGCGCTCCCACGTAGGTGCGCCGGTGGCCGCGGACCTCCGCCTCGTCTCGCACGCCACCGAGGGCGATGCGGACGAACGGGCGCCCGGTAGCGTCCGCCACGCTCTGGCCGAGCGAGGTCTTGCCCACTCCGGGCGGCCCCACCAAGCACAGGATGGTGCCCCGCGGGTTCCCCGAGAGCTTGTGCACCGCCATGTGCTCCAGGATGCGTTTCTTCGGGTCTTCCAGCCCAAAATGGTCGGCGTCGAGCTTCGCCTGGATGCCCGCGATGTCGTCACGGGTTTCGCTCCGGCGCGACCACGGAAGGTCGGCGAGCCACTCGAGGTAGTTGCGGATCACGTTGGCCTCGGCACCTTGACCCGCCTGGGCTTCGAGCCGTTGAAGCTCACGCTCGGCCACGGCTTGGACTTCTTCCGGAAGGCCCGCTTCGCGGAGCTTGGCGCGCAATCGTTCGACGTCGCCCCCTTCGGATTCGTCTCCGAGCTCGCGTCGAATGGCCGAAAGCTGCTCGCGAAGCACGGCCTCCCGTTGCTTCTTGCCGAACTGCTCTCGGACGTCGCGATCGATCTTGGTCTTGAGCTGGGTGAGCGTCCGCATCTCCGCCAGCAGCGCGACGACACGTTCGAGCCGCGCGACGACGTCCGTGGTCGCGAGCAGCGCAGCGGCTCGCTCGGAGTCGGGTACCAAGCCCGCCGCGACGCGGTCGGCGAACCGACCGGGGTCGCCCTCGATGGCAGGAACTTGATCGATGGCCCCACCGGTTTCCTTCAGCATGCGCTCGACTTCTCGCTTCAGCGCTTCGGCGAGCAGCAACGCCTCGGGAGCGTCGGCGCGCTCGTCGGCGAGCGCACGACCGCGACCGCGCCAGAATGGCTCCACTTCCGTCAATTCCTCTAGCTCGAAGCGGGCGAGCCCCTCGAGGGTGACACGAAGCGTGCGGTCGTTCTGCCGCTCGACGTCCGCCACACGCGCCAGCGTTCCGTGGGCGTGAAGGTCGGAGAAGCGCGGATCGCGCTCGTCGCTGCTCTTCTGACTGACGACGACCAACAGATCGCCGCGGTGGAGGGAGAGCGCGAGGGCGAGCGAGCGCGGCCGCCCGACGTGGAAGGTCTGCGTCGTGCCCGGGAACAGGGCTCCCGAGCGGAGCGGGAGCACGGGCAAGGTCTCCGGGAGCTTGGGCAAGGAAAACGATGGGTTCAAGGGGCCTCCGTGAGCGATGAACGGAAAGTAAATCCGTTCACGAGGCCGTCAATGGGTGTCAGCGAGCCCGGAGGCCGTCGAGCAGCAGGTCATTGAGCGCTCGGCAGAGCGCGAGCGCTCGCTGGCGTTCCAACTCGAAGAGCCACGGCGGGCTCAACGTGGCGTGCGCACGCTGCACGAGCTCGGCGCTCAGCTCGGGTTGTTCGACCGCGAGCTCGCCAGCTCGAGCTCCTTCCCGCAGGAGCTCGGCGACGAACGCCAGCTCTTCGATTCGAAAGCGACCGTGCGCGGCCTTCACGGGTCCGGCGTTGCAGAGCACTAGGTCGCAAGAGTGCGCCCCGCGGCGCGCGAGATCGAACAGCGCCTCGATCCGAGCTTCGAGCGCCCGCGACAGTCGCTCCGCGTACGGGCCCTCTCCCGCCGCGCGCCGCATGCGCTCGAGCACGAGGTCGTGGCGCTCAGTGGAGAGCTCGGCTACGATCTCGTCCTTGGAGCCGAACTCGAGATAGACGCTGCCCACGCCGATGCCGGCCTCGCGCGCGATTTCGCCGATGGTCGTCTTGAGCGGCCCGTAGTGTCGAAAGAGCTTCTCGGCCGCTCGCAGGATGGCGCCTCTGCGCGCGGCGTCGCCGCGGCAGTCCTTCTTCTTCTCGAGTCGAGCGGCGGGCTTCGCGGACATCTCCGTGGCCGAACGTCACAGGGAGAGTATCGCGAACCGCTCCGCCGGGAAAACGCTCGCGTCGCTCAGGGCGGGTTCTTCGCCTTCGGAGCCGGCGCTGGCACGGGGGCGCGCTTCGGCGGCGCCGCCTTCGACCGCGGCTTGGACGGCGCCTTGCCGCTTCCTCGGAGGGAGCTCCCGCGGCCCAGGCCGCCGATGCCACTGCCGCCGGCCCGCGTGCCGATCCCACCGAGCCCTCCGATGCCGCCGCCTCCGGCGCCCGCCGCAGTCGAACCCCCGCCGCCTGCCCGCCCTGCGGCAGCGAGGTCCAACCCGCCGAGGCCGCCCGCCTGCGCGAGGACGTCGGCGACGGAGCCGCCGCCGGAGAGGAAGGTTTCGTCGAGCTTCGAGAGGTCGACGCGCGCGTGGACGCTGCTCGGAGAACGCGCGAGCAGCTTCGGCGCCATGGTCCTCAGACACCCGTCGAGCTCGGGTACGAGGGTCGATTGGTCGTCGATCACGACGGACCCGTCGTCTTTCACCGTCACGTCGAGCCGGACGTTGGCCGACGCCTGGCGTTTCGGAAGCTTCCAGTGAATCGGCTCGAGGCACAAGCGCAGGAGCGACGCGAGATTCCGCTTGGCGCTCGCTGGCGCCTCGGAAGACAGAGAGCTTCTCTCCTCATACTCGGGTTCACTCTTGCCCATCCCGAGCATCGCGAGCATCCCGAGCTGAACTTCGCTCGAGACCGAACGCGCTTTCCCTTTCCGCTCTCGCAGCTCGGCCGCGCGCGCGACATCACCCTTCTGCTCGGCCAGAGCTGCCAGCACGTCGAAAGCGTCCCCGGCCTGCTGCTCGGCAAGCTCGATGGCGGCGCTCGCCATTTCCTCGGCGCGCTTCTTGTCGTGACGGTGCAGCGCGCGGAGGGCGAGCCGAGCGGCGAGGCGCGCACGCGTCGGCGCCGAAGCGCTGGAGCTCAGAGGGTCCTTGCCGAGCCGCTCGATGCAGTCGAGGGCAACGACCAGCTCCGGCCCCGTGTCGAACGCAGCGAACAGCGCTCTTGCTGGCGGGGCATGATCGAGCTCCCGGAGCGCCAGGTCGAGCGCCGACTCGAAGCGCCCAGCTCGGTATTCAGCCAACACTCGAGCCGAGCGCAGCTCCGAGCGGCTGAACGGTTCGCCCGGGGTTTCCGGCAGCGCCAGAGCCCGTGCGAACGCAGCCGACGCCGCCACGTGGTCGCCGCGCGCGCCGATCAACAGCGCTCGACGGCCCTCGAGCTCGTAGCGCATGTCTGCTGGAGCGATGGGCAAGAGCGCCTCGACTTCTTCGAGCGCTCCTTCGGCGTCGCCGCTCTCCCAGAGATGCGTCATCAGAGAGTAGCGGACCTTCTGACCCAAGGCGCTGTCCGGACCGGCGTGCTGCTTGCCTGCACGCAGCGCCTCCACCGCCGCCGGGTTCCCCGCTGAGCCCGGTGCGAACTCGCCATACTCGAAACTGAGCTCCGCGGGATGATTCTCGGTCTCGATGTCAGCCTGCCGAGCGTCTTCTTCCTCGAGTCGCGCAACCGCCAGCGCGAGCTCTGCGCTCGGGCTCTTTTCGAGCAGCTTCGAAAGTGCGTCCGTGGTCTTGCGATGTGCGCCGCGGATCCTCGTTGCTTCGCGGTCGACGGTCTTGCGCACGAGATCGAGCTTCTTCTCGGCTTGTGCGCACTTGTCCGGCTCGCAGCTCAAGCTCTCGAAGCGCGCCGTGTAGAGCGGCTCCGCCACCTTGGCGAGGCGCTCCGTGGCCCGGAGCGCCTGCTCGAACTGGGGGCGAAGCGCCGGGGGCAAGCTGGCGGCGAGCGCTTTGTCGTCGGCCTTTCGCGCGGCCACCGCACGAATGCGCGCCCGGGCAAACGAAAGCCGCGGCGCCATCTCCAGCTCGACCACGGGCAGTGCGGTCGCGAGCTTGGGCTCGGGCTTCGCAGGCTCCACCGCGGGAGTCACGACCTCGGTCGCGGGCGCTCGCGCGGGCTCGGGCCTCGGGGTTCCCGCGCAACCGACGACGCCAAGCAGAAAAGCGAGCGGCAAGCGCCTGGTCATGACCCCCATCTTACGCCGGAAGGGGAGCTCTCTTCCCGTTCAAGGCCACCGCGCTCATGGTGCGAGCGTTCCGTAGCGCCAAACGTCACCCGCCCGCACGAACTCGTGGCGGTGATGGAGCCGGGCGGCGTCCGAGAGCCAGAGCTCGACGCGCCGCGGTTCGAGGTCGTAGCCGCCCCAGTGGGGCGGTCGGGGCACGGGCGCGCTCCCGAGGCGCTCTTCCGCTGCGCGCCGTCTGCTCTCGAGCTCGTGTCTCGAGATCGGTTGGCTCTGCGGTGAGATCGAGGCCGAGAGCTGACTCTCCCGAGGTCGCGTCGCGAAGTAGGCATCGGAGTCGGCGACCCCGATGCGCTGGACGGCTCCTTCGACGCGCACTTGCCGGCCGAGCAGCGGCCAATGAAACAGCAACGCGGCCTTGGGATTCGCCGAGAGCTCTCGGCCCTTGCGGCTCTCGTAGTGAGTGAAGAAGCGAAACCTCCCGGCGACCACCCCTTTGAGGAGCACCATGCGCAACGACGGTTGCCCGTCGTCGCCCACCGTCGCGAGAGCCATCGCGGCTTCCCGTTCGGGGTCCAGGCTCGCATTTTCCGCGTACCAGGCCCGAAACACCGAAATCGGATCCGACTCGGGACCAAGTTGCATCTTCAACTCCGCTCGAGCTCTGCCCGGAGCTCCTGACCCAGAACCTCCAGGGCCGAAACCAGGGCTTCTGTCTTCAAGAATGCAAAGCCGATGGGCAGGCCGTGCAGGTGCGGAGCCCCGAAGAACGCTCGCTCGCGGAGCGACAGCTCGACCTTCCGCTCGAGCGTGCGCGCCGAGAGGCGCGCGAGGTCCACGCGCTTCGGCACTTCGAGCCACAAGAGCGGACCCCCTCCCGGCGTGGTCCAGCGCACCTCCGGGGGCATGCACGCATCGAGGGTCTCGAGGCAAGCCGTGTAGCGCCGGTCGAGCTCGGCTTGCATCGTCGCGAGGTGGGTGTCGTAGTAGCCGCGCTCGAGCAGCTCACACAGCGCCGCTTCGATCAGCGTGGGGTTACCCAGCGTCGCCACGCGTTTGGCCGCCACCAGGGCGGGCACGGAGTCGCGATTGCCCGCGACGAATCCGAGGCGAAGTGAAGGCAAGAGCTTCTTCGTGAACGAATTGGCGTAGAGCACGTTGTTCCCCGCGAGGGCGCGCAGCGTCGGCCGGTATTCGC
>Ga0268298_10001131_pt1 | contig 32268 bp, 32 predicted proteins | sample WWTPWeurt_MetaG_FD_194462 | JGI IMG/M metagenome (GOLD analysis project Ga0268298, IMG submission 194462) | Activated sludge microbial communities from WWTP in Nijmegen, Gelderland, Netherland - WWTP Weurt | ecosystem: Engineered > WWTP > Aerobic digester > Activated sludge | place... | reverse complement strand
ATAACCGGCGGGCCAAAGTGGTTCCGGCGATCGATACCGAGTTCAGCTCGCAGAACCATGTTATGAGCCTGCCTGAGCTGGAAGAGCTGCTGCGTTATTTCCAATTGCGTGTAGAAGACAACTTGCTGGCCGATGGAGAGCTGCTGCGATGAAGGTAATGACGGTTCTCGGCACACGCCCAGAAATCATCCGCCTGAGCCGGGTTATCTCAAAACTGGACCAGCTTTGCCAGCACATTGTTGTGCATACCGGCCAAAATTTTGACCCCAACTTGAGCGACATTTTCTTCTCCGAAATGCGGGTCCGCCAGCCGGACTATTTTTTGCAGGTCAAAGGTGGTTCGGTGGGGGAGCAGGTCGGCAATCTGTTCCTGGCGGTGGATAAGGTCCTGCTCGCCGAGCGTCCCGACGCCCTGCTGATTTTGGGCGATACCAACAGCGGGCTGACCAGCTTTCTTGCCAAGCGCATGGGCATTCCGGTCTTTCACATGGAAGCCGGCAACCGCAGCTTTGATGACCGGATCCCCGAGGAAGTCAACCGCAGGGTGATTGACCATTCCAGCAGTGTGCTCATGCCCTATACCCAGCGCAGCAAAGAAAACCTGCTGCGTGAAGGAATTGAATCCAAACGGATTTATGTGACCGGCAACCCGCTGAATGAAATCATCAACTATTACAGCGCAGATATTCAAGCCTCGAATGTTCACGACCGCCTGGAGATTGTGCCCGGTCATTATTTTTTGGCGACCATGCACCGCGCCGAGAATGTGGATGTGGAATCCCGTCTGAACAACCTGGCCCGGGCCCTGGAGCAGGTCCAGGAAAAGTATGCCCTCCCGATCATTTGCAGCCTGCACCCGCGCACCCGCAACAAAATGCAGCAGTATGGGATTGGCGTCAACAATGACCGGATCCATTTCCTGGAGCCGCTCGGCTTTTTTGATTTCATCGCCCTCGAAAAGAACGCCCGCTGCGTCCTATCAGACAGCGGCACGGTTCAGGAAGAGTGCTGCATTTTCCGGGTTCCAAATGTCACCCTGCGGGATGTGACCGAACGGCCCGAGACCCTGGAATGCGGCAGCAACATGCTGGCGGGGTGCGAGCCGGAAACGATCCTGCGTTGTGTTGAAACCGTGCTCTCCGCCCCGCCCTCCTGGCAGCCGCCTGTGGAATACCTGGAAAAAGATGTTTCCAACAAGGTCAGCCGGATTGTCCTGGGCCTGCGTTGAGCGCCTGAAGTTTCTGAGGTAACCCATGACAGAGACCCTTCAAGGTAAAAAAGTGTTGGTCACCGGGGCCGGCGGGTTTATTGCCAGCCACCTGGTGGAAGAGCTGGTCAGCCAGGGCGCCCAGGTGCGCGCCTTTGTGCGCTACAATTCGCGCGGTGACCCGGGCCTGCTGAACCAGCTCCCGGCTGCCATCACCGCCCAAATCGAGCTGATCGCCGGCGACCTGCGCGACCTGCAGGCAGTCAAAACCGCCATGCAGGGTGTCAGCTATGTCTTTCATCTTGGCGCTCTGATCGCCATCCCCTATTCCTATGTTCATCCCGCCGATGTGGTTGAAACCAATGTCATCGGGACCCTGAACGTGCTCCTGGCAGGCCGTGAAACCGGCGTCCAGCGGATTGTGCACACCTCCACCAGCGAGGTGTACGGTACAGCCCTGCGCGTCCCGATAGATGAAGACCATCCACTGCAGGGCCAGTCGCCCTACTCGGCCAGCAAGATCGGTGCCGACAAGATCGCCGAAAGTTTTTACCGCTCGTACGATCTGCCGGTGGTCACCCTGCGCCCGTTCAATACCTACGGGCCGCGCCAATCGGCCCGGGCCGTCATCCCGACCATTATTTCGCAGGCCCTCACCCGCAGCCAGATCCGCCTGGGCAGCCTGGATACCCGGCGCGACCTGACCTATGTCAGTGATACGGTTGATGGCTACCTCAAGGTGGCTCTGACCCCCGGTGTGGAAGGCCAAACCTTCAACCTGGGGCGCGGTGAAGAAATTACGATTGGCGACCTGGTGAACGAGGTCATCCAGATTCTCAACAAACCGATCCAGGTCGAGCTGGATCCAGCCCGCCTGCGCCCATCCAAAAGCGAAGTCGGCCGCCTGCTTTCGGATAACACCAAGGCCCGCCAGCGCCTGGGCTGGACGCCGCAGGTCGATCTGCGCCAGGGTCTCGAAAAGACTATTGCCTGGATCGCCAACAACCTGCACCTGTTTAGACCCGATGAATACCGGATTTAATCGCCGCGGCCGGGCCAAACCCGCGCGGCCTGTCTGCAAAAGAGGAGCTGCTGCTTGAAAGCTGTTGTCTTAGCCGGAGGAAAAGGGAAACGCCTGGCGCCCTACACCACTATCCTGCCCAAACCCCTGATGCCCATCGGTGACATGCCGATTCTGGAGATTTTGCTGCGCCAGATGAAACGCGCCGGTGTGGATGAAGCCATCCTGACGGTGGGCCACCTGGCGCACCTGCTGCAGGCTTACTTTCAAAATGGCGAGCGCTTCGGCTTGAAGATCAGCTACAGCCTTGAAGATCAGCCCCTCGGCACCGCCGGGCCGCTTTCGTTGATTTCCGGGCTTGACCAGACTTTTCTTGTCACCAATGGGGATGTCCTCACTACCCTCGATCTGAGCGCCCTGGTTGAAGCCCACAAACGCTCTGGAGCCGCCGCCACCATCGCCACCCACCAGCGCAAGGTCAAGATTGACCTGGGCGTCATCCAGAGCGGCGAGGATGGTTTCGTTGCCGGGTACATCGAAAAACCCTCCTATGAATTCCTGGTTTCCATGGGGCTGTATGTCTTTGAGCCGCGTGTGCTTCCCTATATCCCCTACAACCAGTATCTCGACTTTCCAGACCTGATCTTGAAATTGATCCGGCTGGGCGAAAAGGTCGGCTCTTTCCCCTTCGATGGCTACTGGCAGGATCTGGGCCGCCCGGATGATTACGAACAGGCCATGGAAGACTTTGCCCGCTTAAAGTCGGAGTTTTTGGTAGAAGATTAATCACTAACATAACAATAAGTGAGGGGTGTTGGGTATTTTTGTGGGCTTCGCCCACAAAAATACCCAACACCCCACTGTATTGTGAAGATACCTTTATATAAGAGATTTTTGGGTGTTTTTTTGGTGGCTGCGCCACCAAAAAAACACCCAAAATAAATAAGGAAAATGAATATGGATTGGCGTGTACCCCTTGCAGATTTGGATTATGGTGTTGAGGAAGAAGAGGCTGTGCTGGCTGTTTTGCGCCGGCGCTGGCTGACCATGGGCGCAGTGACCCAGGAATTTGAAGCCGAATTTGCCCGACTGACCGGGACGAAGTACGCCCTGGCAGTCTCCAATGCCACCCTGGCGCTCCATCTGGCAAATCTGGCCCTCGGCATTGGCCCTGGTGATGAGGTTATTGTGCCCGCCCTGACCTTTGTAGCATCCTCCAATTCGGTGCTCTACACCGGAGCTGAGGTGCGCTTTTCCGAAGTCACCGGCCCGGGAGACCTGAATATCTCCCCCGCATCGATTGAGCAACAGATCACCCCCAAAACAAAAGCCATCATGCTGGTTCACATCGGCGGGTTTGCCTGCAACCTGCCGGTGATCCTCGAAATTGCCCGCCGCCATAATCTGGCCGTGATTGAAGACTGCGCCCATGCACCCGGCGCCTATCTCAACGAGCGCCACCTGGGCGGTTGGGGCGATGTGGGCTGTTTCAGCTTCTTTTCCAATAAAAACCTTTCCACCGGCGAAGGCGGCATGCTCGTCACCAATCGCCAGGATATCGCCGACAAAGTCCGCCTGCTGCGTTCGCACGGCATGACCACCCTGACCTGGGACCGCCACAAAGGGCATGCCTATTCCTACGACGTGGTCGAACTGGGCCACAACTACCGCATCGATGAAATCCGGTCTGCCCTGGGGCTGGCTCAGATGAAAAAACTGGCTGCCGGCAATGCCCGCCGCAAACAGATCGCCGAGCACTACTGGCAGAATTTTCAGCACATCCCGGGGCTTGAACTGCCTTTCTGTGATGCTCCGGGCCAGTCTTCTTACCATATCTTTCCGATCTTGCTGCCCGAAACCGTGGAACGCATCCCGTTTATCGATAAGATGCGGGCTGCCGGGGTCCAGACCAGCATTCACTACCCGGCGGTCCACACCTTCAGTTATTACCGCCAGCGTTATCCGGGCCTGTCACTGCCCCTGACCGAACAGATCTGCCTGCGCGAAGTTACCCTGCCCATCTTCCCCGGCATGACGGACGAACAGGTGGAACTGGTGATTGACACGGTTAAATCCAGCCTGTGAACACAGCAGTCTACTATCCTTAAAGTCGGGGTTTGGGGTGTTTGTTGCGGGCTGCAGCCCGCAACAAACACCCCAAATTCATCTTTTCGATAGGTTGGCGGCAGGGTTTTCAGACTTTATGAAAAGCCTGCCCAGGAGACTTAATGTTTCCTGAATAGCGGTCGAATGTGGTAAGATACAACAAAATGGGTCATTTGAATCTCCCGGCTGCGGAGTTTTTTTGTGTTGCTTGTGGGTATGCCCTGAAATTTACCCCCAAAAATATCCCGGTGAGATTCAGTGAGCCCGGAAAATCATGCAAGGAGAGTTATCGTGCAACCTGTCGAAACGAATTTGTCGGATGATATCCGGCGTTATCTAGGGGTTCTTTTAAATTGGTTATGGCTTTTGGCGGTGGTCGCCATCGTGGCAGGTCTCGCTGCCTATATCGTCTCAAGCCGGACCGTTCCCGTATACCAATCCTCTGCAACGTTTTTGATCAATGAAGCTCCTGGCACCGGCGCAAATTCGTATAATACCCTTTTGACCAGCCAGCGCAACCAGTCAACCTACCTTGATATGGTCACCCGTGCCCCTGTTCTGCAGGCTGTCATCGACGTGCTCAGTCTGCCAGATACGATTACGATCCAAAAGTTGAAAGGCGCCATTACTACTCAGGCCGTGCGCGACACGGTTATGGTCACAATTTTTGTCCAGGATACCAACCCCGCCCGAGCTGCTGCGATAGCCAACGCCCTGGTGAAAGAGCTCTCCAACTATGTGGAAACGCTCCAGACCCAGCGCTATGCGACCTCCAAACAATCGCTCGAAAACCAGATTGCGCAGTTGGATGAGCAAATTCAGGCTATTTCCGTGCAAAAACAGGGCCTGGCCACCACAGACCCCGAATACGCCCGCCTGGATGCCAACATTACTTCATACCGCTCAGCCAAGACAGTCCTGGTTCAGAGCTTTGAGCAAATCCGGCTGACCGAAGCCCAGTCCACCGCCACGATCATCCTGGTGGAAGAAGCCAAACCCGCCAATCCGAATGCCCCAATTCGGCCGCGCACCTTTATGAATATCTTGCTGGCTGTGATCGGCGGGCTTTTCCTGGCTGGTGGGGCTGTGTTTGCAATCGAGCTGTTTGATGATACCTTGCGAGACCCGTCGGACGTCGAGCGGATCACCGGACTGCCTGTTTTGGGCGCTATCTCCAAATTTGACACCAGCCAGAGCGAACTGGTTGCCCATATCTCCCCCCGTACCCCGGTCGCCGAGGCCTTCCGCTCCATCCGTACCAACATCCAGTTTACGAGTGTGGATAAGCAGCCGCGGGTCATTCTGGTCACCAGCCCCTCGCCGTCAGACGGTAAGTCCACCGTGGCAGCCAACCTGGCGGTCGTCATTTCACAGAGCAACAAAAAAGTAATTCTGACCGACACCGACCTGCGCCGCCCACGCGTCCACAAGGTACTCGGTTTGTCCAACCGCCACGGCCTGACCGAGTTGTTCGTCCAGCCCGAAATCAACCTGGAAGGTGTGGTCCAGGAGTCGGGTGTCAACAACCTGATGATCATGACCAGCGGTGGGATTCCACCTAACCCATCCGAGTTGTTGGGCACCGAGAAAATGGAAGCCATCATTGGCAAAATGCTGGAGCAGTTCGATACCGTCATTATCGACTCGCCGCCGGTTCTGGCGGTGACGGATGCCTCCGTGCTGGTCTCGAAGGTCGACGGGGTTATTCTGGTGGTTAAACCGGGCCAGACCAAACTGGCGGCTATTCGCCAGTCGGCACACCAGCTGGAACGTGCTGGCGCAAATGTGCTGGGTGTGGTTCTGAACGGGATTGAGTTGAAGCGTTCGCGCTATTACTATTATTACCAATATCGCGGCTATTATTATTCGTACTATTCCAATTATGTGGAAGATGGCGATAAAAAACGCAACGTTAAATCATCCTCGGCCGCCAGGGCTGAAAAAGAAGCCAGCACATCTGACTGAACCGAAGCGAGGGGTTTGTTTTTCCGGCCAGGCCGATAACAAGCCCCTCTTTCTTTTCTTTCAAGATGATTCAGCCCATGAAGCAAGCCTCCACAAACCGGGTCTGGCATTTTGCCCTGTTGGTTGTTGGCGCCGGTCTGAGTATTTTTTCGCTCTACCTGGCCGGGCGCGACCTGCCCCTGCAAGACTTTTTTCAGGTCATTCTTCAGGCCCGGTGGTTTTATGTTTTGCTGGTTTTTGCCTGCATTGCCCTCAACATCTCTGCCAAGACCGCTCGCTGGCGGGTGCTGCTGGGGCTGGGCGGGTTAAAGCTGCCTTTTCTGCAGATCTTGCTTTCATTGATGTCCGGCCAGCTCTGGAACCAGGTCTCTCCGGTGCGGGTTGGTGACCTCAGCCGGGCCTGGCTGCCCGGTTTTGGCGGCGAAAAGAAACTGTTTATCCTAAGCACGGTGGCGCTGGAAAAGCTGCTGGACACTTTTTTTTACGGCCTGCTGGTTTTCTGGCTGGTTTTTTGGGCGCCGGTGCCGGCCGGGCTGAACGCTCCCCTTGGGCTGCTGGCCGTTGGCGGGGCCGGGATGCTCGTGCTGCTGTTCGGGCTGGCATACCGCGGCCAGCTTCAGCCCGCCCGGCTGGCAAAATACCTCGCCTGGCTGCCGGCCGGCCTGGCGGCCCGGATTCTGGGCGGTGTGCAGGCTGCCGAAGACAGTCTGGCCATTCTGCGGGCAAATTTTGCGGCCGTCTTCGCCTGGACGCTGCTGATCTGGCTGACGGCGGTCCTCAATGTCGCCCTGGCTATGCTCGCCATGAATATTGCCGGTTTTTCGCCCCCGGAATTGATCTCGGCTTCGATTCTGCTGGTGGTGGCCCTCCAGGCGGGGCTTTCCCTGCCTTCCGCCCCCTTTACGATCGGGGTCTATGAGTTTATCTGTAAATCCATTTTACAATTTTTAGGCCAGGATGGTCTGACTGGTTTTGTGTTTGGGGTTTTTCTGCATATCGTAACCATGCTGCCGCTGCTGCTGTTTGGTCCTTTGGGCTCTTTTTTCACCTGGTACAGGGCTGCCAGAAAATAATCTGAATGAGAATGTTTCCCATTGTGAGCCCTTGGTTAGCCTGGTTTGTCAGGAAGGATGGATGGTGTGAAAACGGTTCCAGAGAAAAAAATTAGAATACTAAAAGTTTTCGTCAGCCGCCTGAACAGGCTTGATTTGATCGAAAAAGTGGTAAAATGGTCGAAGCAAGCCCAGTCTAGAAGCGTTTTGTATGCCAATGCCCACACCCTCAATCTGGCATACCATGATTTAAACCTGCAAACCGCACTCAATACAGCCGACCTGGTTTTTGCGGATGGTATCAGTGTGGTTTGGGCCGCAAAATTTTTACACGGGGTGGCGCTTGAAAAACTGGTTTGCCGAGTCTGGGTTGAATTGTTTTTGGCCCAGGCAGCCACAGAGCGGATTAACATTTTCATTCTGGCCGGCCGGCCGGGCGTAGCTGCAGCAGCCGCCCAATCACTTCGATCGAATCTCCCCGATCTCAACATTGTCGGGACACGTTCAGGCTTTTTTCAACCTGAGGAATCGCCGGGAATCATCCAGGCGATCAACAATTCCCATCCTCAAGTCCTGTTTCTCGGAATGGGGTCGCCTTTTCAGGAATTATGGTTAGCAAAGTATCGCGATCAAATTACAGCTCCTGTTTGTTGCACCGTTGGCGCTTATTTCGATTATCATGCCGGTCTGGAAAAGACTGTCCCAGAGTGGCTCAACCGCTTTGGACTGGAATGGTTATGGCGTCTGAGCCTGGACCCGCAGGGAAAGTGGCGGCGTTATCTGCTCGGCAATCCGTTATTCCTTTTTCGCCTGCTCAAACAAAAATTTACCCCAGAATCCACTAAACACACAGGTTAACAGAATGGCTTCCGTACTCATGGTTTGCACCGCAAATATGTGTCGCTCCCCAATGGCAGAAGGTATCATGCGTAAAATCTTCCTTCATCACGAACGCTTTAGTGACTGGAGTGTCTCTTCTGCTGGCACCTGGGCTGTGGAGGGGCAGCCTGCCACCTCCAAAACCCGGCGGGTGCTGCAATCTCGGGGGATGGATTTTTCTGCTCACCGGACGCGCGGCGTGACCAGAGAAATGCTCCTGGCAGCCGATGTGATCCTGACGATGGAGCGCGGTCATAAAGAAGCCCTGCTCTCCGAATTCCCTGTCATCGCTGGCAAGATTTTTTTGCTGACGGAGCTTGTAGGCCAGAATCGGGACATTATCGACCCGATGGGGGGCGAGATGGCCGATTTCGAAGATACCGCCCGTGAAATCGAGAAAATTCTGAATGCATCCCTGGATCGGATTTTTGAATTGGGCCGTCAAAAAGTTGGTTAGTAACTGCGCATGCAAAAAAACAGGCTGACAATCGTTTTGATCTTTGTGGCAGCGCTGTCTTTGGGGCTGGGTTATGTTTTTGTCGTGCCGCCCTGGATGCACTACGATGAGCCAAATCATTTTGAATATGTCTATCTCGCAGCTACCCGCAGCGAGCTTCCCAAACCTGGTGATTTCGACCCCGCCATGCGCCTGGCAGTCGCCCGGTCTGAGCTGGAAACCGGTTTTTTCAAGGCCCTGGATTTGCCTGTCCCCAATCTGGAACAGGTCCGGCAGCCGGTTTGGATTGGCCCCCAGCCCCAATTGGATGACCCCGCCCTCTATTACCTGTGGGCCGGGCTGCCCCTGCGCCTGTTCCCCACAGCTGATGTAGTAACCCAGCTCTATCTGGCCCGCTGCATGTCGCTGGTCCTCTACCTCTTTACCGTTGGGGTTGTTTTTCTGACTGCGGCTGAACTGGCGCCAGCCGGTCACCCGCTGCGCAGCCTGCTGCCGATGGGCGTGGCTTTGCTGCCCACCTTTGTCGACTTTATGACTTCGGTCAACAACAGCGTTGCTGAAATTGCCCTGGTATCGGTGGTTATTTGGGGGATTGTGCGGCTTTTGAAAGGCGGTTTTTCCTGGTGGGTGGCAGGGCTCAGCCTTGCCTGTGGTCTATTGACCTACTGGGTCAAGCCGACCGGGCTCTTTATCCTGCCGTTTTTCTTTTTGGCGCTCTGGTTTGTTGTTCTGCGCGGCCGCTTCCGCCGATTGGCTTGGGGGGCTGTGGCGGCTGCCCTGCTGCTGGGGGTAGTGGTGGGGCTGAAGTGGGAAGACGCACTGGCCTGGAACCGGGCCTCCTCGCAGCCAGAGGCCGCCCGCACGCCGCGCTCGGATGTGCCGCTGGGTGTTTGGGCCTTTCAGGTCAACCTGGCTTCACCTCTCTACCCGCTCTGGAATTCGCCTTTTTACCAGACATTCCCCTTCATGCCCAATTTTGAAGCGCCGCAGGCCGAATACACCGTAGGCGCCTGGATGTGGGCAGATGTCCCCGCCGCGCTTGCCCTGCCCCGTCTGACAGCTGCCCGTACCGATTTCAACGTCAGCGCTGAAATTGGCGTCATCCCCCAGTTTTACGCCTACACCGTAACCCTGCCCCTGGGGCAGAATATCTACCCGTTCCACATCGATCTCCGACCGTTGAACTACAAAACCGGTAAGGGGATTGTCTACTATGACGGCATTGTGGTCGCCCCGGGCTACTTCCCGCTCGATCAGGCGCCGGTCTTCAGTGATGCCTCGGCCAGCCAGGGGACCTGGGCCGGCAGGCCGTTTGTCAACCTGGTGCGCAATGCTTCCGCCGAAACCGTCGGCCCGCGCGTCCGTCACCGGGTGGATGTGCCCCTGGCCCAATTTTTGCCAAACCAGGTCACACCATCCTTGACCCTGATGACCCTTTTCGATGTTGAGGGCGCCTGGTGGTTTTATCAGCAAACGGCGGTCTATGATTTTCAGACTTTTTGGGGCCGGTTTGGCTGGGGAGCTCTGCCGCTCCTGGGTGGGAAGGCGGTTTACCCCTACTTCCTGGCCTTCACCCTGCTTGGGCTGGGTCTCAGCCTGTATTATGGGCTGCGCAGCTGGTGGACGAACAGAAAGGATTTCCCTTATGAACTGGTCTTTACCCTGGCCTGCATCGTTTTGATGTATGCCGGTTTTACCCTGGTGCGTGGGATGTCGTTTATGGGGGTCAACAAACTGTATTACTCCCCAGCCCGGTATGCATTTCCAGCTATTATCCCGTTAATAGCAACACTGTTAGTCGGATTTAGTTGTGTTGCCGCAACCTTGCAATATCGTTTGGTAAATCGCGCCGGGTTGTGGTTTATAATCCAAATATCACCTTTTTGGGTGATAAATATTTGGGCGTTGGTAAGTATCCAAAAGTTTATGGAGGTTTACAAGTGAAAAGAAATATTCTATCAAATGGGTTATATCTCTTGGTCGTTTTGAGTATTCTGTTGAGCGCACTCGGTGCACCAGCCGCTGCGACCAAAACCTTGGCAGGTGCTACTAATATGCTCTATCTGCCAGTCATGAATCAGCAAGTCAAGAATATCCTTGGCGCCGAAGCGACGCCAATCAACGTGAACACTGGCATTGTCCAACTGCGCCAGAACGGCGGTAATTGGACCAAATCCAATGATTTTATGCTCTGGGCCGCGGTTGAATCAGTTCAGGGGACCTATGACTGGGCGGCTGCCAAGTCTTTTGAAGACGCCCTGATTATGGCCAATAAACTCGGCCTGACCATGATTTTGACCATCAAAGGCACACCTGCCTGGGCTCAAAAAGTCGCTGGTCACTCCTGTGGACCGATGACCCCCGCCACGCTCCCCGCTTTTGGCAATTTTGTCAACGCCGCTGTCGCTCGTTACAGCCGTCCTCCCTTTAATGTCCATTTTTGGGAGCTGATGAACGAATCCGATATTGACCCGATCGACGTCCAGGCTGATTCGATGTTTGGCTGCTGGGGCAACATGCAGGACCCTGACTATGGCGGCGGTTACTTCGCTGAAATGCTGAAGGCGGCTTACCCCCGGATGAAGGCAGCCGATCCATCTGCTGTCATTATGGCGGGTGGTTTGATGCTGGACTGCGGCCCCCTGACCCCGGCGGGCTGCCCGCGCTTGAAATTCCTGGATGGCATCCTGAAGAACGGCGGCGGCAGCAATATGGATGCGCTTTCGTTCCATGTCTATGAATACTATCTGAACAAACCCGGTCAGTTCTATAATCAGGGCTGGGGTTCTCGCTGGGATAAAGAAGGCACCTCGGTGGGCACCAAAGCCACTTACCTGCGCAGTGTTCTTTCTTCGTACAGCTTTCCTAATATGCCCCTCTTTATTACTGAGGTGGCGCTGCTCTGCAACCCCAACCATTACACACCTTTTGACCCAAATGCCTGTTTGAATGATCAGTTTGACGACACCAAGGCCGTTTACATGGCCAGGGCCGCCGCGGATGCATTGAAAAGCGACATTAAAGCCCTGGTCTGGTACAAGGTGCGGACTGCCTTTGACGCCTGCAGCGGCGCCAGCATCTCCACCTGGTGCTACACCGGGTTGATCAAGAATGACCTCTCCCTGCGCCCCGGGATGCGCGCTTTGAAGGTATCAGCGGATGTCTTCACCCGGGCCAGCCTGACTACTTCAGGCCTTTACCAGGCAAATATTTACTCGTATCAATTCGATCGCAGCGACCGGACGGTGATCATGATGTCCAACCAGCTCAGCACGCCTCAGGTGATCAACCTGACCACAATGCCCACGAGCATTTACAACATGATTGGCGACAGCGTCCAGATCACAACCACGCTGACGATTACATCAACCCCGCTCTACATCGAGTGGAAACACTAATCCCCGGTTCTTAGTTCTAAATGGTGGCGTACGGGCAGCAAGACCTCCGTACGCCACCATTTACTTTAACGAGAGGTTGTTTTGGGTGGCGCAGCCACCCAAAACAACCTCTCGAACTGACGGTTCCATATGGTAACATAAGCCAATGTTGGCTCACGTTGTTGTCAAGCACCGTTCCTGGCTGGATCTGGCCCTGGTTAGCCTGGTTTCGCTGGTCACCCGGTTGGTCAGGCTCGGGCGCAACCCGCTCTGGGTGGATGAGCTTTACAGCTATCAAGTCAGCCTCCAGAATCTGCCTGCCATCCTGCAAAACAGCCAGCACGAATCGATCCCGCCGCTTTACTACCTGCTGCTCAAATTTTCGACCCTGTCCGGCAGCCTGCGCAGCGAAGAGAGCATCCGCCTGTTTTCGGCTCTATGCGGCGCAGTTTTTTTGATTCTTTTTTACCTTTTGTGCAGCCAAATTTTGCCCCGCTGGCCGGCTGTTCTCATTTGGGGTTTCATGGCCCTCTCGCCCAGCCTGATGTATTACAGCCAGGAGGCGCGGGCCTATAGCCTGGTTCTGCTGGCAGCCGGGCTGAGTATGTACATTGTCCACCAGCTGGTGGACCAGCCGGTGGTCCGGCCGCAGGCGGGCTGGTTTTTGTGGCTGGCCTGGGTACTCGCCAGCCTGCTGGGGATGTACGCAGCGTACAGCTATTTCCTGGTTTTGGGTATCCAGGCGCTATTCCTGTTCTTTGTGTTTCGTTTTCGGCCTGCCTGGCTTGTCTCCGGCTTGGCGCTGGCGGCTGGCGCCGCACCTCTGGCCGTCTGGATGTCAGCCAACCTGCGCAGCGACCTGGCCCGCACGGCCCAGCAGGCCAACCTCACGATTTGGGACACCCTCCAGGCGCTGCTGGGCGGCGACCCTGGGCGCTATGGCCTGCATTGGGGCTCGACCTGGCTGCCTATGGTTGTGGTTGTTTTATTTGGCCTGGGGCTGGTTTACTGGCTGCAAAAGCCGGAGCGGTTTCTGGGCTACTGCCTGGCCCAGGTCAGCCTGCCGATGGGGGTCTGGTTTGGGCTGTGCGTGCCGGTCCTGGGGCTGCACATGCCAAAATTTCAGGCGCGCCAGTTTCTGGCGCTGCTGCCGGCGCTGCTGCTCTGCACGGGGTTTGGGCTGGTCTGGCTGAGCCAGCGTTTGCGCCCGGGTTTGCGCCCGGCGCTGGGCGTTTTGCTCGCACTCAGTATCCTGGCGGGCAGCCTGGCCGGGCTGCAAAAATATTTCGATTTGACCAAAAGCCCGGAAGGTCAGGCAGCCCGGTATGTCCTGAATAACCTGAGCAGCACAGATGCCCTGGTCAGCCTGCAGTATTCGCTGACCGCCGCCGTGGCATACTACATCCCCGGCTACATCGAGGTGTTCACTCATCCCGCCCGCCAGGATGCCGGTTACCTGTTTGATAACAACACCCTGGTGCTGCGCGGCCAGCCCGAGCCGCAGCCGCGCTTTGGCGTCACCCAGATTCAAACCTACCCGCGCTTTTGGGTGCTGCTGGATTCGCGCCAGCCCAACCCAGAAATCGAGGAGTTGACAGGCGGCTGCCAGGTTGTGGACCAAAAATATTTTGGGCCGTTTGTGGTCACTGCTTATGAAGTTACAAAATAACCAATAGGATCCTATGCTTAAAAAATATTTCCTCATCCAAATTGCAATATTTCTGCTTTGGGCCTGCAGCCCTGCTGCGCCGCTGACGCCTGAGCCAGCCAGTGCTTCCACTGCTGCTGTCCAGGCTGCTAATCCGACCGAAGCGGCCCGGCCGACAGACGACCCGTCTACCGACGCCCCGTCTACCGACGGCCTGTCCCAGGATAGCCCCGCCACTCAGGCGCCAACCCAGGCGGGAGACCAGACGCCCGCCCCACCTGGGACGGCACTCCCCACCCCGTCACCCAGCCCTGCGCCCACCGCCCAGCCCCTGCTGCCCCTGGCAGGCATCGAAACCAACAATCTCAAATCGGCGGAGAACCTGAAGATCATTTCAGAAGCCGGGGCAGCCTGGGTGCGCCATGATGTCTTTGAATGGGACCGGATTGAACCCGTCCGCCAGGACCCGCCAGACTACAATTGGAGCGTGGTCAGCGACCAGGCCCTGCAGGATGCGCACCAGGCCGGTTTGAATGTGATTGGTGTGGTGAAATACGCCCCCGATTGGGCCCAAAAGGATCCTGGGGTGGCTTGCGGACCGATTGCCGAAGCAGCCCTGGAGCGGTTTGGCCAGTTCATGTATGAGACGGTGCGCCGTTACAGCCAGCCCCCCTATGAAATTAAGTATTGGGAGCTTGGCAATGAAATTGATGTTGAATCGGATGTGGTTCCACCCCATAACCCTTTTGGCTGCTGGGGCGACCGCGAGGATCCGTTTTACGGCGGCGGCTACTACGCCAAAATGCTGAAGGCGGTCTATCCACAGATCAAGCTGGCCGATCCCGAGGCTCAGGTGCTGGTGGGCGCCCTGCTGCTGGACTGCGACCCCAACAACCCGCCCAAGGGCAAAGATTGCAAATCGTCCCGCTTCATGGAGGGGATTCTTTTCAATGGCGGCGGCCCTTTCTTTGATGGCATTTCGTTCCATGGTTACGATTACTACATGCGCGATCACTTTGGCAACGGCAACTGGACGTCCGAAGATGCCCCCAACGGCCCGGTCTTTGTGGGCAAGATCAAATTCCTCAACAATCTGCTTGGCCAGTACAAAGCGCCTGAGAAGTATCTGATGCTGACCGAGGTGGCCATGCTATGCGGTTCTATCGGCACCGAGCCGCAGTGCTCCACCCCGCTTTATGCCCAGGTCAAGCGGACATTTATTATCCAGACCCTGGTTTATTCCCGGGCCAACAACCTCAGGGCCCAAATCTGGTACAGCCTGGAAGGCTGGCGCGCTTCGGGGCTCAAGCAGGGGCGGGCCCTGGAAGAATCGGCGTACAGCGCCTTTCGGTTTTTTGCCAATTTCATCGCCGACGCCCGCTGGGAAGGCCGCCAGAATCTTTACCCGGGTGTGATGTTGATGGAGTTTTCCAAACAGGGCAAGACCTATTGGGTACTCTGGAGCGAGGATTACAGCAGCCAGATTACCGTTAATCTGCCCAAAAGCCCGACTGTCATTTATAATTCACTCGGCGAGGAACAACCGCTGAGTACAAGCCTCGGTCTTTCTTTTGAACCGATCATTGTTGGTTGGGATGATTGACCGCTGCCCGTTTGGGTTCAATTTATTTTCGATGCGTGATTGGGTGAAAAAATGGATATCCTCCAGGCCAGTGATGAAACAATTTTGACCCGCGCCGTTCAGGGCGATTCGCAAGCCTTTGGCATCATCTATGAGCGCTATGTCAGCCGAATTTACAATTACATCTACTACCGCACCGGTAACCACCATGACGCCGAGGATCTGACTGCCCGGGTTTTTTATCGGGCAATCCGGAGTATTGTCAATTATCAGGACCGCGGTCTGCCCATTTCGGCCTGGCTTTACCGCATCGCCCACAACCTGGTGGCAAACTGGCACCGCGACCGCAGCCGCCGCCCGGAGATCGTGCTGGATGACACCGTTCCGCTCCACGTTCCCACAGAGCATCCCGAGGTGACTCTGATGCAAACCGAGGAGCAGGAACGGCTTTTGCGGTTAATCCGCAAGCTGCCGCCCGAGCGCCAGCAGCTCATTATTTTGAAATTCGTAGACCATATGTCCAATTCGGAAATTGGTGAGATCATGGGGCGCACCGAAGGCGCAGTCAAGAGCCTTTACCACCGCACCCTGCTGGCCCTGCGAGACGATTTGGGCGTGGAGGGTTTGCAGTTTGAGCAATCGGAAACGCTGATGTAGAAAATCCAAAGCTGGATGCAGGCCGTGGACCCGCCCGTATTCAGCTCAAAACCACTGGAAGGTTGTACCTTCTCAACAAAGTGGGGTTGAGAGTTTTCTGTGGGCTTCGCCCACAAAAAAACTCTCAGTTTCCCCGGCTTATTGAGACGATACGGGAGGTTGAATTTATGCTAAGAATCGTGATGGATGGCGCAGGAGATGTCCCAGAGGGCTGGCTGGAGAAATATGATATTCAACTGATCCCGGTCAACATTCATTTTGAAAATAAAGCCTACACCCAGGGGGTTGACCTGAGTGAGGAAGATTTTTACCGTCTGGCGGATTCCGGCAAAACCATCCCCAAAACCTCCCAACCCACCCCGCAGCAGTTTGTCGACTTCTACCGCCGGATCGCCAACCTGGGCGATACCATCCTCTCGATCCACGTCACCAGCAAGCTTTCCGGAACTTACGAGTCGGCAGTGGCTGCAGCCCGGGAACTGGCCGAACATTACAAAATTGTAACGTTCGACAGCGCAACGGGATCGGCAGCTCTGGGTTATATGTGTAAAGAAGCACGAATGCTGGATCAGGCCGGGGCCTCGCTGCAGCGAATCCTGGAACGGCTGGACCATATTCGCAGCCATGTAGCGATCACTTTAACATTAGAGACATTGGAGTATGCCCGCAAGAGCGGCCGCGTCAAAGCCATGCAGGCTGCGGTTGCCTCAATCCTGCAGGTCAAGCCAATTGTGATTTTGAAAGAAGGCGCTTTGATTATGGCGGATCGGGTTCGCTCCCGCAACCGCTCAATCGAGCATATTGTCGAACTGGTCAGCCAGGAAATGGGCAAGCAGTTGGTGAACATTGCCGTGGTGCATGCCCGTGCCCCACAGGCGGCGCAGGACATCAAAGACAGGTTGATCCAGTTGTTGAATCTGAATGAAATTATTGTGACCCAATTATCAATTGGTGTTGCTGCCAACCTTGGACCGGGGACGGTTGGCATCGTAGCATACCCGGTGGAAGAAGGATAGTGGTATGTTTGCAAAAATGTTTCGTTGGGGTAAATCGAATAGCGAGCGTGAAATTGCAGATCTCGAGGCACAGCTCGAGCGCCTGATGCCGAGCGTGGATCCGCGGGCAGAGTATGTTTCCGGGCTTAAGCAGCGCCTGATGATCCAGACCAGGCCGCTGGAAGTCCAGCCCAGGCCGGTTCAGAAGCCAGGCCCGCTGCTCAAGGCTGCACCTGCCATTCTGACCGCCGATGTGCTGGTGGCGGCATTGGGTGTCTTGAGCGGCGCAGCGCTGCTGCTGGTGGGTATCCGGGCAGCCGTGACCGCAATTGCGGCGGTTGGCCTGGCCCGCCAGATTAAAGCCGGGCTGCAGACAAAGGAAGTCCGGCAGGCACTCTAAAATTTTTCGGCCCGGAATAACATTCTGTCTGAGGTTATTCGGCCTTGAAATTTAACAGCCATTCTGCCAGCCAGCGCGCCTCGGCCACCAGGTCGGCGTCCACCGGCAGGTGATGTTCTTCATCCAGGTGCAGTAAGAAATGCCCGGCGATTGTCCGGGCTTTTTCGTTGATCTGGGGCAGACTCCCCTCGGGGAGGGCCGCAAACATTCTGAGCTGCTCAATCGCGCTGGGTTTGCGGGCCTGCAGCCCGGCCTGGCGCAAGTATTCGGCAATCACAACTCCGGCAGCCCGCCGGGCGCAGACCCGCGCCATGCCCTCGTTGCCGCGGTTCCTGGCCTGATCAGCCGTCGCCAGCTCATGTGCAAGACGGATTTTCCATTCGGGTTGGTCACTCATATGCCAATTGTACCTTAGCTTTGTATAGGTAATCAGGGAGTTTTTTGGGTGGCGCAGCCACCCAAAAAACTCCCTGATTACCCCCCTTTCGGGCTAACCAGAACTGGGGTTATAATAAGAATAATCTGAGAGATAAATGTGAGTTCGCTGAGCTGCATTCGGCGAGAGGGCCCTTTGTCGAATCCAAAATTCTGGATAACAAACCGATATTCCCGTAAAATGCATTTCGGCAGGCTGCGTTGTCTTGCCACGATTCCAATTGGCGCGCTGAGCTTTGCACCAGCAGCCTGGTGCAAAATCCCGCTGTGCGTCCACAAAATCAGTTAAGTATGTGCTTGGCTGATATTTTTTTTCAGGATAAGGAGAAAAGTTATGCGTTCGAATAAAATCTTGTATGTCGTTTCCTTGCTTGTCATTCTGGGTCTGCTATTGTCTGCCTGCGGCACCACCGCCACCAAAGATGCAGGTTCCGATCTGGTTGCGGCGGCCAAGGCCGAAGGCAACCTGACGGTCATCGCCCTGCCCCACGACTGGTGCAATTATGGAGAGGCCATCACTGCCTTCTCTACCAAGTATGGCATTGCCATCAACGAACTGAACCCAGATGGCGGTTCGGCGGACGAAATTCAGGCGATTGTTGCCAACAAAGACAACAAGGGCCCCCAGGCTCCCGATGTCATTGACGTAGGTTATGGTTTTGGTCCTCAGCTTGTGGCTGACAAACTCGTCATGCCCTACAAGGTTTCCACCTGGGATTCAATCCCCGCCGATTCTAAGGACCCCGATGGCTACTGGTACGGCGACTATTACGGCGTGCTGGCGATGGAAGTCAACAGCGATATCGTCAAGAACGTCCCCGCCGATTGGGCTGACCTGCTCAAAGAAGAATACAAGGGTCAGTTCGCCCTCGCTGGCGACCCCCGTGCTTCTGCCCAGGCTCAGATGTCGGTTTATGCGGCTGCCATCTACAACGGCGGTTCTCTGGATAACGTCCAGCCCGGTCTCGATTTCTTCAAGAAGATGAATGACGCCGGTAACTTCGTCCCTGTGATCGCCAAGCAGGCCACTGTTGCCAAGGGCGAAACCCCCATCATTCTGCGCTGGGACTACAGCGCCCTGGCCGACAAAGACACCCTGGCTGGCAACCCCAATATTGCCGTCGTTTATCCCAAGAGCGGCACCATCGCCGGCATCTATATCCAGGCAATTTCTGCCTATGCCCCCCATCCCAATGCTGCCAAGCTGTGGATGGAATACCTGTACAGCGACGAGGGTCAGAATGTCTGGCTCAAGGGTTACTGCCACCCCATTCGCTACGCAGATATGCAGAAACGCGGCGTCATTCCAGCTGACATCGCCGCCAAGCTGCCCTCCTTCAGCGGCCCCGTGGCTTTCCCCAGCATTGACCAGATCAACGCTGCCAAGAAAGTCATCGGCGACAACTGGATGACCTCCGTTGGGGCAGATGTCAAGTAAGCCAAACTTAATCCAAAATGAAAGCCGGGACGCGCCAAAAGCGCGTCCCGCACTTTCCGCCTGGCGCAACTGGCTGGGCGTGATTCCATTTTTCCTGTTCACCCTCCTCTTCATCTTGATGCCGTCGCTCACTTTGCTGCTGGGCGCATTCCGTGACAATGACGGCAACCTGACCCTGATGAACTTCGCCGGTCTGTTCGAACCTTCCATCGTCAGCGCCTATTGGATCACCATCAAGATCAGCCTGACGACGGCCATTGGGGGTGGCATTTTAGGGTTCTTAATGGCCTATGCCGTCACCATCGGCAAGCTGCCAAACCCCGTCCGCACCGCGCTGATGACATTTTCCGGTGTGGCTTCAAATTTTGCCGGCGTCCCCCTGGCCTTTGCCTTTATTGCCACCCTGGGGCGCACCGGTCTGGTCACGGTTCTGCTCAAGAACGTTTTTGGGATGAACATCTACGACCAGGGTTTCAATCTGTACAGTTTTGTCGGCCTGTCGCTGACTTACATGTTCTTTCAGTTCCCGCTCATGGTGCTGGTGATTACCCCGGCCCTGGATGGTTTGAAGAAAGAATGGAGCGAGGCAGCCTACAACCTGGGTGCAACCCAAAGTTTCTACTGGCGCAAAGTGGCCTTTCCGATCCTTATGCCCTCCATCCTGGGCTCGATGATCCTGCTGTTTGGCAATTCCTTTGGCGCCTATGCCACCGCCTATTCCTTGACCGGTGGCTTTATTAACCTGATCACGATTGTGATTGGTTCGCAGATCAAAGGCGATATTTACTACAACCCCGGTTTGGGGTACGCCCTGGCAGTCGGCATGATCCTGGTGATGACCGTGATGATGTCCATCTACTATGCCCTGCGCCGGCGGAGTGAAAGGTGGCTGCGCCAATGAAACGAAATTCTTTCTGGTCCTGGTTGTGGATTGTCCTTGGGGCGATCTATTTTATCGTCCCGCTTTATTCGACGTTCGACTTTTCCCTGCGCGCCCGCAAGGGAGTGCTCTCTTTTCTGTCGTACCAGAACGTCTTTAAGGACCCCAATTTCTGGGCCACTTTCCGCTTTTCGCTGGTGATTGGGTTCTTTACCATCCTGGTCAGCATCCTGTTGGTTGTGCCGACCGTCTATTGGATTCGGCTGCGCCTGCCGCAGCTGCGCGGTATGCTCGAATTTATTTCCATGCTGCCTTTCGTTGTCCCGGCAATTGTGCTGGTGTTTGGCCTGATTCGCGTTTTCAGCGGCGCGCCGTTTTTTCTGACCAACACCTTCCTGGGCACCAACATTCTGCTTGTGGCGGCTTATGTGGTTCTGGCGCTGCCGTATGTCTTTCGCTCGGTTGATACCGGGCTGGCTGCCATTGATGTCATCGCCCTGACAGAAGCAGCCCAAAGCCTCGGTGCAAGCTGGTTCACCATTATGTTCAAAATCATCTTTCCAAACCTGCGCATGGCGATTTTGAGCAGCTCCTTTCTGACCCTGGCAACCGTGATCGGTGAATATACCATCGCCAGTTTCATGGTCGGGATTAAGGCTTTTGGGCCTTACATGTCGCTGGTGGGGCAGAACAAGACCTATGAATCTTCCTCCCTGGCGATTATCAGCTTCATGGTTACCTGGAGCTTCATGGGGCTGATCCAGCTCCTCAGCCGGGGCCGCACCGACAGCAGCTCCTTAGCCGGAGCGCGCTAACCGGCTTTGCTCCTGGCTTTTTGCCTGCAAAAAATCAGACTTGCTTACCTATACCTTTCCAGAATAAAAACGGTGAAACATGGCTTATCTTTCCCTGTCCAACATATCTAAAGTTTTCGGCACAACCGCCGCGGTGGAAAATTTCAACCTGGAAGTTGAGAAAGGCGAATTTGTCTCCTTTTTGGGGCCTTCAGGCTGTGGCAAAACAACCACCCTGCGGATGGTCGCCGGTTTTGAGACGCCCACCTCCGGCGTGATCTCCCTGGATGGGGAAGACATCACCAATAAATCTCCGAACCAGCGCAACCTGGGCATGGTTTTTCAGTCGTACGCCCTCTTCCCCAACCTGACCATCGGCCAGAACATTGGCTTTGGGCTGCAGGTGCGCAAGACACCGGAGGCCGAGGTCAAAAAACGGGTCAACGAAATGCTCTCCCTGGTTCATCTGGAGCAGCATATCAATAAGTATCCGTACCAGCTTTCTGGAGGCCAACAGCAGCGTATCGCCCTGGCGCGTGCCCTGGCAATCAGCCCGCGGGTTTTGCTCCTCGACGAGCCGCTCTCCGCCCTGGACGCCAAAATCCGGGTTGAACTGCGTCTGGAGATCCGGCGCATTCAACAGACCATGGGCATCACCACCATTTACGTCACCCACGACCAGGAAGAAGCGCTGCTGCTTTCAGACCGGATTGTGGTCATGAGCCAGGGGCACATTGAACAGGTGGGCACCCCGGCAGCAATCTACAACTACCCCGCCACCGAATTTGTGGCCCAGTTTGTGGGGCAGTTGAATATCATCCCGGTCAGCGATGTCGATCTTTCGAAAGGCGTCTGTAAATTGGCCGGCCAAACCGTAAAGTTCGAACACTCCCCCGAACGCACAATTAGCGGCGAACCCCGCCTGGCCATCCGCCCGGAAGAACTGCGCATCGGCCCCGGCGAAGGGCGCAACTCCCTCAACGGCCGGGTGGAGGCGGTGCTTTTCCTTGGCTCGGTCGTCCGTTTGCGGGTGGATGTTGGCGGGGTGCTCCTCAGCGCCGATTTCTTCAACGAACGCGGCATTACCCTGCCGCGCTCCGGCGACCAGGTTGTGGTCAGCTTCCCGGAACATTCCTGCTGGCTGGTGTAATCGATATATTATGACTGGGGTGTCAGCACCATGATGGGGATCCGGCGTTTGTCGCCCACCCGCTGCTTGTAGACTGGATAGCCCAGATAGGTTTTGGCTGCCAGCTGCCAGAAATGCTCATATTCATCCCCGCTGGCTTCATGCGCCGCATATTTTTTTACCTGGCCGTTTATGCTGCAGTCTGCGGTTGGATTGGCTTTGAGGTTAAAATACCAGGCAGGGTAATGTTTCTGTCCCCAATTTGAGGCAATCAACGCAAAGGTCTCCGGGTTTTTGGGGTCGCGAATGAATACGAGCGGCATCGTCCGCTGCTTGCCGCTTTTGGCGCCGGTTGAGGTTAAAAACAATACCGGCAGTCCGGTGACAATGCTGCTTACGGACGACCGCCCACCCGATAGCTTAAGCATGATCAGGTCGAGCTTGTGAAATGTCCGAGAGAAAACCCAGGTGACAGGGCGGGTCGAGGCGATTTTCTGCATCACTGTAGTCAATGGAGCGGATTTTTGGGGGACCATATTTTTTCTCCTTGTGTTTTTAACCGAAAATTTGTTGGTCAGTAATTACAAGAATGTATTGACTGTTTTTTTTGACTGAAGTCTGATTACACTGATGTATTATTGAGGTGGTCTGAGATTGTTTCGGCGGGCGAGTACGATCTTTTATTCATAACATGAATTTCTGGCCGATGTAGGGGCGAGCCCGGCTGGCATTTTTAATGCATCGCCGTTATAACAAGGGTCGCCCTGTTTGGTCAAACCGGGCGACCCTATCTTTTTTGGCCGCACCACTTTTCAAGCCAGGCGGGCTCGCCCCTACCTTCGATGCCATTGTTATTACCTTGTCAAGTGACGCCATTTGCGCCATGTACGAATCTCGCAATGACAGGTGTAAAGTCATTGCCCGGTGTACGCTCCGGCGTGTACTCACTGGCGTGGCAATCTCCTTAAGCTGATCGGTGCTATCCGTGTCCCATTTTGCCTTTATGCGCACGGTTGTTTCTGCCCACCCTGACTTTAATTGCGGATTATTAATGTCCACTATATGCGGATAAACACATATAGTACGCTTTAGTTACAGTTTATTAAATTGTGACGCTGTTGAGACTCTTAATCGCCATACTTAGATCAGTCGTTGAGGTTAACTTGATCCTGTTGATCGCATCAGGCAAGTATTCTGACGATGTTTAAGTTCAGCGAAAAGTAACAGTTCCCACCTAAGGAGTGCCTTGTGAAAAAATGTAACGATGTGATGACGAAAAACCCCGTTTGCTGCCGCCCGGAAGACACCGCGGCTTTTGTCGCCCAATTGATGGAAAGCCAGAATATTGGTTCGATCCCGGTGATTGAAAACGAACAGACCAAAAAGTTGGTTGGCATCGTGACCGATCGTGATCTGGCTTTGCAGGTTGTCGCCAAAGGCCACAATCCCAAAAACATATTAATGAAAATGGTGATGACCTCCCAGGTTGTGACCTGCCAGGCCGGAGATGAATTGCAGAAAGCCATCGACTTAATGGCTGAACACCAGCTCCGCCGGCTTCCAATTGTCGACAGCGAGAACCGCATTGTTGGGATCATTGCGCAGGCCGATGTGGCTACCCGCGTGGATATGCCAGAAAAAACCGCCGAAATGGTGAAAGAAATTTCACTGTCCAATTCCTAGATCAGATTGTTATGAAGTGGGGGTAGTTCAGGAGCTTTGGCGCTTGAACTACCCCACATGGGTAATTATTATTATGAAAGTTATTCCAGTTCGTAAACCATCTCAGCGGGGATTAAAGCTGTTTGTTTCAATCACATCCATGCTGGTTCTGTTGGCGTTAAGCCTCATGTTCCTGTTCACTTCGCCTGTCGCAGCTGCGCCTTTTGCTGCTGATCCCCCTTTGTGCGGAGACGGGTCAGCGCCAGATTATGGTTTTAGCTACGAAATGCAGCAGGCCCACTGGACGGTAGACTGGCAGGATTATGCCTCAGAACAGGCGGTAACGGATGTTGATGTTATTCTGGACCAACTGGACAGCGACTCCATCGTCCAGACGATGATCCTGATCAAGCCACAGGCCGAGGTTGGCAACCGGGTCAACTGTGCGGTCCATTTCTTACGCTACATGCAGCTTGGTCAGCCGACCGGCGAGCGCAAGGATAATGGTTTTGTCTTTTTAATTGTCGTCGAACCCGACCGGATTGACGTTCATTATGGTGTTGGCCTGGGGCTCCCGGCGCTGACTGCCTCAGAACTGACGACCCTCAACCGCACAGCCGAGGCCGCCTTCCAATCTTCGCACAGCCTGGATCAGGCCCTGCTGGCCCTGGTCCAGGGGTTTGACAGCGTGGCGCGTAACAAGTACGCGCCCCTTGCATCTGCCGAAGAAACCCTCGCTCCCAATGCGGAGCCGGTTCTCCCATCCGGCCCGCTGGGTTTCCTGGCCATTTGCGGTCAGCTTTGCCTGGGCACCCTTGTCGTGCTTTTTTTACTTTGGGGAGCCCGCCGGGGGATACCATTAAATATGTCTGGCTGGGGTTCTGGCCGTTCGTTTGGCGGGGGCAGAGGCGGCATTCTGCGCGGCGGCGGTGGCACGATGCGCGGCGGCGGTGGCAGCGGGCGCTCCGGGCGCGGTAATTGACCATTCAGACAATCAAGTTCGGTGTAATTAGAAAAGGATTGAACCGTGAAACAATTTACAAAATATATACTTCCAGTTTACCTGGCAGTTGCCATGCTGGCGGGGCTGACCGGCTGCAGCGTCGTGCAGTCGGGGACAACCGAATATAACGAGCTGGTCGCACTGGTCCAGGGCGTGCAGTCGGCCGCCGCCAATTTTCAGTTGGTGACAGATACGCAGTATGCCAAAATCCAGGCAAAAACCCAGATCACCAAAGATTATTACGATGCAGTCAGCAGCAGCGGCGAGGTGTGGACCGGTAACTTCCGTTCGCAGGCAGACGCCCTGACCAACCTGCTGAATAACTACCGCGACGAAAATGGCCAGCCGATTGACCCAACCAAACTAAACCTGGCCGATCTGCAGAACAAAGGCGCCCTGCCCAACGGTGTCGGTCAGGGCTTTACACTCTACGTCAACGCCATCACCCAGGCCCCGCCGCCCGAACCAGATTCTCAGGTTACGCTGGCCCTTGGCGATACGGTTGACGAAGCGATGAACACCATTCAACTCGGCGGCACCGATTGGAATGACGCAGTCAAAGCCTATAATACCCGCCGGGCGCAGATCAAAGGTGAGATCGTGGCCCGTGTCTCGGCCTACTTCGGCTTTGAGCTTCCGGTCACCTTCCCCTACTATCAAGGCGGAAATGCCGGCCAGCCGATCCAGAACCCTCTGGCGACGGCAGTCCCTTAAATATTCTTGATTATTTTTGGACGGCTATGCCGTCCAAAAATAATCAAGAATATCTCATTTTTAGTGAACGCCAACTGGCGAAAAGGAATACACACCGATGTTACCGATTGGAGATGATAACAGCGCACGCAGAACCGTTCCCGTGGTTACCTACGGACTGATTGCACTCAATATTCTGTTCTTCATTGTCGAATTAAGCGGCGGCGATGCTTTTATTCAAAAATGGGCCTTCGTGCCCAGCCGTTTTGTTGCCAACCCCATCGCCGATTTTCTGACACTTTTCACGTCCATGTTTATGCATGCTGGCTGGCTTCACCTGGGCGGCAACATGCTTTACTTGTGGATCTTTGGTGATAACGTAGAAGATCGCTTTGGGCATCTCATGTTCTTGCTCTTCTACCTGGTCTGTGGCCTGGCAGCTACGTTTGCCCAATTGGCCTTCAGCATCGGATCCGACATCCCCAACCTGGGAGCCTCCGGAGCAATTGCCGGTGTGCTTGGCAGCTATATTTTACTCTTCCCACAGGGGCGGGTCAGTGTGCTCCAGGGTCAGCGTACGGTTCAGGTGCCTGCACTGATCGTCATTGGGATGTGGATTGTTCTTCAGCTCTTCAGCGGCATCGGCTCCATCTCCGCAGCAGATACCGGCGGCGTGGCGTATATGGCGCACATCGGCGGATTTGTCGCCGGGTTTGTGCTGACCTTTTTACTCAAAGGAATTTCAAAGCCCCGCCTTGCGGCAGGCTAGCTCTTAGCGCCATCTGCCAATCAAAGAGGAGTGTTGGGTGTTTTTTGCGGGCTTCGCCCGCAAAAAAACACCCAACACCCCCCTCCTATCGAATAATTACGCAGGAAAAACATTATGGTTACAACAAATAAAAATGGTGCAGATCGATTGCTGTTATGGGGCATTCTTTTGTCGCTGTTCGTCTCGATGCTGGCTTTAGGAATCGTGGCTTACCTGATCTTCACCATCAGCCAGGTTGAGCTGGAAACGGCGCGGGTATTGGGCCAAATGGGGACAGGCCTCGACACGCTGCTGGGCGCGAATGTCGAATATACCGTTCAGTTGGACCAGAATATCCCGATTGATCTCGATTTCCCGGTAAATCAGGAGCTGACCGTACCCGTCCAGGTCCAGATCAACCAGGAATTCCCTTTGAAAGCGGCGATCCCAATCGATACCCAGATTACAGCCCCGATTTCAATTACAATCCCGGTAAACCAAATCTTCAATGCCTCCATCAAGGTCTTAGGGCAGCCTATCACAATCCCGGTCGAAATCAACGGCAGCCTGCCCGTTGATATAACCCTCGATATTCCATTTGAGCAAACCATTCAAATCGATACCATGATCCCGATCAGTATGCCATTAACGGCCGAATTCGCCGTTGTCATCAGCCAGACGATCCCGATCCGGGCCGACTTCCCCCTCAATACCTCGTTCCCGGTCCAGCTCAGCCTGGAAAACAGCACCACAGCCGAATTTTTACTCGGGCTGCAGTCAGCCGCCCTGCGCATGGATGTGAGCAGCAAACAAATGGTTGTGGTCGTCTGGCTGTTGGCGGGTCTGGTGTTTTTGACGCTGGCAGCAGCGCTGCTGATCCTGCGGTTGTATTCAGTCTCGAGCCGTCAAGAAGTATCGTCTGATTCCATGACCGAAAGGGTGGAGTGACGAATATTAACCCCCAGGGACGGTTATTTTGGGTGTTTTTTGGGCGGCGCAGCCGCCCAAAAACACCCAAAAACCAGTCGAAAAGATGAGGTAATTATGACAGATGCAGTCCCGTCCGGACAGGATAATCCAAAGCCCGATCAAGTTCGTGCGCCTGTGATCCGGGTCGAGCACCTGACCAAAAAATTTGGCGCCGAGATGGCAGTCGAAGATATCACCTTTGAAATCCCGCCAGCCACCATTTTTGGATTTATTGGCCCCAGCGGATCGGGGAAAACGACAACGGTCCGCTTGATGACTGGGGTGTACACCCCGACCAGTGGCGAAGTGACCGTGTTCGGCAGCCGCCCTTCCCGGTTCAGTCAGCAGGACCGGGCGCTGATTGGGTATATGCCCCAGCTTTTCGTGCTCTACCCCAACCTGACGGTGTGGGAAAACCTGAACTTTGCAGCCTCCCTGTACGGCATGAGCCTCTTCCGCCGCAAAGAATTAATCCAGGCCCTGGACTTTGTCGAATTAACCGAACACCGCTCCAAACTGGCTCGCAACATCTCGGGCGGGATGCTGCGCCGGCTCAGCCTGGCAGCCACTTTGATCCACGATCCGCAGTTGATCTTCCTGGATGAGCCAACAGCCGGGATCGACCCGGTCTTAAGACGCAAGTTTTGGGATCACTTCAGAGGGCTGAAGGAGCATGGGCGGACAATCTTTGTCACCACCCAATACGTCAGCGAAGCAGACAACTGCGACCTGGTGGGTATTCAGAGCAATGGCAGGCTGCTGATGGTGGACACGCCATTGGGGATCCGGCATCAGGCCTACGGCGGCGATATGATCGATTTTCACACCACCAAACCATTCGATTTCCAGGCCGAAGCCCTGCTGCGCGCCCTGCCTTTCATCCGGGCCAAAACCGTCCGCACGAGTTCCAACAGTATGCGCATCGTTGTCGATCGTGCCAGCACGGCCACCCCCAAATTGATGAACTGGGCGCAGCAGCAAAATCTCACGCTGCAGGCCGTGCAGGATTACACGCCATCCTTTGAGGATGTCTTTGTGGAACTTGTGCGCCCGGAGGTCAGCCATGGGTAACTTTTTTCGCTCCATCATTCGAGCGTCTTCATTCCTGAGGAAGGAAATATTTGAGATTTTGCGCCAGCCGCGCCTGGTCGCCACCCTTGTGCTGGGGCCATTCCTGATCCTCTTGATTTTTGGAATTGGCTATCGCGGTCAGTCGCGCACCCTGCGCACCCTGTTTGTGTCGGGGCCAGACAGCCCCATCACCGCCGAGGATATCGCTGAGTATGGGAAATCGATGGGTGAGCTTTTCACCTATGCCGGAACCACCAGCGACCAGAACGCTGCTCTCACCCAATTGAAGCAGGGGCAGGTGGACCTGGTGATTGTGGTGCCCGGGGAGATCAGCACAACGATCATGAATAACCAGCAGGCCGTTTTCAACCTGTACCACCAGGAAATTGATCCCACACAGGTCAGTTACGTCCACTATTTGGGCTGGCTCTATGTGGGGGCGGTCAACGAGGAAGTCCTGCGTTCGTTTGTCGTCCAGGGCCAGCAGGATGCCGTCAACCTGCACACCAACCTGGAGGAAGCCCATCAGAATGTGTCTGCCATGCGCCAGGCCGTGCAGAGCGGTGATGAAGCGCTTGCCCAGCAGAAACAGCAGGGTCTGGCGAATAATGTCGACACTTATTCCCAGGCGGTCGGCGCCAGTCTGCTTTTGTTGGACAGCTTGCAGACAAAAATCGGGTCAGCTGGGGGTAAAACCGAATCAGTACAAAGCACTCTGGCTGATCTGCGCCAAAACACCAGCGAACTCGGCAGCGGCGCCGGTACAAACGACGAGCGCCTGGCGCGGCTGGACAAAGTCGACCGCGATCTTACCGGGCTGGAGCATACCCTGGCTGAGTTCCAAAGCATCGACCCAACCATTATTGTCAGTCCGTTCCGGAGTGAATCGAAAAGCATCGCCAATATCCAGCCTTCCGTGACCGACTTCTTCGCCCCCGCCGTATTGGCGCTCTTGCTCCAGCACCTGGCGGTCACCTTCGCCGCCCTGTCCATTGTGCGCGAGCGCAATGTGGGCACGATGGAGCTGTTCCGGGTTTCACCCTTATCCGCCGCAGAAGCGCTCCTGGGCAAATATATCAGCTACATGCTCTTCGGCGGGCTGATCGCCGCCGTTCTGGCTGCCCTGTTGGTTTTTGCCCTTTCGATGCCCATGCTCGGAAGCTGGTGGAATTTCACCCTGGTCATTGCCGCTGTTCTGTTTACATCCATGGGGATTGGCTTTGCCATATCGATCGTTTCGCAAACAGACAGCCAGGCCGTACAGTACAGCATGATCTTCCTGCTGGCCAGCGTCTTTTTCAGCGGGTTCATCATGAGCCTCGACATGCTCTGGCAGCCGGTGCGGGTCATCTCCTGGATGCTGCCCACCACCTACGGCACACTCCTGCTGCGTGACATCGCCCTGCGCGGGATTGATCCGAACTGGAGCCTGTTGGCGGGGCTCTTTGCGATTGGCCTCGTTCTGATGCTCATTTCCTGGTGGCTGATGCGGCGTTTGATTGCCGCACCAAAATAATCTATACATGACAACTCCCGAATTTAATGTTCGGGAGTTGTCATGTTTTCACAGCCTCGCCCATCCCCTCCCCTCTTTCCTGGCCAGATACTGTTGGCGAATCGATTTAGGTGTTCATTCACCCACCCCCCGGCCCCCGCCCTCGAGGGCGGGGGTGTTTTTTTATGTAGTTTTGGCCGGTTTATACCGGCCAAAACTACGAAAAAGTATTTCTCCCCTCCCGTGGGAGGGGCCGGGGGTGGGCAAAAATGATTCGCCAACAATATCCTGGCCAGGAAAGAGGGCGGGGTTGTAATCAACCCAGGTGATAGGTCGAATTATGTTGTGCATAAAGCAACCCTGAAGGTTAAATTCGGGGTGCTTTATGTTTTTTGGAATCAATCCCATGATAAAATTACCTCATGACGAATCGTAAAGAACTCGTGGTTGCATTGGGCGGCGGGGGGGTGAAAGGTGCGGCTCACGTCGGTGTCCTGCGGGCTCTCCTGCAGGAGGGCTACCAGATTAAGGCCGTCGCCGGCTCCAGCGCCGGGGCCATGATCGGCTCGTTTTATGCCGCCGGCTTTTCGCTGGATGAGATCCAGGCCCGGCTGAACAACCTCGATCAGGTTCACCTGTTCCAGCGCAAACAGGGGGAAGGGCCGGCTTTTATGGGCCTGAGCGGCTCGGCTGCCCTGATCAGCGGCTTTTTGAAAGACCTGACCTTTGCCGACCTGCCAACCCCCTTCGCCGTCACCGTCACCAACCTGGAGACCGGGCAGCCAGAGGTCATCTCTTCGGGCAGTGTCTGTCAGGCTGTGCTGGCGTCCATTGCGGTGCCGGGCGTCTTCCCGCCCCAGCGCATCGACGGCAAAATCCTGATCGACGGCGGCGTGCTCAACCCGGTGCCGGTCAAGCTGGCCCGTGACCTGTCACGCGGCCTTGGGGCCAGTCTGCCGGTGGTGGCCGTCGCCCTTTCCCCGGTCCTCAGCGATTGGGGCCGCATCCCCAACAAGCGCGGCCTGTTTGCCACCATCCCGCTCATCGGCAGCCTGGCCGAGAAGATGGTCTGGGCCCAGGCGCTCGAAATTTTCACCAGGGCGGTAGACCTGGGAGGGCTGATTGTGACCGACCTGCGGATTGAGCTGGAAAAGCCCGAGGTGCTGGTGCGGCCCGAAATTCACGACATCGGCCTGATTGATAAGATCGATGTCGACAAACTGGTCATGGCAGGCGAACTGGCCCTGCTGAAACATCTCCCCGAACTGCAGCAGGTGACCACCCAACCGCTCTGGGCGCAGGCGATGACCACCGCCCTGGCGCGGCTGATCGGCAAACATTATCCTGCCCTGCAGGACGAGGTAATCCGGCAAAAATATGGCTGATGATTTGCGCAAATATGCACGCGACACCAACATTCGCTTGCTGGCTGGTTTTATTTTCTTGTTATTTATTGTCGGCGACGGCTTGATCGCCATCATCTACGGCAGCGGCGCTGCCCTGATGGGCGCCCTCTGCCTCGTCGCCGGTCTGGCGCCCCTCGGCCTGATCGCCCTGGCCCTCCTGGGCATCGATTGGATTGTAAAGAGGGATCGAGGCGATTAACCTCATGAGCGCTTCCGATTCGCCCTCTGTAAAGCCTTCAAAAACGCTTGGCACCCGGCTCCGCACCCTGGACGGTTGGACGCTGCGGGAGCGAGTACCCGCCGGGCCAGCGCCCGCCGGGTCGGGGCCTGCCGTCCCGGCGCCCGCCGTGCCGGGGCTGCACCCGCTGGTGCTCATGATCCACGGCTGGACGGGGGATGAGAACTCGATGTGGGTCTTCAGCCCCCGCCTGCCCGCCAACGCCTGGCTGGTGGCGCCGCGCGCCCCTTACCAGTCCACCCGCTCGGGTTACAGCTGGCGCAACGACCAAATCGAAACCGGCCGCTGGTCCACCTTTGCTGAGCTCAGCCCGGCTGCCAACCGCCTGATCGAGCTGCTGACCCCCGAAAACTTCCCCGGCGCAGACCTCAGCCAGATTGGCCTGGTCGGGTTCAGCCAGGGCGGGGCGCTGGCCTACACCCTGGCCCTGCTCCACCCGCAGCGCGTAGCCCGTCTGGCAGCCCTCTCCACCTTCCTGCCCGCCGGCGCCGAGGTGCTGGCCCTGCGCGAGCCGCTCCAGGGCATTCCAGTCCTCATCGCCCACGGCACGCAGGATACGATGGTGCCGCTCTCGATGGCGTACGAGGCCATGGAACACATCGAACAGGCCGGCGCCCAGGTCGAATACTGCGAGAACGATGTTGGCCACAAACTGGGCGCAGCGTGTTTCTGCGCGCTTGAGGATTTCTTCCGGTAGCATTCTCACAGCCGCAGAAACGCCAGTCGCTGTTTGAGAAGATCCGGGCAGGCCCAACCGGGCGTATATTTACGCCGCGGATGTTTAAACTTTGTTTGGCGGCGGGCAGAAGGTGTTTTTGTCTTATTACACTGAATTCTTAGAGCGGGACTGAGATTGCTTCGTCGAAGAGTCATTGCGATGAGGACGTACTCGTCCGAAGAAGCAATCTCAGCTTTGCCACTACCGAGATTGCCACACCCGGTGAGTACACCGGGTTCGCAA
>Ga0268298_10001130_pt1 | contig 32281 bp, 22 predicted proteins | sample WWTPWeurt_MetaG_FD_194462 | JGI IMG/M metagenome (GOLD analysis project Ga0268298, IMG submission 194462) | Activated sludge microbial communities from WWTP in Nijmegen, Gelderland, Netherland - WWTP Weurt | ecosystem: Engineered > WWTP > Aerobic digester > Activated sludge | place... | reverse complement strand
CTAGAAATTTTGATTTATTTGCCGCTGACAAGCTGCCGGGAATTAGCGGAATCGGGTGCCGCGACTTTCCGGATTCTGCTGCCGACAATTAGCGGAATTAGGTGCCGGGAGTTTCCGGAATTTACAAGTTGAGGTTACCGTTAGCATCACAAACACCCGAGAAAAAGGCAAATGGAGCTGCGACAGGTGAACCATTCCAGGTACCGGCATTGCAAGGATCTCGTGGAAGTTGCAGATCCGGATCTTCGTAGTCTAGATACAAATAGTCGTTTCTGACATAGGTGTAATAAAGTCCTCCATTCTCATTAGTTTGCCATGGTGGATCGAATGTCTTGTCTGTGGCGTGTGCAAGCTCGTGGAATGATGCTCCTTTCATTTGATTTGCAAGAGTGTTAGAAGTTAAGGGAGTTTTGTACACAGAAACATAAATGTTTCTGTCTTGATCTGAAAAATTAGTCTCACCTATAGATGAAGTTCCAAGGGGATCATGGGTGTCAAAAAAGGCGTGCCCGTTATTCTGGGAGGTGAAAACAAACAATCGTGTCTCCAAGTTTCCGGGAGTACCGGCCAATTGAAGCCTCCTGCTTACGTGAAGCTTATTTGCGAGAACATCATACAAAATACCGTTGTTCGGATCGGCATTTCGATTTTCAAAAGGAAGATCGCAATCCCAATAGGTTGTGGGGAAGTTTGTACTCATTCTCCATTGCGTGCAAGTGATAGCGTTGAGAGAAATTCTTCCATCCTTTTTCGTAGGATCTGAGGAATCTAGGTCTTCTCCCCCATCAACTTTCAAGTAGTACAGCACATCCATCAGTGAAGTGCTTCCTGATGCTCGCTTCGCCGCAAGAATGAAAATGTCGCCACCCGCTCCGGTGCTGTCCTGCCCAGCCGCCTTTGCACTCAATTGAGCTGAGACAAAATTGGACAATACGATTGGATTGCTTGTATCGTTTTGAATGGAGATATTCCCGCCATTGCCATTTGCATGGCCATCAGCAACTAGCTTCTGCCCTAAAAGTTTGACTTCAGCAGCGGTGAGTGTAATGGTGCCCCCGTTAGAAGGTTGAGAAATTAGAGACTGAATTGCAGGTCTAGCTGCTATAGCAAGACATCCTTGTCCAGCTTCTGAGGCTCCCCCCTGCGTGTCCATATCACCGTTGACTTCAACCAGGAGGTTGGACACAAGTTTTAAATTCCCTCCTGTGCCACCACTACAGCCACCATGAGCAAGAATATTTCCAACAACTGACAAGTTGTCCCCTGAGAGAAGTTGAATATTGCCTCCACTTCCGGAACCCGCACCGTTGGCAAGAATGGTATCTTGCTTCGGATCGATATCATTGTTTACAGTCGAATTAAGAAGTGGAACAGAAATTCGAAGATTTCCACCATTGCAAGAAGAATCGCACTCATTTCCGATAGCAGAAACATCGACAGCGATAGAGTTTTTGATTTTGATGTTTCCAGCGGCTTGGGTGATCTTTATTCCCCCACCATTGCCTGACTTACCACCACCATTAGCACTAATACGTGCGGCTTTGTTGCCACCACCGAGCGACAAATCCGCAGTTCCAATTTTCATTGTGACTGCAAAAGGTCCATTGGAATCCAATAGATTGTTAACAGCATTGCCGTTACCATTTGCAGCGGCATCAGCCTGAACCAAGGCATGTGTTGCGTCGCCGAGTGTAAATGATTTGGTGTCGATATAGACAATTCCACCATCCCCACCATCGGTCGCTCCGTTCGCTCGAACGATTACATTACCGCTCGAAGGGTCTGTTGCTGAAGCAAGGGCACTAAGAGAGCTTTGATCGGCAATAACTTGGATTATTCCGCCAGCGGCTGACCCTCCAGAAGCTGGAGCCTTGCCATTAGCGTCAAGCACCCAATTGCCCACGTTGTTGATGGTCAAACCCTCCCTGGCGCCGGTTACAGTGCCAAAGAAACCAACATTGATACGATGGAGAGTCTGCCCGCGTGAGCGCATGGTTACATCACCGCCATTGAACGCGAGGGGATAGCCGGAAACGTTTACTGCAGCGATGTTTCCATCAGATCTCATCAGCAATTCCGCGTTACCTTCCGTGCCGTCAAGCGTGAGTGGTCCATCCTTAGCCAGCTCAGCAGAACTAAACGTGAAATTCCAGGGCATCTGATTAACGTCAGACGTAAGACCGGTCGGCACAAGATAGCCCTGTGGCGAGATGTTTACCAGGGAGAAGTAACCGGGATAGCCGTCGCCGTCGTTGAGAATTTTGAGCCCGTTCGTACCATCACCACGGTACTTAACCTTCTCTACGCAGATAAAGATCTGGTGCCCCATTCCGGGTGCCGTCTCACTCTGGTTATTAGAGATAATCGTGCCTGGCTGTACGTCTAGAGTTTTGGCCAGCAAGAAGATCAAGCCGGCGCCCTGATTGTTGGCCATGTCGCCGTTTGCATTGAGGGTGCCCGTGGGCAGAAAAATGGTTCCCAGGTTGGAGTTCATGATGATCATGCCGGAACGAGACTGGGTCGCCCGCACCTTAATCGCTGCCATGTCGTCTACGCGGATGCTGCCCGTGCTGAACCGTCCTCCCATGGTGACATACACACCGCCTTGCATGAAGACCGGATCTGTTCCCCCTCCAATGGTGGTGTGAGTGATGAGGTCGCCGTTCACTCCGTTAAGAGCACCGCTGCCGCCGATGACAAATTCAGCCGTGTCGGCTGCTATGCCACCGTTTCGATAAGCTTCTATCTGGATACCGCCCATTTTGACACTGGCAGGTCCCAGACCGCCATCGGTGCGGATAGTTTTAGTGCTTATAGGACCGACTGCCCGCAAGAGCACATTGGAGTGAACTCTCGGGTCTTGAGGCACTGCCTGCAGTTTACTGGCGACAATCGGTCCGTCAATTTTGATGTCCCAGGTGGCGCCTTCCGCGCCATTGAGACCGGCATCGACTTGCACCGAATTGCCGGTTTCAAGAGCCTTTGTCTCAATTCTGTTCTGCGGAGATTGCAGCAAAATGTCGCTGTTCTGGCTTGATGCTTTCTTCCTAAGCTTCAGTTCGCCGCCGCCGTTAGTTCTAATGTTGACTTTACCGACGCTCTGAATCTCTGACTTCACATCGACGGAAGTGGCATCGATTGTAAGAGTGCCGTCCACAATGAGAGTAGCGCCGGTGTCAATTACACAGGCAGTGTCGGAGACTGTAGCGTTTCCGGTAACGTGGTTGGGGATCAGTGCGCAGTCGCCGATATAGTCCGCCGCTTGCGCCTGTTGTGCAAAAGCGAATATCGCCAGTGCTAAGGAGCGGCAGCTAATCAGCCACCGTTTCTTTCTTGGTTTCATATGTTTTCCTTTTTCAAGGTTAATTGGTTGGGTTGGGTTGGGTTGGGTTGGGTTGGGTTGGGTTGGGTTGGGTATATCCATCAGCATCTATAACTGGGCAGCAAACACCGCAACGGGCTAACCGAGCTGATTGCTTACTTGTAGTTACTTACCTGGTATGTATTTGGAAGGTTTGCTGTTGAAATAAATGAAGATGGTGACGACCTGACCATCGGCAAAAGAACGCTTGTATTCCAGCTTTGCAACCAGTCGCCAAATTGGCGGCAGCTAACGATTCGTATAAAAATAGCGTTTGCTTGCGCCAAATCAACAATTCCTTTTGTTTGTCGATTGGCTGAAAGGTACAACTATTCAGGTGAAAGCTGGCGCTGACTCAGCCCCCCCCCAAAGTAAATCGGCCCAGTAACTACCCTTGCCAACACGCTCCACAAAAAATAACAGCGGGGTTGCATCCCTCATTTTTGAGACGCAAACCAGCCATACTGTATTAATGAGTAGATCAAGCTTAGAGATAAAGAAAACGAGGCTGCATCCCGATTACAAAGCCCCTCAAGAGAAGGAACAGCCGTACGGGCCTGTTCCTTCGGGGAAATAGCAAAAGCGCGAGCCCGACTACTTCTTACTTCGTCTTGGACTTCCGCCAGGAATCAGCCCCGGGGCTCAGCTTGCCGGACAGGAGAAGACCGACCAAGAAAGCCACCACGAAGGTGATGATGCCTGCCACGCCACCAAGGACCAGAGCGCCCAGTCCGGAGGAGGCAGCGGCAGCAGCATAGGCGGCGGCATAGTAAGCGGCGACGCCGGACACACCGGTGAAGAAGCAGACCAGGCGCGGCTGGTAGAAGAGATAGGCGGCAACCACGGGCAGAAGCGCCGAGCAGGCAATCTTGACGACAGCGCTGTCGAAGAAGGAACCAAGGAAGAGGGAAAACAGCGCCACCACGGCGATGACGCCGGTGACAACCGCCAGAAGGATGGCAAAGCCTTTGCCGATGCCGGAATTTGCACCACTCATATTGTGTGCTCCAATTGGATTGATGAAGAGGACCAGGCGCCCCGTCTGAGGGCACCAGGCGGAACCGCTTCAGGCGCTCACTGGGTAGCGACCGTCGCGGCGATGAAAGTGAATCTTGACCCGATGCACCACCAGGCGATTCATCGACTGGATGTAATCGGTTCGCTCCAGGGTGGCCAGGCACTGATCCGAACGCTGCTCCGGTTGATGGAACTGCACCCGGCACTTCAATTGCAAGAGAGACTGCGCCAGCGCGGCCAGTACCGGCGGCAGGTGCTCCATGCAGGCCAGACCGGCCTCCTTGCTGTCCGGCAGGGCAGCAGGCGGAGGGGCGTTCTGTACCAGTTCCGTGGTGACGGTGACATAGTTGATGTAACCGTCGCTGTCCAGCCTGGTGAAACGTGCCAGGTCGAAATCGTCCTGCACATTGAAGAAGTCGGCCGCCATGATGGCGTTTATGACCAAGCCGGGTCCGATGGAAGCTTGCAGCATAGCTGTCCTTTTACTTGACTGTCCTTTACTTGAAAGGACTGATTGAAAAACCTCATCACCACATGCGACGAACCAATAAACCGGCACAAGACACAGACCATCAGGGAGCTGATCCGAACCGGACTTGGTGAAAGGAAGGCGAATTTGTCGACTATGGGGGAGAGGAACCTGTGAACTTAGGAATTAGGAAAGCCAGATCAACCTAACAAAAGCCCCCAGGCAACTCCAGGAGAACTGTTTAACTATGACTTGCCAGGATTAACTCCCTGCCAAAATCAGCCTCTCCGAAGGAATGGAGAGGCTGATTAGACCTTCTTGAGTTCGCGCAGCTAGCAGATCATTGCAGGATTTTCAGAGAATGGCCACTAGCGAGGCAGTTGCTTGCTTCTTTCTTTGACCCGACATCCGGCCATGACATCAAGAACGGTGCGGCGCTTCTCTTCTTTGCCCACAATCAAGTGCATGAGTCCGTAAGTAACCATACAGGTGAGTGCACTGAGGGCAAGCACGGTAGAAGTGGGCGCATCCAGGCTAAGCCCATATTGCAGACGTACATGATAGAAGTAGGCATAAACACCAAGGGCTACAACCAGTGGCGAATAGGCTACAAGGCTCTTGAAGAGAATCGCTTCCGAACGCACGATCTGGCTGTTCAAATCTTCCACAAAGAGCCCGAGCAACAGTTTACCGGGGCTGGCCTGCACCTGTGATGCTTCAAAGAGCGCATGGTAGCCAAGTAAAGTCATAAGGGTGAGACAGGGCATACCCCAGAAGAAGAAATTGAGAGCCAGAAAGGCCATGCTCGGAAACACAGTGAGAGAGCGAGCTACCGCAAAGAAAATCAGGTACTGGCAGGCCACCAGAGAGAGCAAAATCACGCTGTCGATAACCTTGGCCAGAAAACGACGAGTCAAATAGCTTTTCTGAGCCAGTTTTTCCTGTTCTTCACGGCTCAAGCCGCCGGTGCTGCTCAGAGCAGCCAGGCGCACATCGGCCGCACCGGAATGGCCGTCAAAATAGTTACCGCAATTCTGACAGGAGAGTCTCAGCTCCGTAGAAACCGCTCCACATGCGGGGCAAATCAGCTTTGTCTTTTGCTCTATCGCTTCCAGAGCAGCGATCTTACTGGCCAGATCGAGATCGACGTCACCGTTGAAACTCAAGCCTGGAGCAGCTTTCACTGCCTCAATCGGAGTATCGGCCGTGCGTTTCATGACGGTTTTGTATGACTTGTCGGGGTCGAGAGTGAGCTTCCTTGAGCCGTCTTTCTTGAGAGAGACAACTTTACCCTTCTCGCCTGTTTCTCCCAAATTTTGAGCCGCAACGGAACGAACGCCATCAACGCCAGCGTGCTTGTTCATATTTACTGTTTCAACCATTTAGTCAGAAAGAAACTTACTTTCTGGTAGTCAGGATATTAACGCCAGGAAATAAACCAGTGGCAGAAATTTAACATCCTTTAAGGAACAGGTCAAATCATTTTTGCGAACTGTTTATCAGCTCTTCACAGCCATTTTTGCCAGGAAGCTGTCAATTTCATCACGCTTGGGCAGGGCCGGAATTGCACCGGGTTTGGTGCAGGTGATGGCGCCGATGGCGTTGGCAGCCTGGATAATCTCAAACAACTGGTTCTGTTCCATATTCAAGAGGGCCTGCCTGCGATCGGCCGCTCCTTTGATAAAGGGAAGCAAACCGGCAATGACGCCGGAATTGAAACCGTCACCGGCGCCTGTGGCTTCCACCAGCTCTACCTGGAAGCCGGGTACATGCTTGCCGCCATGGCCGGCGGTGGTGAAATAGGCACCGCGACTATCAAGAGTGATGATCAAGAGCGGCACATTGTGCTCTTCCCGCAAGCGATCGGCAGCCTGGGTGTCCCTTGAACCGGTGAGAAACTCCAGTTCATCCTCATTTATTTTTACTACGTCGGCCCAGGAAAGGGTGTTCAAAATGGTTTTGCGACATGTTTCCCGGGAAGGCCAGAGGCTGATACGCACGTTGGGATCGTAAGAAACCAAAAGCTTGTTGGCCCGGGCCATTTCCACGGCCTTCTTGGTGGATTCTTGAGCCGGGCTCTCGATCAATGAAATGGAGCCGAAATGCAGTACGGAAGCGGCGGCAAAGAGATGCTGCTTGAGGTCATTGGGCTGCAACTTGGTGTCGGCGCAGGCGATGCGGGAAAACTCGGCCAGTTTGCGATCACCGGAGGATGTTGTGACCACATAAGCCATGCGAGTCTGAGCGGTGGGGTCGAGGATGGCGGCTTCCACATTGATACCTTCCTCTTCCAGAATGGAGCGCAGCCATCTGCCGAAAGCATCGTCGGAAGTGCGACCGATGAAGGCCGTAGCGACACCCTGGCGAGCCAGGCCGACAGCCGTGTTAGCGGGAGCCCCTCCGGCGGCCTTGGTAAAGTGCTGAGCCCGATCAAGCTCGGCGCCTACTGTGGTACAGACCCAATCCACAAGAATTTCACCAAGGCACAGTACGTCGGTCATCGAAGGATTCTCCTGGCGGAAGATAAGGACATACGCGAATATCAACAGATCTCATCACCGGTTCTCCGGACGCACCAGTTAGATATCTGTTCGAGTATCCGCGAACAACCAGAGGATTATAAAGTCTAAGTAGGCCTGAGAATTTGCCCTTCCCGACTGACGTTAAAGGATGTAACAAGCCAATTATTTAGCCTAAAAGCTGCCTTTCACCAATGCCAAGTGCTAGCGCAGTCAGTGCATTTGTCTCGCTTGAGAACCATGCGGCAATGACGGGACCGGAAAGTGCGATAACAGTTTCGTCACGGTAAGGAAAAGCCTCGCTATCTGCGCTAATTTCATACCGGTCAAACTGCTTACAGCTTGGGCCATCGGGGAGCAATATGACAAGCCTTTAATCACAGATCAATTGCCAGGGCATCGGTGCTTTCACTAGGTTGTCAATATACACACTCTCCTCTTCCAACCAAGGACCTTCATCTCAAGAACCATTAATAACCAAAATCCAGCCTGAAGTTGGAGAGCACCAGGGAATTCCCAGGTGTGTGTGTAGAGCCTGAGAAAACTGCCGATTCTGCCTGTCTGCAAATTGATGTCCGTCCGATCTGTTGATCGCGCTCACTTGGCGTCTGCTCTTACGAGCCGACTATCGCTAGCTAGTGGTCCTGCTAACAAGCAGCACTGAAGGAAATGCCCGCATCAAGAGTTGCTCCGTCGTCAGGTCAACGACAAGCCCCTCTCGATTAACCGGCAAGCAGCACACGTCACCCACCGGTGGGAAGCGCCCTTTTGGGTCGCCTCCCGACCGGTTCGGTCCGTGGCTTTACAGCTTTCAACTCCGACTCACCGATTTACCCGCATTCCGTGGGATTTCGGCTCCGACCAATGGGGCTCGGGAGAACGAGACGGAGACCACACACGCCCCAAAACGATAGCTAAGGAGTCTCATCATGCGCATGGCACAGTTTTACGGTCTTTCCCCTCGTGGGAAGAAGTTGGTCCTCAAGAAGGTCATGGTCCGCGAAGTCGGAACCATGTTTCTGCCGGATGGCCGGTCGGTTAAGTTCGACCGTCGTCGCCCGGTGCCGGCAGCCAGGAAGCAGGTGATTGGGGACATCAAAACCCTCAATCCGCAACTGCCCCTGGCTCAACTGCATCGCTACACCATGCCGGACGGCAAGGTCTACGAGGAGTACATCCAGGAGATCATCCACAGCGGTGGTCCCTGCTACTTCCTCGCCCTTCGCACGGCGGATGGCAAACCGGTGCGGCACACGCTCTGGACCGACGAAGAGGTTTCTCAGTACTAATCAGCGCTAGAGCAATCCGGCGCTGAGCGCTGTCGGGGTACAACCGTACTCCGGCAGCGTTTCTTTTTACGCTTTCTTACTGTATTTTATAGTGATAAAGGCATCCAGCAGCCTGGCTTTCAAGAGACTATAATCAGCATGGAAGTGAATTGCCACTCGACAAGAAAAAAGATGGAGCACGGACTGTGAATCGTAAAACCAAAAACTCTGCCCTCAAGGCCTGGTCTTTTCTGACTGCGGCAAGCTTACTTTCAGCCCCCCTGGCCTGTTCCGCCCAGAATTCAACCAAGGCTGCTCCGCAGATGCAGAAGACCGCCTCTGCTCAAACCGCGAGCAAGAGCTCCAGCCCCACAGATAAAAGCCAGCCGCAGCAGGTCCAACCAACCCAGACAAGCCCTGCTCAGGTGGACCTGGTCGCCCTGGCCGGACCAACCCAGATCACCCATACCGGCAATGCCTGGCGCTCCAACATGAGCACGGTAAGCATCAAGTCCGGTCAAGAAATTTTGCCCCTGACCATGACCTTGAACAACGGCAACGAAGGCAAGCTCAAATTGAAGGGCATCAGAATCTTCATCAACGGCAGAAAAATCCTTACCGAAGCCGATTTCAAAGGCAAAGACTCCGTCTCTCTCAATATGTCCGACATTCTCGCCGCCGGCGACACCCAGATGGAAGTACAGACCTTCGGCAATACCGGCAGCACCCTCACCTGGGTAGTCACCACTCCCAAGATCAAGGTCTCCGATATCAAGCCTGACACAGCCTCACCGGGCGATAAAGTAGTCATCAATGGAAAGAACCTACCCAAGGCAATTGCCGCCTACCAACTCCAGATCGGCTCCAAGACTGCCACTATTAATAGTGTCACCGACAAGCAAATCAATTTCACCGTTCCCCAGGGCGTTGAAGGCGGCAAACAGACGGTTACACTCACCATTGCCGGCGTGAAATGCGATGCTCTCACCCTCAAAATCAAAGCTCCGGCCGAACTGTCCGGCACCAATATGGTGGAATGTCCGCCCAGCACTCCCCTGATCATTTATGGTAAGGGCTTCGCCAAATCAGCTTCCGACAACGCCGTCACCTTCAATGGCGTGGCCGCCTCGGTGACCCGTGTCACCGACACCACCCTGGAAGTGGTGGTGCCCAGCCTCGACTTCCCGCAGGCCGGCGTCGAAATCAAACTGAAGACCAATGGCATGGATGCGAAAAACAGCATCAAGATTGACTTGAGCATGCGTACAATTCCGAAGGGCGAGTCACTCTCTCCCGGCGGTACGGTCTTCCAGCAATAACAGGTTCAAGGCCCGGCCTTGAGTTCCTGCGCCATAAGCCGGTCCTGACGGGCCGGCTTTTTATTCAGGCGTTCCAGACTGAAGCAGCCGGTGTCAGCTCCCTTCAAGGCTGCCTCGCTCACCAGGCGGCCCAGGCTCATGCTGTAACCAAGCCCGTGGCCGTTGCAGCCCAAAGCGGCATAGAGACCGGGTCTACCTGGCAGAGCGCCTACATAAGGTAAGCCGTCATGGGTGAAAGCCATGGCTCCCGACCAGCGGTGTTCAATATGCGCTCCGGCGGCCTCCGGAAACCGCTCCCGCAAATATTCCTCCAGGTTGCGCTGGAGAGCCGGTGTAATCTCATCCGCCACACCCACTTCTTCCTCGGCAAAGGCCTGCCGCCCGCCGCCCAGAAGCAGGCGCATGTCCTTCAACTGGCGAAAGTATTCGAAGCCGTAATTGGCATAGCAAAGCTTGTCCACAAGCCTCTTCTTGAGCGGCGCCGTAGCCAACATCTGCCCCCGGATCGCCTTGATGTAGGGCATAAAAAACGGTTCCAAACCCACAGAGTATGCGTTTGTAGCCAGAATGGCCCTGGGCGCGGAAAGCACATAGCCGGTGCTGACAAGCTCCACCTCGCCGTCCGCCTCCACGCTTAGCACCGGCTCCTCCTCCAGAACTCTGGCATCGCTCGCCGCCAGTAAAGTTCTCACCAGCTTGACCGGATCTATGCCGAAGTCGTCAGGATTTTCGATGGCTCCATAGAAACCCCTGTCCAGCGGATCTTTTACATGCAAGTTGAGGTTGAAGCCGTCTTCCCGCATGAGCTCAGCCGAGCGAGAGAGGGCATCCAGTTCTTCCAGAGATGAAGCAAGCACATAAGAACCGCCTGGTTCATAGCCAAGGGAAAGGCCGTGACTATCCATAAAATCCCGAATTAGTCTTTGATTTTCCTCCCCCAGTCTGTAGATCAGCCGGGCAGTTTCCCGACCGTACTTGGCCACACAGCTATCGTAATAAGAGTGTATGCCCCGCAAGACGAAACCGGCATTGCGACCGGACGCGGCCCCGGCGGCCCGGCCTGCTTCCACCACAATAATCTTGAGCGAGGCGTCCATGCTTGCTGCGAAATAGGCGGCAGCAGCCCCGAGCAGTCCAGCCCCGACAATAATCAGATCAGCATCCAGCCTGGTGCGACCGGCCTGGCACTGTTCTTCACTTCTCATCCAGATAGGAATGGTCATAGATGCGCGCTTATTAACCGGTTACTAATAGCACAGCTGTGGTCACCAATCGGCTAGCATTAGGTCTTACGATAGACTGAGGTCAATCGTCATGCATTACTTCTGCCCAAAAACGCCAGGAAAATGAACCTATCTGAACTTAAAAGAGAACTGGAAGCGATCGAGGAGCGCCTGGCGAAAGTCGGCGAATATCTTTGACACGGAAAGTCTGGAAGGCGAACTCGCCGATCTGACCGAGCGTACTCTCAATCCGGAATTCTGGAACGACCAGAAGCAGAGCCAGAAAGTCACTCAGCGCATGAGTCGAATCAAGGGCATCCTCGACATGCGCAAAGGTTGGTTCGAACAGGCCTCAGACATTCGGGTACTTCTGGAGTTGAGCCTGGAAGAGCAAGCCGAAGATGAAGCCGCCGGTATTGAACAGAGCTTGAAGAATCTTTCCGACCAGCTCACCAAATTTGAAATCACCAGACTGTTTAGCGGTGAATATGATGACAACTCCGCCATTGTCAGTATCAGTGCCGGAGCGGGCGGCACCGACGCTCAGGACTGGACGGAAATGCTTTTGCGTATGTACAGCCGCTGGTGCGACCGCAAACAGTTCAAAATAGAACTCCTGGACCAGTCACCGGGAGAGGAAGCCGGATTGAAGGGCGTTACCTTCAGAGTAGACGGTCCCTTCGCCTATGGCTACCTCAGTTGCGAAAAGGGAGTGCACCGCCTGGTGCGCAAGTCGCCTTTCAAAGCAGGCAACGACTCACGGCAGACCAGTTTCGCCGCCCTGGACGTATCGCCCATCATGAGCGACATTGATGCCCTGGTGGAAATCAAAGATGATGACATCGAAGTGGATACCATGAGATCCGGCGGCGCCGGCGGGCAAAACGTCAACAAAGTTGAGTCAGCTGTGCGAATAGTTCACAAACCCACGGGCATAGCCGTCAAGTGTCAACAAGAACGCAGCCAACTACAGAACAAGGCTCTGGCCATGGAGCTACTGCGTTCAAAGATCCTGGCCATTCGACAGCAAGAAAGAGAAGAAGAGCTATCTAAACTGAAGGGCGAGAGTGTGCAGGCCACCTTCGGCAATGCAATTCGCTCTTACGTACTCGACGATCGCCTCGTCAAGGACAATCGCACCAAGGTGGAAACACCCAGAGTGGAAGCGGTACTGGACGGCGACCTGGATGAATTCATCGAGGCTTACTTGCGCCACAGGGCTGCAAACAAGAGTTAAAAGGGAAATCTATATATAACATTAAGACGGCCGCTTCCCACCGGTTTAAAAGGGCCGCAAGTCCGCGCTGCCGGGGAAGCATGGGCGGGTGTACAGGGTTCCAATACTTTCCGGTTGTAAAGCGATAAACCCGGTCACAGCCTTGTTACTACGCTTGTTACTACAAAGGAAAAACCCATTTTCCACGGTTTCGGAAGCCCTCGCCCACCCGCGCTAGCTTCGTCACACAAGCATTAAGGAAACAAAATCCTCAAAACCCACACTATCAGCAGCTTTTCGGCGGGACCAGGGCACTCTCAATATACCCCATAAATAACCCGAAACAGCACGAATTCCATTCCGCTTGACAGCAACCCAAAATGCCCACCGGTTTTCACGAAGCGACCCTTGGAAACCAATCAAACCGGCCCATTTTCCGAACCGATTAGCCTTTTCTTTAGCTTCTGGAAAAGTCGCCCGTATGATTCCAAACAAATGTTTTGAGCGGATCAGTTGTTCTGATACGTTGAGCATATTCACTGGTATTCCTCTCTCTTCTCTTAGGTCACTTCAAAACACGCAACTTCCTCCCCCGGCAACCAATTCACCAACCATCCGCCTATCCTCCCCAAGGGTCCCGGTGGCACAGCCAGTGAAAGTCTGATTCCCATCAGATGGCGCCCCGATTCCTGACCCAGGACGAAGTTGTAACCAAGAGCTGAGAGCTGTACCAACCTTTGCTGTTCTGCTGCGCGAACTCCGCCAATTACCTGCATCCAAGGGTGCCGGTCAGAAACGTCGTTCGCGTAGGGTCGATTTGAAGCTCGATGCCTCGAATTGCCAACTGCTATATGCGAGCGGCAGCACGAGCATCGGTTTCCTTTCGCCAAATTTCTGTAACACGCGATGGCGCCCCGCGGGAGCTGTCGCAGCAATCTTCCTAAGAAGGAGGCACCACTTATGTCATCTACTGGCCAAGAGCTTCATGAGCTGCTCGGCCTGCAGTCGAATGTGGTAGAGACCATCTCCTACAGCGAATTCCTCACTCGTTTGAGGGATCGCCCCGAGATGGCCGACTCTGCCGCAGCGACTCTGGTCCGTGCTATCGAATCCAAAGGCGAGGTCGACATCGACTCCTCTCCGCCGGAACTGCGCCCCTACTTGAAAATGCTCAAGAAGATGGGCGTCCCCACCTGGAAAGCCTTCAAGAATGTGCGAGGTTCGCAGCGCGTTGTCGCTCGTCTCCTCAATCATCTGCGCGCTGCTGCCGCCAACGGCTATCAGCTGCGTCTGGCAATCCTTCTCAAAGGTGGCCCGGGTTCCGGCAAGAGCTTCCTCGCCAACTCCATCAAGGATGCCCTTGAAGGAGAAATCGTCTACGCGGTGGACGGATGCCCCGTTCACGAGAATCCGATCAATCTGCTGAATCTTCTGTCGGAGGAAACGATCTGCAAGATCGAATCCCAGCTGAAGATGACCGATGCGGATCGCGACGCAGAATTCAAAGCAGCGGTCAAGGCCGCCAAGGGTTCCACCGAAAAGCCGGTGCGCAAACCCACCTTGCATGACCTGCTGGCCATCTCCGGTCAGCCCTGCCAGCACTGCTGGTCGGCGGTCATGAAGGGCGACAAGCCCAACCTGTCCGAAATCAAGGTCACCGCCATGCGGCTCTCCAGCCGCAGCTTCGGGATCAGCACCTGGAGCAAGAACTGCACCCTGGCTCAGTCCCTGGAAATGGGCAGCCGCGGTGTCGTCGACATGCCCGAGCTCTTCGGCTCGGCCGCCGCCGGCAAGGACGCCAACGCCCTGGCTAGCGCGGAGGAACTCGACATCCTGTTGGAAGCCACCAACGACCGGCAGATCCCTGCTGGTTGCGGCGACTCCGGCAGCTGCGGTGAGAAGAGCTCTCGCAAGGGCTTCCTGCCGCTCGATGCGGTCATGATCGGACAGACCAACGACGGCTCCTACGCACGCTTCATGCAGGAGCAGGCCGACCCGGACAAGTTCATGCGCCGGATCGCCATCTTCAACGTTCCCTATATCACGTCCGTTTCGGAGGAAGAGCAGGCTTACCGTGCCGCCATCGCGGAGATGCGGGACCAGCCTCACTTCGACCCGATGACGCTCAAGATCACGGCGCTTCTGGCGGTCATCAGCCGCATGAAGAAGGATCACGCCGAGGTCGACATCGTCAAGCGGGCGCGGATGTACGACGGGGAGCAGTTGGCCGTCGAGAAGAAGAACATCAACAATGCGCAGCCGGGTTCCGCTGCCAATCAGGCGTCCAATCCCTTCGGGTCCAACTACGGCGGCCGTGCTACCACGGGCACCCAGGCGGCTCCCAAGAAGGTGACGGCGTACTGGTCGGTGGGCGAGTTCTGGGCAGCCGCTGGTGAAGATGAAGGTATGGCCGGTCTCAACATGCCGGACATGCTCAACATCATCTCCGAAGCTGTCTCGCTGGTCATGCGCGATGCGGGTCCGGACGATGCGCCTTGCATCAGCACCCTCGAGATGCTGGGCTTCCTGCGCACCAAGATCGAGCAGATGAAGAAGAAGCCCGGTCTCACCGACACGCAGAAGAAGGTCCTGGAAAACTGCACCGAATTCCTTCGCCCGCCGAAGGACATCTCGGACAAGCCGGGGCTGATCGAAGAAGAGTACCGTCGGGTGCTCAAGCGTCAGTTCCTCGAGGTCATCGCCCCTGACTTCGAACGGCGCGCCAAGGAACTCTTCGAGCGCTACCGCGTGCACGCTCGCGCCTTCGCTGGTGGTCAGAAAGACGCCATCGAGATGGTCGAGCAGGCAGGCAAGCTCGTGGAACGCCGCGTGAAGGTCAACTTCGACGGCATCCTGGACGACCTGGAAAACAACATGGGGCTCTACGGTGAATCCGACAAGGCCGACTTCCGTCGGTCCGTCGAGGGACACATCCTCAACCTCCAGCTCAAGGCTCGCCAGGCAACTGACGAAGAGGGCGACGAGGAAGACGAGGACACCGCCGCCGCTGCCAAGGTGGACGTCACCTGGCGCACCCTGCCCAAGCTGGCTGAAGGCATCGCCAAGAAATTGAACGATGAATCCGCCAAGAAGCTTGAGCGTGTTCTGAAGAGTGAAATCGAGCTCTCCGAGGAGGACAAGACCACCAAGCGTGAAGCCCTCCAGCGGTTCAAAGACCTCGGTTATTGCGAGCACTGCGCGAAAGTAGCGCTCACGTACTTCAACGACTATCAGCTCTGGAAGCAGAGCTAATCTCTAAGTGAGGAAATCTATCATGGAAAACACCACCACTTCCAACAAGTTCTCTTTCCGTACCTGGCTCGCCGCTCGCGGCAAAGACGTGAAGGAGACCGAATCTTCGAAGAGCCGCCTGCTCCGCCTGATCGAAAACTCCGGCGAGAACACGGCTGCTACCACCCGCGTGCGTCGCATCTACGGCAATGACAGCCTGGTGTCGTTCGACGCGTTCAAGATGTTCTTCGGCGTGGACCGCGCGGTCTACACCGTCGTCAACTCCTTCCTCGTTCCCGCCACCATGGGTGGTGAGACCGACAAGCAGGCAGTCGTGCTGATCGGGCCTCCGGGCGCCGGCAAGTCCGACTTCGTCACCCGCATCAAGAGCCTGTACCGTCAGGCTGCTCCCATCCCGTTCCTGAAGCACAGCCGCAACCACGACAACCCGCTGAGCCTGTTCTACATGGTTCAGTTCGTCGCGGAGCAGAAGGCTGACGCCGAGGGTCTGATGGACGACGCCTTCTCGGCGCGCGTCACGGAGCTGAAGGCGGAAATCCTGACCGAGTGCGGTCTCGACTCGCTGCTCGACTTCGACGCCACCGGCCTGAAGAAGGTCTGCGCCGACGCCGGCGTGAGCGCCTCCATCGAAGGTCTGGCTCGCCTGGACTCCGACTCGCTGGTGACCGCCGTGGTCGCCGGTCTGGGTCTGCCCCGCTCCACCCGCGCCGCGGTCGGTAACCCCGAGCCGATGGTGCAGGCGGCGGTGCTCGGTCACTACGGCTTCGCCAAGAAGGCCGTCAAGATCGCCGATTACCCCATCGAGTACATGCGCTTCACCGACGACTACTCCGGCTCGAACGGCATCGTCGACGTGGCGGAAGTTCAGCCCCTGAACTTCGACATCGGTGAGTGGATCGGCACCGAGAACATCGGCCAGCTCGGCCAGTTCTCGGAAGGCGACCCGCGCTCCATCAACCTGAACGGCGCCTTCAACAAGGGCAACCGCGGTCTCGTGATCCTCACCGAGGGTCTGAAGAACCCGCCGGAAGCCCAGCGCGTTCTGCTCGAAGCCCTGCAGGGCCGCCGCGTCAAGCTGCCGGCTCCGCTGGCTGGCTCGGTCTTCTTCGACGGGCTGATCATCATCCACTCCAACGAGGGTGAGTACGACAAGTTCATCCGCGTCCGCGAGAACGAGCCGTACTGCGACCGTTTCTTCCGCATCTGGTTCCCCTACCCGCTCGAGATGTCGCAGGCTCGCCGCGTCATCGAGAAGTTCTGGTCGGGTTCCGAGTTCGCCAAGGCGGTGGAGAAGGGTGGCGTGCACGTCGACCCCGACGTGTTCGACTACCTGGCTCGCCTCGAAGTGCTGACCCGTATCAGCGCCGACCAGTCCGTGCCGCTCAACGTCAAGGCTGACGCCTACGACGGTCGCGAGCAGCGGGCGCGTGGCATGGGCACCAAGGTGTCCGTGCAGGACCTGCGTGAGCGTGCGTCCAACCGCGAAGGTCTGCAGGGCCAGTCTCCTCGTGAGACCAACAAGGTCATGCAGGCTGTGGCGGCCAACGTCATCGGTCGCGGCAACACCGTCACCTCGGCGCTCATGCGGGATGCCCTGCGTGAGTGGTACAAGGGCACGGTGACCGACGAGAAGCGTCTCGAGTTCCTGCTCGGGGTGCTGCGCAACGAGCTCGACGAAGTGCGTCGCCGTACGCTGTCGCAGGCGGTTCTCGCCTCGATGGTGGAAGGCTTCCAGGACGAAGCTCAGTCCACCTGGGACAAGTACCTGGACAACATCATGGCTTGGTCCACCAACCAGTCCGTGAAGAGCTCCACCGGCTACTCCAAGTCGTCGCCTGGCGGTGACGAGTCGTTCATGCGCGAGATCGAGTCGGATCCGGACTGGGGTGTCACCTCGGCCGAGGCCAACAAGTTCCGCGCCGAGATCCTGGCCGCCGTCAACCAGTGGATCCGGGACAACAACCGTACCAAGGGCGTTCCCTACACCTGCCACACGGCGGTGCAGAAGTGCCTGGAGCGGTTCGTCCTGAAGAAGGTCCGCACCGGTGCGCGTCTGTTCTCGTCCACGAGCGCCCGCTCGAACGAGGACCGCGCCAAGATCAACGCCGCCAAGGCCCGTCTGGTCGAGAAGTACGGCTTCTCCGACTGGTCGGCTGACGAGCTGCTGCGCGAAGCCGAGGAGAACTCCGACTTCTTGGTCGAGCGCTAAGCTAGCCTGGGGTTCTAGACACCTGTCCTAGAGCCTCGCTGCTGAGTTGGTAAGGCAGAGCCGGCGGTGAACTCCCCTACAAGGGAGGGAGCCGCCGGCTTTTGCTTTCCTTATTTACGGCGGTCTTCTCCTTCGTGGGGAGACCACTGTGAATCAGCAAGGCGAAAGGCTCCGTCGGTATTTAGAAACATCTATTTCGGATTTAACCCTCCAGGAGGCAAGTGTATGTCTAAGAAACCTTCCAATAAGGTGGAGCAGCCCAAAAGCCGCTTCACCGTCATTGCCCCGGGTGACGATTCGCTGATTCCCATTCTTGCCGCAGGCGGCAAGCCCTCGATTACCCCTCCGGGTCGCGGCGGTGACAAAACCGAACGCGATCGCCAGCGCTACAAGGAGCGCCAGAAGGGCAAGGTCAAGGGAAAAATCGGCGACATCATCGGCGACAACCCCGTTATCACCCGTCCCGGCAAGATCAACGTGCCGGTTGATCCCGAAGCTGAACCGATCTGGCGTCCGGGCCGCGATGGCTCCGGTCAGGGCGGTCCAGGCAAGGGTAAGCCGGGCAGCGATCCCGGTGACTATGTCGAAATGGACTTCGAAGAGTTCATCGAAATGTTCTTCGAGTCCATCGGTCTGCCGAACATGCTCAAGAAGATGTTCGCCCAGACCATGGTCAAGACGCACAAGCGTCGCGGCTTGACCAACCACGGTCCGCGTTCGCGCCTGAACAAGCGCGCCACGGCCGTCGCTCGCCTGCGTCGAGCGGCAGCCGCCAAGAACGTGCGTCCGGAGGAGTTCGTCGAGAACTTCGAGGAGAAGTGCCAGTCGGTCTTCGAAGCCTACGTGTTCTGGGCCTACATGCAGTCGGGCAAGGGTGATGGCCAGTCCATTTTCCCCGAGCCTGCCTACAAGGTCACGGGCACCGACGGCGCCGTCGACGAGTTCCTTTCCGAGGTCGAGAACGCCATCCCGGCTGACCCGATCGCGGACGAGGACGCTGCCGCCTTCCGTCAGGGAGTGTTCCAGGCAGTCACCGACTACCTCGAAAACGAGATGCCTGGTGCGGAAGTCGCCCCCTTCACGGTGGACGAGAACATCCGCATGCGCATCGCCGCCTACGTGTTCTGCAAGGAGCGCGACGGCGACGGCATCCCCAGCGTCTCGGAAGTGCCGTTCCACAAGAACGACATGCGCTTCAACCGCATCGAAGAGAAGGATGACCCGGACTCCAAGGCCTGGGTTGCTCTCGTGCTCGACCGTTCGGGCTCCATGAGCGGTGATCCCATGATCATCGCCAAGGCGTACTTCTTCATCTGCGTCTTGTTCCTCAAGGCGAAGTACAAGGAAGTGGCGATCTCCATGATCAGCCACGACGCCCAGGAGTACCTGTGGAAGACCGAAGAGGAGTTCTTCAAGATCGGTGCCGGTGGCGGTACGGTGGCTGTTCCCGCCTGGGAGCTCACCTACAAGATCGCCGAATTCGGTGCACGGTCGAAGACCACGGGCAATTCCGCCGGTCCGTACCCCGCTTCCGGCTGGAACCGCTACATGTTCCACGCCACGGACGGCGACCTGTTCGACGGCGAGGAGACGATTCGGGAGTGGTTCACCAAGATCATTCTCGCTCCGTTCAACTATGTCGGCTACCTCGAGGTCGGTACCTCGTGGGGTGGACGCAGCGGCTACAGCCTCGGTGGCCAGGCCCTGCGCGGTCTGCCGCCGGACGTCAAGGCTCACCTGGGCATGGCCAAGGCGAATACGCTCGCTGATGTTCCTGAAGCATTCAAGCAGATCCTCGACAAGGATCGGCAGCAAACTGTATAAGGAGTCTGACTATGAGCAACTACAATCCGCATTACTCTTACGAGCGGCTCTGTGAGCTCTTGATGATGTGGGACGCCCGTATGGCGGCCGCTGCCAAACGCATCGGCCTGACGTACTACCCCATCGACTACAAGCTCACCACCGACGAGCAGGTCTCGCAGGTGTTGCCGTACGTTGGCATGCCCAACGACTACGTGCACTGGAGCAAGGGCAAGGAGGCGGAGAAGAACCGTCGTCAGGGTTACGGTGGGCACATCTATGAGATGGTTCTCAACACGAACCCGGCGATCCAGTACCTCTCCACCACCAACAGCCTGCCCATGCAGCTCCACGTGATGGCTCACGCCACCTATGGTCACGTGGTGTTCTTCACCAACAACAAGCACTTCGGCGAGACCATGCCGGAGTCGATCATCGCCCGGCTGGCTCTGGCGCGCAACAAGATCGATGCCCTCACCCAGAACCCTGATTGGGGCTGGCAAGGGTACGAGTACTACATGGACGCCCTCCACGCGCTGGAGAACCATGTCGGCTGGTTGCCCACCATCAAGGACCAGCTCACCGACAAGCAGCTGCGCGAGCAGCTCAAGGGTGAGCTGGCCACAATCCGCCGCCGCATCGTCACCGAGGGCGAAGTTTCGGCTTCGCTCAAGGGACAGCTCGAGAAGCAGGCGCTGGTCATCGAGCAGACCCTGAAGCGCTACCCGATTCAGCCGGCGACGGACCTCCTGGGCTTCCTCATGGACCCGGAGAACACGCCGCATCTGCCGGAAGAGGCGCGCATGCTCGTCGCCATCGTGCATGACCGTTCGCGGTACTTCCAGCCGCAAGGCCGGACCAAGTTCATGAACGAAGGCTTCGCCAGCTTCTGGCAGCGGGAGCTTCTCCTGCAGCCGGAAGTGAGCGTGCCCATGGAGTACCGCTTCGACCTGGCCCAGTCGTGGAACATGCACTACCAGCAGGCGGTGGCCAACTACTTCGACCCCTACGCCATGGGGTTGAACATCTGGACCTACATCGACGAGAAGTTCTGCTTCGACGAGAAGGACGCTGACGGCAACGTCATCATGGACACCGTCAAGTACAAGGAAATGGTCAAGGCTGAAGACGGCGAGTACGTCGAAGGCAAGAAGACCAGGACCGTGCAGGTGCCGCGTCGCAATCGCGAGAAGATGTTCCAGGTGCTGCGTGACTACGACGACACCCGTTTCGTCACCGAGTTCATGCAGGAAGAGCTCTTCGAAAAGCTCAACCTCGACACCCTGGGCTGGGTGCGCCGGGTCATCGTCATGATCAACAAGACCCTCAAGAAGAGCGGCTGGAATCGCAAGCATGTCTTCGAGAACCCGCTGCCGCTTTCCCTCGAGGACATGATGCAGGTGATCCAGACCTGGGCGCAGATCCAGGAGACCAGCGAGTTCTACCACGAGGAGCTGGGCACCCCGCTCTTCCCGGTGCCGGGCGAGACTCTCAAGCAGATGGCAACGGTCATCCAGATCGTGGCTGCCTTCGACCAGAGCAAGCACAAGGCGCGCCGCATGCTGGCCATGCGCACTGCCTACCACTCGGTTCCGAACATCACCATCCAGGACACCGGCAAGTTCGGTGACGGTGTGTGGACGCTCAAGCACGAGTACGACGAGAACTTCGGTCCGCTCCTCCAGTCGGAGGCTCGGCTGACCCTGCGTTACTTCCGTCGGCTCTGCGGCGGCGCCGTGCGCCTTCTGACGATGGAACCCCCGACCGATCCCCGCGGACGTCCGATTGGACCGCCGCGTCCGTTTGAGTACTTCACTGAGGACGGCGAAGTCGTGAAGGAGCGCTGGCTGTAATCTCCCCTCAGGAGACCGGTCGACGCTTTCAACAACTAGCCTTGGACGCGCAGGCAGCCCTTAAAAGCTGCCTGCCGTCTTCTCACGGAAGTTTGTAAAGGCTTAAACGCCCACACATAAATCTCTCCAGGAGTTATCTATGAAGAAAATCACTGACGATGTCCTCGGACGGTCGATGAACATCGCGCTTGTGGCCAAGCCCGCAGCCAATGCGGTCTTCGGCGCAGGTGCCGAGTGGACTCGCCCCGTCTACTACGAGGTCAAAAACAGTTCCGACATCTTCGTCCGCATGCCCTTGGGTCAGTACGCCGTGCGCGTCATGTCCCAGCATGCAGTCGACCTGCTCATCCACGTGGACGGGCAGCTGCGCAGGCGCGTTTCGTTGCCGAAGGGCGTCTCCTTCGTGGAGACCGACGGCGACGGACAGATCCTGCATTTCATGAACCCCGGTGATGTGGCGCCTCTGACGCCGCGCACCGACGCCGAAGCAATCGCCGCCCTCACCGCTCCCGCGAGCGAGGCCGGTGCCAGCGATGGCGTTCAGCCAAGCCTCGACCTGGACCTGAGCGTCGGCAGCGATGTCGAAGCCCAGTCCTACGAGCAGGCACCCCTGAAGGCGCCCTCCGGTCACGGAGTGGTCTTCATCGTGGCCCGTTTCGCGGAAGAGCCCGGTCCCGGCTTCAAGCCCCCGGCTCAGGAGTACGAGATGACCTTCGTCATGAAGTCGCCCGCCGACCACGACGACCATCTGGCGTCGCACGGGCTGCTGCACATGACGGCGCCCGAGTCGCTGATCAATCCCGACGACGAGTTGAGCTTTGAGCCTTCCCAGTCTCATCGCCCGACCTTCGTCTGCACCTGCACGGGATGCCGTTCCGGCGGCTCCCTGCGCAACTATTGAGGGAGGGCATAGAACATGGCACTCTGTCAATCTTGCCAGGGCAAGCACACCCTGAACGTACCCGGAAAGTGCACCAGTTGCGGCAGCCTGACCACCCACTTCGCCTACGCCCTGTGCGACGCATGCAGCGCCAAGCAGGACGAGTGCGAGTGGTGCCAGACGCCGCTCTCCGCAGGCGCCTCGTCGCCGCTGGCCTCCACGCAAGCCGGCGTCTTCTTCGTCACCTGCCGTGACGTCGACGACGGCAAGACCTTCAAGATGCGTATCGGCGAAGAGATCCACGTGACCCTTCCCGAAGACCAGTACGCCTGGCGCGAATGGGACGTGAAGAGCGTTCCCTACGGTCTCAAGGTCAAGACCCGCGGCAACTTCGTTCCCGACCAGGGCAATCCGCAGTTCGGCACCCGCACCATCATTCTCGAGGTGCGCGCCGGCGGCAACTACCTGCTCGAACTCCATGAGGTCCAGCGTTCCTGGTCCTGGGGTTGGGGCGGCGGAAGCAGCGGCGGACAAGCCATTCCCGGCGGAAAGATCTGGAAGGCGAACTTCGACGTCAAGTAAGAACGCCGAACACGGAGCTGTAAACTAGCTTCGGCAACTCCGAAGAGCCGGCGAGGACCTAAAAATCCTCCCGGCTCTTCTTTTTTTCTTGCTCTACTATGTGTTTTAGTATTTCTTTTATACACCCTACACTTACTCATCTTCATCACTCTGCCCCTCACGCCCTCGCCCGACACCGCTCACCGTCGCCCAGCCCCTCACTCTCCTTCGCCCAGCCCCTCACGCCCTCGCCCGGCACCGCTCTCCTGCGCACCACCCTTTTCACCCTCGCCCAGCGCATCACCATCGCCCCTGGTTTAACGACTCAATCCAAACAATGTTGCTTATAGATAGGATGGGCTGCGTCTGCAACACAGCCTCTGGAGTGGGCACCAACCACCTGGAACATCGGAGCAGGGCAGCAAGTACCTCGAAACGGGACCACCATTGCCTGGAAGTAGCAGCACCCGCTCATCCACCTTCCGGTTGCAGCTTGCCCAAGCCCCAACGTTTTCGAAAGAGAGGCGTGCACGAAATTATTCTGAAAATCGCTCAAACCAAAATAAAAGCAATTGCCAGACCAAGGTTGGGGCGAAACTATTTGTGTGGAATTTCTTGCACGGCTGAAATTTTCTGCGCGTACCTGATCAATGCCGCCGCCCAGACCACTAGATGTACCACCTTTACCGCCCCCGGAAGAAAGCCGACAGCAACTACAAGAGCGTGAAAAGGCCGCCATCTTTCTGTCACAACCATGAATTCAAAGTCAAAATTTCACGTGCGTGCACCGTTCAAAAAGGCCGAATTGCCCCCGTAGAGGTGCAGCCACTTGATGCATTTTTATGGTTTTCACATTACCACTTTTGTCTTCAGACAAAAGCTCTATAAGGAAGCAAAAAGATAAATCGGAGCAGAGGTTTCTGAATCAAGAGATCAACATATCAATCCACACAACAATAAATGAAATGCCGGGCACTTCTCTCGAGGCTTCCCGGCGAGTGCCTGTGCAAAGCTCATGAATTGATATTTCCCACATAACAAACCCGCTTCTCAGATGTCGGCAGAACTCTCAAAGAATGACATCACCGGTGACACCATGCTTAGAATCGAAAATGAACCGGCTTGCTCCCAATTCAAAAATCCAGACCCACTGGAAGCCACCTCGAAGAAGCACAATCCTGGCGCCCCAAACGCATTAGAGATTGCTCACATCTAGCGCAAACAGAGTCATTTAACAGACATCACAACATTAACACAAGCTCACCAAGAGACCGGCATCCAGTTCTTAGCGAGCTCCGCTAGCCATCAAGCATTCGGCCGCAAGTGGCCCAAAATTAGTACCAACACATATTCCTCTGATGCAGAGAGTTTCTCTAAGCTCTGATAGGTCCTTAAAACCAACCGGTTTAAAGCTCAAAGAAGCAGGCCACATCATGTGTTCAACAGATTTACAAGTGGTTAGTAGAAGCAGTGATAGCTATGAGATTTCAAGACTTAAGGCTTGTAAGTAATAACAGGCGCGCGCGTGCGAAGAATTTCATTAAAGCTTTTATGGTTTCTTTGTATTTCAGTAGAAAGCTATCTTATGGGCATTGTCCTTTCCACCCCATCACCAAGAGTTCCCAGAACCACCAATCCCCCGATCAACGAGCGTTCGCATTGAATGAACAACTGCCTGACCAGGCAGCGTCTCTACTCGGGAGCAATGGTTTGTAAGCGTTGCATTGGAAACGACAACCACAGCCTCTTCGCCTGTAGCGAAAGCTGAGTCACGACCGTAACACTGCTTAGATGAGCAGAACAGCACCGTCCATCGTAAACGAGCGCCGACTGTGCTGTGCAATGCCTTTTTTCTATTGCGCTCAAACCCGTAAGAATGGAGATAACAGCATGATTCAATTCATGAGTCCCTACTTGCTGGGTCTCATCCCTATTGTGCTTGGCTTGCTCTTCTTCGCCTCCCGGCGTCGCAAGAGCTACGGCCACACCCAGGTCAACACGCAGAAGAACCTGCGTTCCATGTTCATCATCAGCCGACTGCCCATGATCTGCCTGTCCGGCTTCCTGGTACTTCTCTGCCTGGCTATGGCCCGGCCGGTCGTCCCGGAGTCCAAGACCACTCAGGCCATGCAGACCCGCGATTTCATGATCGCGGTGGACATTTCAGGCTCGATGGATATGGAGATTTCCGACCCGGAGCAGAAGGCACTGGTGGGAGACCCCAACACCACACAGCTGGATGCTGACGGCAAGCCCGTCAAGACAACCCGGCTGACTGTCGCACGTGCCGCCATCGACAAGTTTGTGCCCACTCGTCAGGGAGACCGCATCGGTCTCATCCTCTTCGACGACGAAGCCTACTTCAGCTGGCCGCTTACCACCGACCTGACCCTCATCCTCAAGCGCAACTCGCGCCTGGGTAAGTACACCGGCGGCGGTACCAACTTCGATGGCCCGGACGAAGCCGGATTCACCAAAATGGGTCCGATTCAAGCCTCCATCGACCACTTCCTTGAGCTCGGTCAGGCAAAGACCAAGGTGCTCGTCATCGTCTCCGACGGTGAAGCCAGCATCAAGCCGGAGCGCATGCAGCAGCTCCTCGAGCAGCTCAAGAAGAACAACATCACGCTCTACGTCCTCGGCGTATCCGATGGCTGGGTCAACGACTCGTCCTCGGTGCAAGACCTGAAGAAGCTGTCCCTCGACTCGGGCGGCAAGGTCATCCCCGTGGGCAAGGCTTCGGCTATGAAAGCCGGCTTCGATGAAATCAACGCGCTCGAGAAGTCGCAGATTGAAGTGGAGAAGTCCACCACCTTCCGCGACATCTTCGGCCTGTTCATCCTGGCTGGTCTGGCTCTGGCTCTTGCTTTCACCGTGACCGCCGCTCTCGTGAGGGAGGACGTGTAGTCACCTCTTTATCCCAAGTAACCGGAGAAAAACCAAATGGAAAAGAAAATCTCTATTGCTCGGCGCATGGCGGTGATTGCCACAGTCATCGTCGGTGCGCTGATCTTCACCGGTGGCCTGTACCTCAACGCCTGGCGCGATGCCCAGTACGCCCTGTACAACCAGGGTCTCTCGGCCTATCGCTCCGGCGACGTCCAGGTCGCCATCAAGTACTTCGACCAGAGCCTGGCGGTCTACAAGACTCGTCGCCAGTCCACCTGGATGGAGCGCTTCATCTACCCCAAGCCTGACAAGGAGCTGGCCGCCCAGGCCTCCTTCCAGAAGGCGAAGTCTCTGCTGCGCGCCAACCAGGCCGCGCCCGCCGTGCAGGCCTTCAAGGAGTCGCTCGAACTCAACTCGGGCAACCTCTACCTCGGTCGCGACTTGACTGAGAAGGAATACCAGGCATTTCGCGAAGCCGCTCTCATCGTCAAGTACGACCTGGAGCTGCTCTTCAAGAACAACCCCGAGCAAGCCCAGAAACAGGGCAAAGGCAAGGGCAAGCCTGGCGACGGCAAGAAGGACGGCAAGCCTGTTCCGGGCGAAGATCCTGGCGCCATGCCTGGAAAAGGAAACCGGGACACCATCTAAAGGAGAACCTCCATGCAAGCTCTATTTGATATCAGCTGGCTTCGGCCGGACTATCTGTACGCGCTCCTGGCGGTTCTTCCCGTCATGGCCGCACTTCTGTACTTCTCCTACCGCCAGCGTCTGGCTGCGCGGAAGGAATGGGGCGAGGAAAAGCTGATCGAGCGATTCACCAGGCCCTTCAGCGCCCGCCGGGAGTTCCTCAAGGGAGCTCTCTGGCTCGGCGCCATCGCCCTGGCCATCATCGCCGCAGCCGGTCCGATCATGACCGACTCGCCTCAGGTCGTGCGCGAAGGCAGCATGAAACTGATCGCCGTGGTCGACGTCTCTCCCAGCATGGCTGCGGAAGACTATCGCGGCGTCATGCCACCCAAGGAAATCATCAAAGACTGCAAGACCGTACTGCAGACCATCCCCGCCGACAAGGTCGTAGGTCCCTACGGCAGCCGGCTGGACATGGCCAAGTACGTGATCCGCAAGCAGATCATGCCCACACTGGAGCGCAACAAGATCGGCATCATCAACTACACCGGCCAGGGCTTCGTCCAGGCTGAGTTGACCGATGACTACTGCGCGCTCTACTGGATGATGACCAAGCGCATGGGCATCAATCAGGCTCCCGGCGGCGGTTCCGACTACGCCGAAGGCCTGAAAACGGCGCTCGACCTCTTCAAGAGCGAGCCCCCGTCGCAACACCAGAAAGTGATCCTGCTCTTCACCGACGGCGGCTTCACCGGCGACCAGGCAAATTTGACCAAGGTCCTCAATGACATTCGTCAGGAAGGGATCAAGATCATCGTTGTCGGCGTCGGCGCCTCCTCACCGGTTCCCATTCCGAAGTACAGCTCGGATGGACAAGTAACCGGCTACGTGGAGCAGGAGGGCAAGGTGGTTCAGACGGCAATCGACGAAGCCGCCCTGCAGACCCTCGTTGGTCAGACCGGCGGCGACTACATTCGCCTCGACCCTGCCTCGCCTCCCAACGTCAAAATCGAGTGGGCTCGTACTCTCGGCAACACCAAGACCGAGAAGCACGACAACCCCGTCTACCAGTACCCGCTGGCAGTTGCCCTGATCCTCATGGGCATACTCCTGGGTATCGGACTGCTCGGCCGCCGCAAGAGCGAAAGCTGAGCGGAGGTGAATAACTCCACACGCAGTTAAACGCCTCCCGGAAGTCAGACAAGACTTCATCTGTGACAGCGGAACTGGCTCGTGGCCGGTTCCGCCGCAATTCCGTCCGATTCCGATATGCCCACACCCAACTCTCTTGCCGACAAGGAACTCCTCAAGGAGAATCGGCATGGGCTGTGGTTTCTTTCAACCTGAACCTGAAGGTGATTTACTCACCAGAAAACTGGAGAACTACCATGAATAAGATGCATCAGATCACGCATCCGAAGTTCGCGGCTCAGGCAGCCGAGGTTAACAAGGTTGTGAAGGGTTACCCCAACGTGGTTGCCCTCTGCATCCGCTCGCTGCTGACCAACGATCACGTCCTTCTCACCTCGCTGCCGGGTCTCGCCAAGACGACCCTGGCCAACACGCTCGGCGCCACCATCATCGGCGGCAAGGCCGGGCGCATTCAGATGCTGCCCGACACGCAGCCGTCCGACATCACCGGCATCCCCATCTTCAACCCCGAGTCCCGCGAGTGGGAAACGGTGCTGGGGCCCATCGTCGGCGTCAACGTCTTCCTGGCGGACGAAGTGAACCGTACCGGTCCGAAGACCAACGCCGCCATGCTGCAGTCCATGCAGGAGCGCAAGGTCACCATCCGTGGCGTCGACCACAAGCTGGAGCCGGTCTTCATCGTCATCGCCACCCGCAACCCGATCGAGCAGGAAGGCACCTATGAGCTGCCGGAAGCCATGATCGACCGTTTCGGCGCCGAAGTCAGCCTGCCCTACGTTTCGCCGGAAGACGAGATCGACATCCTGCGCATGGCCACCAGCCTGCGCAAGGACCCGACCTCGCTGGTGAACGCGGTGGTCTCGCTCGACGAAATCATCGCCGCCCGCGAGGAGGTGAACAAGATCGTCGACCAGCTGCCCATCGACACGCTGCGCTACATCAACCGCCTGGTGCGCGCCTCCCGCCCCGGCGACGACCTCTTCAAGAAGGTCCGCGACAAGGAAGGCAACGGCTTCGAGAAGAAGGTCCGCATCGGCTGCTCGCCTCGTGCGCAGCTGGCCATCGCCTACGCTGCTTCGGCAGTGGCTTTCCTCAACGGCCGCACCAAGGTCGAGCCGGACGACATCAAGTTCGTCTCGCGCGACATCATGCGCGCCCGCATCGCCAAGAACCCGATGGCTCCGAACTTCCAGGTGGATGACTTCATCACGGCCATCCACAACAGCATCGAAGTCGTCGGCGCCTGAGGGAAGAGCGAGAAGCGGGTACCAGCCCATGTGAATGAGCTTAGCAAGGAAGGGCCGCTGAGATGACTCAAAACACCGGTCGGTGCTTCGCAAGAAGCATCGACCGGCTCAGTTAGGAGTGCATCGAAAGCAAGGCCCTTCCCCCGGCTCACCTGGGCGGTCTATAGAATTCGACTCGGCACGTTGCCAGGTCGATTGATTTAAATCTGAATTTGGACCGCCGAGGTCGCAGCACGGGCTAAGACTCTCACAAGAGTGAGTACCCATGCGGCGTCACGCTCAATTCCGGCTACTCTCGAGGTAAGGCAGTCCCCCGTGGTCTGCTTTGTCTAGAGAAGTTAGCAACTCGGCATTGGTCCTGCTTCGACAACCTTAAGAAAGAGGTGAATCATGTCTGAACGCAAAGATAATGCTCTTCTGGAGTTGATCGGAGCCGTTGAAGAGAGGGCAATCAACAGCCCGATTCCTGTACGCTGGCGTACCAGCCAGATCTTCGGTGGGACCGGTGAACGGCCCAGCAGGAACCGCGGTTTCAATGGCTTCGACTTTCACTCGCTCAGGCCCTACCAGTATGGCGACGACCCCCGCAAGATCGACTGGGCAGCTTCGGCTCGCTCCGGCACCGGGGAATACTTCGTTCGCCAGACTCAGGAGCCCCGCGAAGTCAAATTCTTCATCCTGGTCGACTCCAAGTTGACCATGGACTTCGGCACACGGCGCACCACCAAACGCATGGTGGCTGCCGAACTGGCTGCTTCGATTCTCAACTCGGCCAAGAAAACCAACGACAAGGTTGGCTATCTGGTCTACGACGAGAAGGCGATCCAGTCCATGAGCTATCGCGCCAATTTCGCAGCCACGGTCAAGGTGCCGTGCCTGTCCGCCATCATCGAACCGGGACTGCGTCACATGTTCCCGGGCGGCGAGACGGCGGAAGCAGTGGTGCTCGACACCGGCGAGAGCGGCACCGTCAGTGGTCTGACCCAGGCTCTGCGCTACGTGCGCAACCAGTCCAAGGCCATCGTCTTCGTCATCTCCGACTTCATCGACCTCTCCGAGGAAGAGAAGGAAGAGCTCGCCTACACCGCCGGAATTCACGACACGGTCTGCATGTACGTGCAGGACATCCGTGAGCGTGAACTCCCCAACACCTGGGGTATCTACATGCTCCAGGACATCCGCAAGGGTGTGAGCAAAGCCATCTGGCTGCCGCCCAAGTGGTGGCCGTTCCAGAGCAAGTCCAGCGTGCGTGAACAGTACGCACAGAACTTCCGCGAGCGCCGTCAGGGGCTCTTCGCCTTCTTCAAGGAAGCGGGCGTGCGGTGGGAAGAGTTTTCCACCGAGGAAGGTCTGTCGGCGCGCGACAAGCTCATTCGGCTGTTCTCCGGCAACTCCTAACGCGAAAGGTCAAAACTATGTTGAAAACTCGATATCTGGCTGTTCTCGCGCTGGCTACGATGGTGTCGGCGAACGCGCTGGCACAATCCCCCGCGGAGGCAGCACCATCCACTCCTGCAAGCAATGCTTGCAGCACCCTGTCCGGCACCCTCGGGGGCCAGGCACAGTCCTCGGGTTCCACGCCCGCCTACGGCTACTACGGTGAAGGCGACTACGGCTACCAGCCGGAGCAGAAGCCCGAACCGAAGCCGGCCAACCCGGTGCGCAAGTCCTGCGCCGACGGTAAGGTGCGCATGCTCGTCGGCATCACCCCCGACGACGGCAACGGCAACCCGGCTTCCCACCGGCACTTCGGCCACACGATCATGGACAAGGTTCCCTTGACCGTGGTCCTCGACCTCGACCCTTCGGTCACGGTCGACCTCACCTCCCTGGTCAACCAGAAGGTGATCGGCTTCGAAGGCTCCGACTGGGAACTCTACAAGCCCGCCGCTGGTGAACCGCCGGCGGTATCGGTGAGCGGCCCTGTTCTCAAGGCCGTCGGCGTCGAACCTGACCCGGCCAACCCCGGCAAGATGCGCCAGGTTGTGCGCAAGGTCTACGTCATCAACCTGATCGTGCAGAGCATGGTCTACAAGCCGAGCATCATCTTCACGCTCGACCTGCGCTACGCCACCGAGATGCTGCCTGACGGCAAGTCGCCTCGCTGGATGGCCCTGACCACGCCCGACTTCGTCGTGTCCCGCACCAACGTCGTGGACAACGGCGAGGAACTGCTGGAAGGTGACCTGGACGCCAAGGCTGAACGTCTGCCCTGGCCCACCGTCGCGGCGCTCTCCACCGGCATCTTCCTGATGCTGTTCTTCCCCGGCCTGGCGCTGGTGAAGTGGCTGAACCGCGAGCGTCCGCGCAAGGTGATTCCGCCCAACCGGATGGCCTGGATCGTCTTCGAGTCCAACTACAAGGACGGCAAGGCGAACGGCTTCAAGGTCAAGCACATGAAGGCCTTCTCGCACGCACTGCGTCGGTACCTGGCTTCCACGCCGCAGTACCCGCGCATCGACGCGCTCACCATCGAACAGATTGGCACCCACTTCCCGGATGCCGATCAGACGCACCTGGCCATGGTCAAGCGCGCCATCACCGCTTGCGAGAACGAAGTTTTCGCAGCCGGCTCGGAGCGCAATGGTGAAACGGCAGTCTCGATGAACGAAGTCGAACTGCTCAACCTCTTCACCGACCTGAGCCATCTGGTTCCGCGTCCCTGGGATGCGAAGTAAGCTTCCACCAGGCGAACCAGAAGTTTGGAACCAACGCCAAGTACCCGCGCCGGCTCTCAAAAGCCGCACGGGAAAACTGAGACGCTGGTAATCCCCTGTATCCGGGAGGGCGCTGGAGCAGTGGTATCACCACCGGTGATGCCGCTGTCTTTCAGCGCCCTCCTGATGCTTGCCACAGGTACCTGAACAAAGTACTTGCACTAAGCGCACGCTTAAGGAGCCTACCTTCCAAAAGCAAAACCGAAAGTCTCAACCAAAGCTTTCCATCTGCACCACAAGCTCCGCCATAAATTCGGAAGAGCATTCACTAGAGACTACTTGGCTCAAAGAGAAAGTCCGCCGACAAGCGGGCTGTTTTTTTGGATGCATTTCCTGACAACTGCGGACAAGCCGAAGTTGCAGCAGATGCACAGCTAAGTAGCTTCTAGCGAGTGCTTTTCGGGAGAAACGGCGAGGTGAGTGCCGAGCGGAAAGGTCTAATACCTGAAAGGTACAGCCATGTCTATCAAGAACTCTACTCCGAGCTTGCTCGGTAAGGCGATCTCGCTCTTGAGCCGCACCAGCTTGTCGCTGGCCCTCGGCTTCACTCTCCTCTTCACTCTCCCCCATGGCCAGGTCTTCGCAGACCAGGCCCAGTCAGGCCAGGCAGCCGTCACGGCTCCTGCCTACAACGGCGCTCCCATCTACAAGGACGCCTTCGAAGCCCTGCGCGACCGGCACCGCGAACTGCGTGACCCG
>Ga0268298_10001129_pt1 | contig 32289 bp, 28 predicted proteins | sample WWTPWeurt_MetaG_FD_194462 | JGI IMG/M metagenome (GOLD analysis project Ga0268298, IMG submission 194462) | Activated sludge microbial communities from WWTP in Nijmegen, Gelderland, Netherland - WWTP Weurt | ecosystem: Engineered > WWTP > Aerobic digester > Activated sludge | place... | reverse complement strand
GCCGCCGGCGATCACCGTGAAATTGAGCAACTGGAATAGCGCCCCCTGAACCCCCTGGAGATTGAGGGAGGCGATGCCAAGCACCACCAGCCCCACATGGCTCAGGCTGGAGTAGGCCAGCATCCGTCGCAGATTGGTCTGGGCCAGGGCCGCCAGGGCACCGTAGAGGATCCCCACCACCCCCAGTCCCGCCAGCAGCCAGTGCAGGCTGCGCGCCGCCTCGGGCGCCAGGGGAATGACGAAGCGCAACAGGCCGTAGACCCCGAGCTTGAGCCCCGTCATCAGGGCGGTGACGGCGACTGGCCCTTCCATGGCAACCACGGGCAGCCAGGTATGGAAGGGAAACACCGGGGTCTTGACGGCAAAACCGAAGCACAGCAGACCGAAGACGACGAGCTGGGTACGGTAATCGAGCGGGGTGAACACCAGGCTGCGATAGTCGAAATTCAGTCCTTCAGGGATGCCGAACCCGCTCAACTCGGCATGATTGAAGGCGAGCAGGACAAAACCGAACAGCAAGGGTACCCCGGCCAGCAGCATGTAGAGGGTGTATTTCGCCGCCGCGTAGCGCCGGTGGGGGCCGATGCCCCAGAGGCTGATGAGAAAATAGAGCGGCAGCAGCCCGAACTCCCAGAACAAAAAGAACAGTATGGTATCCAGGGCGCAGAACACCCCGAGGATACTCCCGGCGAGTAGGAGGATGAGGGAGAAATAGACCCTGGGCAGGGTGCGCACACTGGTCCAGGAGGCGATGACCAGGCCGATGAAGAGCACCAGGCTGAGGGGCAGAAAGAGCACCGAGAGCCCATCCACGCCGAGGAGGTAGTGCACGCGCAGGCTCGGGATCCAGGGTTGGTGTTCCACCCACTGAAAGTCGCCGCGAGCGGGATCGAAGTTTGCCAGCAGCACCAGGGAGAGGAACAGATCGACGACCAGCGTCCCCAGGGCCACCCAGCGGGCACTTGTCGGAGGTCCTGGCAGCCAGATGAGCAGGGCGCCGCCGGCCGGGATCAGCAGCAGCAGGCTCAGCAGCGGGAAACCAGCAAGGAGTTCGTTCTGCGGATTAATCATGCTGAATGACTCGGCGGTAAGGGCATGATCCTCCTGAACAGGGCGCGGAATCAGGCGTAGGGCGGCAACCCTTTGCCGCCATTGGCCTTGGCTTCCTGGATAATCCCTGATATGGGTATCCGAACGCAACGCAGCAAAACCTATGGGGTAAGCGGTCGTGTGTTGTCACAGGCGACTCAAGGTTGCTGAAACAGGTTACTGAGCGCCGACATGGGCCGTTCGATCAACTCCAGCCAGGGTTGCGAATAAAAACCGGCGCTGAGCAGCACCATCACCAGCAGCCCGGCCATGAGGCGCTCGGCGGCGTTGGTCGGCTCGACCGCCAAGCGTCCGCCCGCGGCTGTCGGGGTGAGAAAGGCGCGTTGAAAGGCCCAGAGCAGGAACCCGGCGGCGAGGACGTTGCCGAGACCAGCGGCGATGGTCATCAGGGTACCGAAACGACCGATGGCGCCTTCGAGCACCAGGTGGGCGGCATCGAACCCGGGCGTCCCCGGCATCCCGGCGATCGCCAGTCCGGCGAGAAGAAAGGTCAGACCGATCAGCGGGATATGATCGAAAAGACCGCCCAGCTTGGGCAGCAGGGTGGTATGGGTACGGCGAAAGATCAGCCCGGTCATGCTGGCCAGGGTCGATAAGGCCAGGCCGAAGGTGATGGACAGCATGACGCTGCCCTGAAAGGCCTCGCTTACCAGGCTGAACAACCCCAGCATCAGGATGCTGGTGTGACTCAGCACCGCATAGGCCAGGAGTCGTCGCAGATTGAGCTGCCGCATCGCCAGGATGGCGGCGTAGAAGATGCCGATGGTGGCGAAGGCGGCGACATACCGATGCCAGCGCCACACCGCCTCCGGCACCAGGGGCAGGACATAGCGCAACAGGCCGTAGATGCCGACCTTGACCCCCAGCAGGAGAGTCGGCGCCACGGCGATATTGCCGTGCTCGGTGGCCAAGGGAAGCCAGCCGTGCAGGGGAAACAGCGGGATACGGATCCCCAGCCCGTAAAACAGCAGGAAAAAGACCAGGGTCTGCATCGCCGCCGGGAGCTTGGACGCGCTGAGGTCGAAGAGATCGAAGGACCAGCGACCGCCGTGACTGTCCGCATAACTCCAGCCCAGCATCAAGGTGCCCGCCAGCAGCAACAGGATGCCGACGCCCATGAACTGATAGAACCGTCGCAGCATCAGGTCCTTCTCCGAGGAGGTCCCCCAGTGCCAGAGCAGAAAACCGATCAGGCCCAGTTCGATGGCGGACAGCAGGACGAACCAGAGCAGGTTGACCGTGGCCAGCATGGCCATCAGGGTCGCCTCGGTGGCGAAGATGGTGGCCAACAACGCCCGACTCTCGCTGAGTTCGCGGATGAGCGGCCCATAGATCACCAGCATCAGACAAAGCAAGGCGGTGAGCAGGATGAACACCAGACTCAGACCGTCCACGGCGACGTGATAGCCGAAGGGCCCTGTCCAGTCGCTCCATTCGGCAAATTGCAGGCCGTTGATATAGCGGTCGAAATGCAGGTAGGCATAGATCGCCAACAGCATCTCCCCGGCGGCCAGGGCGATGCCCACCACCAGGGTCAGGCGGGACTCGTTGAGGCTCAGTACCAGCATCGCCGCCATCACCGGCAACAACTGCAAGGTGGCGAGGATGGGAAAGCCGAGTTGCACGCTCCAGGGTATCTCAGTCAATCCAATACGACCTCGAAGCTGGTAAAAAAACCGTCGCGAGCGGCACCGGGGGCAAGGCGCACGGAGCACAGCCAGCGAGACAGTACAAATGGGTACGGCGAGCTTGCGAGCACCGCGCAACGCCGCCAGCGAGACGCGCAGCCGGTTTTTCCACCAGCGTTCAGAGGATCACCACCAAGGTGGCCATGATCAGCAATAGCAGATATCTCGGCTGCCCCAGGAGATATTCGACCAGATCGACCAGCCGCCCCAGTCGTTCGATCACCCCCAACAGACCCTCGCCGCTGCCCTTGAGCACCAGACGCTCCTCGAACCAATAGAGGATCTCGGAAAACCATTCCAACAACCGCCCGAGCAGACCCCTGGCCTGGCCGGTAGCCCCTTCGACCTGGTCTCCCCCGGCTTGCTTGCGCGCCTCCCACTCCGCCAGGGAGGAAAGATGGCCGACAGGATCGGGCAAACCGGCGATCCGGGTCACCACCCGTTCATCGAAGTTGTCCACATCCGCGGCCAGACTCCGGGTGGGACGCACCAGGAGGACCTCGGCCAGTTCATCGAGCCAGAACCTCCGCAAGACCGCGGTATAGAGCCCGGGGTATCGGGTCAGCCAGGCCGGCACCGGGCGTAGCGGATCGGGCGTGAGATGCATCAGCCCGGGGGCATTGAAGAAGTGATAGGCCCGCCAGGAGGCATGGGCCAGTAAGTGCAGGGCGGCGATATCGAACCAGCCCAGCCCGCAGGCGAAGAACATCAACCCCACCTGGGCGGTGGTGGAAAACATGAGCGCGCTTTTCACATCCGTCTGCACTAGGCCACCGAGCCAGCCGTAGAGGGCTGTCAACAGACCACAGAGGGCCACCAGCGCCATCACCGCCGGGGCCTGTTGGAACAGCGGCGCCAGGCGTATCACCAGATAGACCCCGGCGTGCACCATGAGCGAACCGTAAAAGATGGCGCTGGAGGGGGTCGGCCCTTCCAGGGCGCGGGCGATCCAGGGCGAAAACGGCAGCGCTCCGGACTTGGCGGCGGCGGCAAGGAAAAAGGCCAGGGCCAGCAAGCCCGCGTTCAGGGTGTCCAATTGGGGGGCACCGAAGGCGAAGGTCGGCCACTCGATCCCGCCCAGCCAGGCCAGGCCCAGAAAGATGGCGACAAGAAAGCCGGCATCGCCGATACGGTTGGTGACGAAGGCGCGGGTGGCGTTGAGGGTGGCCGTTGGGCGATCCATGGCATAGCCGATGAGCAGATAGGAACAGACCCCGGCCAGTTCCCAGCCGACGAAGGCCAAAGCGGCGTTGCCGGCCAGCACGATGAGGAGCATGGCGCCGTCGAACAGGGACAGCAGCAGGAAAAAGCGGTGGAAGCCAGGCTCGCGGTGCATGTAATTGACGGCAAAGCGCAGGGTCAGCCAAGCCAACAGACTCACCAGCAGCCCCAGGCTCAGTCCCAGGGTATCCAGGCTGAAACTGAGGTAGAGACGTACCCCGCCGCTGGTCAGCCAGGGGGTCAGGACCAGTTGCCCCGGGACCCCGAAGAGCAACGACTTCAAAGCGAACAGCAGCATCAGGGTCAGGGAGAAACCGGCGGCCCAGAGGGCGAGGCGGGCGGTCAGCCACTCCCCCTTCTCGCCCTGGATCACCCCGGACAAGAGACCCAGCCCGATGGCGAAGGCGGCCAGGATGGGCAGCGCCGGGACCAGCCAGATGAGGGCGTCAAACATGGTCGGCGACCGCTCCAGGGTCGATCAGGGCCGGCGGCAGAGGGTCCATGGAACCGGCATACCAGTCCGCGGAGGTGGCGACCCTGGGCAGCTCAGCGTCGCTACCGGTCCAGGGTTCCCAGCCCCGCCCGGGACGAAAGACCTGGATGAGGGGGCGCTCCGGGTCTTTGGCGGCAAGCAGCAGCCAGCCGTGGCCAATGAGCTCCTGCAATGGCGGTTGCCGTTGGTAGATGGTGCTCAAGATTTCGGTATCCGCCTCCACCAACACTTGCAAGCGCATGGGTTCGTGAATCTCGATCATTTGCCGCGGCAGACCGGTACGCAGATCCGAACTGGTCCCTTCCATGACGCCGAAAAAGCCATTGAGGTTGTGGGTCACCTTGGTGCCGCAGCCATAGCCGTCGTTGTTGACGGTGGAAAAGTAATACTCCAGGTTGATGCCCGCGCCGACCGGGCCGGCGGCGAGCAGGATGGCCTCCAGAATCCGGCCATCGGGGTCCTGGGTCGGATCGTAGGAGATGAGAAAGACCCGTCGGTCGAAAAACAAACCTCGACTCATGGCGCGACGCCCGATAAAGGCCGCGGCGTTGGTGGCATGCCCCAGTTCGGGTCGCGCCTGACTGAAGTCATAGGCACGGGCGGCCACATGAGCGAGGGCCGCCTCAGGCCCGGGGCGGCTGGGGGCGGAGGCGAACTTGCGACAACGCTCCTGAGCGGAACGATGGGTCGCGGCCAGGAGATCCTGCCGCAGCCGGTCGAAGTCCGGTTGCAGGGCTTGGGGCATCCGATCCAGGTCGAACCACTGGAGGTCTTCGTTGCCGGTATTGTGGAAGGCGCCCAGAAACCAGGTGTCAGCCGGGATCGCCATCCCCCGCTGGTGCAACGCTTGCCGCACCTCGGGCCGATTAGCCATGGCGGCGAAGACCCGGGCGTTGGGACCACCGTGCCGTCCCGAACAGGCGCCGCAGTCATAGGCGGCGCGGTGGGGGTTGTTCTGGCTGCTGGAGCCGTGCCCCAGGATCACCACCAGGCGGGCGAAGCCGGAGCCGAGTCCGATGCTGCGCAACAGGCCCTGCACCCGGTCCGCCTGCTCGCTCTCGGTGAAGCCAAGCCGTGGTTGCTCCGGGCTGGCTGGCGCCGCCCTCTCTCCGGCATGGATGGCGACATCGCTGGGGACCTCGGGTTCGTAACCCTGACGCCAACGCTCGACCAGGCGACCGGTCGACAAGGGAGCGATGAGTTTGGCGGCCAACATCGCCAAGGCCGCGGGCGCCAGCGGCAACATGGCGAGGCCGGTGCTGAGCAGATTCCGGCGGCTTTCCTGGAACAGGAGATTGGCCGCCCACCGACGCCATCGGCGTCGTTGCGCCCGTTGATCGCGCCTGGTCTCGGCGCCCGGGCGCGCTACCTCGCGGATCTCGTGGGCCGGGGTGACCACCACCGGACAGAGCGCCGAAATCTGCCGATCATCGAGCCCCAACCAATTCATGGCCACGCCGAAGAAACCGGCCGCTCCCAGGGTTTCGACCTCGGGCGCGATCTCCTCCAGATGGCGCCGGATACCTTCCTCGCGATCGTCCATGCAGAACAGGAGTTGCGCCCGGGGGCGCTGGCGGCGCTCCCGCCACGGGCCTCGGCCATGATTGGCCAGGACGGCCTGGAATATCTGATCCCGATAATGGTGCTCATAGGCCTGTAACCAGAGAAAACCGCTGCGTTCGTCATCCATGAGCGCCAGACCGGCCAGTAATTCCTCGGCCCCTTCGCGGCCCATGGCCCGTATCGCCGCTCCCGGCAAGGCCAGGTGTTGGGCCAGCCGGAAGAGTCGCCAGCCGCTGACGAACACCCGGTGCTCTGTAGGATTGTCGGCTCGTGGCGCTGTTTCACTGGCGCGACGCTCACCGGCGTCGGCGGCCGGACTGCGGCGCCAGGTCCAGATGAGTTGGGCGACCCGATGCCAGGGCGCGCGATCCTTTTCCCGCCCCGGGATGCCGGGTCGATTTACCAGGCGCTGGGCCTTGTTGACCAGATATTCCGGCAGCCTGGAGGTATAGAGGGCGAGACGCACCATGAATTCCGCCGGATGATGGCGGAAATACCAGCGGATCATATCCAGGCTGGCCTCCACGCCCCAGAGCCCGGCGCACAGTCGTTGGGCGAAGATGCGTTCGAGGGCCAGGCGGACGGCGAGATAGTCCAGCATCTCGACCGGAAACCCCGCCCCCTGATAGCCGGGATGGCGATGGCGCCAGAGGAAGAGACCGGACCACCCCGGCCACTCCAGACAGAGACGTTCGAGATAGCCGACCCAGAGTTCGGTCGGCAATCCCATGCGACGAAGTTCGGCGATCAGGCTGTCGAGCGGATCATCGGGCAGGGATTCCAGGTGATTCCGCCATTCCGGCAGATCCTGTATCAGCCAGCCGAGATCCTGCGCGGCACTGGCCTGCCAAAAGGCGAAGAAGCCATTGGCGCGGGTCTCGGGGTGCCAGGCGGCGACCCCCTGATCGAGAAAAGCGCCCAGGTAGCGGACCAGCAGGGGACCGAGCTCCTGCATCGGATCCCGTCCGGTCAACTGACGCAGGAGCCCGCCCAGGGTCAGATCCCGTCCGACCCGTTGTAGTAATTCCTGGAGCTGCCGCGTCGCCTCCTGGCCCATGAGGTGCCGCACCAAAGACTCTGGTCGCTGCTCGTCCTCGGCGGCCTGGGTTTGGATCTGGGAGAGCATCTGCTCGGCCTGGGTCGGGGAGAGATCGAGCATCTCCTCCGGATGCACGAGAAAGGATTCGAGACCCAACACCTGGAGACAGGCCCCCCAGAGGTCACCGATCACCTCGGCCTCTCCCGCCAGGCCCTGGTGGCTCGCCGCCGTTATCAGTCGCTCGCGCACCTCCCGCGGGACGTCCTCCTGGAACCTGGACATCACCTCCAGCTCCTCGATGTGCCAGTTCAACTGACACCCGGTCAGGGCGGGAAAGGGATACAGCAAGGTGGTGAGATAGAGATCCACCCGCCTGAGCGCATGACCGGGAACGGCCTCCAGCGGGAGGGACGCGGCCAGCTCCGGGTCTTCGAGCAACACCCGGGCCAAATCATCCCGGGTGATCCGCCCCTGACGAAAGAGTTCGCGAAAACGCTCCGCGGGCAGATAGCCGTATTGGCCGGTCAGCTCCCGGGCGGCCTGCAAGGCCTCGGGAAAGGGCAGGTGTTGAAAACCGTGCAGGGTATTGTGGTGCACGAAGTCCCTGATGGGGGCCTGGCCCGGTAGTAGGTGCTCGAAGTGGGCAAGCGCCAGACGGATCCCTGCACGGATATCGAGGGTCGAGGCGTGGCTGGACGACACCTTGAAACCCACCTCAGTGGAAGCTGCCGACCAGGGCGCTGAGTTGAGACACCGAGCTGCCGACCAGGCGCAGGGCCGCCAGCGGATAGATCCCGAGCAAGAGAACCCCCAGGGTCAGCACCGAGGCCACCAGCATCTCTCCAGCCCGCAGATCCACCACCCGTTGCATCTCCGTCCGTACCGGCCCGGTGAACAGTCGACTGACCGTCCGCACCCCATAGGCGGCGCTGATGAGCACCCCCAGACTGAGCAGCAGCAACACCCAGCCCCAGCGTTCGAAGCCTCCGATCAGGACGTGGATCTCGGCGATGAACCCGGCGGTGCCCGGCATGCCCACCGCCGCCACGAAGGCCAGGCTGGTGAAGAAGGCGAAGCGGGGGGCGGTGCGCACCAGGGAACTGTAGCGATTGATATCCCGGGTATGAGTGCGCTCATAGAGCAACCCGATGAGCAAAAAGAGCGCCGCTGCCACCAGGCCGTGGGCGATCATCTGCATCAGTGCCCCGGTCAATCCGGCCAGGTTGAGCGTGGCGATACCGAGCAGCACCACCCCCATGTGACTCACCGAGGAGTAGGCGATCATCCCCTTGAGATCGCTCTGGCGCCAGGCCAGCACACCACCATAGATGAGGCTCACCAGGGCCAGGGTGGCCAGAGTGGATTGCCAGGCCATCACCGCCGCCGGCATCGTGGCGGTAACGCGCAGCAGGCCATAGGAACCCATCTTCAGCAACACCCCGGAAAGCAGGATGCTCACCGGGCTGGGCGCCTCCACATGGGCCAGGGGCAACCAGCCATGCAGCGGAAAGATCGGTATCTTCACCCCGAAACCGAGGAGAAAGCCAAGGAAGATCAGCCCCTGGGTCGACACCGGCAGCTCACGGGCCGCCGCCGCCATGGCGGTCATGGCGAAGGAATGGTTGGGCACCTCGTCGAACAACACCAGCAGGCTGATCAACATGAACACCGAACCGCCCAGGGTATAGAGGACGAAATTGAGCGCGGCGATCTGGCGCCGTTTCCCACCCCAGCGGTCGATGAGAAAAAACAAGGGGATGAGGGTGAGTTCCCAGAACACATAGAACAGGGTCCAGTCCTGGGCCATGAACACCCCCAGGATGGCGGATTCGAGTACCAGGAGCAGCAGATAATAGCCCTTGACCCCTTGGGTGATGGAGGCCGAGGCGAGAATGGCCGTCAAGCTGAGCCCGGTCGCCAACAACAGCATGGGATAGGAGATCCCATCCACACCAGGCTGTAGGCGCTGCCAAGACGGGGATTCCACTGCACATACTCGCTGAATTGGGGGGCGGGGTTGGCCGGATCGAAGCCCCAGAGCAGACTCCAGGCCTGGATCAAGGCCAGCGCGGACACCGATATGGCGACGCGACGTATGAGCCTGTCTCGATCCCGGTGGATCAGGCCGATAGCCGCCGCTCCGAGCAAAGGGAGCAGCAGCAACAGCGTCAACCTGGGCATGGGGATAGCCTACCTGTCGGTTTCGAGTCTTACCGTTTCCAGGGTCCGCTCAGCGGACCCCTACAAGACCTGGGGCGAGAGGCGCGATGCCATGGCCCCCCGCACCGCGGCCAGGATCCCTGGGGTATCCAGGCCGCATTCGGCCAGTTGTTCCTCCCGGCTGGCCTGGGGCAGATAGCGGTCGGGCAGGCCCAGGTTGAGCACCCGGACCTCCAGCCCCTGATGGTGGAGCCACTCGTTCACCGCCGAACCAGCCCCGCCCAGGAGGCTGTTCTCCTCGATGGTCACCAACAACTCGTGGGTTGCCGCCAACTCGGCGATCAACCCGGTGTCCAGGGGCTTGATGAAGCGCATGTTGGCCAGACTGGCGTCGATTGTCTCGGCCACCTCGGTCGCCGGGATGACCATGCTGCCGAAGGCGAGCAGGGCCACCCGCTTTCCCCGGCGTCTGAGTTCTCCCTGGCCCAGGGGCAGGAGCGACAGACCCGGGTCTACGGGAACACCAGGCCCGCCACCCCGGGGATAACGCACCAGGGCCGGACCAGGATATTCATAGGCGGTCTGGAGCAGGCGACGGCATTCATCCTCATCGGCGGGCGCCATCAGCACCAGATTGGGGATACAGCGGGCATAGGTCAGATCGAAACTGCCGGCGTGGGTGGCGCCATCCGGACCCACCAGACCGGCACGATCCACCGCCAGGGTGACATCCAGGTTCTGCAGGGCGATGTCGTGGATGAGCTGATCATAGGCCCGCTGCAGAAAGGTGGAGTAGATGGCGACCACGGGTTTGAGACCCTCGCAGGCCAGCCCGGCGGCGAAGGTGAGGGCATGTTGCTCGGCGATGCCCACATCGTAATAGCGTTCGGGATAGGTGGCGCGGAAACGCTCCATGCCCGAGCCCTCGCACATGGCGGGGGTGATGGCCACCAGGCGCCCATCCCGGGCCGCGGCATCACACAACCAGTCGCCGAAGATACGACTGTAGCTGGGCCCACCCCCGGGCTTTTTCTCCATCTTGCCGGTGGCCGGGTCGAAGGGGCTCACCCCATGATAGCCGCAGGGATCCCCTTCCGCCGGGGCGAAGCCCTTGCCTTTGTGGGTGACCAGGTGCAGAAACCGCGGACCACGCAGGGCCTTGAGATTCTCCAGGGTGGAGATCAGGGTCGGCAGATCATGGCCGTCGATGGGACCGTAATAGTTGAAGCCCAGCTCCTCGAACAGGGTGCCCGGCGTCACCATCCCCTTGAGGTGCTCCTCCCAGCGGCCCATGAACTCCCGCATCCCCGGCAGACGACTGAGCACCGATTTGCCGCCCTCACGCACCTGGTTGAAGAAGCGTCCGGTGAGCACCCGGGTGAGATAGTTACTGAGCGCCCCCACCGGCGGGGAGATGGACATATCGTTGTCGTTGAGAATCACCAGCAGGTCGAGATCCAAGGCCCCGGCGTGGTTCAGCGCCTCGAAGGCCATGCCGGCGGTCAAGGCGCCGTCGCCGATGATCGCGATCACCTGTCGCCGCTGCCCCTGCCGCGCCAGACCGGCCGCCATGCCGAGGGCGGCGCTGATGGAGGTGCTGGAGTGCCCGGCACCGAAGGCGTCGTAGATACTCTCGTCCCGGCGCAGGAACCCGGACAGACCGCCCTTCTGGCGCAGGCTCGGCATACGCTCGCGGCGACCGGTGAGGATCTTATGGGGATAAGCCTGATGTCCGACATCCCAGATCAGCCGATCCCTGGGGGTGTCGAACACAGAGTGCAGGGCGATGCTGAGTTCCACCACCCCCAGGCCGGCGGCGAGATGACCGCCGGTGCGGGACACCGTCCCGATCAGATACTGACGCAGCTCCTCCGCCAGTCTGGGCAATTGTTCTTCGCTCAGAGCGCGCAGCTCCTCTGGACCCTGGATGCGCTCCAGCAGGGGGTAATGGGGCTTCTCGGTTGTCCCCTGGGGATGGCTCACAGCGGCACCTCAGGCGGTCAGGGCAGCGCACACCCGCTGCAATCGCGCCCGGACCTCCCGACCCAGTTCCTCGAGTTCCGCCTTTTGCACCAAGCCCAACACCGGAAGCGGGTCCATGAAGGCAACAACATAGTCTCCCGAGGCTTCCTGGCGCACCACCACGTTGCAGGGCAGCAACAGGCCGATGTCGGGTTCGGCCTCGATGGCTCGCTTCGCCAAGGGAGGATTGCAGGCGCCGAGGATACGATAGGGCAACCGCTCCACCCCGAGTTTGTTCCTCAGGGTAGCTTGGACATCGATATCCGCGAGCACACCAAAACCCTCTTCCCGCAGGGCGTCGGTCACCCGCTGAATCAGGGCCTCAAAGGAAGGAGAAGAAAGCTGGATCGAAAAACCGTACATGAACGTCTCCATATATCCGCTTCATACCCGCTGGCTCAGGCCGCCCGGGGGTATGGGGATGTGGGTGGGAATGCCACGACCTGCCCTCGCAGGCTCCCCGGGCGGGGAGTTGGAACCGGGGGTAATCTAGCCTCGGGCACCACCGCCCCGCTGGAAAGAAAGGCCGTTACGTCCAGGGGTTGGAATGGTGGTATTGCCTTCATGGACGGCATTCTACCCCATCCGCTTGCGGCGGGAGGCTTTTCACGGACTTTCCCTAGCCGATACGTGGCTTTCACCCCCCGCGTTTTTTTTCCACATCTCTCAACACCAAGCGCAGCAAGCCTTTCCCCTTCGGCGTCAAGCTGGATTCCCCGCGATAGAGGAGATAAAACCGCAGTCGATCGCCGTGGCTGAGTCCTTCCGCGTAACGGGTCAGGGTGCTTAGATCGCGCACCTGGCAGTCTTGCCGCCACCAGCGCCGCTTGCTCTTCTCCAGATCGATCACCCGGGCCAGCCAGCGATGGCCGTCGGCCTTGAGAAACAGATGTTTCGGATAGAGGCTGTTGTGCTGTAGATGCCGGGCGTGCATGGCCCGCACCAAGTGCGCCACCGCCCGCAACAGGGTGTAACGCTCCGGCAACGGCGGTTGTCCGTACAGTCGCCAGTCCGCCAGAATCTCTTGCAGGGATCGATAGCCTTCGAGGGCGGCGGTGATGAGAATGGCGCGCCGCTGCCCCTCCAGCCGCCGTTCGCCGTAATACACGGGTTCCAAGGTCGGGATCCCGGACTGTCGGTAACGACGGATATTGCGCCACTCCCGGGCGAAGGTAGGCTCGCCGAGCGGATGCAGTAGATCGCGATGCAGATGGTTCTGCTGCCGCTTGAGGAAGAAGCTGGCACGGCTCCCGTCGGGACGGTCGAGCGCGAAACGCGCCACCCCGCTCCAGCCGCCGCGGCGTTGGTTCGGCGGCTCGAACCAGTCCGTCTCCAGCTTCCAGAGGGCGTCGAAGTCGGCCAAGCCACTGGCTTCCAGGGTTGATTTCCAATCTGCGGCGATAGAGTCACGCATGGGGTGAAAGTCTAAGGGAAAGTGGCGACGGCCACAGCTTCCCATTGCCGTCCCTCCCGGACTGGACCGAGCAGGCGGCGTGGGACCTGATCTCCACCAGTGAGAAGGAGCCGGGCCTGTGGCCAGGAAGGATCTGATGAGCGAGTTTCCTCAGCCAACCCGTCATGCCGGCACGTCCCTTTCTCGCTGAAATAACTTGCTAATCAGATGAGAGAAAGGCGTATCAAGAATGGGTATCGCACTCAGTGACTCCGGGCCTCGACTGAAAATGGCCAGCATTTGTTCTGTTTTCGAGAACAAATCGTCATTATAAATGATATTGTTCTTCTTTGGAGAACAGAAAGCCGGACGAAAGCGCCCAGGCCCGGAGTCGCCGACAGACAGACGGGCCAGGCGTGATGCTTCCCCTGTCTCGCCCGCCGATTCGGCAAGACCGAACAGGAAATTGGTATAAGATCCTTAACCTTGCCGCCCGCCTCTATTCTTCATACGCTATGAGTCCGAGTCTCCATCAGCCAGCCGAGGGTTTTTCCATGGCCACCGCCCATGCCGAGCAAGCCAAGATCAATATGATCAAACAACAGATCCGTACCTGGGAGGTGTTGGATCAGCACGTCATCGCTGCGATCGAGGCGTTGCCCCGAGACGCCTTTGTCCCGGATTACCTGCATAATCTCGCCTATGCCGATACCGAACTCCCCCTGGGCGAGGGCGAGTCGATGCTGAACCCCAAGGTGGAGGGGCGCTTACTCCAGACCATGCGGTTGCATCCCAACGACCGGGTGTTGGAGATCGGCACCGGCAGCGGCTATTTCACCGCCTGCCTGGCCCAGTTGTCCCAACGGGTGATCAGTTATGAATTGCGGGCCGATTTCGTGGCGGCCGCCCGGGAGCGTCTCGCCCGCTTCGGTATCGCCAATGTGGAAGTGCGAGAAGGAAATGGCCTGGTGGCTCAGATCGAAGGTGGTCCCTTCGACGCCATCGTCCTCACCGGCTCAGTGCCCCGGGTTCAGGATCTCGATGTGCTGAAGACCCAGGTCAATCCGGGGGGAAGACTGGTGGCCGTGGTCGGACGGCCTCCGGTGATGGAAGCGATGCTGTTCACCCGGGTGAGGGAGGACCAGTTCCGTAGCGAGAGTCTGTTCGAGACCCAGATACCCCCTCTGCAAGGCCTCAAGACCGTATCAGAGTTCATCTTTTGAGGCGGCCATGCGGGAACTGACCCCGGAAGAGTTGCAGGACTATCTCGCGAACCCGGCCAACTCGCCACGCCTGCTGGATGTTCGCGAGCCATGGGAGTACGGGATTTGTCGCATCGAGGGCGCGGAACTCATCCCCATGCGTCAGATCCCCCAGGCCCTGGGCCGATTGAGCCCCGCCGAAGAGATCGTGGTGATCTGCCATCACGGCATTCGCAGCCGCCAAGTCGCCCTTTTTCTCGAACGTCAGGGCTTTTCCAGGATCATCAATCTCAAGGAAGGAGTGGCTGGCTGGGCCAGGGATGTGAACCCGGCCATGCCGACTTATTGAAGGTCCATCCCATCACCGCCTATTCCCGGAACCACCATGTCAACCCGCATCTCCCGCTCTCTTCCCCTGGAAAGACTCGTTGTGGCCGCCATCGTCCTGGCCGGTTCGAGGCTTCCCGCCGCCATGGCCGCCCCGCCCCCGCTTCTCCTACCCCTGGAGACCCGTTATGCCCAGACCCTCGAAGGCCTGACCCTGACGGGCAGCTACCGTTACTTTACCGATATGGAATTGCAGGAGGCCGATCGTTTCGACGGCTGGTCCCTGGATCTGGACCTCAGCCTCCCCCTCAATGACCGCTTCCAGCTCTGGCTCTCGCTCCCGGTCTATACCCGGGGACAGGCCCGACTCACCAACCCGGGACAGCCGGACACCGGTCGGGAGATCGACATCAAGGGCAACAGCGGGGTCTATAATTTCACGACGCTGAATTTCGAGCACCAGCTGGGGTTTGCCCGGGATTCGGGCTATAACCTGGGCTATTACCTGGGTCTGGGGATGGTGGTGGACCCCCTGGATACCAGCGCGGCGAAAGGCGATGTATATAACCACCGGGGACGCATGACCCAGGGCGGGGTGAAACTCGATGGCACCGCCTGGGGCGATTCCATCCGCTGGTTGGGCAACTTCGGGCTGCGTTGGTACTGGCAGACGGACGATCTCTCCCCCAGCGGCGACAACTTCACCTACTTCGACCTCAAAGGGGCGGCCATCTTCCCCGCCTGGGGAGAGGGAGTCCACCCCGTCATCGAAGCCACCTATCTGGGGGATTTCGGTCAGTACAACGCCTTGACCCTGAGTCCGGAGCTGATTCTGACCCTGGGGCCGGATCTTTCCCTGAAGGCCGGGATACCCGTCGGTCTGGGTGGTGAAGGCAACCAGTTGGGCGCCACCGCCCAGTTTTCCTATCGATTCTAAGCGGCTGGGGGAGCGACCTCAAGGGCGGGGCCTCCCAGCGACTTGGTCTTGCCTGGGGGCAACCTCTGGGTGACGAGGCAAAGCAGCCGATCCAGCGCCCCACGGTTGCTCGCCACGGCCAGACGGCCGTTTTCCCCGATCGCCACCCGCTCGTTGGCCTCCTGTAACCAGCGGATCATCAGGGTGGCCAACTCCCGCCAACCGCTGATCTGCACCGCCGCCTGACGCTCCAACAACAGACGGCTGATTTCGGTAAAGTTGAACATATAGGGCCCGAACACCACGGGGAGACCCAGGGCGGCGGCTTCCAACGCATTATGACCACCATGCGTGACCAGACTGCCTCCAATAAAAGCCGCGTCCGCCGCCGACAACAGGATAGGCAGCTCGCCCATGCTGTCGCCGAGGAACACCGCCGTCTCCTGAGTGCATGGTTTGGATTCGGACCTCATCACCAGGGGCATCTCCTGCCGACGTATCATCGCCGCCACCTTGGCGAAACGTTCCGGATGGCGCGGCACCAACACCAGCAGGGCCGCCGGAAGTTCGGCGCGGATGCGCGCCTGGGCCTTGAGCATCAACTCCTCCTCCCCTTCATGGGTGCTGGCAGCGACCCAGACCGGACGATCCACCCCCCAGAGCCGGCGGAAGACATGCCCATGCTCCTGAACGCTGGCCGGTATCCTGACATCGAATTTGATGTTGCCGGTGATCTTGACCACTTCCTTGTGGGCCCCCAGGGCGAGAAAGCGCTCGGCATCCGTGGCCTCCTGGGCGGCGATCAGGCTGATGTTCTGTAGTGCCGGACGGATCAGCCACTTGACCCGTCGATAGCCGGCCGCTGAGCGGGCCGATAATCGGGCATTGGCCAACAACAGGGGAATCTGGCGTTGCGCGCAGACGGCCAGCAGATTGGGCCAGATCTCGGTCTCCATGATGATGACCAGCTCGGGTTGGATGCGGTCGAGAAAACGCGAGACGAACCAGGGGATGTCATAGGGCAGGTAGCAGTGCAGCACCTCCTGGCGAAACACCTGAAGTACCCGTTGGGAGCCGGTAGGGGTAGTGGTGGTCACCAGGATGGGACGCTCCGGGTAGAGCCGACGCAGCCGTTTGATGAGCGGCGTGGCGGCCTGCACCTCACCCAGGGAGACCGCGTGCACCCAGATCGCGCCGGGGGCCGGGGGTTGGGGGGCGCGCCCGAAGCGTTCGCGCCAACGCCGCCGGTACTCCGGCGCCCGCAGGCTGCGCCAGAGCAGACGTAACAGCGCCAGCGGCAGCAAGAGGACGAGCAAAACACTATAGAGGCGCCGGACCATGCTCATTCCCGACCAATGGATGACACCGCCGCGACATTCTCCGCCAGATGGGTTGGATTGATGGTGCCCAGGATGACGCTGCCGACCCCGGGAGGTTCGAGTGCGAAACGCAGCGCCCGCCCGGCGGCCTCCGGCCCGGAGAGGTGCCCGCTCGACAGCGCCTTCTTGATCAACACCCCTTTTCCAGCCTCATGGGCCGCCTGAATCGCCGGACGCTCCCCGATGTGGTCCTGATTATAACTGAGCATCACCAGGTCGCAGACCTCCACCGCTCGCAGGGCCCCCTCCAGGGTCTTGGTGGAGATACCCTGGGCGCGGATCCAACCGGCCTCCTTGCAGCGGTTGAGCGTATCCAGGACCGCTGTCTGTTCCAGGATGGCCAGGTCCTGGCCGTTGGAGTGGATGAGTACGGCGTCCAGATAATCGGTGCGCAAGCGTCTCAGGCTCCTTTCCAGGCTGTCCCGGGTGGCCTGGGCGGAAAAGTCGAAACTGGATCTCCCGTTCTCGAAGCTTTCGCCGACCTTGGTCAGGATCACCCAATCACTCCGTGGCCCGGGCCGCAGACGACCGAGGCGTTCCTCGCTGCAACCATAGGCCGGCGCCGTATCCAGGAGGTTGATGCCGAGTTCCCGGGCCTGCCCGAGCAGTCGCCCGACCGCGGCGTCATCCGGCAACTCGAAGGGTCGGGGATATTTGACCCCCTGATTGCGGCCGATCTTCACCGTACCCAGACCGATGACGCTGACGCTCAGACCGCTGCTTCCCAGGGATCGCCGTTCCATTCAGACACCTCCGCGGAGGCAGAAGAGACGGGTTGCGTCAGACGGTTGCGGGAGAGCGACCAAGGCAGGGAGTCCTCCGGTGGGTGGGGATGCTTACAGAATACGCCTGGAGGTTATCTCCTGTTGAGAGGATTACACCGGATTGAACACCGCGAGGGATTTGAATTTACGCCCCGGAAGATGGCTTTCCCGCTTTCCAACACCGATTCCGTTTTGTTCTGGCCTTTGCTCGTCGGTTGGGCCAGCTTGATATAGCCAGCCGAAGGGAACCGGGGCTCGATTAACAATGGCCGCTTGCTGTTCCTCTTAAGAGAACAATAGCCAAATAATATGGCATAAAGTTCTCGATAGAAGAACAAATACCGGGCTATTTTGGCCGAGGCCCGGAAGCCGGACCGGCCCCGTAGTTTGGGTTGCGAATTTCGCAACCCAACACCTCTCGTCGATGTCGTTTGAAATCTTGGGTTGACGAGGTCAACCCAACCTACGCCGCTGCCGATGACGGGAAATCAAACAGGAATTGGAATCAGGATGTCTTTATTGACGCCCTACTGGATACACTTGTGATTTGAATCGGCTCAATCACTCCAGGCTTTCCGATAACGCCACGGCAAATGTTGTCGGACGAATAACCGAACTTTGCACTGGACGGAATGAACCTGACGGGCGGCGCGGAGGATGTGTAGGACAGAACCTCGGCTGGATCCGCCCTGTTTCGAGGCTCAGCGCGCCGGTCGCACCAGCGCCGCCTCGACCGAGTCCCGTTTGGCCTTGCCGAGCAGTTGCTCGATGAGAGTCAAACCGAAATCCATGGCGGTTCCCGGCCCCCGGGAGGTGATCACCTTACCGTCGATGACCACCGGCTGATCCAGCACCCGGACTCGGGGGAGATTCATGTGATCCAGCACCCCCGGATAGCTGGTGGCGCTCTTGTCCGCCAGCAGTCCGGCGTGGGCCAGCACCTTGGGCGCGGCGCAGATGGCGGCGGTGTAGCGGCCGCTGGCGGCGAGGCGTTGCAGGAGCCGATGGATGCGGGGATCCTGATCCAGGTTATCGGAACCCGGCAGGCCACCGGGCAACACCATCATGTCGAAGTCCTGGTCCTGGACCTGATCCAGGGTGGTGTCGGGGAGAAGACGCACCCCGCGACTGGCGACGACGGGGTGTTGGTCGAGACCGGCGGTAACGACCTCGATCCCGGCGCGTCGCAGCAGGTCGATAAGGGTGACGGCTTCCATTTCCTCGCAGCCTTGGGCTAGGGGGATGAGTACACGGGCCATGATTATGAAGTTCCTCCTAATGGTTCTCGCAGATCAAGGGGTTGGGAACGCTGATTATTCGGGTGACACCCCGCCACGGCTATCCGGGTTGAACAGGCGTCCTCAACCGCCGACCTCCTTGGTTTTCAACAGATAAAGCCCTTTCAACATATTGAGCGCCTGACTCAACTGGTAGTCCCGGATCGGCAGCGGCACCTTATCCTCCGCTTCCGGAGACGAGGTACTGGAGGTGGACTTGTCCTTCGTCTTGCCGTTGCCCAGGTGACCACTAAGGTCGGCCTCTTTGATGGTCTTGGACCTGGAATCCTCGGCCTGGGACACCTTCAGCTCTTCGAGCAGGATATCGGGGCGGATGCCTTCGGCCTGGATGGAGCGCCCGCTCGGGGTGAAATAGCGGGCGGTAGTGAGTTTGACCGCGGTCGAGCTGGTGAGGGGGATGACGGTCTGCACCGAGCCCTTGCCGAAGGTGGGTTGTCCCATGACCACCGCCCGTTTGTGGTCCTGCAACGCGCCGGCGACGATCTCCGAGGCCGAGGCGGAGCCTTCGTTGACCAGAATCACGATGGGGGCGCCGGCGAGCACGTCGTCCGGAGAGGCATCGTATTTGAGTTCGGAATCCTCGGTGCGGCCTTCGGTGTAGACGATCAGGCCCTTGGTGAGAAAGGCGTCGCTCATGGAGACCGCCGAACTCAGCACCCCGCCCGGGTTGTTGCGCAGATCCAGCACCAGCCCCTTGAGGTTGCGGCTATTTTCCTTTTTCAACCGGCTCAATAGCTTGAGCATGTCGTCGGTGGTGTTGGACTGGAACTGGGCGACCCGCACATAGGCGAAGCCGTCCTCCAGGATGCGACCCTTGACGCTGGCGACATGGATCACATCCCGCACCAGGGTGACCTTGAAGGGTTTGTCGTTCCCCCGCCGCACGATCAGCAGGGTGACTTCGGTGCCGGGTTTGCCCCGCATCAGTTTGACCGCCTCGTTCAAGGACAGGCCTTTGATCGGTTTTTCGTCCAGGCGGATGATGAGGTCGCCGGTTTGCAACCCGGCCCGCTCGGCCGGGGTATCGTCGATGGGCGAGATGACCTTGATGAAGCCGTCCTCCAGCCCGACCTCGATGCCCAAGCCGCCGAATTCGCCTCGGGTGCCGACCTGGATCTCCTTATAGTCTTCCTCGTTGAGATAGGCCGAGTGGGGATCCAGGCCGTTGAGCATGCCGCGGATGGCATTTTCCAGTAATACCTTATCTTCAACCGGCTCGACATAATCACTCTTTATGCGCCCGAAGATCTCGGCAAAGGCCCGCAGTTCCTGTACCGGGAGACTGCCGGCCTTCGGCTTGGTCGGTTCGGTGGTGGCGGCCTGACTTGAGCCGACAAAGAGCGCGAGCAGAAGACAGCCGAGCGTGAGCGAAGAGATGGGGTTCATACCTGTTGTATTCCTCTGTCGACGGCCAGGCCGCCGATCTTGTTGCCGCGCGTAGCCTTGCACCAAAGGCGCGGATTGATGGGTTTGCCCTGGTGACGGATGGCAAAATAGATCCCTTGTCGGTTTCCCTGTCCAACGCCGGCAGCGGCCACGGCTTCGCCGGGTTGGACCCAGTCGCCGACGTCCTTGAACAGGCTTTCGTTGTGGCCGTAGAGGGACATATAACCATCGCCGTGGTCGATGATCAGCAGCAGCCCGAAACCCCGCAGCCAGTCGGAAAAGACCACCCGCCCATGATGGACCGCCCTTACCTGGGAGTTCCGTGGCACCTCGATCAGCACCCCATCCGCCGTGGCACCGCTGGCCAGCCGACCGGTCACCGGCCAGGCGAGAGCGCCCCGCATCCGGCCGAATCGCTGCTCGGCGGATTCGGCGATTTGCGCCTCGTCGCGTCGGCGTTCGAGCTCGGTAAGGAGGGACTCTAGTCGTTTGGCGTTGGTTTCGAGTTCGACGAGTTCTTGCCCGCGCTCATGGATCTGCTGGGCCAGCTGCTGCCGTAAGAGGTCACGTTCGGCCTGGGAGTGCTCCAATCTTTGCTGTTCGGCTTTGGTCTGGATCTGCATGGCGTGAAGGCGTTCGGTCTCGGACAGGAGCCTGGCCTCGACCTCACGCAAAGCGGCCATCGCCTCTTCAACCTCGGTAATACGACGGGCCCGCGCGCGATTGAGGTAATCGTAATACAGCATGATGCGGCTGACTATGTCGGGATCTTCCTGGTTGAGGACCAATTTCAAGCGTTCCTGGCGACCGATCACATAGGCGGCCCGCAGCTGGTCCGCCAAGGCCGAGCGTTGACGTTGGACTTCGAGGGCGAGCGGCTTGCGCTGCTGCTGCAATCCCTCAAGGCGTTGCTGTTGGGCGGCGATCTCGCCGTCCAGGCGGTGAATCTCCCGGGCCAATGCGCCGACCTGGGTTTCGGCGGCGCGTAGCTCGGCTTCGATGTCCTGTTGCTGCCCCTGAGCCGCCTCCAACTCGGCGGAGACGCCCTGGATGCGTTCCTTGATGGTATTCAACTCGGCGGAGCGCCGTTCGAGGTCCTCGGTCCCGGATGGGGCCACCTCGGTGGTGGCCGGAGAGGAAGCGAGCGGAGGCTCCATTGCCGCAACGAACAGCCAGAGACTGAAGCCTATCCGCACGGCCGGTGTCGAACATCGAGCCGGTAACGGACCAAGGCGCTCTGAGCCACTTGATCGAAGCTGTGTCGGACTAAGGCGCATTCTGGTATTTCTTTTTTTCCGGCAATCGCCTAAAAGCGGCCCTTCGGCTCCCGGGCTGGAGGATACCCTGGGGGGCGAAGGGGCAGCAAAATACTCCGGAGCGGCATAAATCTGGATCAGGCGCGGGGTTGAGTTACCAATTCGCTGTAAAACAGCGTATTATCGTATTCAGCTTCGATTAATTAGATATCGCTATGCATACCAAGATCGATACACCTCGCCAGCCCGTTCTGGAAGTCGAGGACAATCTCGATACCGAAGATTTCGATTCCTTGTTCACCGGGGATGAGGACATCGAGCGTGCTTCGCGCTCCTTGAAGGCCATGTCCCATCCACTTCGGCTCAAGATACTCTGTACCCTGGGGGAAAAGGAAGTGAGTGTACAGGATATCGTCGAGCAGGTCGGCACCTCCCAGAGCAATATCTCCCAGCACTTGGCGATCTTGCGGGACAAGGGCATCCTGGCGGCCAGGAAGGACGCCAACCGGGTCTATTACCGTGTCGGCGATTCGCGCACCCTGCGTCTGATCAGCATGATGCGCGAGGTGTTTTGCAGTCACGGTTTTTAAACTCCGTCCGCCTGGGTGACGAGGTACGGTCCTCGACGCCTTTCTTTTCATCCCCGACTCGGGTTTAATCGCGCCTGGCATTGTGGTTGGCTGTAGAACAGATCATGCAACAGTTGATCGAATTCATCGGTAATCATTGGCTCCTGGTATCCGCCTTGGTGGTCATCAGCATACTGCTGGTCCAGAACCTCGTCTCTGGAGGGGGGAAATTCGTCATCGATCCACCCGCCATGGTCGAGTTGATCAATCGGCAGGAGGCCGTGGTGGTCGATGTGCGTCCCATGGCGGATTTCGTCCAGGGGCACATTCTCAACGCCATCAACCTTCCCCTGAACGGATTCTCCAAGCAGATCGAACAATTGCGCAAATATCAGGAGCGTCCCATCGTGATCCATTGTCGCTCGGGTGCCCAATCTGGCCAGGCCTGTCGGGACTTGCGCAAACAGGGATTTCAACAGGTCTATGACCTGCGGGGCGGGATCCTGGCCTGGCAGAGTGCCAATCTTCCCTTGACCAAGAAAAAATGAGTTCCCCGAAGGCTCGGGTCTCCCGATCTCCTTCCCCCTCCCAGCTTGCCGGATTGAGACACCATGATGGATAACGATCAAACCCAAAAACCGCAACCCGAATTCGCGTTACAGCGCATCTATATCAAGGATCTGTCCTTCGAGACGCCCCATTCCCCGGACGTGTTTCGCCTGGAATGGCGACCCGAGACCACTCTCAACCTCAACAACGAGGTGCAGAAACTCGCCGACGATGTCTACGAGGTGGTTTTGACCATCACGGTCACGACCAAGGTCCAGGACAAGACCGCCTACCTGGTGGAGGTCAAACAGGCGGCCATCATTGGCGCCCGGGGCTTCTCCGAGCCCGAGCTGAACCATATGTTGGCGGCTTACACCCCGAACATCCTTTTCCCCTATGCCAGGGAGGTGGTGTCCGATCTGGTGGGCAAGGGCAGCTTCCCACAGATGTTGCTGGCACCGGTGAATTTCGATCTCTTGTTCGCCCGTCACCAGGCACAAATGGCTGAGCAAGGCTCACCCTCCCTGCAATAATTCCCCGTTCGACGCCGACCTTGCACGACGCCTATCCCCTGATCGCCGTACTCGGTGCCGGTTCCTGGGGCACGGCGCTGGCGGTATTGTTGAGTGGGAAAGGCTATGAGGTGCGGTTGTGGGGTCTCCCGGAGGAGATCGCCAGGCTGAGAGAAGATCGGGAGAATCGCATCTTTCTCCCGGGTATCCCTTTCCCCCCTAGCCTGCTTCCCCTATCCGATCTGGAGGCCGCCGTTGCCGGGGTCGACGAGGTGCTCATCGCCGTCCCCAGCCAGGCCTTCCCGGGGGTGGTGGAGCAACTGGCCCCCATCCTCCCCCCCCATACCTCCGTCAGTTGGGCCACCAAGGGCTTCGAGCCTGGGCGACGGCGTCTGTTGCATGAGATCGTGGAAGAAACCCTCGGCCAGCGTCCGCACGGGGTGATCTCCGGGCCGACCTTCGCCCGCGAGGTGGCGCGGGGTCTGCCGACGGCCATCACCGTGGCTTCCTCCTCTCCCGCCCATGCCCAGCGTCTGGCGGGCTATCTCCATACCCACTACTTTCGCGCCTATACCAGCGATGACCTCATCGGTGTCCAGGTCGGTGGGGCCGCCAAGAATGTGTTGGCGATCGCCGCCGGTATCGCCGACGGCCTGGGTTTCGGCGCCAATACCAGGGCCGCTCTCATTACCCGGGGACTGGCCGAACTCACCCGCTTCGGTGTCGCCCTGGGTGGGAAACCGGCGACCTTCATGGGCTTGGCCGGGCTGGGGGATCTGGCCCTGACCTGTACCGACGATCAGTCGCGTAACCGTCGCCTCGGTCTGGCGCTGGCCCGGGGGCTGAGTATCGCCGAGGCGAAGCGGCAGATCGGTCAGGAGGTCGAAGGGGTACAGACGGCTGTCGAGGTCTGGTTCAAGGCCTGCGAACTGGGCGTCGACATGCCCATCACCGAACAGACCTACAGGGTGCTGCATGAAGGGCTGGCGCCCAGGGAGGGGGTACAGGCCCTGCTGCTCCGTCGGCTGAAATCCGAAGCCGAGTAGGGAAAGGTTCCCGCTCAATACCCGCCGGAAAATTTCTGTTGTCGCCAGGCCTCATAGACGAGGATGGCCACGGCGTTGGACATATTGAGACTGCGATTGCCCGGTTGCATGGGGATACGGATGCGCTGTTTGGCCGGTAGGGCGGCGATCAATTCCGGCGGCAGGCCCCTGGTTTCGGGACCAAAGAGAAAAACATCGCCCTGCTGGTACTCGGGGGTGTCGTAACAGAGGGCCCCGCGGGTGCTGCAGGCGAAGATGCGCCGCTTTTCCATCTGCTGACGGAATGCCTCCCAATTCGGATACTCCGCGATATCGGCCCATTCCCGATAATCCAGCCCCGCCCGTTCGAGGCGTTTGTTGTCCATCTGAAACCCCAGCGGGTGGATGAGATGGAGGCGGCAACCGGCATTGGCGCAGAGACGGATGATATTCCCGGTGTTGGGGGGGATCTCGGGTTGGTAGAGGGCGACGTGAAACAAGGCTGTTCCTTGGCTGATGGTTGACCCGGCCCACATGACTCGCCCGGGCTCGGTAGGCAGGAAGCCGATACTGTCCTCCGACTCCGGTTGGCCCCTGAGCGTTGCAGGAGATAGGGCCAAGAGCATAGGACAATTTTGTGAACACTGTGTGGTTGTTTTCTGGATCTGGGCGACCAACAGCCTCAGTCGATATCAGTATCCGCCCCGGGCCAAGAGCGGCCGCAGCAAGACCTCGAAGTCCTTGGGATGGACGTATTGTAGGATCTCTTTGCCTTTTTCGTTCAGAGTGATATCCAGACCTTGCTGCGGGTAGAGCCAGTGTTCGGCAGCGGAACCCGGCTCCCGCACTCGCCGGGCCGGTGCGCCGAAGCGATGCTCGATCATGTCCGGGCTGAGATCCAGGCCGGGGAGATAGGTGATGCCGGAGATGGGATAGGCGGTGGCGATCCGCTGTAAATCGGTTTGAGTCAGGCTGACCCTTTTGTCGCCGCCGCTGCTGGTGCTGACCCGCGCCCCCGCTTCATACATGGCCCTGGCCTCAGCCTCGGGTACGGCGAGGCTGAGCACTAGATTGGCCTTGAGACCGTCGAGATCCAGTCGGTCGAAATAGGCCTCGACGGTCGGAATGCCGGAGGAGGAAAGAAAGAGGCTGACCTCTCCATCATTTTTCAAAGACCGGCGGGCCTGATCCAGGGTCGAGACCCCAAGCTCGATGTCGAACACCCGGCTCCCCCCGGACGGAGTGGCGAGGATCCTCCAGGGAAACAGCGGCTCGCGCTCAGGGAGAGGGGGATGGGTAAAGAAGGGTAGCAGCAAGAGAATGAGCAGCAACAGACCGCCCAGGCCCCAGACCAGCTTGGCGTTCATGGGATGGACCTCTGTGCGATGGGATGACCGACCCTGGTTTCGATGACTGACCGGGCGATTGGGCACCTCAACCAGGGCTTGGCTTGATCGTAAGTTTTCAGCATTGGTCGGGGGAGGCCGAATGGATGGCGCCGAGCAGGTTGGAGGGGGTCCGGGCCGGGGGTAGAAATGGATAAATCATAATCGAGTAATTATCGATTTCCACATAAAGATAAATTATTCCATGGCGCTCTTGGGCGTCGCTATCCAGGGCTGTTCTTGACCTGTCCGGGAAGCCGCCCGAGAGGAAGGCTTCAACCCTGGTCGAAGTCATGGAATGGACTCGGGTAGAATAGGCCGAGCGGTCCTCCAGGACAGGCAAGACGATGATGCCCCTGACCCCGACGAGGCCGCAACCCCAGGGGTCCGAGTTTCGCCCTTCTTTTTTCCGAGCCACCGACGCCGATGGAGGCGAGCCCATGCAATTCGAGATCAGCAGCCAGGAAGCCCATCTGGCCAAGATTCCCCATGAGATCTTTCTCACCAACCTGATCGGCAATCACATACTTTGGTTCGTCGCCGCCCTCGGGGTGGTGAAATCCTATTGGCAACCCCTGGCGCTCGTCCCCCTGGTTTCCATCGCCTCCCTGGTCTACACCCTGTGGCGGGCGCGCCAGTCCCGGCGCCGGGATCCCTGGTATGTCATGTGTCATTGGCAGATCGCCGCCAGGCGCAGCCGCCTGCTGATTCTCATGTTCGCCCTGGTGACCCTGGCGGCCCTGCTGGGATGGTTGGCCTACACTCAGCTCCATTGGATGAAGGAGGCCGTCTATGCCTTCGTGGGCGGGGTCGGGGTGTTGCCGGTGATGGTGACCATACTGGTACTCATCATTCTCGAGTCCGACGCCTTGCATCAGGCGAGTCAGCATAGGTTGCCCAAAGGGATCCTCACCCGCTTCCCCAATGCCGGGGCCAAGGTGATCGAGGAGGCCCTAACTCATCATTAGCCGGAGCCGTTGAACGCGGTTAAGGCAGGGGCGACGGCCCCGAATTCGCCGCTCGGCGCAGAGCAGGCCCCCGGCAGGAATGGATCCGAGCGCTCAGTGGCTCCGGGCAGAGGCTGAAAATGGCCGCCCATTGTTCTTTTTTTGAGAACAAATATAGGCATATAAATGAGGATTGTTCTCTAAAAGAGAATAAAAAACCGGACTAAAACGCCCGTGCCCGGAGCCTCGACAGGCGGAGCCGCCAGCTTGGGATTCAAGGATGGAGGCGGTTTGCCCGGATCAAGTCCGGGGTCACCACAGCCGAACCGAATACAGCTTCGGGTTTCCAATGACCGAGTGGATGACAGCGCCAGCCCCTCAGCCGCTGATAACGGAAACCCGAGCAGAAATTCGTCTTCCCGTCCTCTGATCCAGACGCATCAGGCTCCGCCGGCAAGACGGAAGGCCGGTGGGATAAATACCAACACCAAGATCGCCAAGGTTTCGATGATACCAAGTGTCATCAGGTAGTTGCCGAAACCCTTGCCGGTTTCTGCCATGGCATCCGCGGCGGCGGCGCCGATCACCCCCTGGTACCAGGCGGAGAAACCCATTCCCAAGCCGCCGAAGATCCCGGCGCCCAGCATACCGCCCCAGTTGATCGCCTGATGGGCGGCCAAGGCCGCGTCGAGGGCCGTATTGATCCAGCCCATGAGGATCATGCCGTAGATCGTTTGCGACATAGGCGCCCCGATAAAGGCGAACAGCACGAAGGGCGCCGCTTTATCCTGGGCGTAACACTTTTTCCAGGCGCCTACCGCCGCCGGTCCGGCGGCCCCTACACCAAGGGATGAGCCGGCCGCAGCCAGACCTACGGCTGCCGCGGCGCCGAGACGCCCCAAACTTACCATTACATCGACATCCATACTTTTCCCCCCATCAGGTGATCTGTCATCAAGGTCATGAATCTAAAGGTAAAACTGTCTGTTTCAGGCGATCGGTCGCGGATGGCGTCGGAGTGGCTGATAGGGGACACCGCTCCACTGCAACCCGGCATGGCTGGCGAATTCCAAGGTATTCAACCGGATACCATGGACCATCACGCCCATCACGGAGAGGATGATGTTCACTGTGTGCGCCAGGAATAAGAGCAGCGTGGCCAGCAAACCGGTCAACCAGTCGTTGAAGAGGGGCGTCAGCATGGTGTTGAAGGTGGAGGCGATGGCGTAGCTCGCGGTACCGACGGCATAGAGACGGATATAGGAGATCACGTCGACGAAACTACTGACCAGATTCAGCGGTAGCATCACATGGTTGAACCATTCGTCCTTGAAACTCTGGCGTGGTGTCATGAAGAGCACGATGAGAACCACGCTGGCGCCGAACACCCAGGTCATGATGGGCGGAAAGTCTAGGTTGATCACCACGGAACGGGCGGCGAAGAACATGAACCAGACCACGCCCAACCAACCGAGTTGGGCGAGGGCTTGGGGGGTGCGGATCATCAGGAAGATGTTCCAGACGTGGGCGATGGATAAATGGATCGCCGCGATCCAGAAGCACAATTCCTTGACGTGATCCTCCTGGCCCAGCCAGTCGATCTTCAGGGAACCGAGGGGGGCAGGCAGGCTGGGAATGCCGAAATAGGTGCCGGTCAGGATCCCCCACACCAGGGTCGTGCTGCTGGTGATCTTCAATAAGGTGAAGACATGGGCCGGGAGTTGGGGGTAACGGCGTTGCGCCCAGAGGGTAAGGCCGAGGAAGATGACACCATAGCCCGCATCCCCCACCAGAATGGCGAAAAACAGGCTGAAAAACAGCAAAAACCACAGACTGACATCGATCTCCCGATAACCGGGGAGGATACCGATCAGCTCGAACACCGCCTCGATCGGCTTGAGCCAGCGCGGATTCTGGATCAGGGTCGGAACCCGGTCCTGCTCCGTCGGGGTTTCCATCACCAGCCCCCAGCCCTGTTGTTTGGCGGTTTGGCGCAGTCGGTCTGTGTCGCCCACCGGACAAAAACCCTGAAGATAGGCGATCGAGTCCATGGCGACGCCCATGGCGGACTGGGCCTCGGCCAATTGCAACTCATCCTGGGCCTCGGTCTCCAGCTCGGCCACGGCGGCATAATCCCCGCCGAGGCGGGCGGCGCGCTCGGCGAGCCCGGCTTGAGCCGCTTCCAATTCAGCTATACGACGCTGGATATCTGTCAGGGATAAGGGGGATGGGCGGATTTCCTCGGCGGCGATCTCGGGTTGTTCCCCCCAGGTGACCAGGGCGAAAAAAACCGCCTGCTTGGTGCGCCGGGTCTCCAGATGGACCGCCTGCGGGGGGATGGCCGGGCCTGTTTTCGGAGACGCCTGGAAGAGACGGATGAATAGCCCCCGCTCCGCCAGCTGGGTGATGGCCGAAGGGGAGAAGGCGCCGAAGGGTTCGATCCGGACCGACTCTTGGCGGAGCTGCGTCAACTCTTCAGCTATCTCCCGGCGCGCCTGACCCAGTCGCTGGAGCTCCTCGACCACCTGCTGGGGAGAACAACCGGAGGGAGGCTGGTGTGGCCGCTGGGGCAGGATCTCCTTGGCACGACGGATGGTCTCGAGGTGGTGGCGCGCCACCTCGATCGCCGGCTGATCGGTCCGCCGTTCCCAATTCAGGTGCAATACGCCAAGGTCTCGCAAGGAATCCAGCGTCGCCTGTCGATCCCTCTCCAGACAGAGCACCGTGACCTTTTGCATCGGTACAATCATGATGGTTTTCCTCGTGGCCTAGGCGGCGGACGCCTGCTCGACGGCCTTGGCCTTGGCGATCTTGGAGCGCGCCACCGCGGCGGTCATCTGGTCGCCGAGGAAGATGCGGATCACCCGGATATTCTCCTGCGCCTGGGGAATCTTCACCTTCTCGAACAGATTCACCCGCTGGTTGGTGGTACGCAGCTCCTGGGCGAGCCGGACCATCTGCTCTTCGAGCACCTGTAACTCCAGGCGACGACGGAGGCGCCGCTCCAGCATCTCGATCCCATCGTCCAGCCAGGCCGGAGTAGCGAAGAGATCGGGTAGGCGGCGATCGAAATCCACCCCTTCAAAGGTCGGGATCGCCACGCCGGCGACATTGCCTTGACCGACGCGGATCTGGCGCACCGCCAGCCATTGGCCCCAGTCCAGCGACTCGCCAAACAGGCGCACCCAGGTGGCCAGTTCCGCCCATTCCTGGGTATCGGCGGATCGCTGGGCCTCCAGCTTGACCTCCAGTTGGCGAAGTTCGAGTTGCAGTTGCTGTTTTTTCAACTGCAAGGTGGGTAGATAGCGTTGGAAGCGGTTGAGGGCATCCCGCTGGACCTTGAGTTCGTTTTTGGTGTGCTTGATCTTGGCCATGGTGGCGGTCTGTCGTTAGCCCGGCGCCGGCGATCGGACTCGGGGCCAGAAGCGGTCGATGAGCTGGGAGGGGAGACCGGTCTCCGTGGGCTCGAAACAGTCGGCCAGGATCCGCCAACCCAGATCCAGGGCCGGCTCCAGGGGGATGTTCACCTTGAGGTCCATCATCTCGCTCTCGAAACGCTGGCCGTATCTGAGCAGCTTGGTGTCCCAGGCACTCATGCGAAAGCCCATCGACTGTTTCTCCAGCGTCTCCCGATAGGAGGCATAGAGCTGGATCATGGTGTTCATGATGGTGCGGTGGTCTTCCCGGGTCTTGCTGTTGACCAGTTGCTTGAGGCGGCTCAGGGAGCCGAAGGGCTCGATGCGGCCGTTACGCAGATAGAACTGCCCCTCGGTGATATAGCCGGTGTTGTCCGGCACCGGGTGGGTGACATCATCCCCCGGCATGGTCGTTACGGCCAGGATGGTGATGGAACCGGCGGTATCGAAATCCACCGCCTTTTCATAGCGGGCCGCGAGCTGGGAATAGAGATCGCCGGGATAGCCGCGATTGGAGGGGATCTGCTCCATGGTGATGGCGATCTCCTTCATCGCGTCGGCGAAGTTGGTCATGTCGGTGAGCAACACCAGCACCCGCTGGTTCTCCAGCGCAAAGCGTTCCGCCACCGCCAAGGCGCTGTCCGGCACCAGCAGACATTCCACCACCGGATCGGCGGCGGTGTGAATGAACAGCACCGAGCGCGACAAGGCTCCCTGCTCCTCCAGCAGATCGCGAAAAAACAGGTAATCGTCGTATTTCAGCCCCATGCCGCCGAGGATGATCACGTCCACTTCGGCTTGGAGGGCGATGCGGGCCAGCAAGGGGTTATAGGGTTCCCCGGCGACCGAGAAGATCGGCAGTTTCTGCGACTCCACCAGGGTGTTGAAGACATCGATCATGGGGATGCCGGTGCGTACCATGCGCTTGGGGATGACGCGCTTGGCCGGATTGACCGAGGGTCCGCCGATGTCGATCCGATTTTCGCTGATCGGGGGACCCTGGTCCCGGGGTTGGCCACTGCCGTTGAACACCCGCCCGAGCAGGGAGTGGGAGAAGGGCACCTGCATGGTGCGGCCAAGAAAACGGATCTGGGCGTCGGTGGCGATGCCACGGCTACCGGCGAATACCTGAAGATCCACCCGACCACCCTCCAGACGAATCACCTGGGCCAGGGAGGTTCCCTGCCGTGAGCTCACCTGGGCCAGTTCCCGATAGCCCACGTCGGTGGCCTGGATGGTGATGACGTTGCCGGCGATGCGTTCGATGCCATGATAGACCTTATACATCCTCGGTTACCTCCAGCAGCCTCTGTTCGATCTGTTGTTCGAGCTGGGCAAATTCCACCGCCTCTTGGTCCACCCGGTTCCAGTCCTTGGTCAGCCGGGTCAGGCGCTGGAAAAAGCGTCGTGCCTCGTCCTTGTCGTCGAACTTCAGCCTGGTCCGCATGATCCGGTCGATGCGCGCGAACACATAACGCTGGCGTTCCGCGCTGCTGGCCCCGTCCACCGGATGGTAGGCGTCTTGCTGGAGATAGACGGCGTCGAGATACTCACTCTTGAGGAACAGGACGAAATCCTCGATGGAGGTGCCTTCCTCGCCCACCACCTTCATCATCTGATTGACCTCGTTGCCGTCGTGCAGCAGATCCCGGGCGAAGTCCACCTGCTCGGCGGAGACCACCCCAGGATAGTGGCTCCAGCTTTCCAGCGGATGAATGGCCGGGAAACGGCGTTGGTCCGAGCGTTCCCGGGACAGACCGTGAAAGGCCCCCACCACCTTCAGCGTGCTTTGGGTGACCGGCTCCTCGAAGTTACCGCCGGCCGGGCTCACCGTGCCGCCGATGGTGACCGAACCGAGGCTGCCGTCCTTCAGGCGGACGAGGCCGCCACGCTCGTAGAAAGCAGCGATCACCGATTCCAGATAGGCGGGGAAAGCTTCCTCGCCCGGGATTTCTTCCAGCCGTCCGGACATCTCCCGCAGGGCCTGGGCCCAACGGGAGGTGGAATCCGCCAGCAACAGCACGTTCAGCCCCATCTGGCGGTAATACTCGGCGATGGTTACCGCGGTGTAGACCGAGGCCTCACGGGCCGCCACCGGCATGGAACTGGTATTGCAGATGATGAGCGTGCGTTCCATCAGGCTTTTCCCGGTACGCGGGTCGGTGAGTTCCGGGAACTCCCGCAAGGTCTCGACCACCTCGCCCGCCCGTTCACCGCAGGCGGCGATGATCACGATGTCCACCTCGGCGTGGCGGCTGGTGATTTGCTGGAGCACGGTCTTGCCGGCGCCGAAGGGGCCGGGGATGCAATAGGTACCGCCGCGGGCCACCGGATAGAAGGTATCGACGATGCGCACCTTGGTGACCAGGGGCTCGCTCGGGCGTAGTCGTTCGGCGTAGGCGCGGATCGGGATCTTCACTGGCCAACGTTGCAGCAGTGTCACCTCGATCGGTCGATCATCCGCGTCGCGAAGCCGGGCGATCGGTTGTTCGACGTGGTACTCCCCGGCGGGAGCGATCTGTTCTACCTGCAATGCGCCCCTGAGGCCGAAAGGGACCATGATGCGATGGGAAAAGATCCCCTCGGGCACGGTGCCAAGGGACTCGCCAGCGGACACCCGGTCGCCGGGTTTGGCGCTCGGGGTAAAGCTCCAGAGGCGATTCCGGGGC
>Ga0268298_10001128_pt1 | contig 32308 bp, 29 predicted proteins | sample WWTPWeurt_MetaG_FD_194462 | JGI IMG/M metagenome (GOLD analysis project Ga0268298, IMG submission 194462) | Activated sludge microbial communities from WWTP in Nijmegen, Gelderland, Netherland - WWTP Weurt | ecosystem: Engineered > WWTP > Aerobic digester > Activated sludge | place... | reverse complement strand
CTGTTGACTGCTTCCAGGGGTCGATTTGTTTTCGTTGTCAAAAGTGACGGTAGGAGATCGAGCACTGGCGTAGGGGTGGCCTGCCAAGCCATTGATTTCATTGGGTTTCCTGTTGATTTTTTTGATCGCCGTTTGAGGGCGCAAAAGCGTGCTCGGTTTCAACCGCCGGTCCCGGTTTTCGGCGTGGTCTGTGACGGCAGGATTTCACTGGCATAACGCTCCACTGGAAAGCGGAATACGCCCCTCAAATTGATACCTTGCAGCCGCGTCGGCGCAATTTTCCCCGTGAGCTCCGCCGGGATGACCTGACGCCGGTTGGCCCAGCGGTCCAGAACGGCCTGCATCTGGGTTGTGTTCCAGGCCATGATGATGTTGGCCAACAGACTCAAGGCGTCAGCCACCGCCTGCATTTCCTCGGCCCGCTTGGCCTGAGCCGGGCTCACTCTGCCGGTATAAATCGCCCGCTTCAAGGCATTGACCGCCTCACCCCGGTTGAGTACCCGACGCAGCTCATTCCTGAAGGCGTCTTTGACAAAGTAGTCGGCCAGGAACGCAGTTCGCAGCAAGCGCCCCAACTGAACACCCGCTTCGTAGATGGGGTCTCCCCGCGCCGCCGATCCAAATCTGGCCAGCGCTGCAACTGCGCTGGCGTTGCCGCTCATCACCGAGGCTGCCAAATGGACCAAGGTGTCCCAGTGCTTCTCAATCAAAGCGGTATCGACGGTAGCCTCGCAAACTGCTGCGATCTCCGGTGGAATGATCGTGCCACGCGGCACGTACAGATGACGCTGCTTCAATTCCTTCAGTCGTGGGCATAGATCGAACCCCAGTAGCCGGGCCAACGCCATGGCAAAGTCGGTGTAGCCGTGGGTGTCCACCGCCAACTGGCTGGTCTCGATGGATTCTTGGCGCACGACACCCTCAATGGCGACCCCTGCCTGGCGCTCATTGAGCACAAAAGGCTGCGCGTAGAAGATCCCCCATCGGTCACGCACATGGGAGTAGATGCCAATCGAGGACGTGTTGCGTCTTGGATCCTGTCGGGCCTGCCACACCCGTTGGGTGGTTTCCATGCTCATCATGTCGGACGACGCCAGGTCCGTGCGACCCCATGTCGCTGCAATGGGGTGCCGTTGCATGAACTCCAGCACCGCGTGGCAGGCTTGACTCAAGCGACGCTCGTCCCCGGCCCAACGCATGGCCTGACGGATGCTGGTGGCAGACAACTGCGGAATCATACGGGCGCATTCGGCCGCCGTCAGACTGGTGCCGTGGGCCATGATGCCGGCGTAGACCATCAGCAGCTCTTCTGTCGAACGTGGCTCGCGGCCAAGCATGATCCAGCTGAAACGTACCTGAGCGTCAACGGCCAGGATCACTTCTGGGAGTTGCACCTCACCGATCCTCAGGTCAAGTTTGGCCCTCAACTTAATCACCTCTGGATCTTCATCCTCTGCCGGCAATACTGAAAGGTGGAGTTCTTCGTCCACGCGCAGCACACCGCTGCGCGCGGCGACGGCCACTGCCTCCACGCCGGCGCGTACCTTGGCCAGCAACGGCTTCAAAAGTGTGGATGCATTGGCTGGCAGTGACAGTCGGGCATAGTGCCGTTTGGCTTCTTCCTGCCAGCGCGCATCAGTGAAGAACAGGCGTGCGCGGCCACGAAAGCTCAGGCTGTGCTCAATCCACACCGAACCGTTGCGCACGGCACGTCGCAATGAAAACAGGGTGGCCACCTCCAAGGCCCGAAACGCGCGCTCCCGGTCGGCACCCGCAATCGCGCCGCTCCAGACCGAACCCAAGCGAGGGGCGCTGACATCAGCAGGTAGTTCGCGAAGTTTGCCCGCGTACAGTTTCGTCAATTGGGCCAAGGCTGTGGTCACCGGGTGCTCGCTATTGGCCTGCCAGGGCAGCTTGGTGATTTCGGCCAGCAAAGAGCGCACGGGACGTATGGCGTCAAACAAACGCTCACGCACCACCGAGGCCCGGCTGGGTGGTTTGCCTTGCTGGCTGGCACTGAGCAGGGCAACAATTCGAGCCCGCAACTCCGCGTCTTGAAGTTCACCCTGGGCGACCAAACCAGCCAGCTCTGCCAGCAATGTCTTGTACAGGTCAGCCCAATTGACCGTCTCCGTGACACCTGCTGCGACCGTGCGCCAAAGATCGGCAACGCGCCGCTGAACCATCAAGATAGCTTGGTCTGTGCTGGTAAACAGGCAGTGCCGTAAAAAGCAGCCAACCTCCACTGTGCGAGCGGGTTCTTTGATCCTGGCCCCCACCGAGGGAGGCCTTGAAGCCAGGCGGCGTGCATAGCGCCGCACAATGAGACCGGACAGGTCGTCCAGGTGTTTGTGGACATTCAGGGCGTACAGCAGTTCGATTCGCTCGAACACCTCGCCAATTTGTTTGGTTGAGTGTTTGGCCGGTGCCGACCACAACCAGCTCTGCTGGGTTTGCCCATCCGGGCGCAATGCGGCCATGGCATCCCGCCAGCGCACCAGTTGTTCGGGCAGCACAGATGCCGCAATCGTTTTGGCTGTTTCTTCTTCGAGTTGTCCCAGCGCCGCTGTGACCAGGACACGGATGTCACGGTCGCGCAGGATCAGGATCTTGCTTTGATACAACCAGCGCCGAGCGAATACGAGCAATTGATCCCGATCGGCGCAGCGGGCCACCTCATCGCGCAGGGTGCGTACCAGGGCGCGACGTTGGTGCTCCGTCATCCAATGAAACCCCAGGACATCACAGGCCAGTTGTTGATGGTCAAAGAGGGTTCGACCGCGAACATACAGGGCTCGCAGGGATGCCAGTTCAACAGCAGTGATGCCGATTTCGTCACCCAGATGGCGCCACAGGGTTGTCGGAACGATGCGCACCGAATTCAGCAGGCGCCCGCTCAAGCGCAAGAAACCTATGTGCAGTGCCAGACCCAGCTTGTGGGCGTTGCTTCGGCGGGCGTTGATGAGCTCGCGCTCAGTACGGCTGTACGTGAAAAACGACTGAAGCTCGAAGGTGCTGATTTCCCTTGGCAGCTCTCGCAGGCCAAGGTAGGTTGTGTGCCAGCTTTGCATCTTGTGTCTCCGGTGATTGGGGCAGACACAATACGCCTGAAAAAGTGAACAGGAAAACCAATGAAATCAAGGGCTTATCAGACCACCCCTACGCCAGTGCTCGATCTCCTACCGTCACTTTTGACAACGAAAACAAATCGACCCCCCGGGGGCGTGCCGATCGGCCGTTTTGTTCCCGGCTATGTGCAGGACATCAACTATGCGCTGTGGGCGCCGGCAGGCACGCCGCCCGACATCGCGGCGAAACTCACAGCTTCGGTGCGTCAGGCACTCGATGAACCCGGCATGACCGAAAAGTTCACCGGCTTCAGCGTGCCGCTCGCGGTATCCGGCCCCGCCGAGGTGAACCGCATCCTCGAACGCGAGGCTGGTCTGCTGCTGCGCTGATCAGGCGGCCGCAATCAGGTCGGCCATCTTCTCGCCGATCATGATGGCCGGCAGGTTGGTGTTGGTCCGGGTGATTTCGGGCATGACCGACGCATCCGCCACGTACAGGTTCTGCGCACCGATCACGCGGCCCTTCGGATCGACGACCGACTGCGCGTCGGTTTCCGCGCCCATGCGGCAGGTGCCCACCGGGTGGAACGTCGAACCCACGTTGGCGCAGACATACGCTTCCAGCGCGCCCTCGTCGCGCAGCAGGTCGGCCACCGGCGGCGCGTCCTGGATGAAGTTGCGAATGATGAACTTGCGCAGCAGGGGCGAGCTCTCCATCACGGCCGCCCCGAGCTGTGTCAGCGCCGCGTTCCTGAACGTGTTCTGCTGGATCAGCCGCACCCGTGCCGAGTAGCTGCTGGGAAACGGGTGAGACGCAAACTGCGACACGCCGGCCGTCGCGTAAATGCGTGCCATGCGGCGGAAGGCGTCCATCATGCGGGCGCGGTCACGCGCGTCGGCCAGCCAGTTGAAGGAAACGTCGGGTCCGGCTGCGGCGCCCGCTGGCGCCAGCGACACGCTGCCGCGCGAATACGCGTAGGCGAGGTTGGCCGACAGCGTGCCTATACGCTGGCCAATGGCGTGCCAGGACGAGCGGCACACGGCCATCATGATCATGTCGCTGTCCCATCCGGGCGCCATACCCGAGGTGTAGCGCAGGTAGGCAAAGTTGCGGCGCGAAGCGCCGTTGGCGCGCGCTTCGCGGCTCAGGTAGGAAGAGATCGACAGCAGTGGATGGTCCTGCAGGTTGCGGCCGACGCCCGCCCGGTCCAGCACCACGGCCACGCCGCGTTCGGCCAGGTGGGCGCCGGGGCCGATGCCCGAGGCCATCAGCAGCCACGGCGAACGGAACACGCCGGCGCTCAGAATGACGTTGTCGGCGTCGATGACGCGTTGCGTGCCGGAAGCGTCGCGCACTTCGACGCCGGTGGTCCGGGTGCCCTGTAGCACCAGCCGCAGCACTTCCGTGCCGGAGACGATCTGCAGGTTGGGCCGCGCGCGCACGGCATCCGTGAGATAGCCCATCGCGGTGGAGACACGCTTGCTGCCGTCGTTGGAGACCGGGATGGGCGCAAAACCGTCGTCCCACATGCCGTTCAGGTCGGGCATGTAGCCGAAGCCCTCGCGTTCCCATTCGCGCGCAACGGCGTGGGTGAACCGGTCCCAGTCTTCGCGGAAGAAGCGGCGGATTGGAATGGGACCGTCGCTGCCATGCATGTCGCCGGGGAAATGTAGGTCCGATTCCAGCTTGCGGAAGTAAGGCAAAACGCCGTCCCAGTCCCAGCCGGTGGCGCCCAGCGCATGCCAGCGATTGAAGTCGAGCGGCATGCCGCGCAGAGCGACCTGGCCGTTGATGCTGGAGCCGCCGCCGATCACGCGCGCCTGTTCGTAGCGCAAGGGCTTGCGCTGGGCGTCATCCAGGTGCGGGACGTCCGCGCCGCGCCGGACCTGCAGGTCCCAGAAATACGAACGGTTGCCGAGCGCACGGCCCGCGTAGGTGTCCAGGATGTCTTCAGGCGTCTGGCCGGCCGTGTAGTCGGTGCCGGCTTCGACCAGCATGACGCTATGGCGGGGGTCGGCCGAAAGGCGGTTGGCGAGCACACAGCCGGCGGAGCCTCCGCCGACGATCAGGTGGGTGATTTGCATGGCGGCGGCGGTGGCGGCCGTCAAAAAAGTCGAGAGGCGAGGAACGCCAGCGCACGGCCGTGTGCCAGCGCAGCGCTGGCGGGGTGGTACGAGCCGCGGTCCCAGCAGTTGAAGCCGTGGTTGGCGCCTTCGTAGACAAACACTTCCGCGTCCTTGCCGGCGACCGCGGCGCGCACGCTCTGCACGGCCGCCGGGGGAATGCTTTCGTCGCTGGCCGCATAGTGGAACTGGATGGGGCACTGCAGGCTGGGTGCGAGCGCGAGCTGGTCGTGAATGCCGCCGCCGTAGTACGCCACTGCGGCATCGACGTCGGTGATGGCGGCGGCCGTATAGGCCAGCCGCCCCCCCAGGCAGTAGCCCAGCGCACCGACTTTGCGGCCGGCCGTCTCGGCGCGTGCGCGCAATGCAGCCACCGAGGAGCGGATGTCGGCCTGCAACTGGGCTGGCTTCAATTCCTTCATCAACGCCACGGCGCGTGTGCGGTCCTCGCCGTCGTAGGCAAGTTCCACACGCTTTTGCTGGCGCCAGAACAGGTCGGGAGCAAGGACCGTGAATCCGTCCTGTGCGTACTGCTCGGCCACGCCCTGGATGTGCGCGTTGACGCCGAAAATCTCCTGGAACAACACGATGCCGGGTCCGCTGCCGGCCGGCGGCAGCGCCAGATAGGCGTCACAGGTCTGGCTGTCGCCGGCTGCAACGGTGATCCATTCGGTTTTTACTTCTTTGCTCATGTCTGTCGTCTCCGTGTGAAAAATCTCAGGCCGCGACGGCCTCTTCGCCGCACAGCAGCCGCATGTCGGCGAGCGTGTCCAGCGCGCTGAGTTTGTCGAACAGAGCCTCGCCACGCCTGAAGCCGCCTGCCTCGCAGCAGTCGAGGAATTTCTCTTTCAGCCGCGTGTGCGGTCGGGCGCGCGCGAGTTCACCGCTGTCGAGCACCCGTCCGTCGCGCGTTGTGATGACGACGCGGTCCGCCAACGGCGGTGAGCCGTCCGCGTTGGGCGGCAGGTGCGTGAAACGGACCTTGGCGAACATCGACTGAACTGCGTCGCTGGTGACGAAGGCGTCGTCCAGATCCACCAGCGCGACGCGGCCGCGCAGCATCGCGCAAGCCGCGGTGAATTGCATGCTGAATTTGGCCTCCAGCGCGGTCTGCGGGTTTGCGAAACGCAGCACGCGCGCCTGGGTGCCTCGCACCGCCACATCAATCTGCGCCACGTCATGCGCCTGCAGGCGGTGTTCCCCGGCAAGCTCAAGGATCGCGTCGATCGGGCGATGCGAAGAGAAACACACAGGGTATTTCTTGAAGACCAGGGGCGTGGTCACGGAGAACCAGCGTCGCCCCAGGCCGGTGGCTGCGTCGCGGTTCACCTGGCCGTGTGTCGACAGCGCCGCCAGCAGGCCGTCCTGTGCGCCGATGCCGTCTTCGCCGGCCGTGAAGCCGGCCTGTGCGAGATTGACGGCATCGATCGCGGCCGCGGCAGCACGACCGGCGTGCATCGGCTTGGTCATCGAGCCGAAGTTGGCGACGACACCGCCCGTGAAACTGGCTGCCAGTGACAACGCGGTGCGGGTGGCTTCGAGGTCCAGGCCGCGAAGAAAGGCGACGGCTGCGGTGGCGGCCACCGGACCCATCACGGCCGTGGGATGCCAGCCCTTGTCGTGATAAGGATTTTTTTCGCGACCATGCAGTTCGCCCCAAACTTCGTAGCCCAGCACATAGGCCTTGCAGGCCTGCAGGCCCGATGCGCCGCCGCGTTCGGCCTCTGCCAGGATGGCGGGAACCAGAACGGTGCTCGGGTGAGCATTGAACTGTACGTCGTCGAAGTCCAGCGCGTGAGCGGCCGTCCCGTTAACGAGCGAAGCAGCCTTCGCGCTGCGCCGAACGCGGGCATTCATCAGCACGCTGCACGTGGGCCCGGCCATGTCGCCCGCGGTCGTGGTTGTGAGGATGTGCACCACCGGTTCGTTGCTTCCCGCGAGCATCACACCCACCAGGTCGACAAAGGCCTCGCGGGCCAGCGTGAGAGAAGCGGCGGGGATGTCCTGCCTGGAAAAGCCGGCGACGAAGCCGGCAATGGATCGGGTAAGGCTGGTCATGTGGGTCTCCCGCCGCATTCTTGCGCAAGCCCGACAGAGGTGCAATTTTGCGGATAGTAAATTCGCGCAGCGAATTTTAAGAAACCCCGGGCGGCCGACGCCGCCGACAGCCGGTCAGAGTGCCCGGCCGGCCAGCGCCACGGTAATCTTCCTGCTCAGGCGGGCAAGGCGCGGGCCGATTTCGTCGCGCATGAATTTGGCCTTGAGGTTGGGGCCACCGCACGTCACCACGTACTGCGGCTTGCCTGATTTGTCGAATGCAGGCGAACCCACGGCATTGACGTCGGGGTGATAGAACCCTTCATTGAACACGAAGCCGTTCGTCGCCAGGTTGGCGGCTGCGGCTTCGACGGCGGCGCGAAGCGCTGTCCATTTGCCCGTGACTTGGTACTTCAGCTTTTGCAGCGCCTCTTCCCTGGCCGCAGTGGGCAGACCCGCCAGGTAGGCCCAGCCTGCCGAGGACGTGGCGATCGGCAGCCGGGAGCCCACGGACAGATTCATCAACAGTTGGCCATCGCCCTGGGCGCGCTTGACGATGAGGATGTCGTCCTGGTCCACGATACCCAGCGAAACGGCGGCACCCGATAGCTTGGCGATCTGCGTCATCTCCGGCAACACCATCTCGCCGATGTCGCCCGAGCCCAGCGCGTACTGACCGAGGCCCAGCACCGCCATTTCGATGCGAAGCTTGTCGCTGTCCGGCGCCTGCACCAGGTATCCCAGTTGCTGCAGCGTGTAGCAAAGCCGCCAGACCGTCGGTTGGGGCAGCTTGGTCATCTGTGCTATTTCCGTGGTGCCCAACTGCGGTCGGATGGCATCGAAACAGCGCAGCACGGCCATGCCGCGTGCCAGCGCAGTGACGAATTGCCGGTCGACGGCGGTCTTGGCGCCGCGGGGTGTGGTGGCTTTCTTGGAAGCGGTGGAGGCCATGGATTCCCTGCGAGTAGCGAAAAAAAGCCTCTGGAGTGTACTCAACAGCCGGACGCTCCCGCTCACCCCCTGGTTCAGCTGGCCTTGACGACACCCCGGTGATGCAGCGCCTGGATTTCGTCGTCGCTATAGCCCGCTTCGATGAGGAAGTCGCGTGTCTCGGTGCCGACCTCGTGTTTGCCCAGCCAGTTCACGCGGCCCGGCGCATTGCGAAAGCGCGGGACCACCTCCTGCACCTGCGTGTCACCGATGACCGGATCGGCCACTGTGACCACCGTGCCGCGCTGCAGAACGTGAGGGTCCTGGAGGATGCCCTCGATGTCGTTGACCGGCGCAGCCAGCACGTCGAACTGGTTCAAGCGTTCCATAACCTCGGCCTGCGTGTGCGCCAACATCCACTCGGCGATCATTCCGTCGCATTCGTCCACGCGTTTGAGACGCTCGCGATTGGTTGCCCAAGAAGGGTCGGTGGTCAGTTCTTCACGGCCGATCGCCCTGAAGAGGCGCATGGCAGGGGAGTCGGCCGCACTTGAGACGGCAATCCAGCGATTGTCTTTGGTCTTGTAAGTGTTGCGCGGTGTTGACCAGCGGGCGCGGTTGCCTTCGCGGTTGGAGACGACGCCTCCTTTGGTGTAGTTGATCAGCATCGGACCCGTCATGCTCAGCAGCGGCTCGTACAGGCTGATGTCGATCTCGTCCCCGATGCCGCCGTTGCGGTCACGCGCCCACAGGGCGGCCAGTACCGCGTAGGTGCCGGTCAGCGCTGCCACGCCGTCGGCCAGCGGAAACGAAGGCAAGGTGGGCGGGCCGTCGGCCTCGCCCGTCACATGCGCGTAGCCGCTGAAGGCCTCGGCCAGGGTGCCGACGCCGGGGCGTTCGCTGTACGGGCCGGTCTGGCCGTACCCGCTCACGTGAATCATCACCAGGCCCGGATTGACCGCGCGCAGCGTGTCGTAGTCCAGTCCCCATTCCTTGACGCGGCCTGGGCGGAAGTTCTCGATGAACACGTCTGCCGTAGCGAGCAGCCGTCGCACCACGTCTGCGCCTTCGGGCTTTTTGACATCCACGCCCACGAGCTTCTTGTTGCGTGCCACGACGCTCCACCACAGGCTGTTGTCGCCGCGGCCCAGTCCGCGGACCACATCGCCCTTGGGGTGTTCGATCTTGATGACCTCGGCGCCCATGTCCGCCAGGTTGGTGGCGATGAGCGGGCCTGCGAAGAGCATGCCCAGTTCGACGACGCGCAGGCCCTTGAGGGGGCCGCTTCCTTGAAAATCCTTGTGGTTTGCCATCGGGTGTCTGGTCGCTTTGCTTCGTTGTTTTTTCGGAGTTCGCTCAGGCGGCCCTGGCAGCCGCCACCTGTTCGCGCAGGGCGCGCAGGCTGCCGCCGCGCATCACCGAGCCGGGCAGCGGGTGGCCCACGATTTCCTCGGCAAGCCGGGCAGATTCCATCAGCGCTTCGAGATTGATGCCGGTCTCGATTCCCATCTCGTCACACATGAAAACCAGGTCTTCGGTACAGACGTTGCCCGCCGCGCCCGCGTGGCCCGCGAACGGGCAGCCGCCCAGGCCGGCCACGGCGGCGTCGAACGTATTGACGCCCATTTCGAGGCCGGCGTAGGCATTGGCGATGCCCATGCCGCGCGTGTCGTGCAGGTGCAGGCAGATGTTGAGTTCGGGGTGTTTGTCCTGCACCGCGCCGACGAGGCGCTTGACCGCGGCCGGCGTGCCCCAGGCCATGGTGTCTGCAAGCATCATCTGCTCGAGTTTGAAGCCATGGGCCGCAGCGATCTCCTTGGCCGTGGTGATGGTGGCAAGAACGGTGTCGGGGGAGATGGCGCCAGCAAAATTGCAGCCGAAAGCCGCCATGACGGCGCCGCGTGTGACGGCCACGTTGTTCGCCTTGAACATTTCCATGGTCTTGTGCTGCAGCGGGATGTTTTCTTCCTGGGTGCGATTCTGGTTGCGCATCAGGAACGGCTCCGATGCGGACAGCGAGACCGAGCCCTTGACCTCCAGCCGCCCGCTGTCGATGGCACGCTTGAGGCCCTTGTCGTTGAGCCACAGCCCCACGTAACTGATGCCGGGCTTCTTGTTGAAGCCTTCCACCACTTCCTCGGCGTCGGCCATGCCGGGTACGGCCTTCGGGTTGACGAAGGAAACGATCTGGATGCGGTTCAGGCCGGTCTGCGACAGGCTGTCGATAAGTTCGATCTTGCGGGCCGTCGGGATGTTGCCCTTTTCAATCTGAAAGCCCTCGCGCGGGCCTTCTTCGTTGATCTGTACCTTGGTGGGGATGGATGCCATGTGTGTTCTCCGTAGATGTTCGGTGTGTGGATCAGGCTGCGGCCTGTGTGCCGGGCGGCGGCACGAAGGGATAGGGCACGGGTTGGCCGCCGCGAAAGGGCAGCGCGACCGTGGCTTGGCCGGGCGTGTTTTCCTTGCCGTCCTGGTTGACGATGCCGAGCTCGACGACCACGAGGCCGTAGTCCTGCAGCCGTTCGGTCGACTTGACCTTGCCCCAGACGTGAAGGGTGTCACCCACGGTATTCATCGCTCGAAACTGGAAGCCAACCTTCCAGACCCAGCCATCGCGGCCTGCCCAGTCCTTGACGATCTGCGTGATGAACTGCTGCTTGAGCGAGCCGTTAACCAGCAGGTCGGGCAGCTTGTCCTGTTCCTGCGCAAAGCGCCGGTCGTAGTGGATGCGGTGCCAGTTCTCCATGGCGGCAGACCATCGGAAAAGATGGATTTCCCCCAGCGGCCCCTTGGTGAGCCGCGGCAGTTCCTGGCCTGGTCTGACGTCGTCGAAGTACAGCTGTTCGGCCATGCGTTATCTCCGGATGGTGGTCATGCGCGCGCGCATGAGCAGTTCGCCGCCGTCGGTCCTGAATTCGTACTGGCGCACGACCAGCACCATCGGGCCCTTGCTGGACTCCTTCTCGGTGATGTCTGCGTAACTGAGCTTCAGGCTCACGCGCTCGCCGTGGCGGGCGTAGCGGAAAAATTCGAATTCGGACCCGCCATTGAGCGAGGCCAGGTGGGACAGCGGCTTGATGCCGGGCAGGCTGGCCACCGGGACGATGCCGTCGAAAAGCGGGTTGAGCGCGTTGTTCTGCACCGGGTCGGGCGTGCCCAACGGGCGCCGCACCATGTGGTTGGCAAACAGGGGCGGCGCCACGGGCCCGCCGAAGCGCCGGTTGGCATCGTTGGTCTCGCCCAGGTAGGCGGGATCCTCATCCATGATGGCCTGTGCAAAGCGCCGCACAGCGCCGGCCTCCACCGCGTCGCAGGCGAAGTCGGCTTCGCTGGACAGCCCGATATAGGACCGCACTTCATCCGTTATCAACATGCGTTTCCATTTCTATAATTTGCAATGCGAATCTTTAATTCACAATTAAATGATAGTACCCTGCGCCCAAGCTGTCAACGCAGCGCATGTCCCGTTGACGCACCGGGAGCGCAAAGTTATGATAGTGAATAAATTGCGAATCATCTATTCGCATAACGAATTATTGGCCGGATTTTGCCGGTTATTCAGGAGACTTCAATGCAGGACCGCAACGGTGCAGAAACGCTGGTAGAGACACTGTTGGCGGGCAAGGTGGACGTGTGCTTCGCCAACCCCGGGACATCGGAGATGCAGTTTGTCGCGGCGCTGGACAAGATCCCCGGCATGCGCTGCGTGCTCGGTCTGTTCGAGGGCGTGGTCACAGGCGCTGCGGACGGCTACGCCCGCATGGCCGACAAGCCGGCCAGCACACTGCTGCACCTGGCCCCGGGTCTGGGCAACGGCCTGGCCAACCTGCACAACGCCAAGCGCGCCCAGGTGCCGCTGGTCAACATCGTGGGCGAGCACCGCCAGGGCCACAAGGAAACCGACTCGCCACTGACAGGCGACATCGAGGGCGTGGCCCGCACCATGTCCGAATGGGTCAAGACCTCCACCTCGGCGGACCACATTGCGGCAGACGCGGCCGAGGCCATCCGCGAAGCCAACACCCTGCCCGGGCGCATCGCCACCCTCATCCTGCCGGCGGACACCGCCTGGACGAAGGCCCAACCGCACGGCAAGCTCGACTTCGCGGCGCCCGCGCCCACGATGCCTTCATCGGCGCAATTCGACGCCGCCGTCAAAGCCCTCCAGTCCGGCGAGAAGGTCATCCTCGTGCTGTCGGGACGCGCGCTGCGCGCCGCCCCGCTGGCCCTGGCCAGCCAGATCGTGCAGCGCACCGGCGCCACGATGCTCGCTCAGTACGCCAACGGCCGCATCGAGCGCGGCGCGGGCCGTGTCGCCATCGCCCGCACTCCCGCGCCGGTGGACCAGGGCGTTGCCGCCTTCAAGGACGCAAAACACGTCATCCTCATCGGCGCCAAGGTGCCAGCGCCCATGTTCGGCTACCCGGGCAAGCCCGACTACCTGATGCAGCCCGGCGCCAACCTCATCGAACTGGCGGCCCCGACCGACGACCTGCATGAAACCCTGCGCGAGCTCGCCGCGCGGCTGAAAGCGCTGGACGCCGTGCCGCTGCTCGAGGCCCAAAAAGAGTTGGCCCTGCCACAAGGCGTGCTCACCGCGGAGGCCGTGCTGCGCACCATCTCGGCGCTCATGCCCGAGAACGCGATCATCGTGGACGAGTCGATCAGCGCCGGGCGCTCGTTCTTTCCCGTGTCCATGGGCACGCCCGCGCACGACTACCTGCAGCTGACCGGCGGCTCCATCGGCAGTGGCCTGCCCATGGCCACGGGCGCGGCCATTGCATGCCCCGGGCGCACCGTGATCAACATGGAGGGCGACGGCAGCTCGATGTACACCATCCAGGCGCTGTGGACCCAGGCCCGAGAAAAGCTCAACGTGGTCACGGTGATCTTTGCCAACCGGGGCTACCAGATATTGAAGGGTGAGCTGGTGAGTGTGGGCGCGGCGAGCTGGGGCGAGCGTGCCGAGCGCATGCTCTCCATCGTGGAGCCGGACATCAGCTGGGTGAAGCTGGCCGAAGGCATGGGCGTGGAGGCCAGGGCGGCCACCACGTGTGAGGAACTGGCCCAACTCATCCGCCATGCCGTCTCACGACCCGGGCCGTTTCTTATCGAGGCGCAGATCGGCCGCTGATTCAACATCAAGCACACCATGGATTTCACATTCAGCGAAGAAGAAGAGGCCCTGCGCGATGAAGTGCAGGCGTTCATCAAGGACAACTTCACCGAAGAGGTGCTGGCCGACCTGACCACGGGAAAACGCGGACGCGGATTCGGCCCGAAAGCCGCGCCGATCTTCCGCAAGATCGCCGAGCGTGGCTGGAACGCCATCGTCTGGCCCAAAGCCTACGGCGGGCAGGGAGGCAGCCGCATCACGCAGTTTCTGGTGGAGGAGGAGTTCTACCGCGCCGCCCAGGTCGTCATCGGCGGCGGCGGCACGGGTACGCCGGCCGTGCTTGCTTCCGGCACCGAAGCGCAGAAGCAGCACTACGTGCCCGCGGCCATCCGGCGCGAGATCATTTTCTGCCAGGGCTACAGCGAGCCCCATTGCGGCACAGACCTGGCCGGCGTACGCTGTCGCGCCACGCGCACCGGGGAGGGCGACGACATTCACTATGTCGTCAACGGCCAGAAAATCTACACCACCAACGCGCAGGTCGCCACGCACATCTTCCTGCTGGTGCGTACCGATCCTGAATCGAGGCGCCACGCCGGCCTGTCGATCCTGCTGGTGCCGATGGACACGCCCGGGATCACCGTGCGCCCGCTGCTCACCGTGCAGAACGAACCCGGCGGACCGGCCGGCACCACTTATGGCGAAGAACGCACCAACGAGGTTTTCTTCGACAACGTGAAGGTGCCTGCGTCCTGCCTGCTGGGCGAGGAAGGCGACGGCTGGGCCGTTTCGCAACGGGGCCTGAACCTGGACCGCGTGGGCGCCTGGCGGTACCTGATTTCGGTGAAGCGCGACGAGGACATCGTCAACTGGCTGAAGTCGGGCGACGAGCGCGCGGCGCCACTGAAGGACGATGCGGCCGTCCGGGACAAGGTCGCCGAGCTGTGGATCGAAGGGCAGGTGTGCCGCCTCATGACCATGCGCAGCATGACCATCGAGCAGCGCGGGCAGGCGTTCAACTACGAAGGCGCGGCCGAAAAGGTGTGGGCGCCGGAACACGGCGTGCGCACCACCGAGGCCATCGGCCAGATGCTCGGTCCGCATGCCCAACTGCTCAACGGGTCGCCGGACAACGTGCAGGACGGGCTTTATGCGCATAACCTGCTGTCGGCCTTCCAGTCCACCGTGAACCACGGCAGCGTGCAGGTCATGCGCGATCAGATCGCACGCAAGGGCCTCGGCCTGCCGAAGCCGCGCAAATAAATTATTTGAAAGTTGAACGTGGACGTATTGCCCGACGAACAGGAAACGCTGATTCAGGAAACCGCGCGTGAATTCTTCGCTGCGGAATCGACGCCTGCGCTGGTGCGCGCAGCCGAAAAAGACCCGAGCCGGTATTCCGCTGCACTTTGGAAAAAGATCGCCGATCTTGGGTGGCTTGGCATCAGCCTTCCAGAAGATTGCGGCGGCCAGGGCCTGCCGCTGACCTATGCCGGTCTGCTGCTGGAAGAGGCCGGCCGTGCCATTGCCCCCGTGCCGCTGCACGGCACGCTGGTGGCCGCGCTGGTGCTGGCGCGTCATGGCTCGGCGGCGCAGCGTGCGCTGCTGCGTCAGGTGGTGCAGGGTGAGCTGATCCTGTCGTTCGCCGTACAAGGTCTGCAGGGAGCATGGTCACCCGCGGCCGAGGGGCTGACGGGCCGCGCCGAGGGCGAGTACGTGGTGCTCAACGGCAGCCGCACTTTTGTCGACGGTTTCCGGGAATCGGGCCACTGCCTGGTGCTCTACCAAGCCGAAGGAGACGGCGTGGCGGCAGCGCTGGTGGACACGACATCCGCCGGTATGCGCGGTACCGACTACGTCACCACGGCCAAGGATTCGCAGGCGCGCGTGGACTTCGACAACGTGCGTGTGCCGAAGTCCGCCCTGGTCGGTGAACCGGCCCGGGGTGCGGCCATCGCGCGCGACCTGTGCGACTACGCCGCGGCCCTGATGACCTCGCAACTGGCCGGGGCCACGCGCCGCGACATGGAATTCGCGGTCGAATACGCCGGGCAGCGTGAAGCATTCGGCCAGCCCATCGGAGCGTTCCAGGCAATCCAGCACCTGTGCGCGGACATGCTGATCGCGGTGGACGGCGCGCAGCTGTTGGTGCATGAAGCGCTGTGGCGGCTGGACCAGGGTCTGCCTGCCAGCATAGAGGTTTCGCAGGCCAAGGCCTTCGCCGGCGACAAATGCATTTTCGTGGCGCGCTCCGCGCAGCAGATTCACGGCGGCATCGGCTTCATGATGGAGTTCGACCTGCAGCTCTGGTACCGGCGCATCGTCGCCTGGAGCCTGCGTTGCGGCAGCGTGCGCGAGCATCGCCAGCAGGTGGCGGCCGCGCTTCTCGAGCAGCCCGGCAAGGTCCGGCTGGGCATGCCCCTTGTTCCCGCCTGAAAGGCCAAAATCGTGTACCCGACCCAATACCTCTACATCAGCGGGCAGTTCCTGGGAGGCGAGGGACGCAAGACGCAGGACATCTACAACCCGGCCACCGACGAAAAGATTGGCACCCTTCCGCATGCGCGCCCTGCCGACCTGGACGCGGCGCTCGAAGCCGCGCAAGCCGCCTTCGAATCGTGGCGCTGGTCGTCGCCGATGGACCGGTCCGCGGTGCTGCGCCGCGTGGGCGCGCTGATCCGCGAGCGCTGCGATGCCATCGCCACCGCGCTCACGCTCGACCAGGGCAAGCCGCTGAGAGAGGCGCGCGCCGAGGTCCTCAGTTGCGCCGAACACGCCGAGTGGCATGCGGAAGAATGCCGCCGCATCTACGGCCGCGTGATCCCGGCACGGCGCGACAACGTGCACCAGACGGTGGTTCGCCAGCCGGTCGGCGTCTGCGCCGCGTTCACGCCGTGGAATTTCCCGCTCAGCCAGGCCATCCGCAAGACGTCCGCCGCCCTGGGTGCGGGTTGCACCATGATCCTCAAAGGCCCGGAAGACTCACCGAGCGCGGTGCTCGCGCTCGCGCAGATATTCCACGACGCCGGCCTGCCGCCCGGCTGCCTCAACATCGTATGGGGTGTTCCGTCGGAAGTGTCCGAACACCTCATCCGCTCGCCGATCGTGCGCAAGATCAGCTTCACCGGCTCTGTGCCGGTGGGCAAACAGCTGGCCGCGATGGCCGGCCGCTACATGAAGCGCATGACCATGGAGCTCGGCGGCCACTCGCCCGTGCTGGTCTTCGACGACGCGGACATCGACCGCGCCGCGACGCAGTTGGCCCTGTACAAGTCGCGCAACGCCGGCCAGGTGTGTGTGGCGCCGAGCCGGTTCTATGTCCAGGAAAAAGCCTGCGACCGCTTCGTTAAAAAGTTCGCCGAGGTCTATTCGAACCAGCAGATCGGCGAAGGCCTGGCTGCGGGGACCACGATGGGGCCGCTGGCTCACGGACGACGCGTGGAGTCCATGGGCCAGTTCGTGGCCGATGCGCTGGCGCGTGGCGGCAAGGTGGTGTGTGGCGGCGAGAAGCTGCCGCGCGCCGGCCATTTCTTCCCGCCGACCGTGGTGACAGGCCTGCCGGACGACTCGCTGCTGATGACCGAAGAGCCGTTCGGACCGGTGGCGCCCATCGTGTCGTTCAGCACGCGCGAGGAGGGCGTGCGGCGCGCCAACAACCTGCCGTTCGGGCTCGCCTCCTATGTATTCACCGAATCGCTGTCTAATGCCACTTATGCTTCAGACCGCATCGAAGCGGGTATGGTCAACGTCAACCATTTCGGCATCGCGCTGGCCGAGACGCCGTTCGGCGGCGTGAAGGACAGCGGCCTGGGCCACGAAGGGGGCCAGGAAACCTTCGACGGTTATCTCGTGACGAAATTCATCTCGTCGATGTCGTCGCCTTACTAGAAAGTCGCATCCATGAATCCAGCCGGCCTTCCCCCATCCGTCGGCCGCGAACACATCCACACCCGGCGCGTCGTCAGCCAGGGCTACCTGCGCGCCGACGGGCTGTGGGACATCGAGGCAGGTATCGAGGACACCAAAACCTATTTCGCCCGCAACGGCGACGGCCGTGAACGGCAGCCGGGCGAACCGATCCACCACATGCTCGTACGGCTCACGCTGGACGATGCGTTGAAGGTGATCGATGCGGTGGCGGCCATGCCCAACACGCCGTTTGACGAATGCGGGCCCGCCGCCGATCCGGTTCGCGGCCTGATCGGTGCCACAGTGGGTCCTGGCTGGCGCAAGGCTATCGACGAAGCCATGGGCGGCACCCGCGGGTGCACCCATGTCCATGAGCTGCTCGCGGCCATGGCCACGGTGGCCTACCAGACCATACCCAACTATCGCATCTACCAGCGCCGCCAGCGCGGCGAACCGCGTGTGGCAGGCGGCAAGCCGGGGCACCAGCTCGGCAAGTGCCTGGGCTGGGACACCGACGGCCCGGTGGTAGCGCGCATTGCGCCGGAGTTCATCGGTTACCAGCTGCCGCCCAGGCGCTGACCGCTATTCGACCTTGAGTTTCGCATCCCGGGCGGCAGCCTTCCAGTAAGCGATGTCGTCGCTGAGCAGGCTTTCAACTCTTGGCCCGTGCTCCGCGACCACGGGCTGCCCGACAACAAACCGCAGCGATCTGGCGGGAAATTCCTGTGCCCAGCACGTGGATGCCACGGCGAGCAGCCCGATGATAAGCAAGCGCAAGTGGCCGGTGTTCATTTCTTTGTATGCGTTTTCAGGTCAATCGCCGGTGATCTTGCCGGCCTTGATGATGGGGGTCCAGCCTTCGATGTCTTCCCGGATGCGCGCCGCGAACTGCTCGCCGGTGCTGCCCACGACGGGCATGCCCGCGGCATTGAGGTTTTTGGCCACTTCGGGGTCGCGCACTGCTTTCTGGAGCTCGCTGGTCAGGCGCGCGGCGATGGCAGGCGGCAGGTTGGCGGGGCCGAAAATACCGAGCCAGGAAGTCTTGGGCTCGAAGCCGGGCAGCGCTTCGCGATTGGTGGGCACGTCCGGCAGTTCCGAATAGCGGCGGTCGTCAATGACCGCCAGCATCTTGAGCTTGCCGGCCTTCACGTGTTGCAGCACGGTGGGGACCACGACATAGCCCACCTGGATCTGGCCGCCCAGCAGATCGTTCAGCGCGCCGCTGCCGCCCTTGTACGGCACGTGCACGATATTGATGTGGGAGAACTGGTTCAGCATCTCGCCGACCAGGTGCTGCGCCGTGCCCGCGCCCGAGGTGCCGTATGACAGCTTGCCCGGATTCTTGCGGGCGTACTCCACCAGCTCGCGCAGGTTGTTCACGGGCAAATCGGGCGTGACCACGATGGCCAACGGGTTGTTGGCGATGATGCTGAGCGGCGTGAAGTCCTTGATCGGGTCATACGGCACCTTGCGCGCGAGTGCGACAGGCAGGCTGTGTGTGGCGGGCACGGCAACGCCGATGGTGTAGCCGTCGGGCGCGGAACGCGCAAGCTGTTCGGAGCCCATGGTTCCGCTGGCACCCCCCTTGTTATCGACAATGACGGGCACGCCCATGCTGGTGCTCAGCTTCTGCGCAATCGTCCGGCCCAGGATGTCGGTGGACGCGCCCGGCGGAAACGGCACGATCAGGCGGATGGTCTTGCTGGGGTATTTGTCCTGCGCGAAGGCGGCGCCTGCCAGCGTGGCGCACGCGAGGAGCGTGAAAATCCGGCGTGAAGTAAACATGAAAAGTCTCCTGTCGTTAAAGGTCCAGCGTGCGGAAAACGGCGCCGCCCTGGTGGTGGTGAATGGTTCCGGCGTGTTCAAAATGCGCGGGCAGCAGCGTGGCGCCCGACGCGGCGCAGCGCGCGATGAGCTCACGGCGCGTCTGCTCGGCAAGCACCGCGTCGCCATCGGTCAAGCCGTACTGCGGATGCGCGACCTGCAGCGGGTGGTGAATCGTGTCGGCGGCGTAGATGAGCTGGTGTCCCCGGCTGCGCATCACCAGGTGCACATGGCCGGGGGTATGCCCGGGCGCCAGTTCAAGTGACAAGTGCGCATCCACATCACGCGACACGGTATGGTCGGCAGACACGGCGTCCAGCAGGCCAGCTTCGAGGATCGGCAGGACGCTGTCCTGGTAAGAGCCGTGATTAAGGGGGCGGGAAGCGTTCTGCGCGCCCTGGTCCTGCCAGTGTGCCAGCTCGATGTCCGAGACGAGGTAGCGCGCATTGGGAAACGTTGGCACCCAGCGGCCGTTTTCCAGCCGTGTGTTCCAGCCCACATGGTCCGCGTGCAGGTGGCTGCACAGCACGATGTCCACTTGCGCAGGTGTCACGCCCGCATCGGCCAGGCGCTGCAGATACGGAAACTCCGTCTGATGCCAGCGCGGCATGCCGGGCCGGTCCTTGTGGTTGCCATTGCAGGTGTCCACCAGGATGGTGCGGCCCGCATGACGGACCAGGAACGACTGGAAGCTGAGGTAGATGCGCTCGCTGCCGCGCTCGACCGACCAATCCGGCAGGGCATCGCGATGCGAATCGATGAATCCCTGCGGCAATGCCTTGAACAGGAAAGTCGGCGCATAGGCGACAGTCACTTCCGGTACCCGGTAGACCTCCAGGTTGCCGAGTTTCAGCAGCATCGGCGACATCGGGATCAGACCCTTGCAGTTTTCAGCGAGACCATCTTGGTGGTCGTGTAGGCGTCCAGGCTTTCGTGGCCGCCTTCACGGCCCATGCCGCTTTGCTTCACGCCGCCGAAGGGCATGTCGGCGGCAGGTCCGCCGAAATGGTTGATCGACATGATTCCGCACTCCATGGAGCGCCCCAGTCGCTCGGCGGCGTCCACCGAATTGGTGAAGGCGTAGCCGGCCAAGCCCACCGGCAGGCTGTTGGCGAGCGTGATGGCATCGTCGAGCGACGCCGCCGGTACACACAGGCCCAGCGGGCCGAAGGGCTCGACGCTCATGGCGCGCGCCGTGCGCGGAACGTCGGCCAGCACCGTGGGGGCGTAGAAAAAGCCGCGGTCGCCGATGCGCTTGCCGCCGCTGGCCACGCGGGCTCCGCAGGCGACCGCTTCTTCCACCAATTCCTCGATGGCGGCGAGGCGGCGGCCGTTGGCCATGGGCCCCATCTGCACGCCGCCGGCCATGCCGTCGCCCACCTTGAGCGCGCCGGCCGCCTCGGCGAAAGCCTTGACGAACGGTGCATAAATCGCCTCATGCACGATGAATCGAGTCGGCGACACGCAGATCTGCCCCGCCATGCGGAACTTGGCCGCACCTGCCAGGTGGCCGACCCGGACCGGATCGACGTCGTCGCAGACGATCACGGGCGCGTGGCCGCCGAGTTCCATGATCGCGGGCTTCATTTCCTTCGCGGCAAGCTGCGTGAGGTGCTTGCCCACGGCAATCGAGCCGGTGAAGGTGATCACGCGGATGACAGGCGAGGCGATCAGGTGCGCCGAGACCTGGGCCGGGTCGCCGAACACCAGGTTCAGCACCCCCGGCGGCAGGCCGGCATCGGCGAAACACTGGACATAGGCGCAGGCCGCGCCCGGTGTTTCTTCTGCTGCCTTGACGACGATCGAACAGCCGGCGGCAATGGCCCCGCTGATCTTGCGCGACGGCGAGCCGAGCGGCGCATTCCACGGCGTGAACGCCGCCACCGGGCCGATCGGCTGGCGCAGCACCATCTGCTGCAGGCCCGGCCCGGACGGGTTGATGCGCCCGTACAGGCGCAACGCCTCGGCGGCATCCCACTCCATGATGGTGCAGGCGCGGTCCACTTCGTAGCGCGAGTCGGCGATGGGTTTGCCGAGTTCGAGCGTGATGACCTGCGCGATGGTCTCCCGGCGCTCGCGCACCAGGGCAACCGCCTTGTGCATGAGCGCAGCGCGCGCTTCCGGCGGCGTGTCACGCCAGACCAGAAAGCCTTTTTGCGCTGCGTCCAGCGCGCGGTCCAGCTCGGCGACGCCCGCTAGCGGAACGCAGGCGAGCACCGCTTCGTTCGACGGGTTGCGCACCTGCGGGCCCGTGGGGTGGTCGTATTCCCACTTGCCGTCGATGAATAGCCCGATACGCGGGTAGACCGGTTGCGTCATGGTGAAGTTGTTCTTCCGTCGGTTGTCTCATCGGCCTTCGCAGACCATCTTTAATCGCTGTGCGAATTAAACATTCGCAAAACTTACTGCCGGATTATCTGTCCCGGTTTCGCGGCCCGTCAAGCTGGGTATTCCCACCTTGGCCGGTGTCAGGGATAATTCTCGAAAATTGCAAATTAGTAATTTGCTTAGCAAATTGAAATAAACCGGAGATGAGTCGATGAAAGTGCTGGTACCCGTCAAGCGCGTGGTGGACTACAACGTCAAGGTCCGGGTGAAATCGGACGGAAGCGGCGTGGACATCGCCAATGTGAAGATGAGCATGAACCCGTTTGACGAGATTGCCGTCGAAGAGGCGGTGCGCCTGAAAGAAAAGGGCGTGGTCACCGAAGTCATCGCCGTCTCCTGCGGCGTCACGCAATGCCAGGAAACCCTGCGCACCGCGATGGCCATCGGCGCTGACCGCGCCATCCTGGTGGAGACCACCGAAGAACTGCAACCGCTGGCCGTCGCCAAGCTGCTCAAGGCCCTGGTCGACAAGGAGCAACCCGGCCTCATCATTCTGGGCAAACAAGCCATCGACGACGACGCCAACCAGACCGGCCAGATGCTGGCGGCCCTGGCCGACCTGCCGCAGGCCACGTTTGCCAGCAAGGTCGAAGTCGAAGGCCAGAGCGTCAAGGTCACGCGCGAAGTCGACGGCGGCCTGGAAACGCTCTCCTTGAGCATCCCGGCCGTCATCACCACCGACCTGCGCCTGAACGAGCCGCGCTACGTGACGCTGCCCAACATCATGAAGGCCAAGAAAAAGCAGATGGACATCGTCAAGCCCGAGGACCTGGGCGTGGACGTCAAGCCGCGCCTGAAGACCCTGAAGGTGGTGGAGCCCCCGAAGCGCAGCGCCGGTATCAAGGTGCCCGACGTCGCCACGCTGGTGGCCAAACTCAAGAACGAAGCGAAGGTGATTTAAATGGCAGCGCTGGTTATTGCAGAACACGACAACGCCACCCTCAAGGGCGCAACGCTCAACACTGTCACGGCAGCGATTGCCTGCGGCGGCGAGGTGCACGTCCTCATTGCCGGCCACAACGCCGGTGAAGCAGCCAAGGCGGCGGCGGCCGTCGCCGGTGTCACCAAGGTCATCCATGCCGAAGGCGCGTACTTCGAGCACGGCCTGGCCGAGAACGTGGCAGCCCAGGTGCTGGCCATCGCCTCGAACTACAGCCACCTGCTGTTCCCGGCCACCGCCAGCGGCAAGAACATCGCCCCGCGCGTGGCCGCCAAGCTCGACGTGGCCCAGATCAGCGACATCACCAAGGTCGACAGCGCCGACACCTTCGAGCGGCCGATCTACGCCGGTAACGCCATCGCCACCGTGCAAAGCGCCGACGCGACCAAGGTCATCACCGTGCGCACGACGGGCTTCGACCCGGCGGCAGCCACCGGCGGCAGCGCATCCATCGAGACCCCCGCCGCTGCGGCCGACGCCGGCAAGTCCACCTTCGTCGGCTCCGAGATCGCCAAAAACGACCGCCCCGAGCTGACAGCCGCCAAGATCATCGTCTCCGGCGGACGGGCCCTGGGAAGTGCGGAGAAGTTCAACGAAGTGATGACGCCGCTGGCCGACAAGCTGGGCGCGGCCATGGGCGCCAGCCGCGCGGCTGTCGATGCGGGCTACGCACCCAACGACTGGCAGGTGGGGCAGACCGGCAAGATCGTGGCGCCTCAGCTGTACATCGCGGCCGGCATCTCAGGCGCCATCCAGCATCTGGCCGGCATGAAGGATTCCAAGGTGATCGTGGCGATCAACAAGGACGAAGAAGCCCCCATCTTCAGCGTCGCCGACTACGGCCTCGTGGCCGATCTGTTCACCGCCGTGCCGGAACTGGCGAAGGCGTTGTAACCGCTGCTGTCATTGCTGGCTTGACCACAATCTACAGGCAATGTGCAGCAGCCTCTCACTGGAACACGAGGCGCGCTCACCGGTCAAACACAAAATCGCTCGCCGCGTGCAGCGCCCATGCCCCATCGCCGCGCAACTCAAGCACATGGGTGTGGTGCTTCAGTACGGCGGGCCGGTGGGCGATGCTGATCACCGAAGCGCCACTGGCGCGCACCCGCTGGTAGAGCGCGGCTTCGTTGGCGCTGTCCAGCGCGCTGGTCGCCTCGTCCAATATCAGCAGGCGTGGATTGCGAACAAGCACGCGCGAGAACGCCAGGCGCTGCTGCTCACCGATGGACAGCACCTTGTCCCAGTCGCGCACGGCATCCAGGCCGCCTGCGCGCCGGGCCAGCTCGGGCAGTTGCACGTCCTGCAAGATCTGCAGCAGCGCCGCGTCATCCAGCGGTGTGCTGCTGGCGGGGTAAATCATCTGGCTGCGCAGGGTGCCGTTCTGCATGTAAGGGCGCTGCGGCAGGAAGAACAGGTCGGCCATGGGCGGGTGGTGCACGGTGCCTTCGCCCGCGTGCCACAGCCCGGCAATGGCGCGCAGCAGCGAACTCTTGCCGCACCCGCTGGGGCCGGTGATGAGCAGCGCGTCCCCGGAGTGCAGCTCCAGCGACAGGTCTTGCACCAGCAGCCGATCGAACTGCGGGGTGTACAGCGTCAGTTTTTCAAGGGCGAAGCGCCTGCCTTCGTGAGACCGGATCCGGGTGCCAGGCATTGTGCTGGGCTTGACGGTTGAATCGACCGCTGCGGAATCTGCCGCAGCGCGGGCAATACGCAAGCCCTGGGCACGGGCCAGCCGGCGAGCCCGGCGCTGCATGCGCCGCGCCTTCTTGGCTGCCGCCGCGGCCGCCGCCACCGCTTCGGGCTCCTGGGGCTCCGCGCGCCGGGGCGCGTCCAGCAGCGCCTGGGCCAGGGTGTCCAGCCGCCCGATGCCGGCGACGAAGCGGCTCAGGCTTTCAAAGTTGTCCACGATCAGCGAGATGGCCGCCAGCACCGCCGCAAACGCACCGGCCGCCTGAATCGCGCGGCCCACTTCCATGCCGCCGGACAGCACCTCGTCCGCAAGAATGACCGCGGGGATCACCACCGTCAACTGGCTGAACGCACGCTGGAACAGATTGAGCGAGCGCTGGCGCTTGATGAGCCGCGCGTAGTTGTTGAACACGTCCTGGAAGCTGCGGTCCAGCTGGGCGCGCTCCTGCGCCTCGCCGCGGTAGAACGCGATGGATTCGGCGTTCTCGCGCAGGCGCATCAGGCCGAAGCGGAAGTCTGCTTCCCGCCGCACCTGCCAGAAATTGAGCCGGATCAGCGGCGCGCCGAAAACCCACAGCGCCACCACGGTGCCCACCAGCGCATAGACAGCCAAAAAGCCCACCAGCAGATGCGAGATCGACCACAGCACGGCGCTGAACGCGACCAGCTGCATCAGCGCGCCCACAAAAATCAGGAGGAAGTGCGTGGAGCGACCGGTGAAGGTGTTGATGTCCTCGCTGATGCGCTGATCGGGGTTGTCGATCGCCCCCTGGCCATTCAGGGCGTAGTAGCGCCGCTCACTCAAATAGCCTTCCAGAAAACGGTGCGTGAGCCATCGCCGCCAGTGGTTGGCGAACGCGTCGCGCATGTAGTAGTAAAAGGCATACACCGGCACGGCAAAGCCCAGCACGAGCAGGCAGATGCGGACTGCGGACCAGAAGCGGTCACGGTCCTGGGCGGCAAGGGCTGAGGTCATCTCGCCCGTGCGGTCTACCAGCATCACGGCCAGCTGCGTTTCGCAAAGCATGAGCACGACCAGCATGCCCATGAGCGACCAGGCACCCCATTTGTTGTCCCCGAGCCAGTAGGGCCGCGCGACGTTGATGAACTGCCGCCACGCAGCGGTGGTCAGCGCAGGAGAGCGCGATGGCGCCTCGGAAACACCGGGTGCCGGTGGGTGCGCCGCCAAAGGTGACTGGGAGACTGCGGCGGCTGAGGGTGGCATGGAAAGGCGGAGAAGTAAGACTGGCGCTACGTTAGCCGCCCCATGCCACGCGCCTTGTCAGACGCCATCCCCGCTGCGCTACGGAAACCCCCGTGAAATTCGGCTCGCGCTCAGTCCTGGCAGTTCGAAACCAGCTTGGTCTGAAGATACCCGTCGAACGTCTCGGCGCCGCCTTCGCTGCCCAGGCCGCTGTCGCCGACGCCGCTCACCGGCAGCTCGGCCAGGGCCAGACCGGCGTGGTTGACGGCGAGCTGCCCCACCTGCAGTTGCGATGCAATATGGCCGATGGTTTTGTTGTCGCGCGTGAAGGCGAAACCGGCCAGGCCGAAGGCCAGCGAGTTCGCGCGCCCGAGCACGTCGTCCAGCGCCTTCCATCGCACCAGGGGGGCGATGGGGCCGAAGGGCTCGTCGGTCATGACGCGTGCATCGGCGGCAACGTCCAGAAGAATGGTCGGCGCAAAGAAATTGCCCGGCCCTTCGGGCGCCGTGCCGCCAAGCGCCAGTACCGCGCCGCGCGCGACGGCGTCCTGGGTCAGGTCGATCAGCGCGCGCTTGCGTCCGGCGTGGGCCAGCGGCCCCATCGTCGTCGACGGGGAAAGCCCGTCGCCCATCACGAGGCGCCGGGCATGTTCGGTGAATTCGTGCGTGAACGCTTCTGCGACTTTCTCGTGCACGAAAATCCGCGAGGGCGCGATGCAGACCTGGCCCGCGTTCCTGAACTTGGCGCGGGCCAGCACCAGCGCAGCCTGGGACACGTCGCAGTCTTCGCAGACGATGGCCGGGGCATGTCCGCCCAGCTCGAGCGTGAGTTTCTGCAGCCGGGCCGACGCGCGCACGGCGAGCATTTTGCCCACGGCGACGGAGCCCGTGAAAGACACGGCGCGCACAATCGGAGAGTCGATCAGCCGGTTGGCCACCGTCGCCGGGTCGCCCCAGACCAGCTGCAGGCAGCCGGGCGGCAGACCGGCTTCATGCAGCGCCTGGGCCAGCGCATGAATGGCGCTCGGCGCATTCTCCGGCCCCTTGAGCACAACGGTACAGCCGGCCCCCAGCGCCGCCGCCACCTTGCGCACGGCCTGGCTCATCGGGAAATTCCACGGCGTGAGCGCCGCAACAACACCGACGGGTTCGCGCACGACGTACTGGTGAATCGAGTCGCCGCGCGCGGGAATCACCCGGCCATAGAGCCGGCGGCATTCTTCGGCGTGCCATTCCAGATGCTCGGCACTGGAATTCACTTCGATCTGCGCCTCGGCCCGCGGCTTGCCCTGCTCGAGGGTGATGTGGGTCGCGATGCAAGCAGACTTGCGCCGCAGCGTGGCGGCTGCGTCCCGGAGGACTCTGCTGCGCTCCATCACGCTCGTGCGCTTCCACGCGGCGAACGCCTGCCGCGCGCCGGCCAGGGCTTCGTCGATGTCAGCGTCGCTGGCGTGGGGCAGCGTGCCCACGACGTCACCGGTGGCCGGGTTCAGCACGCTGGACGTGGAGCCTTCTTCGCGAGCGCGCAGTTGCCCGTTGATCCAGGGGCCCAGCGCGGGGTAGTCGGTCATCGGGTTCATGAGCCCACCGCCTCCTGGGCCGGCGCGAAGGTGAACACGTCCCTGAAGGCCGCCGTGACCTTGGGGCCGAAATCGCGTTCGATGCTGGCCGCAATGGAGGCAGGCATGGAAACGTCGTCCCGCGCTCCTTCGGATTCGCCCGTGATCACGGTCAACTGCACGGCGACGCCTTCGCCAACGTTCCGGAAGCCGCGGTACACGGCGGGCGGGCAGGAAAACGCATCGTATTTGCCCAGGCGGACGCGGTGCGCGACCGGGTCGCCGATCTCGTATTCGATCTCGCCTTCCAGCACCATGAACGTCTCATAGGTGTTGTTGTGCGAATGCAGGCAGGGGCCCTGGCCGGGCGGAATGACGGAGATGTACATCGTGAGTCCGCCCGCGCCGAACACGGGCGCGGTCTTGCCGAACGGGTTTTTCTGGTCTTCGAGAATCATCGGGAGAATGGTCCGGGCGTAGACCACGTCCATGGCTTCCTGGGGTACCCATTCGAGATCCTTGGCGATCGACATGGGCTGGAGACTGGAATAGCGGGCCACGCGGGCCTGTACTTCTTCGGTGCTGAGGGTCCTGATGGAGGTCATGGAAGTTACCTTGGTTGGGTTGAATCAATGGCGAGAGAACGGGCTGGGCTGGCATGACAGGCATAGGCGGCCTCGATGAGCCGGGCCGCGTTCGGCCCCTGGTCCGCTACCGGGGCCATGCGGTTGCCGCAATAGGCCATGGACAGTGCGCGAACGGGATCGGCAAATCCGAAAGCGCCGCCCGTGCCCACATGGCCGAAGTTGGCGCGGTGGCCACCGAACGGAAAGGGCGGGCAACTCAGCATGTAGCCCAGCCCGTAGCGGAAGGGGCGGCGGGTCATGTACTCGGTCGCGTCCCAGCATTCGGCGCTGGCGCGCGCGAGCAGGGCTTCGCTTAGCAGCTGCCTGCCGCCGGCGTGGCCGCCCCTGGCGAGAATGCCGAACAGCCGTGCCATGGCACGCGCATTGCTGTGTCCGTTGCCGGAGGGAAACTCGTTGAAGCGGTAGGCCGGCGAGTTCCCGTCTTCTTCCAGCGGGAGCGCCTGCCAGGCCCGCACCATGGGCGAATCGCCGATCCCCTTCATGGAGGCCCAGGAGGCGGCCCCGAGGTCGGGAACCCACTGCGCGCGTCGCGCGTCTTCTTCAGGTTTCAAACCGATGTGAAATTCGATCCCGAACGGCTGCGAAACCTCTTCGCGCAAAAATTTGCCGACCGTGCGGCCGTCGACTCGGCGCATCAGCTCCTGGTAGATGAGGCCGATCGAAAACGAGTGGTAACAAGGCACCGTGCCTGCGGGCCATTGCGGCTGCTGTGCCTCGATTGCTTCGCAGACCCGATCCGGATCCCAGAAGCCGCCCCGCGCCGGCAGTGCATCCAGATAAGGAATGCCGGCGGTTTGCGAGAGCAGGTGCGCCACCGTGATGGCCGATTTGCCCTGCCGACCAAAGCCGCTCCAGTACCTGGCAACAGGGGCTTCGAGTTCGAGCACGCCGCGATCGACCAGCATCAGTATGCAGGTCGCGCTCACGGCCTTGGTGACCGATCGCACGCAGACGAGCGTGTCCTGCTCCCAGGCGCGTGTCTTCGCGGGGTCCTGATGACCGGCCCAGATGTCGACGACCAGCCGGCCGTCGACCTGCATGGCAAACGAGGCGCCGATCTCCTGGCCGGCCCGCATGTTGGCGCGCATGGCCTCTGCGACACCTTCAAACCCGGGCAGGCAGAACCCGCGGATGTCGACATCGGGGCTGCAGGCGGGCGGGCTGTGATGGGGGCTCTGGCTTCTGAATTGCATGGGGTCTCCGGGCGCCGGCTTCTCGGCAACAAAAGTCGCCTCAAATCCGGTTGCGTCTATTTTTATACAAACGTATGATACGACTGTATCGTAACTCTCAAGGGTTTGTCATGCAATTTCAACGACGTGTATTCATGGGGATGGCAGCGCTCGGCGCACTGAAGGCGATACCGGGTGCCTTCGCGCAGGCGGCGTATCCCACGCGGCCCGTCAAGGTGGTGGTGCCGTTCGCGGCGGGCGGCGCCACCGACTTTTTTGCGCGACGGATCTGCGACGACCTGCGCAAGGAGCTGGACCAGGCGTTTGTCATCGAGAACCGCCCGGGCGCCGGCGCCGTCCTGGGCGCTTCCCTGGCGGCCAAGGCGCCCGCGGACGGCTACACGCTTCTGTTCATGACGAACTCGCTGTGCCTGCAGGAGGCGGTCAGCCCTCCCGCCAAGAACTACTCGCTGACCAGGGACTTCGTACCCGTGTCGGGCCTGTACAACCTGGACCTCGTGCTGGTGGTCAACAGCGCGTTGCCCATCCGTTCGGTGGCGGACCTGATCGCCTACGCCAAGGCGCGCCCGGGCGAGCTCAACTACGCGTCGGCGGGCGTGGGCACCACCTTGCACCTCGCCATGGAACTGCTCAAACAGGTCGGCGGGCTGGACATCGTCCACATTCCGTACAAGGACGCGCCGAGTGCGCGGCTGGACCTGGTGGGTGGCTCGATTCACATGATGGTCGACACCGCCAACACCGCATTGGCGCTGTCCTCCGAAGGCAAGGTGCGGATTCTGGCGCAGACCGGTGCCACCCGCAGCACGGCGATGCCCGCCATTACCACCGTCGCAGAGTCGGGCCTGCCCAACTACCAGGCGAATTCGTTTGCGGGCCTGCTCGCGCCCCAAGGCACGCCGTCCGCGGCGCTGGATCGGCTGCGCGCAAGCCTCGCCACGGTGTTGTCAAAGGCCGACTTGCGGGCGTCCTGGCAGAAGCAGGGCGCCTCGGTCATCGAAGCGCCAGCGCCGGTCTTCCAAAGAATGATGCAGGACGATGTGGACCAGTGGACGCGCCTGCTGCGAGACACCAGACTCAAACTCGTCTGAGCTATTTCGCAGGGGCTGCACCGGGCGCCTGCAGCATCCCGACGAAGGCCTTCACCAGGGAGTCCAGCAGCGTCTGGTCATCCGTTGCGGCGGCCTGGGGCGCGATGCGTTGGGCGACCCCGGTGTCTGCGGCGACGTGGACCAGCGCGGACATGATCGCCACCAGGCGCCAGGACAACTCGCCCGGCGCAAGGTCCGGCAGCAAGCGGGACAACTCGCTGAAGTAGCGTTGCTGCAGGTCTTCGAAGCCTGTCTTGACCACGCGCCGGTGAATATCGTTGGGCTCGGCGTACATGCGGCCATAAAACCGGGCGTACACGGCGGCAGGCCTGTGGGAGTCGGCGCGATTCAACACATAGGGCTCCGCCAGGATGCGCAGCAGCCGCTCGAGCTGCTCCGACCGGCTCGAAGCAGCATCGGCAGGCAAGGCGTCCAGCGCAGCCAGCCGGGGGCGCACGAGCGACTCGACACACCGGTTGAGAACCGCCTCGAAGAGTTCTTCCTTCGAGCCGAAGTAATAAACCACGGACGCCGGATTGGCGCTGGCCAGCGCGGTGATGGCGCGCACCGAGGCATGCTGAAGGCCGTGTTCGACAAAGTGGGTCTGCGCCGCGTCCAGAAGTCTTTGCCGGGTGGGTATTGCTTCAGGTTTCGAGCGCGTCATGGCGCCGATTGTAGGGACCGGTGGAGCGCGCACTGTCGCGGCCGTAGCGCGCCATCGAGAGGCCCGCGGTATTGATCTGGGGGCGTCGACCGAGCACGATGTCCGCGAGGACGCGGCCCGAGCCGCACGCCATGGTCCAGCCCAGCGTTCCGTGCCCGGTATTGAGAAACAGGTTGCGCAGGGGCGTTACGCCGAGAATTGGCGTGCCGTCGGGCGTCATGGGCCGCAGGCCGGTCCAGAAGTCCGCGCTGGGCAGGTCGCAGCCGGGGAACAGCTCGTGCGCCACCTTCTCCAGCGTTGCACGCCGCTGTGCGCGCAAGCGCAGATCGAAGCCCGCCAGCTCCGCCATGCCGCCGATCCGGATGCGCCGGTCCAGCCGGGTGATGGCGATCTTGTAGGTCTCGTCGAGGACGGTCGATTGCGGTGAAAGTTGCTCGTCCAGCAAAGGAGCGGTCAGCGAATATCCCTTGACCGGGTAGACCGGTATGTCGAGACCGATCGCACCCAGGGCCTGGCGCGAATAGCTGCCAAATGCCATGACGTAGCGTTCGGCCTGGAACAATTCACCGCCGGCGCGCACGCCGTCCACCCGGTCTGCGTGCGTGATCAGGCCGTCCACCTTCGTGTTCAGTCGCAGTCGCACGCCGAGCCGGGTCGCAACGGTGGCGAGTTCGCGCGTGAAGAGGTGGCAGTCGCCTGTCTCGTCGTTGGGCAATCGCAGGCCACCTTCCAGGAGCCCGGCGGCCTGTGCCAGGCCGGGCTCATGGCGCAGCAGGCCCTTGACGTCCAGCAGTTCGTAGGGCACCCCGCATTCCCGCAGCACAGCGATATCGCGCCGCGCCGCGTCGAGCTGGGCCTGCGTGCGGAACAGCTGCAGCGTGCCGCCCGTGCGCTGCGCATAGGGAAGGTCCAGTTCCGCCCGGAGTTCGCGCAGGCAATCGCGGCTGTACTCGGCCAGCCGCATCATGCGTTCCTTGTTGACCGCATAGCGCGCGGGCGAGCAGTTGCGCAGCATTTGCGCCATCCACCGCAACTGGTAGAGGCTGCCGTCCGGACGAATGGCGAGCGGCGCGTGTTTCTGAAACATCCAGCGCAACGCCTTGAGCGGAATGCCCGGCGCCGCCCACGGTGCGGCGTAGCCTGGTGACACCTGGCCCGCATTGGCGAAGCTGGTTTCCTGCGCGACGCCGGGTTGCCGGTCGAGCACGGTGACTTCGGCGCCCTGCCGCGCGAGGTAGTAGGCCGTGGTGATACCGATCACACCGCCGCCCAAAACAACAACTTTCATGCGCCCGCCCCAGAAAATTAAGCAATGACGCCAATTTATGGGGAAGGTTGGAGGTACTTTCACTGAAAATTGAATGGAGTTCAGTGAAATAGCCTGAAGCACTGTTGAACCCGGACCCTTGAAAGCAAAAATGCCTGACATCGATCGCATCGACCGCAAGATCCTCGACATCCTCCAGCGTCAGGGCCGCATCGCCATGACCGAGCTTGCCACGCAGATCGGCCTGTCCACCTCGCCCTGCACGGAGCGCGTTCGTCGGCTCGAGCGCGATGGCGTCATCACGGGCTACCACGCGCACCTGTCACCGGAAGCGGTGGGACGCACGCTGCTTGTGTTCGTGGAGATCAAGTTGTCGGCCAAGTCGGACCAGATTTTTGACAAGGTCCGCAAGGAGCTGCTGCATATTCCGGAAGTGCTGGAGTGCCACCTCGTGTCCGGCAAGTTCGACTACCTGTGCAAGGCGCGGCTGCGCGGCATGGGGCAGTACCGGCACCTGCTGGGCAACATCCTCAAGAAGGGGTCTCCTCGTTTTCAGTGCAATAAGTGACGGTACGAAAAGCTAGCACTGGCGCGGAGGTGGTGTTGGTAGATCGTTGATTTCATTGACTTTCCTGTTCACTTTCAAATCTGCGAT
>Ga0268298_10001126_pt1 | contig 32330 bp, 31 predicted proteins | sample WWTPWeurt_MetaG_FD_194462 | JGI IMG/M metagenome (GOLD analysis project Ga0268298, IMG submission 194462) | Activated sludge microbial communities from WWTP in Nijmegen, Gelderland, Netherland - WWTP Weurt | ecosystem: Engineered > WWTP > Aerobic digester > Activated sludge | place... | reverse complement strand
ATCCGCCGGTCGCGATCGCGCATCCGGTCGCCGCCGTACCAACCTGCTTCTCAACCGTAGTAATGCCCGAAGGCAGTGTCCCTTGCGTATCGATAATGGAGGTTTGAATCGCCGAGAGGATCGACTGCGCGTCGGTCGAACGCTTGGCGTTTCGCGTATCCTGAAATCGTTTCGCCGGATCAAGCGCGACAAACACGACCGTCGCCAGGACCGCGATCATCCCGATCACGAGCAAAATTTCTATTAACGTAAACGCTTTCTGTCGCATAGTATAAATTCGTTGTTATACCAAATTATCCTGAAGCCATGCCCCTGCACGCCGAGACCGCAAAAAAGAATTTTTCGAAACTTCGCTCCGAGCCCGGGAGGAGTGTGTGAGAAAAAATCTTTTTCTTGGTCGAGGCGACTTTCAAAAGAGCAGTGGCTAAAACATAGCATTACTTCTTCCCGATCACTATCGTCACGTCCGCTTCGGATGCTTCCAAAGTTTCGACGCGTCGATCAAGCGAAGCCTCGAGACCAGAAACGGAGATGAGCTCATCCACAAAAGCGTCCGGCACCGACGCTTTCGCTCGAACCGACGGCGCGATTTCTTTTGACTCGGCGTTTCCGACGCGTATCACGACAAACTCCTCTTTCGTCAGGATCTCTTGCAATCGCCCCGCCGCCCCCGCGACGCCACTTGCGTTTTCGATGGCGATGCGAAAACTCGCTCGATTGAAAGCAACCGGCTCTTCGGATGGCGCCGGAACCGTTTCAACCGCTTTCTCCGGAATCGAATTGACAGGAGACACATCCGGCGGGACACTCGTTTCCAACTGACGCGCGCGATCCGAAGTCTCTTTTTCCCTCTCTTGCCCTTTCTTCAGCAATCCTATGGCGGCAACGCCGCAGGTCAACACCACGAGAAACGAAGCAGCCAACGTCCACGTTTTTCGTGAAACCCGATGAGTACCTCCAACCTTTCCCGTAACATCTCCAGACCGATCCGAAGCCGGTCGTTCATCAAGTGTATGCGGACGAAACCGATCCTCAGCCGCTTCCATTTCTTCCGACGCGGTTACAGCATCATCCGACGCGACCGTCGAAATTTCCGGAACGTCGAGCTTGATTGAGAGCACCGAACGATCGTCCCCGGAAATATCGCGCTTCTCCGCGCACCCGAGCAGAGCTGTTTTCTTGGAAAACTCCAGTGAAAGTCCGACTGACTCCGCCTTCTCCCGTTCAAAATCGGAAAGCTCCCGTTCCGAAAAATCGCCAACAAACACGATTGTTTTTATCGACAAGGCAAATCGATGTTCAACAAAACGCCGCACATTCTCCACCGCCTCGAAATTTACCACTCCTAAGGATGTCACACTCGAAAGCACTATGCCGCCGATCACTCCAGCGACAAAAATCCCATCGCTTTTGCAGACGACAAGGATTGCCTCTTTCCGATCGGCAAACAAAGAAGCGATCGCGCACGATTCGGGAAGCGCCTCGAGGACGCGAAATCCGGCAGATTTCACCGCCGGCACGACAATTCGCGCGAACGAAGCGATGACCGCCACCACCTCGACCGGTCGCCCCAAAGAAGCCGCCGGCAAGGAGACTTCCCGATAGTCCCAGGTGGTTTTTTCCAGTTCTTCGGGAACAAGTTTGCCGGCAAGCTGAAAGACCGCTTCGCGTTCCTTTTCCAAGGAAGCGAATACTTCCTTTTCTTGTTCCGACACAAAAAGCGTCGCCACATACGCGAAGGGCTCCCCCATCAAGAGTCGCACGCTTCGCCCCATCGCCGATCGCGCCGTCTCCAAAACGCGCCCGATTGTCTCCGGCGTCCACGAGAGACTCACCAATTCCTTCGCTTCATCCCCGTGAACCGAAAATCCTTTCACGGCGCTCGACGTTATGAAAAGCACCTCCTTGGTATTCAACATAGAGAAAATAGTATGAGCCGTGAGATGAAAAATCGGAAACTGAGAAACGTATGTATTCAGTATACACCATACTTCACTTCCCGCATTCACCACCGACCCGTCGCATTACGGAATCGCGTGCCAACTCACCAGCTTGACGCCCGCGCCGGTCCGATCGAAGACAACGCTCGCCGCGTGATCGTACTCTCCACTTGTCCGCACCGTCGCCGTCCAACGATTGCCCGCCTTCGAAAGCGAAACCGTGCACGATCCGTCCGGTCGCGACACCGTCCCGCCGGCATAGGACGCGCTCGCGCGGGAAAAAAGAAGCGTATCCTCGACACACCCGTCAAGGAGTACCCGCGCCGATCCGCCTTCCGAAAGCGCATACGATGTCTGCGCGTCGCTTACCGACAAAATCGTCATCGTCACCCCGAGCATAAGCGACACCGCAAGGAGCACAAAAACCGTAGAAATAACGACAAAACCGTTGAATGATGACATAGGTTAACTACATTACTCTGAAGACCACTATCATGCACGCCGAGACTAAGAAAAAGAATTTTTCGAAACTTCGCTCCGAGCCCGGGAGGAGCGTGTGAGAAAAAATCTTTTTCTTGGTCAAGGCAACTCCCAAGGAAGCAGGGACGAAAATAAGGAAACAATTTAGAGTGAGTTCGATCGGATTTCCGCCGATGATCGAAGAGCGGTATCACTCGCGTATTCGAAACGATTGCTCCCCGATATTGTTTCGAGCTGGAGTTCAAAGCCGATATTTTTTGTTTTGTTATCAAGAGAAGAGGCATTGGTGAAGAGAATCGAACTCACGACAACAGTGGAGGACGTGAGCGCGACCGGCGCCGAAACGCCTTGTGCCACGCGGAGCGTGCCACTCGACACGTCGATAACAATCGGATCATTGGGCGCGACACCGCGAAGCGTCACCCTTGATCCGGGAGTCGCCGCGAGGTTCACGCCAAAATTGGAATTGGCGACATCGATATCCGTCGCCTCGCGGATAAAGAATGAGAGCCTCTCTCCCGCAAATCGAATATTCGATACCGCGTCGTGATGTGTGTTTCCCTTCACGCCGATCCCGATCATATTCCATCCAAATCCCGCCAAGGACACCAACACCATCCCGGCAATACCGACATAGAGCAACACTTCAATCAAAGTAAACGCTTTTGCCTTGTATTTCATACAAAATTCCAAATTACAAAAACAAAATTTCAAAATAATTTTCAAATTTCAAAATTTCTTTATCTTTTATCATTTAACATTTGGAATTTAAAATTTTCAGAGATTGTCCCACGCGAAATCAAACCACATCGCCGTCGCCGACACCCCGCTTGTTCCATGCGTCGTAAACCCAAGCGCCCCCGACCCGACCGGCGCCGAGCCATCCCAGAGTTGCGTCGAGACGCGCCGATTCGCGTCCGCCATCACCAAGAGAATTTCATCGCTCCCGACACTCGGCACAAGACGAATCGCGCGCGCGACACCGGAGAGTGCCGGAAGTGACGTTGCCGACGCGTCAAACGCGTTCGTTGCCGCGGTATATTTCCGCAGTTTCGGAATACTCGTATTGTCACTCACAACCGCGAGTCCGTCGCCGGAAGCACTCTCATAGGCAATGTGGAAGCTCCTCTCCGCTCCAGTACTACTTGTTGTCGTCAGAATGTTATTGGTTGGCGTTGTCCAAGTAGGCGTCGCGTCGGCGCGAAAGCAATAAATATCGTTTTGTGTATCCTTATCGCACGAGAGAAAAATCGCCGAAGCGGGACTCGCGACTACTGCCGAGGGACCGAGTCGCGTCGAGCCTACACCTTGATTGGGCGCGTTCGCCGCCGCGCTCCACGCGCCACCCCCGGAGCCGTTCGCCGTAAATACTTTCGTAGTGATTCCGCGATCGGTCGTTCCGTCGGCATAGACGAGAGCCCCACGAAGGGGATCGATCGCGCTCCAGACAAAATCCACCCGGTGAAACGCCGTCGAGGGCGCGGCCGTCGCGTGCGCGCCGTGAAGCGTCCAGCTCGCCGTCTGGTAGGCGCCGCCACTGAAATACTCCGTTCGCGTATCGCTTGCCTGATCGAAGAATGCCGCCATCGCCTCACTCGTCCCGGGACGCGCGCGAAGCGTGACAATGGAAGGAATACCCGAAAGCGCCCGAAGCGACACTTGCCCCGACCACGATGTTCCGTTCCATACGCGAGACTTCGGCGTCGTCGTGTTATCACTCACAACCGCGAGAAAATCACCATTTGCGAGATACGTCCCGTCAAAATTCTGCGCGTCGAGAAACGTGTTATTGTTCCAGTTTGCCAGGAGTTGAACATCGCTCCAAGAGTTTCCATCCCACACTTGTCCGTAGATATACTGCGTCGTGCCATTTGAATGGCGAGAGAGAAGAATTTTTTCATTCCGCGTCGAAGAGGCGAAGAGACTCATCGCGCGCGCGACGCGATTGGTCGTCGCGCCGTCAATATCGGCAACGGACGAGACGGCGCTCCATGTGCCGGCATCGCCGTCGAGGAGTCGGTAGCGCATCGCGTCCGTCGTCGTTCCGCCATCCGCGTAGACAAGCATACCGCGCCTCGGCACCAAGGGCTTTTTCCAATCGGTCAGGTATGAAGTGTAGGAAATCGTATTCGTTCGCGCCGAGGTAACCGGCCACACGACCGTCGACGTAATTTTCCGGCTCAAAGAATCAAGCGTCCCGCCGCTTGCAACAATAGTGCCGCTCCCATCGCGAGCAACCGGCGCGATCGAAACCGTCCGCACGTATTTCCCATACGATGTCGAAACTCCCGATACCGCCCACGTGCCGCCCGCTCCCACACGATCGATACCCGCGCTCGGCGTTGTCGAAAGAAGCGCGAACGATTGATTCTTCACCGAGCGAAGCGCCTCGATGCCCTCACTCGCGTACTGCGCCGCGATCGCTTCTTCTTCGGCGAGCCGATCCATCTCGAGCCCCTGCAGAAGAAGCGCGATTACGCCGGACGAGAAGATGACAAAAAGCGCCGTCCCGAGCATCACCTCAACGACGGAAAATCCGCGACTGTTTCGAAAGGATACATTGTGTTTTTGCTCTTGCCTTTCCACACCGCTATTGTACCACGAGAAAGTAGACAGTATTTAGCGGCAAACAATAAGCGTTTCTCACAAAGCAATCACAATTTGTCTTTTTGGATACTGACTACTCGCTACCAACTACTCTCTCATCTCTCACCCTATCCAATCAAGGAAACTTTTGAGCGCGCGACGAAGCGAGAGTATAACGTCGCGATCAATGGAAAGTTTGGGGAGCGACGCGAGCGAATTGGCAAAGATGAGACGCAAGGACTTCACCGCGTTCTCGCCGAGAGAAAGCGCGACCATTGCCCTCTCTCGATGTTTCGCGCAGACAATGCCGCCCAAGTCGGGGCTAAAAAAATACCGCTCATTTTTGGGAAGCGCTTCTCGCCCTCCGACGCACACGCGCGCTTCAACCGAATAGCCGAGTCGCGCCAAAAGCTTCCAAGAAAATCCTTGCGACAAAAGGAATATTTTCTCCAGAAACCGCGCCTCTTCGCGCGCGTCAAGTCGCGGAAGCGCGCTCACGATTTCAAGCGACCGGAGAAACTCCAGAAGAAGCTCGAAGAGTTCGCGGTCCGCCTCATCTTCTTCGGTCAGCCGATCAACCAGTGAGACTCCCTCCATCGCCGCGCGAAGCGACGCCTCGCTCTCTCGAATACGCGGAAAGTACGCCTCCGCGATCGCGCCCGCGATATTCCCCTTCCCGCGACTCTTCATCACCGAGAGGTGCGCGAGATTCAATGTTTCGAGTTGTCCCGCGAGTTTCGCCTCCATCTTCCGCACCCCGCGCGCGACCGCGCGCACCTTCCCATACTCCAACGTCAGAAACGAATACACCCGGTCCGTCTCGCCCGTGTCAATCTTCTTGAGAACAATGGCAGTAGAAGAGAGTTGCATTTATACTCGTTTCAACTGAAAACTAAACTTCTCTCCTTCAATATTCACCTCTTCCGAATATTCGGCATCGTTCAGTTCTCCCGCGCCGTATGTCGTCGCGAGCACCTCTTTCGCGATCATCTCGCCAAATGTTTCGAAAACATTCTCCTTTCCGGAATATCCGAGCACTATTCGGTCTTCCACACTGAACCCCGCCTTCTTACGTCCTTCTTGTATCACGCGAATGATTTCCCGCGCCTCGCCTTCGAGTCGGAGTTCGGGAGTAATGTCAGTATCGAGAACGATATCCTCCGACAAAGACGCATCAATTATCACTCGCTTCATATTCAATTCCTCGCAAATAATCTCCAAGAAATCTTTGCTTAATTCCTGATTCTTAATTCTTGATTCTCCAAGCGGTTGTCTCACCTTTATTTTCGCCTCCGCTCGTTTCTGCAATCCGATCGTCACAATTTCTCGAACAGCTTTCATATTTCTATTCAACACCTCATCAATCAACTTCTCATCCGCCACCGGAAAATCCGCCAAATGCACCGACGACTCACCGGTCAAATTCCGATATATTTCTTCCGCGAGAAACGGCGTGAAGGGCGCCATGAGTTTCGAGAGCGTTACCAAGACGTCGCGCAATGTCTGATACGCCTGTTCTTTATCGGTGTCGTTTTCATTCTTCCAAAACCGCTTCCGACTTCGGCGAATATACCAATTGGAGAGATGATCGATAAACGGCGCAAACGCGCGCGCGGCGCGATTGAGCTCGTAAGATTCCATTGCTCCGTTTACTTCCCCGATAAGAAGTTGGAGTTCCGAAATAATCCACCGGTCAAGCAAATTTTTCGAAGACTCCTGTCCTTTCTTTGGCTCCCAATTATCGATACTCGTGTACATCACGAAGAACGAATATGAGTTCCAGAGCATTCGGAAAACATTCCGCTCCAGTTCGGACACTTCCTTTTCGGAAAAATTCAGGTTTTCCGCCGCGACAACCGGTGACGAAAGAAGATAGAGCCGCACGACATCCGCGCCGTACTTGTCAAACATGAGCATTGGATCGGGATAATTCTTGAGCTTCTTCGACATTTTCTTGCCATCCTCAGCAAGGACGATGCCATTTACAATGACATGCTGATACGCCGACTTCTCCTTGAGAGCGGTTGCAATGATATGGAGATAGTAGAACCAACAGCGAGTCTGATCGACGCCCTCGGCAATAAACTGCGCCGGAAATCCCGCATCAAACTTTTCCGTTTTTTCGAACGGGTAGTGCATTTGCGCATACGGCATCGACCCGGAATCAAACCATGTATCGAGCACATCCGGCACGCGATGCATCGTTCCTCCGCATTTCTCACACGACACCGTAATCGCATCTACAACATGTTTATGCAGATCATTAATTTTTTCCCCACTCGCTTCTTCCAATTCTTTCGCCGATCCAAATACTTTCATCTCGCCGCATTCGCACTTCCATATCGGCATCACACTCGCCCAATATCGCTGGCGACTGATAGACCAATCCCGCGCGCCTTCGAGCCATTTGCCGAAGCGCCCCTCCTTGATGTGAGTCGGTACCCACTCAATATCTCGCGCGAGCTCGAGTGCTCTTTCTTTGATCGCCGACACTTTCACAAACCATGAGCTCGTCGCGTAATGAAGAAGCGGCGTATCGCACCGCCAACAGTGTGGATAGCTGTGCTCGAATTTTTCTTTCGAAAAAAGCAAATTCTTTTTCGCCAAGTATTTGATAATTTCAACATCCGTCGCCTGCGGATTTTCCAAAGGTTTCACCGAAAGTCCAGCCAACTCCTTCACCTCTCCCTTGATAATTCCGTCCATACCCACATGCTGGACAAACGGCAGGTTTTCTTTCTTCCCCAGCTCCATATCATCCTCCCCAAACGCCGGCGCAATATGCACCACCCCCGTCCCCTCCTCCGTATTCACAAACTCCGCCGCGTATATTTTCCAGCCATTCTCGCGATTTTCCAAGCTTTCATTTTTGAAATATGAATCGAATGGCGGAAGATATTTTTTTCCCACCAAATCAGCCCCATCAATATCCCCTTCTCCAGAGAAACTCATTTTTGAACCAACTTTCTCCAAAGCTTTTGGTAATATGTTCTGACTGTATTCTTTTTGAGTAATGTATACACCGATATCTTCTCCGTCCTTCTTTATTCTTAATTTTTCATACTTTATGCCTGCACCGACCGCTAAAGCCACATTCCCTGGCAGTGTCCACGGCGTCGTCGTCCACGCAAGAACAAATGTTCCCGGTTCATCAACGAGTTCAAACTTTGCCACAACCGACAAGTCCTTCACCTCTTTGTATCCCTCGGCGACTTCCGACTGCGAGAGCGTCGTCTCACACCGCGGGCAAATATGCATCGAACGATAGCCCTCATAGATAAGTCCCTTATCCCAGAGTTCTTTGAATACCCACCAGACAGATTCCATAAAATCCCGATCCATCGTCCGGTACGCGTGTTCCATATCCGCCCATCGTCCGACGCGGCGAATCACTTTCTTCCATTCATCCACATATTGAAGCACCGTCGAACGACAAAACTCGTTGAACTTTTCAACGCCAAGTGCCTCGATATCTTTCTTGCGCGATATGCCGAGCGCCTTCTCGGCAATGTTTTCGATCGGAAGCCCATGGCAATCCCATCCCCACCTCCGTTCCACCTGAAACCCGCGCATCGTCCAATACCGCGGCACGGCATCCTTCATCACACTCGCTACAATATGTCCGTAGTGCGGCGTCCCCGTCGCAAAGGGCGGTCCGTCATAGAAACTATACCGCTTCGCCCCCTCGCGATCCGCGACCGACCGCTCAAACACTTTCTCCCGCTCCCAATACTCCAAAATTTCCTCCTCCATCTTGGGCAAATTCATTTTCGCATCAATTTTTTTGAACATAGGAAAAATGTTAAACAATTGTCTTCAAAAATATTTTTCAGCGAAGATCATTTTGATTTATCGCTCTTCCGCCGAGACTACTCGACCATTCTCCAATCGCACAAACCCCTGTTCCCGAAGAAGTTTCGCTTCAAACGACTCCTCTTGTCGACGTCTCTCTTCTTGAAGGTGGAACCGATCGCGCGCGGGAAGTGTCCGTTCCTCATTCATTTTTGCAAGAAGCGACTTCTGCAATCGATCAAACAAAAAATTCAATTCCTTGCACCGAAGCTTCAACTGAATCACCGCCGGCAACCGTGTATCAAGCGGATAAAACGGCAGAGCCTCAATATTAAATCCCCTTCCACCCCTTTCTCCCATTACTCCCTTTATCTCCAAAAGCTCCGGATACATTCCCTTCCATATATCATCGCAGTCCTCCTCCAGTTCCGCGTTCGCCCCCATCGAGAATCCCAGAAAATCATAGTATTCCTTGCTCGAATTCCGCTTCCACCCCTCGACAATGTTCTGTTTCACCGAACGAGCCGAACGGTCCATTTGATCGGCAAGCGCCACCAACGTCTTCGTTTTTGGGAAATGGTGCGTCAATTCCGAACACGACTTCTGCAACGCCTCCGATTTTTTGTAGACAAGGAGTTCGCGATAGCCATACAGTTTTCTGGACGGTTTTATCATACAAAGGGGAAAATGGGTAAAAAGGGAGAAAAAGGATTGAAAGAAACAAAAAAATCCTCAACACAAAACAGTGTGCCAAGGACGTCCGGAAACCGAAACGTGGTACCACCTTGCTTTCCCCGAACACGATTTCGAGGCTTCATTCTCGCTGTTACGGGCTCGCCCGTCGGGGTCTACCGATACGATCGGCTTCGCGCCAACCGAATGTTCTTCCCGAAGCTCCGAGGTGATCGCCTCTTCATAGCCGCTACTCGGACGATACCAAATCTTCCCGCAAAGGGCAACCTCCCGCCGCCTCTGGACAACTTTCGAAAATTTTGTAAAATGACAATATTCTTTAACAAAGAGGCATCCAACATGGTCACAAGAAACCTTGTGAGGAATATGTATGGACTCGGCGGAGCAAGACAAGCGAGAAGGCGGGCACTCATTCAAGAAAGCGAACGAAGAAGAGCTGAGGAATTCTCATTCTCCCCTTTTGGGGATTGTTCCCACAACGATATAAAAAAAGAAGATAGTCAACCAGTCCACGCTGAAAAATAGATGTGGAGCTATTTTTTTGTTTTTCAAAACTTTAGGAGACTGCTCAGTGAAAAAACCTTCTCCACTCCTTATTGTTCTCTGTGCCTTTCCCATGGTCGGAAATATGAAAGGAAGACATCGCCCGCCCATCCGTGGCGAATATCGTGAAGGAAAGCGCAGGATAGGAAGGGGATTCTGTCTTGCCGGTTCCAAACGGAGGTGATGCATTGACACCGAACGCCGAGAAAACGCAAAAATTTCATCCTGTTCGTATCACAAGGGGCTCCAGGGAGATTCCCGCCGATTGCCCCGATGATTCAAGACAGGAGGGTAGCACTCCCCTCCGCATACTTCCCAACGGAAAAGTGGAGACCCGCCCTATCACTCGTAGGTAAAACCAAACACCGCCCGTTGCAACCGCGACGGGCTTTTCTTTTTCTCTCAATTCGCCAGAGGCTCGATACTCGCTCCTCATTACACCCCTTCCACTTCCACCCGCATCATTTCACCAAAGCCTGGACAAAAGCCGTGCGCCGATGAAAATGTCTCTTGAAGTGAAAGCTGTTTCAAAACGCCGTAGAGCACCTGAATGGTATCGGCATGCGAAACAACCACTACCGTTTTCCCGGAGAATTCACCGAGCGCGTCCCGACAAAACCCGAGAAGCCGCTCGCGCTCGCGCGCGAAACCCTCGACGCCATCCGTTCCATCCGTTTCGAGGCGATCTGTTTTCTTGGGATACTTCTCATGAAAAATATGCACGTCGCGACCGCTGAAAACACCGAAATCCGTCTCCCGAAGCCGCGCGTCCTCGCGAAGCGGCGCGCCTGTTTTTTCGGCAAGAATCTCCGCCGTTTCGCGCGTCCGCGTAAGAGGCGAGTGGAAAATAACCGCGATCGGCTCGGCATTTTTCCGGAGTTGCTCGGTGAGAGCGGCGATTTGCTCTCGTCCCCGCGCCGTCAAATGCCGCTCTTTCACCTCGGGAAGCGAGCTCAACACATTCAAAACATTCTGCTCCGCCTCCCCATGACGGACAAGAAGAAACGTGGTGTTCCCCATAAAATAAAAGGTGCGCACTACTCAAACATTCGTGAAATATCCGAGATGATTCCGAAGAGAAAATAGAAAAGCACGGCAAAGAAAAGCGCGATCGCAAAGCGTCCCACGCGATTGTCAAGGCTCGTTTGTTTTTTGATGAAAAGCATAGCTCCATTCTATCACATCCGCTCCGGCGCGGAGATGCCGAGGAGTCGAAGCGTCTCGGCGAGCACGGTTTTCGTCGCGCGAACAAGCGCGAGACGCGAACGAGTCGTTTCTTTTTGTTCCACATCGATCACCGTACATTCATCGTAGAAAGAATGAAAACAATCGGCGAGACGAATCGCGTACTGCGGCAATTGATGCACGGTAAGCGTCTCCGCCGCCTCCTCAACTACCTCCGGAAACTTCGCCAAGTGCCGCACCAAAAGCAGCTCCTTCTGATTCTTCAGAATGATCTCTTCTTGCTTGATTCCTAATTCCTGATTCTTTATTCCTAATTCTTCTTCTGCCTTCCGCAGTATACTCGCCATCCGCGCGTGCGCGTATTGAACATAGAAGACCGGGTTTTTCCGCGATCGCTCTTCCGCGAGCCCCAAATCAAAGTTCATATGCGTATCGGAGGAGTACATCAGAAAGAAAAACCGCGCGACATCAACCGGAATCGTTTCCAGGAGTTCATCGACCGAAACGACATTGCCCGCGCGCTTGCTCATGCGCACTTCTTGTCCGTCCTTCACCAATCGCACCAGTTGAACGAGAATGAAGTTCACGTTTTCTTTCGTAAAACCAAATGCCTCCGCCGCCGCCCGAAACCGCTCAACATACCCATGGTGATCCGCGCCCCATATTTCGATAAGTTTTTCGAAGCCGCGCTCCTTCTTGTGAAGAATATATCCACAGTCCGACGCGAAATACGTTTTTTCACCGTTCGCTTTGACGAGCACGCGATCTTTGCCATCACCGAAAGCGGTTGTCTTGAGCCAGAGCGCCTCTTCCGCCTCGTACGTTAATTTTTTTTCTCTGAAAAACGCAATCGCCCGATCAATATATCCCAGCTCAACGATATCCTTCTTTTCCGACACAAACCGATCGAACGAAATGTTCATCTTCTCCGAAATCGTTTTCTTGATATATTCCTCCAAAACTTTTTCCCCCGCCCACTCACCTGCTTGCGCGGCTTTCGGCTTTCCGCTTTCGGCTTTCTGTTCATTGCCGACTGCCGATTGCTGATAGCCGATAGCAAGTTTCTCTATATATTCCCCTCCGTACACCGCCTCGCTATCCTTGAGCACACTGTGTCCCAATTTCATCACCTGCTCCCCCGCGTCATTCACGTAGTATTCAGTCGAGACAGCGTACCCCGCTTTCTTCAAAATATTCGCGAGCGCGTCCCCCAAAAATCCCCCGCGCGCATTCCCGATATGGAGGGGTCCAGTCGGGTTCGCGGAAATGTATTCGAGAAGAATCGTGTGATGCGGCGCTTTCTCCTTTGAAAAACCGTACTCAACTCCCTGCTCGCGGATTGTCGTAACGATATTCGCGAGCGTCTCCTCGGTATACGAAAAATTGAGATACCCGAGAGCGACCACCTCAATATGAAACGATTTCATGCTCTCGTCGCTCGACAATTTTTCCTTCAAAAGATTCGCGATGTCCATGGGCGGCTTTTTCACCATCCGCGCGAGCGCCATCGCGATATTGGTCGTATAGTCCCCATGCGCTTCGTCCTTCGGGAAACCCACTTCAATATTCGGACAAAGGATCATTTCACCCAACAAAAAATCCCCGTCCTTTTGGCAGGCGTCTATACACCGTCGCAGCGCGTGTCGTATCACTTCTTTCATATCCTCATCCTACTGGAGGAACCCGAAAATGGGAAGAGGAGCCAGAAAGAAAAAAGCCCCGAAGCAATGCTTGGGGCAAGGAACAAAAAAGATAGACTTCGTATTACTTGTTCAGATGAGACTGAATCTTTTGTCGTATAGAGCCGAGAACACTTATCCTCCCCTTCCTTCCAAGGGGAAGAATTTTGGGATGAATCTCAACGATAATCGGGAGAGAAATACAACGATCCCTCATCTCGGACAATACGAACAATGCAAGAGATTGCAAGCTATCCTCACTCCTTAAAAAAATTTCCAGTTTCTCCTTGTTTCGAAACTGAATGTGAACCACCTTCACGGTGTTCTCATCAAAAACATCTTTCACAAACGCCATTGCATCAATACCATCCTTGATGAACGGAAACTCGTAGATATGATGCGTATCAAGAACAACACCTCCTCTGTAGCCAAGCCATTGATTCCGACTCATCCGATGATGCGGTGAAATTTCACGAACGCCGCACGGATCAATATCAATTCGGATGGCATCCGGGAACAACTCGGAAAAATACGCGAGGATATTTTTTACCCTCTTTTCCGTCCCGAAAAGCGCTGTATCGAGAAGAAGTCCCGAATCGAGTCGGAGCATCCTCCCCAATGTCGTCCGATCATCAAAATACATACCGTTCCAGCTCCCCTCATACGAAAGAACTGGAAATCCGCTCCGCTTGAGAGACTCAAGGTCGTACCATGAGAACGGCCAGAACGGTAACATTTGAAGCCCGTCATATCCGGCTTCCCGCGCGATATATTCCGCGTACCACAATCCATACCTCGGGACAAGCGTCTGCGGAAGAACCGAAACCACCGAAAGACCAATTGGATATTTTGCAAAACCACTCATGACAGCACCACCCATGACGGCAGCTCCTCGCTGTAGAAGATTGGGAAGAAATTTTTCTCAAATTGGTAAAGAAAGTCTCCTTTGTATCACTACAAGCCGAGACCCTTCAATATACACGAAAATATATTTTTGTCAACCACAATCCTTGCTTCTTTCTTCCTTCATGCTAGAGTAAATGCGAAGAACATTCCCTATGACCACCATCGCCATCAACAAGCGCGCGCGATTTGATTATGAAATCCTCGAGACGATCGAGGCGGGCGTTGCTTTGCTCGGGCACGAGGTAAAGTCGGTCAAAACCGGGCATATGAGCCTCCAAGGGAGCTTCGTCACCATTCGCGGAAACGACCTCATGCTGACCAACGCGCTCATTCCCTTCTACGAGCATGCGGGCGACCCGTCGGGCTATGAGCCGACACGTCCCAGACGCCTCCTCGTCAAGAAAAGCGAGGCGAAGCGCTTTATCGGAAAGATTCGAACGAACGGCTTGACACTCATTCCCCTTCGGGTCTATACTAAACGACACCTCGTGAAGGTCGAGTTTGCTTTGGCGAAAGGCAAAAAAGAATACGACAAGCGCGAGACGACCCAGAAACGTGAGGCTGCCCGAAAGATGGCACGAGCCATGAGAGGATAAACTCAAGCACCAAATTCAAAATTACAAGCTCCAAATAAATCTCAATCAACAAAAAAATCAAACCGGTTTCAGTTTAAAATTTGATCATCGGAACTTATTTGGAAATTGAAGATTGATCATTGGAAATTTGAGAAACGATACAAAAATTTGAAGACACTTATAGACCATCGCTCGATCATCGCAAAAGAGTGGAGCAGTTATGTAATGACCGAGGGGTTGTCTAGATTCGACAGGATGCACTTTGAAAATACGCAAGCCGATTATGAGGGTGATATCGCAAATCTTTCCCTCGCGATGATACCTGCAAACTTCATCACAAAGGCAAAGCAAGCCTTCGCTTCGGCGTTCCAGCCTGCTTTCGCTTCCGCTCTCGCCTAATTTAGGCAAGCGCCATCGGACTCCCGACTCCCGATAGGGAATGTTCCGGTGTCATACTCTCGGGAAGGCGCGTTTCTTTCGCCCTCTGAAGAAACGATCGCTCTTGCACAGAGGACATGTTGAACCGTTTTCGTGCGCTTTTATCGATCAACGTACTCCAAGCACACTACGCTTGTAGAATATTTTCGGAAATCATCACTGGACATGGGTGCAATTCCCATCAACTCCACAGAGCAGTTGCCAGCTATCAGTCGTCAGCTTTCTGCTTTCGGCGATAGATACGTTTTTATCGCAAAGGCTGAAGGCCTATAGCCGACAGCTGAAAGCCGCGTAAGCAGAGGAATAATTTTTTTCGCCAACAGCCGAAAGCCGAAAGCTGACAGCTGAAAGCCGCGAAGCCATGCGTCGACGTCGATACCGAAGACCGCAACCGAAAACCGTAGAGCTTCCAAAAGCGCGCGTCAACGAGCAAATTCGCGTGCCGTTTGTGTTTTTGGTGGATGCTGACGGAACTGTCACCGAGAGTATGCCGACCGAACAGGCGATCGCCCGCGCCAAGGAACAGGAACTCGATCTCGTCGAAGTCTCCCCCAAGGCGACGCCGCCCGTCTGCAAAATTCTCGATTACGGAAAATACCTCTACGCTGAGGGCAAGAAGGAACAGCAAGCAAAAAGCAAACAGAAAAAAGTCGAGACCAAAGGTATTCGCATTCGCCTCCGCACCGACACGCACGACCTCGATTTCAAACGAGCGCAAGCCGAGAAATTCCTCTCGCGCGGACACAAGGTGAAGATTGAAATCGTCCTCCGCGGTCGAGAGAAGGCTTCTATGGATCGCGCGCGGGACGCCCTCAAAGAGTTTATGAATTCTATCAAAGCGACCTTCGGCGTCGAAGAAGACATCAAACGATTCCCCAACGGTCTCCATATCATCATCGCCCCAAAGTAATAAAACTATATGAAGCAAAAAACCAGGAAATCCGTCGTCAAGAAGGTGAAGATCACCAAAAAAGGGAAAGTGATTCGCCGCACAACCAAACAGAATCACTACAACCTTCGCGAGACAAAGCAATTCAAACGAGCGAAGCGTCGTGATGTCACGATGAGTGGTCTTGACGCCAAAAACATCAAAGCCGCTCTTCCCTACGCGTAAATCCTTTAAGACTGTATGCCAAACGCTGACAGCCGAACGCTGACAGCCGAACGCTGTGAAACACTATGCCCCGAGTAAAACGCGGCGTCGCCGCCAACAAGCGAAGAAAGAATGTTCTCAAGATGGCGACGGGATTCCGCTGGCGCCGCAAGACCAATTACCGCGCCGCCAAAGAAGCGATCCTGAAAGCCGGCAAATACGCCTATCGCGATCGTCGCGCCAAGAAGCGAAGCTTTCGCAGTCTCTGGATCGTCCGCCTCAACAACGCGCTCCGCGAACATGGTCTCACCTATGCGCGCTTCATCGCGATCGAAAAGAAAAAGGGTATCGAGCTCGATCGGAAAGTTCTCTCCGAGCTCGCCGTGCAACACCCCGCCGTTTTCAAAACATTTATCGCGACTCTGCAGTAAACGTTTCCTTCAAAAAAACCACCCCGATGCATTGGGGTGGTTTTTGTTTTTCGGGAGAGCTATTCTTCCCGTCTCCGTCTCCACCATGGCAGTATCACGAGAAAAAAGATGAGTGAAAGCAAGATGCCGATCGCGTCAATGCCGACATCGGTGACTCTTCCTTGCCGACCCACGACAAACAGCTGATGCGCCTCATCGGAGAGCGCGAAAGGGAGTGAAATAAGCACCACTCCCGCCGCCGTCATATGCGAATTCTGGGGAAAATAGAATCGAAACAATCGAAACAGCAACGCCCCGAGAACACCATATTCAAACACATGCGCGCCCTTTCGAAGGAGGAATTGTCCGAAAGAAAGCGCCTCTGCCGATGTCCCAAGTGTCGGCTGAGACGAGAGCAAAAAAATAACCCCCATCCACACCAGAACGGGAACATAATAGCGATACACTATCGCCACCCACCGCGCGAATCGTTCTGAAAAAGTGGTTTCCATGCGCAGAGTGAGAAAGTCCTCGCTTATTCTTTCCGACCTCGATCGCGAAGTTCCTTGAGGAGCGTTCCGAACGCGAAAAACGGAAGCCAGAGCCAGAGAATTTTTTTCAAAAATTTATCGAGAAATTGACTCATAGAAAAATATTCTACCAAACCTACTCAAAAATTTCCTATTATGCACGCCGAGACCGAGAATCCCGCCCTGGCGGGACGAAACTTCGCTCCGAGCCCGGGAGGGGTGTGTGAGAAAAAATCTTTTTCTTGGTCGAGGCAACTCTCAAAATGGGAGAGATTTAAGCCAATTTTACATTATTCCGTAATCAAGGGGAGCGTGTGATAACAGCGCGGATCGATTTCGTAGATCACGTCTTTTTTCTCAACCACAATGCGCCAACCTTTTCCTTCCGCCGCTTTTTTCAAATTCTCATTCGGATTGAATGCGATCGGATGCTCGACCAATTCCAGAAACTTCACATCCGACTCGGTATCGCCGATGCCGTAGGAATTTTCAAACGTGAGGTGATACTCTTCAAAAAGCTTCCGTGCCGCCTCACCCTTGTCGCGACTCGGCTCATAGGACGCGATCCCCGTATATCGCCCATCCTCCCCCACCTCATATATACTGCCAATAACCTTGTCAAAGTGGAGATAATCGCGATTGTACGCCTCAACAATCTCGACCGGCGATCCGGAAATGGCAAAAAGAAGATATCCTTCGTCTCGAAGCTTCCGCATCAGATGCTCCGCGAAAATATAGGTCTGGCGCACGCGAAACGGGATGACGCTCTCGCTCGCTCGCCGCACGTCTTCCGGCGTGCACCCGCGGATGAATCGGGAATATAGATCAATGAGCGCGAGACGATAATCCTCGTACGTCCCGGTATGCGTCAACCACTTCGAATAAATATCCACCAAGGTCTTCCTGACATGGGGAGGGAAAATACGGAGCCATGAAAGCTCATTTATGAGTTCAAAATGAAGGTTCTTCCGAAATATCGTCCCGTCGATATCAAAAATAGCCGCCTTGGTTTTTTGGAGTGTTTCCATAGAGTTCAACTCAGCAAATGTATATCAAGCCGCTTCAGGTCTCAAAAAAAGTGTACAGGCTTTCGAAATAACGGTCAACGCGACGAATGAACAATGTCTCGAGCCACATTCCAGAGCGACGGTTCGCTTTTCTTTTCTTTGAGCCAGTACCACCACTCCGCCCCCCAAAAATACACGTCCGAGAAACCGACCTGCCGAGCGTAGTGAGTGATATCCGCGAGTTTCTCGGCATCCATCGTTTTCCACTGCTCCTCGAGTGGAATATCAAGGAGCGATCCCGGCGCCCACGGCTCCGCCTGCAATTCAATCACGATGAAATTCTCTTGCTTCGTGAAAAGCCGCGTGAAAAATTCTTTGAATTGGAAAAAATTGGGACCGATGGGATATGTCACGTACCCGAATCGGTCATTCCAAATACGTCGATAGAGCGTCGTCCCAAAAATATCTCCGCGACTCGCGGCGGGAATCCACATTGAGAGCTCTCCGCTATCGGTCGTCAAAATCGGTCGAGACAAATCCGCCTCGCGCGCGACGGCGATTTCTCGATCGAGCGTCGTGCCGGAAAGCGGCGGGCAAATACCAAACGCGAGAAACGGTTCATTTTCAATTTGCCACAAAACAATTTCGGAACGATGTTTGTACCGTTCGATGGTTGTTTGGATAAAACGCTCTGCCGCTTCATTTTTCAATACTTCGTTTTCTCCCGCCCACTTAGGGATATGACACTCCGGCCACCGCGGCACCTTTTGCCCCACCGCGAGTATCACCTCCGCGCCGTACTCTCGCGCCATATCGAGTTGCCAGTCGATATCCGAAAAATCAAAACTTCCCCGCTCGCGCTCAACCGCGTCCCAGTACACGGGAAGACGAATTTTGCGAACACCCAAATCCGAAAAAATCGCAAGGAGTGTCTCTTGGGGTTGGAGTCCCATATCGCGCGCGAAGCGGCTCGAAAAAGTAACACCGAATTCCACATCCTGCCGAGACGGCAATCCGGGAATATTAAAAAACACCAAGAGTAGTACCGCGAGCGTAAACAAACAGAAAAACACCCAAAGAAAAAATTTCAGCATTCGCCTAAAAATACTATGTGTTTGTGCCAAAAAATTCATAACCATAGTTGTTCCCTATCCAAGATCATGTTGAAAAAGCATCGAAGAGGACTATCTTGCGCAAAGTTTTTTGGGGAAAATTGTTTTTTTGCGGCTTTCGAACGGCAGTGGAAGACAAGCAAAAAAATAATTTTTCCCAAAAAACGGACTTCCTTAACACACTCTAAAATAACGCGCTTCCGCCTCGCGCCGCGAGCCACGCGCCGATTGAAATACACAAAAATGCAATCGCTTTGAGCGCCCACCCAGCAGAAGAAATCCGCTCTTCGAATATGGACGGAAATCTTCGAGAAAGAAACAGTGCAAGAAGAAACACCGCCGCGAATTGCACGCCGACCAGAGCCTGCACGATCGCGACCGACGCCTCGTCCTGATAGGCGGCAAAAATAATGAGGAGCGCGCCGATACCGCCCAGGGTTTTGCCGCCGATAAAAATCGTCCACGTCGAGAGTCGTCCCGCTTCGCGCCGCCACGGGAAAAAAATCGTCCGCCAGGAATTTCGTATCGCGGGAAGAATCACCTCATACGCGAACACGCAGATATCGCTCCGATACGCCGGCACGCAGAGAAACGAAAGCCCTCCCAAAAACACGCCAAACCGAGACCATATGAGACCGCTCACAAAATTCGCGCCGGTTCCCTCGCCCAGCTTGAGAAGAAAATAAAAGAGCGAGAGAAATACGCCGGAAAGCAGTGCGAGTCCGACACTTTTCCGAGAGTACGTCGCTCCCTCCGGTCCCGACACCGAAAGGAGCGCCGCTCCCGCGAGAAGGAGTGAAAAGGCGAGGAGTCCCGTTACCGGAATTTCTCCCGATATCATACTTCGAACAATCGAGGGAACGATCGCCATAAGCGCCGCGAAAATTCCGACGAGCGGCAAAATTTTCGAAACCTCCCCAATCTGAAACGCCCGATAGAGAAACAATAAACTCCACGCGAACGACACGCCGGATACAAAAAAAAGAGAAAGCGTGTCGATCGGAAACAGGCGAAGCCCAAACGGCGCGAGCACGAACGACACCAAACTGAAAATGGTGAGAAAAAAAATATACGCCGCCGGTTTTTCGATTCGATCGGCGACGAGAAACTTATCGGCAACACTCGCGAGCGCCGTCGCCCCATACCCGCCGATCGCCGCAAAAATCCAAAGCATACGAAGTTTCCAAACAAAAGCAAAGAAAGCAAATCCATTATAGCGCGATTCCAGCAATGCAGCACGAAAAAAAATCCCCAAAATATTTCGGATAAAAAAACACCCCCGCCAAGCATCCACGCTCGGCAGGGGTTTCGATTCCACTCGATTCAATCTTCCTTTCAATCGTCCATCCTCACTTCACCACGGTAAAATATATCGTGGCGCAGTTGTTACTCTCGTTCAGTTCGTCGACAGCTCCTTTGTTGTCGACACAACACATATAGCTCCGGGTTCCTCGATCACCCAGCTTGATATTGTTGTTGTTCACCTGCTCGTGTTGCTCGCACCCGACGCACATTTCATTCGCCTCCACATTGTCATCGTCCCGATACTGGTTCGAGTTGATGTAATAGGCGAGACGCATGTCTTTCGTCGGTTTGGCGTTTCCGATGTTTTTCACGATGCAGTGAGGATGCACTCTCGTCCCCGATTTGATCGTCGTTCCCTCGGCAATCCAAAGAGAAGCAACGACAAAGTCCGGTTTCCACACTTGAGCGATGACCGTATAGGAAAAATCGAAACAGTTGTTGACTTCGCTTGTTTCCCGATTGGCATTGTTCGTATCGGCGCAGATTCTTCCTTGATACGTTCCGAGAATATCAGCGACGAGGGTGTCCTCTGTCATCCATTCCTCGTTCGTTTGATTCGGGAGGAGTTTGAACGCCGGGGTATCATCACCATCAGCGTATCGCCAACTCGTATCTCCCGGCTTCATGTAGAAGTAGGAGAGTCTCGTGTCCGAGGGACAAGAGTCTGGACCCAGGTTGAGAAGTGTTCCTCCGAAACCGTAGAGTTCCCCTTGATTCAAGGTGATCCGTCCTTTGGTGAGGTTTCCGGAAGCAATGACGAGGTCGCAAGATCCATTCACCGGATACCATTCGACATTGGACCAGTTGTTATCTTCGTTCGACTCGAAAATGTTTCCGGGTGCGTCAACCTTCGATTTGAAGTAGACGCGTTTTCCGGAAGCTTCGATCGGAACGGTGAAGGAGATCATTTCCTTTTTGGAGTTGTCTTCATCCATATATTTGCAGTGAGTCTCACTTCTCTTGAGGAGAGTCCATTCGCCTTCGTCCTCGTTCATCGCAACCTTGTAGAATGTATCGGTTTTGACCTCGAAGTCTTCGTTGCCGGTCGTATTGCCATTTTGACAATGTTCCTCTTTGGAAACCGGCCAGACGTTCACCTGGTAGGATTCCTCGACATTCATGAGACTTGTTTCTTCGGTGAGACGCGTATTGTCTCCGTCTTCGGGAACAGTGTGGACGGTGATTTCTTCGATTTGGAGGTTGGGGAGGGGGGTGGTGGGAGGAGGATTTGAATCTCCGCCGGCACCTTCCGGATTGCCACTCGTTGAAGCTCCATGTCCAGTAGCGCTCCACACCGAAGACGGTACGGCACATAAAGAACTTCCTTCATACACACATACAGTATACATCTCCGTATCAGAAGGGTCGCACCGACTATCCAAAGCAACCCCCGGACAAAGTTCCGCAAAACAAGCATGGTCTCGAGTAATTGTAGCGGGGAGATTGTTTCTTTGCTCGGCACAAGAAGCAGAATTCTTTGCCCCATGATGAGCAATGAAATAAATTGGATCGATGAAGCCATTGTCGAAATATCCATTCTCGGAAACGCCGTATTTGGCATAGCTCCAACGACCATAACCACTGGCTGGGGGATAAGACAATCCCGGAGTAAGCATTCCAAAATGGATATGATCACCACCAACCCAATGCCCCACATAGGCAATGATTTCTCCTGCTTTCACTGAATCTCCCTTCACCTTTGCTCCCGCGCGCAGTACATGCCCATACAAGCTAACTACATCTCCCTCTTCGACACTATGATGCCTCACAAGGAGGGCTATGTTATCACTCGTCCCATCATTGCTCCACCCCGAAATGCTCGGTTCAAGCACCTCACCATCAGCAATAGCACGAACAGGTATTCCCTTATCCGCCATAATATCTACGCCAATATGATAGACGCCTGACGAAGGATAACATCCATCCGGAGCCGGCTTTGTTAACCATCGTCCGCACCCGCTCACCTGGAGATTGTCATCACCAACCGGATAAAAGAATCCCGTTGGAGTGACGGGGGATGCAGAAACAATTCCCACACTTGCAAGGAAGAGAAAAAACACACAAACACAACGGTTCAGGAAAGACATGGTCTGTTACCTCGCTAATTCGATTTGTAAAACAACAAATTTACTGTCGGCACGCCGCCAGCAACCGAGCGCAAGTACATACTTACACTCGATTGAGACGGCACGAAATTTCATTGAACCGAAAGAGTTTCTACCATCGTGTCCAAAGCATTCCAGAATTCTTTATTGGCTTCATCACTACCGAAATTCTCAGAACCAAGAGAATAAGAGTAACCGTTGTAATCAAAAACAAACTCATGACGCAAATAATCCGTAATTTCAGTGATATTCAAGTTGGAACTACATATCTTCTGCATCAATATCGGAGCCGTTGCCGTGTTTGCCTTTTCTAAAATTTTCAAATATTTCTCATTGCGAGAATTCTCATTGCTTTTTATAGGAGAAATGGAAACGGTTACACCACATAGAGCAGGAGAGGCCTCAATAGAACATTTCATATCTGGTTTATAGAAAGAAACAGTCTTTACCGAAGAACCGGTACTATCCACAAAAGTTCCTTCTTTATATTTCCAATCGTTTGGATATTTGAGAGAGAAATTCGAAGTGTTGTCTGTATACACTTTCCATGCCCTTGCTCCTTCTCCACTGCCAACAGCTTTACAGCTAGACACAGAATCTTGTATTGGTTTTAGCGTTGAAAGAATACCATAGAAAACTTGCTCGATCTCCTTGTCCCCAGAACCAACGCTCACAAATTGTTGAAGCGAAATTTCTTGTATAGAATTCCCCCCAACAAAATATGTGTGCGTAGACAAACCATCCTTAACATAGAGTGCCAAATGGCTAAGTTGTAAAGATTTTACTGATGAGAATTGGATAGACTCATAATTTTTTTTAATTTCTTCTACCAATTTATCTTTTGGATACTTTGTTTTATTAAATTGCACAATACACTCACTCTCCCCCTCAATCAAAACATTTGAAAATTTGCTATTCCCAATACAAATTTTACCATAAAAAGCAGCGTCTTCACCGTACGTTTTCACTTTCCACCCTTTTGGATACATAAACTGAACACCCAATCTCTCATCTTTATGTTCTTGCCATCCAATCGTATCAATCTTTGGTAGTTGCATTTCCCTCGCTTGAGCAATTAAATCTTCCAGCTGAGATTCTCCAACTGTTTGTTCTTGTATTGGCTGTTCTGAAACAGAAACTTCTTGTTTTTCGGTATTCTGCACGGTTTTTTGCAAGCGCAAAACCAGCCACCCGCCGAGGAAGAAGACGGCGAGGATCATCGGAAGAGAGGGGATGAGAGCTTTCTTGCTTGAGAAGTTCATAGGCGTACGTTTTAAGGTATGTTATTATTTTATTTTTGTCAAGAAAGAAAACACCAAATATAATGAAGTATATCAATTTTTTAAAAATTACTCATACCTAGTTATATCTTTAACTAATTGAGAAAAACACTGTTTTATGTCAGTCCAATCACTACTATCAATTTCCACCCTATCATCCTTACCGTAATTTTTAATATTAGCACCAAATGAATCAGTTGCATCCACAAATTTTTTATCTACGACACCACCTTTATGGACAAGTACATGCCTAAGTTCTAGATAGAAACAGATTTTCTTTTCAATCTCCGATCCCAAGTTAATATCTTTCGAAAGATAATCTTTGAAGTTACTTTTTATTGACTTCAAATCCTGAAAGTTTGGTTTTATTTTTTCAAGAACAAGTGTTCCAAACCCACTCCGGTATGAAAGTCCCTTTTTAGCCAACTCTACTAATGTAATCGTCGCGCCTTTCAGTCCCTTACTTTCCGGATTAACTTTATTGAAATCATTTAAAGCATTTTCAAAATACTTCTTTAGGGTCGCCTCCAAGCTTGAAACGGCGAGAACACACATCTGCAAATATATAACCCTAAAATTTTCTTTAATTGATTCATCGTGGATATTTTTAAGTACATCCCTATTATTTTCCAAAGTCATTTTTACAGTTGTCGGTAACCCGGGAACCCAAATAGCTTTTTCCAGTGCCTGAATAGCTATTTCCTTTATCTTATGAGCTGTTTGTTCAAGTTTATCAATATTTTTGAGATCTTTTTCAAAATCTGAAGAATAATCAACTCTGGGTGAATTTGACATAGCATTGCGTAACCTAACAAATATAACAATCACCTATCAACTCCATCGAAACAAAGAATTAAAGACCATATTCTCCCCACCCTATCACAAAAAATCCCGCTCGGGAAGCGGGATTTTTGAAATTTTTGAGGTGAGCTAGGGACAATTGTTCTACCCTTTCGGCAAGACGCGGGTGTAGATGAGGCGCACGTCGGAAATCCATTTGGCGACGCTTTCCGGAGAGTGTCCCTCACAGCTTCGTCCGCACTTCCAAACAATGAGACGCTCCGGGGAATTGAGTTTCTTCTCGTGCACCAAGGTCGCGATGCGATTCCCCACGACCTCGACCGCTTCCTCGGGACTCCCAAAACACGCATGTCCCATACCGACACCGCGACTCCCCGCTCCCTTGTATCCCCAATAATTGAAACAGTCGACGCCGTTTTTGGAAGGCGCGCGCTCTCCCCAGGAGCTTTCCTTGCGCGCGATCGCGACCAAGAAGGCCGCCGTTTCTCGGTCGCGTTTCGCGATGAGGGGCGCCATAGCGATCATCGGTTTTTCCCGAAGCATTTCCTCAAGCGAAAGTCGAAATTGGTAGTCCTCCTCGGATTCTTCAGCTCCCCTGACGGACGGTTCTTCGCAACGAGACGGCGACTCGGCGGTCACCACCCCTTCTCCAAGGGAAGTCGCATTTTGTCGAAATTCCAGTACATTTTCCTCAAACAGAGACACCTCTTCCGCGCGAGCTCCCGAAGGAACGCCAAAGACCAACACACACGCAATGAGGCCGAAAAGCCCGAAAATACGATATTTTTGAAATTCCCCCCAACATAAAGATACATCCATAGACCAACAAAAAGAAAAAGCGTCGAATACCTTCGACACTCCTTTATATCACACTACCTACTCTTCGTCAAGCTGATGGAAGTAGAGGTCAACGTCTTGTATCCACTTCTTCGTATCCGCTTTTGTGTGTCCCGAACAGTCATATCCACACTTCCAGACAACCATCATCTCCGCCGGCGTATCCACTTTTTCCGAAAAGATGAGTTTTTCGAGTCGGCGCGATACGGTATCGACCGCGTCCTTGGGACTATTGAAACACGTGTGCCCCCCGGTCCCCATAAACCGCCGTTTCCCTCGATAGCCCCAGTAATTAAAACAGTCATGCTCGCGCAGAAGCGGCACGCGCTTCCCCCACGCGCTCTCTTTCTTTGCAATACCCACCAAAAACGCCGCTACCATCTTGTCTTTTTCCAAGATAAACGGGACCATTTCCTCAATCGGATACCCAACAACCATGGCTCGAATCTTTTTTTCAAGTTCTTGTTTCTCTTCCGCCACCTGCATATCCTCGAGATCTTGCACCACTTCCTCGGCAAACCGCTCCCTTGCCTCATCGCTCTCCCCGAGCACAGTCGGAGCTTCCGGCATCACTTCCGGCAGATGTTCAGAAGCCATCGCGTTTCTTGTTTCGATTTCTTCTCGCGCGAGCGCCCGCTCCCCCAGATATCGATACACGAGCGTCGTCGACGCTACCCCAAAGAGCACTGCTCCGATAAGCGACAGCTTGAGGGCATATCGAGAAGGAAGAAACGCTCTCATTTGAAATCCAAGGAGACTCCCCCGCGATCGACCCGACGCCGAAAGCGAAGAAACGAGAGTATTCCGACCGTTTCGGATAGGACGAGCGACACCATCAAGAAGTCGAGGCTCCATCATCGAGGCGTTCTTTTTGGAAAGCGTCGCACTCTTTGAAACGAATCGCCGTATGACTCGGTGATCGCGAGAAAACACCACCGACTCAGAGGATCGATTCAAAAAATCGACTGAAGCGTTCTTTCGCTCGCGTTTTTTCGATGATCGTATATCCATGACTATCAGCTCTTTTATATGCCGGATTTTTCTCGGAAAAATTTCTCCGCGTCGGGTCCGCCGACAAAACACTTTCCTTCCGCCCACACAAAAGGCACACCGATTTCTTTCACACCGCATTCATCGGCTCGTCTTTTCAGTTCCTTGGAGTTTTTGGTATTGTGCCACACCTCTTTCTTGGCAAAAGAGACTTTTTCTGCGATACGATTTTCTTCGAGAAATTTTTCCAAATCCTTGCAATGCGAGCATTCTTTTCCGTAGAAGTAGACAATCGAAGCGTTCGGATCCCCGGCATCATCGGGAGAAATCGCCTCCGACGGGGCCGTCTTCAGTCCCCATACCGTAAAGATCGCGAGGAGTATGAGAACGACGGTACCGAGAATAATCATCGTTTTTTGAGACATACGAAAAAGAAAGAAATGTACGATACGAGGACTTACGCGTTTGAGTGCAGTTCAAGGAAAATGCGAGGAACGGAATGAATTGTTTGGGAAACAATTCATTGTATGCGCCATACAGCATCCCCGCCTCGGCAGGAGAGTGTTTGACGAAGAAATGCGCCAAACGCGTAAGTCCTAAATATGATTTCACGCACGAGGGAGTGTAGCACATTTCCGATCGGAAAGCCACCAGCCGAATCCGATCGCGACCGCTATCATACCAAGAGAAAGTACCTGCCCCATTGTCATTGCATCGAAGAAAAACCCAATCTGCGGATCCGGTTCCCGAAAAAACTCCAGTATAAAACGGATGCCACCGTAAAGACCGGTCGCCCACAGAAACAATCTCCCGGGTACATATTTCCGTTTTGATAAAAAAAGAAGCACTAAAAACAAAAAGACCCCCTCGCCAAGCGCCTCATAGAGAGGGGAAGGATGTCGCGGGAACATATCCCCCGCGCGCGGGAACACCATACCCCACGAGACATTTGTCACGCGACCGAAAAGCTCGCCGGTCACAAAGTTGCCGATGCGCCCGCAAAAAATCGCAATCGGCAGGGCGAGCGCCACGACATCGAGAAGCGGAAGAGGGGGCTTCCGATATTTGCGCGCAAAAAGAACAATCGAAAGCGCTATTCCCGCGATGCCGCCATGCGCGCTCATACCGGCAATACCCGTCCACGCTCCCGTTTCGGGGTCGAGAGGTGACACCAAAGAGAGAGGGTGCTCCGCAAAAAAACCGGGGGCATAGAGCAACGCGTACCCGATTCGCGCACCAAGTATCGCCCCGATCACAAGATATATCGAAAAATCGAAACACTCCTCTCGAGTAAGTCTGACTCCAAAGTTCTTCTTTCGCAACAATTCCCACAGGAAAAAAAGCGCCACGCACGCCCCCGACAAAAAACAAATCCCGTACCACGAAACGGACACGGGACCGAAAGAAAACACAACCGGATCAAACGTTTCAAAAAAAGTCGGCTCCATGAACTCACTAAACCGGATTACCCTAAAGCCTTCTCTCCATGCGTGCCGAGACCGCAAAAAATAATTTTTTTCAAGTTTGCTCCGATAGAGAGGAGCATGTGAAAAAAATTATTTTTTGCGGTCGAGGCAACTCTCAAGAGAGCAAAGGCTAAAGTGCATTGGTATTATTCCCATTGTACGAGTCCAAGTCGGTTTTGAATTCGCGACCGTAAATTCGGACGAGCGCCAAGAAAAAGGACACGATGATGGGGCCGATCAAAAATCCGGAAATACCAAAGAGCGAAATTCCGCCGATCGTCGAGAAGAAAACCATGAGCGGATGAATCTGCGTATCGCGCCCGACCAGTCTCGGTCGCAAGATATTGTCCACCGTCGAAATAATACTGGCGCCAAATATGAGGAGAAACGCTCCCTGCCACACATCACCCGAAAAAAGAAGCCAGAGCGCGGCCGGAAACCAGATGATACCGGTTCCGATAAACGGAATGAGCGAGAATACCCCCATCACCGCTCCCCAAATCGCAGGCGATGAAAGTCCGGCAACCGCAAATCCGATGCCGCCCAAAACGCCCTGAACGAGCGCGACAACGAGCGATCCCCTGATCACGGCGCGGCTCATCGAGACGAAGTCCTTCATCAGTTCTTCATCTTCATTGTCGGGAAGCGGACTCACGCGCTTCAAAAATCGAACCGCCCGCTCGCCGTCCACAAGGAAATAAAACAACGTGAAGAACAACGAGAAAACCCAAAAAATAAAACTCGCGGCGCCGCCGTAAATCGTCTCCAAAAACGAAAGAATCGCGCCGCTTCCGCCGGCGACATTCCCCAGCATATCTTCGATTTGAATATCCTGCGTCAAGAAATATTCGCCCACTACGGGGAGACCGAGAAGCCACGATTCAATCCCTCCCGCCACTTCGCCAAGCGAATGATTGCTCGCCGAAAACGACGCGAGCGCGCTCGTCGCTTCCCCGACCACGAGGAGCGTCATCACCACAACCGGCAAGATAACCAAGAAAGCGACGAGCAACAAAACGCCCGCCGCGCTCCATCCGCGATGCCCGCCCAAGAGGCGAAGAAACAGTTGGTACTGCGGAAAAAAGATCGTCGCCAAAACCGCCGCCACCAAAACCGCTGTAAGAAACGGCTCCATCACAAAAAACGCCACCACGCCCGCCGCGAAGAACACGAGAAAGAAAAAAATCGTATTGAGATTGGGAACCCGCATGGAACTATTATACCACAGATATCTTTCTTCCCGATTCCAAAACTTCAAAAGACACTCGAGTCGCACCCTCCGGCACGAGTCCCGCCGCGCGCTCCGGCCACTCGAGAAGGACGACTCCGAGAGGGTCATTGGCCCATTCGAGGAATCCCTGCGCGCGCAAATCATTCTCTTCCACGCGATACGCGTCCACGTGATAGACGCGCTCGATGCCGTTCTTCGAAACGGGAAGATCGTAGCGCTTCATAATGACGAAGGTTGGACTCGTAAACGGCTCCTTGGCGCCCATCGCTTTGAGAAACCCCTGCGCGAAGGTCGTCTTTCCCGCGCCCAATTCTCCCGAAAGCGCGACAACCCCCGGTCGCGCGCGTTCCGAAAACCCCGCCCCAAACGCCCGAAGTTCCTCCGCGGATTGTGTGTAAAATGTCGACATAAAAAATTTGACCCCTCAAGCGTACAACACCTGAGGGGTTTCGTGCAAAAATTCTACTAGTTATAAATATAAGGTTTTTTTCTCACCTCGCTAGAAAGCTGAATTCGAGGCTCCTCGGAAGCGCCGAAAAAATAATGCGTCCCCGAGCAACAAAAGCAGACTTCCTGATTATTCCATATTGAAAGCCTTCTGCCGCAAGAAGAACAAGTTCGCCCTTTTGAAGAATTGTATTTCTTCTTCATACCAACCTCTCCAAACAATCTATGGAATCTTCCCCGACAATATCCATCCCCTGATCACGAAACACTTCTTCCGTGAATTGTTTAGAGAGAAATCGATCAATACATCGTTCGCACCCGAGACGACAAGAGTTCGTCGGAGCAGCGATACATGCGGCAAGGGAAGCGTCTCCATCCCATTCCTCCGCACAGTGAGTATTGTCGCAACCAACTTCAAGATTTCGACTGATTATACCAGCCATTTTTTTCTCCTCGTTTTTCCCCGAAAAAATCGGCTCAGGGAATGCCGTTTGTCAGGACAAAAAATCTCAGGACGTCAGAACGCAAAGAATAAACAAGGCTAGCAAACCGATGCAAGCCAACACAATGGCCACCACCCATTCAAAAGTATTCTTCACAAAGAGAAAAATCGAAAACGTCGCTTCGGAAAGAGCGTGAAGCCCACCCGACGAGAACGCCGCTCGAATCGCAGATTGCGTTCGTCGAAAAATCACCTTCCGAACCGGATACATTTGCCACGCAAGGAGCAGCGGCAAACAAAGAGAAACCAAAAGAATCATCCGAACATCACTGTCCATGGCGCACCTCTCTCGCTGTTGAAACGGCCATTTCCCTCTTTTGGACTTTGCGGTACCGCGATCGCCTCAAAAAGAGAGAAATATCGTCCCAACAGCCTCCTTGTTAAGGAACATTCGAACTTTACCATTCCGCTACCTGTTTGTCAATTCCGACAGACATCGTTCATTCTCCGTTTGTTTGACCTCGTCCGCGTTCTCTGCTAGGTTTGAGTATCGTCACACGAATTCTTTCGTCTCCTTTTGCCGAATATCCGACCTATGTCCCTCCCGCCCGAACGCCAACTGAAAGAACTCCTCGAAAAATCACTCTCCGTGCTCATCCTCATTCCCGAAGACGCCGACGGAGACGCCTTCGGAGCGGCTTCCGGCCTCGGAAGCTTCCTCGAATCGGAGGGGAAAACCGTCACTCTCGCGGGAAGCGGCATCAATCGCGTCGCTCCGAAGTTCTCGTTTCTCACGCCTCCGCAAACCATCGTCGAGTCCATCTCGGGCGTCCGCGAATTCATTCTCTCGTTCAATACCGAGCGAAACGATATCGTCTCCATCCGCACCGAGCGCGGGAATAATGAGTACAATATTTTCATCACGCCGGAAAAAGGTTCGATCGACCCGCGAGATTTTTCGTTCGTTCCAGCGAAGTTTTCTTTCGACCTCGTCATCGTTGTCGGCGCCCCTGACAAAGAATCCCTCGGAAAACTCTCCGAAGAAAACCCGGACATCTTCTATGAAGTGCCTCTCGTCAATATCGATCACCACGCCGCAAACGATCGATTCGGTCAGGTGAATATCGTCGAGATCACCGCTTCATCGTCGAGCGAAGTCGTCGCGCGTCTTTTGGAGAAGATCCATGCAAAACAGATACACGAACGTGTCGCGGGTCTCCTCCTCGGCGGCATCATCTCCGCCACCGAAGGATTCCAAAAGAAAAACACGACACCGTCTGTCCTTCATACCGCCTCCCGACTTATGGACTGCGGCGCCAATCAACACGACATCATCTTCCGCCTCATCAAAACCCAACCCTTCTCACTCCTCAAACTCTGGGGGCGCGTTATGGCGGGACTCAAGTGGGACGAACGCCGCGAACTCATCTGGGCGAACGTCACGCCGGAAGACATCGTCCAGTCGCGCTCGCGCGCCGAAGATCTTCCCCTTATTCTCGAAAAGATCCGAGGACATTCGTCCGTCGGAAAATTTTTTATGATCCTCTCGCCCAAATCGTCATCTCACGTTCGCGCCATTTTGAAATCCACGATGCCCGACCTCCTCGCGGAACTCGCGCAGTCGTTTCCCGACTCGACACTCCGCGGCGACACCCTCTCCATCTCACTCTCGGCTCATTCACTCGAGGAAGCCGAAGTCGCCATGCTCGAAAAAATTCCGCCACTCTCATAGGCGATACGATACGGGGGGAAAAATAAAAAAACTTATCGTGTATATGCTATACTGAAAGGACTTTCATCCTTTCTTTTTTTCTATGGTCAAGGTTCTTCCACGTGACGGCGCCGACGAGCTCCGAAGCGAACGCGAGAAAAAGACTGCGACAATCCTCCAACGCCTCAAACGCTCTTCCGAAGAAAATGAAGCGGCAACCCTCGCGCATATGGCGCGCCTCCCCTATGTCGATCTCCACGTTTTCCCCATCGACACCGAACGCGTTTCACTCATTCCCGAAGGAGACGCAACCTCGCTCGGTATCGCCCTCTTTCAGAAAAAAGGCCGAGAGGTTCGCATCGCCATCCTCGACCCCGGGAATCAAAAAGCGCTCGACTATATAAAGGCCTTCGAAGACCGTGAAGACTTCTCGGCAAAACTCTATGTCGCCTCGCACCCTTCGCTCGAGCACGCGTGGGATGTCTACAAGAAACCGCTCTTCCTCGATTTCCTCGATCACCTCAAAGTCCACCTCACCGACCAAGACCTCGAAAAATTCGAGCGGGACTTCGGCAACCTCTTGGCGCTCAAGGAGCGCATTCTCAAAATTCCGACAACGCAAATCCTTGAAACCGTTATGGTGGGCGCGATCAAACTCCGTTCGAGCGACATCCATCTGGAGCCGGAGGAACGGGAACAGATTCGTCTGCGCTACCGCATCGACGGCGTCCTCCAAGACATCGGTC
>Ga0268298_10001125_pt1 | contig 32344 bp, 29 predicted proteins | sample WWTPWeurt_MetaG_FD_194462 | JGI IMG/M metagenome (GOLD analysis project Ga0268298, IMG submission 194462) | Activated sludge microbial communities from WWTP in Nijmegen, Gelderland, Netherland - WWTP Weurt | ecosystem: Engineered > WWTP > Aerobic digester > Activated sludge | place... | reverse complement strand
ACGCCAACATGGCCGAAGAGCAGGTGAATGCGAGCAAGTTCGCAATCCTGCAGCAGACGGCGACCGCAATGTTGGCCCAGGCCAACCAGGCTCCTCAGAACCTGCTGTCCCTCTTCCGCTAGTAATAGCAGTGCAGTGGTTCTAGCTCAGTAAGTACAAACTTTCTGGGGGGGGCGCTCCGGCGCTCCCCCCAAAAAGTATCTTAGGAGAGCAGTTTTCTTCTCAGATAAACAACAAGAAGGTGTATGATGGTCGGTACAATTGATGATCTCAACAAATCCATGAATAGCCTGGCGCCAACGTTCCGCACAGCGATTAACGCGACGATCCAATCGGAAAGTCTACCGCTGACTCGGACTCAGACCCAGCGTGATCAGGTCACTGTCCGGCGCTCAATTTACACCGACATGAAGAACAATCTGGATGCTCTCCAAACCGCAACACAGGCCCTGATCAGTACACAGGGCTCTTTTGGCTTAAATCTGACTCCGAGTCCCAGTATCATTGTTGGAACTGCAGGCACCAATGTTTTGACCGCAACTGTTTCGGATACCGCCATTTACGGTGATTACGATTTTTCGGTAACGAAACTGGCCAAGGCTGAAACCAAGGGAACTGCGGCTGTCGCCAGTTCGGATATTGCGCTCGGAAAAAGCGGGACTTTTTGGATCGGCGGGATCGGAGTACCTTCCATCGCTGATTTCACCGCCGGTGACTCTGTGACGGCTGTCAACGTTTCTGACGTTTTAGGAAGCCAGCGTGAACTGGGGACCGGCAGCTACAGTGTCCAGGTGCGTGAATCGGAAGGGACGCGTCAGTTCCGGCTGGTCAATGCCGATGGCAACGCCGTTTCGATTTTGAGCCGGGATGGTTCATCCTACAGCACTGGCTGGCAAAACATGGCAACAGACAGCGCCAGCTATAACACAGGCCGTGGGCTGACTCTGACGCTCGATTCGACGGGCGCGGTTGGAAACACTTCGCTGACCTATACAGCAAAAGGTGCATCGATCAGCATCAGCGCCTCGGATACCCAGCGCACCATTGCCAGTATGATCAACGCAACCAGCCAGCCCGAGGGGCGCGATTTCAAGGCCTCGGTTGTAGCAGGCAAGCTTCTCTTGACTGGATCTCAAACTGGTGTGAACCACACGCTGGTTTATCAGGATGATGCCAATCTGGGGTTCACCTCAGTCCAGACGGCCCAAAATGCTGAATTTACCGTCAATGGTATGGCGGTCAACAAGGCCAGTAATTCGGGCCTCACGGATATCGTGGATGGGACGACGATCAATCTCGCTTCGGATGCAGAAGGCAAGACAGCCCGTTTATCGATCGCATCCAACTCAAATAAGGCCTCTGCCGCCATGACGTCCTTTGTCAGCGCTTTTAATGCTGCCTACACTCACATCACCAACAAGATGGCGATCACATCGACAACCACCGGCGACAAAACGACTTACTCTCGCTCGCCGCTGACGGGAGACAATGTGTTCCGCAGCTTACGGGCAGTGATGTACAACCAGGTGGCCAATCCGATCACCAACAGCGGCAGTTTCAAGAGTTTGTCAGAGATAGGTCTTAGTTTTGACAGCAATATGAAGCTGACGCTGGACAGCACAAAATTCGCAGACGTTCTCAAGAATAAAGGGTCGGATCTGACTGCTCTGATGGATGCTGCGATGGGGCAGTTCAATACCACGATATCGACTTACAGTGGTTCGAGCGGCTCGCTGCAAAACTCGGTGAAATCCATGGATGACCAGATTAAAGGTCTGGATGTGCGGATTTCTAAGCACCAGGAACTGCTGAACAGCCGTAAGCAGTCATTGGTTGATCAGTATCTGGGAATGCAGACCCAACTGGCGCAACTTGGTTACGAGGCACAGATGTTTGGAATTTCCTTAACCGGGGGTTCGTCATCTGGAGTGAATATTTTAGGTTAGTTACCTGGAACAAGGATGTTCAGGTTTTTGAAAGGAAGGAACCAATGAGCGATAATATGATTTCAAGCATGGGTAAAATGGAGTTGGACCGGGTATTACCCCAGGCCCCAGCTCAGTCGGAGCCTGCCGTTCAACCTGCTGTCAAACAGCAGGCAGCGGACAAGGCTGTGGCCGCAACAACTCAGGCGGAAAGCAAAGCTCAGGAACGTTCGGCTGTGGAGCAAAAGAGCGCAAAAACTGCCAATCCGATGACGGATGTCAGTTTGAAGTTCAGGGTTGATGCGAAAACCAATGAGGTTTCGATCTTGATCCTGGATCGCGCCAGCCACAAAGTTCTGCGCACTATCCCACCCGATGAGATGAACCGCATGAACCCGGGCGAACTGCTAGAATTGTTCACCTGAAATATACTGGTGGGCCGGATGTCGCACGGCCCACCCATGGCGCTGACTTTTACCCTGTCTGCTAACCCGGGTTGTTTGTATAACCCTGGAGCAGTTTTTTTATTTAACAGGCTATTAATGGGTGAGTGAGCCGCCGAGGTATCACCCCGTATAAATTTCTTTATCCAATTTTTACGTACGAAGCGCTAAAGTTCCGCAACTGGATGCCGATACTATATACAAGTAAAGAAAACATTTTCAAGGAGCAAGGGCATGTTACAAAGAGGTTACGGATCACAAGAATATCGCCAGCAGGATGTAATGGGAGCAAGCCCGCTTCACTTGGTTGTCTTGGCTTACGATCTGGCCATTTCCTACTGTGAAAAAGAAGATTTTGTCCGGGCAGTCAAGGCAGTCAGCCTGCTGCGAGATGCGCTGAACTTCGATTATCCTGAACATGCAATGGGTCTTTTCCGCCTCTATCAATGGTGTCTCGATTGCATTCGCCAGGGCGATTATTCCTCTGCTTTACAAACGCTGCGCGAACTGCGCGAAGCCTGGGCAACTGTGGAAAAACAGCTCGCCCCAGCCATTGTCCCACCAGCTTATAACGGGGTGTCAGCTACTTCAACGTACGGTCGTTCCGGTTAATTAGTTATTGCCAGTTGCGACAGCTAGGGACAGTGGGGGGAATGTCCCTGGTTTTCGCGTTTGTTCACGCAGAATTTACATCCTCTTCATTTTCAATTTACAGAAATCTATTTGCTGTTGTGCTACTATTGAACCGGAGGCAGAGAAAACCATGAGCTTCTGGAATAGTTTACGAATAAGTTCTTCAGCACTAAATGCACAGCGTTTGCGATTGGACCTGATCGCCAACAATGTTGCCAATGCAGAAACGACACGCACCGCCAGTGGTACCCCGTACCAGCGCCAGGATGTGGTCTTTTCGGCGAACCCCGGTACTTCATTCTTACCGCTTTTGATCCGGGCGCGCCAGGATCCGACTGCCAATGTGCAGCTTGGCGGCGTTCGCGCTGCTGAAATCGTAACAGATAACACCCCTGGTTCTCGCGTGTATGACCCAACGCACCCCGATGCTGATGAAGGCGGCTTTGTCACTTACCCCAATGTGAATCTGGTAGTCGAGATGACCAATATGCTTTCCGCTACACGCTCCTACGAAGCAAACCTCAGCACAATGGCATCCGCTCGGCGCATGGCGCTGCGGGCACTGGAGATCGGTAAATAATGGAAATCAATCGACTTACCCCAACCCCTGTTTCACAAATTAACAAGCTGCAGCAGGCGCCGGCGTCTTCTCCGGTCGGTGCTGCCAGGCAGGTTGAAAAGACCTTTTCTGAAACCCTGAATTCACTCAGCAATTCTGCCCAGACTTCGGACAATCTGATCCAGCAGCTGGCAGCGGGCGAGAATGTGGATATCCACAACGTGATGATTGCAGCAGAAGAAAACGATGTCAATTTCCGGGTGGCTATCGGTATTCGCGACCGACTGATCGATGCTTATCGTGAAGTCATGCGCATGGCAGTCTAGTTCGATAAGGAAACGCTATGTTCGCTCAATTTCTGCAGCAAATTCAAAAATTTTGGGGCGGCCAAAGCCGGGCTCAGCGGGTCGTGTTGATCACGTTGGTTCTGTCTGCTGCCATTCTGATCCCCGTCTTTTTGGTTTGGGCCAGCACCCCAACGTATGCGGTCGCATTCAGCGGGTTGAGCGAAGCAGACGCTGGCGCGATTGTTGAAAATCTGACGGCCAGCAGCATCCCTTACCAGTTGAAGGGCAATGGTACCATTTTGGTGCAAACCAGCCAGGTGTACGAAGTGCGTTTGAGTATGGCGACCCAGGGCCTGCCATCGGGCGGCTCGGTGGGTTATGAGCTTTTCAGCGGCAACACCATCGGTATGACCGAATTTACCCAGCGGGTGAATTATCAAAGAGCGCTCGAAGGTGAGCTGGAACGCACAATTAAGAGCCTGAACGCCATTGATGCGGTTCGAGTGCATATTGTTACCCCCGAGCGGACCCTGCTGGCCAGTGATCAATCTCCCACCACGGCTTCTGTGACCGTGAAAGAAAAAATTGGACAGCAGATCGATGATGTTCAGGTGCGAGCGATTACCCACCTGGTTGCCAGCAGCGTTGAAGGTATGAAGCCTGAAAACGTGGTGGTTGTTGATATGAATGGCAACCTCCTGGCCAGCGGGCAGCCTTCCGAACAGACCTTGCAGTTAAACCAGAGCGATGACCGCCGGGTCGCCGAGACGCTGGCTGCTCGTGACCTGAAAGCAAAGGTTCAGGAAATTCTGGACAAGGCCCTTGGCCCCAATAAATCTGTTGTTCAAACCAGTGTTGTCCTCGATTGGACCCAACGTGAAACGGTTACCCAGTCATTCCAGCCAACCGAGACGGCCCTGCGCAGTGTCCAGACAGTAACTGAAGTCTACACTGGCACAGCCGATAACCTGGCGGGGATCCCTGGCTCAGCCACCAATCTGCCTCAGGTTTTTAGCACGACTTCCATCTCTGGCACCAACCCTGTGCTGTATCAGCGCCATGAAAATACGTCCAATTACGAAATTACAGAAGTCAATTCGACAGCCATCGAGACACCAGGGCAGATCAAGCGGATTTCGCTTTCGGTGCTGGTAGATGGTGTTACCGACCAGGCCCAGTTGACCTCAATGCGCTCGGTGATCTCGGCAGCGGCTGGGATTGACACGACCCGCGGCGACACACTGGCTGTGGAGAGCCTGGCTTTTGACCGCACCTATTATGATGATCAGACCGCCCAGCTTGCCGCCGACACGCAAAATGAACTTTATATGCAAATTGGCCTGATCGCTGGCGGTGTATTACTGCTGCTGTTGATTTTGTGGTACGTCATGCGCCTGTTCTCCAATCTGCGTCTGGTTTCTGCTGAAGCCTGGACGCCAATCCTCAAACCAGTCTCTGAGTTGACTGCTCCCGCAGGAGCTGTCACAACTGCGCCTACCCTGCCGGTTGGCAATACCAATCTGACCCAGGAATTACCCTCTGGTGACTTGCTTACTTCTATTCAAAACGGAAAGGTCGAAACGATGCCTGAACCTCAAAAACCCCAATTCCAGCTCCCTGTAAAACCTGAATTCAAGCTGCCCAAGTTGGAAGCTGCTCAAGCCCCCACTGAAGAGCAAGAGCAAATTCAGCAAGCGATTGAGCAGTTGGCTGATGAAGATCCCGCTGCCCTGGCTGATGTCATTCAGATGTGGTTGAAAGAATCATAAAATCCTATGGCTGCCAAGTCTGACGTCGCTTCTCCTGGTCTTTATAAAACAGCTGCTTTAGTGCTGTGTCTGGGTGTTGACCGCTCATCGAAGGTCCTGCAATACCTGGGTGAGGCCGAATTGGAACGCGTCATGATGGCGATTACGGCGATTGGTTCTGTTCCCAATGACACTCGCTTTGACGCCCTGCAGGAAGCTTATACGCTTGCTCTGGCGGGCTCGTCGATTGTCTCGGGTGGTGTGGAATACACTCGCCAACTGCTGGCGCGTTCGGTTGGCCCCCGGCGCGGCGCCGAAATTTTGGAACGCATTTCTGCCAGCCAGCAGCTCTCCTCGTTTGAAATCTTAAGAAACGCCGACCCTGCCCAGGCTGCTGGCCTGCTGGCAGAGGAGCACCCTCAGACAATTGCACTGGTGCTTTCGTATCTGGAAGCCAAATTGGCGGCCGATATCATGACCAACCTCCCCTCGGATTTGCAGGTGGAGGTTACACTCCGTCTGGCAAATATGGAACGTGTCTCGCCGAACGTGGTGGATGTGGTGGAGCGCGGGCTCAAGCATAAGTTGTCTGGTGTGATCAGTGTTGCCGGCTTCCGTGAAACGGGCGGTGTGGCCTTCCTGGTTAAAATGCTCAACCAGGTTGATCGTGGTGTCCAGAAAAGTATTTTTGACTCGCTCGATCCGATCAACCATTCTCTGGTTGAAGAGATCCGGGCCAATATGTTCACCTTTGATGACCTGGTCAAGCTGGACGACCGCTCGATTCAGCGCATCCTGAGGGATGTCAACAAGACCGATCTGGCCCTGGCTCTGAAAGGTGCGCCTGACCGGCTGCGCGACATGGTACTGCGCAATCTTTCTGCTCGTGCGGCCGAGTCTTTGCGGGAAGAAATCGAAATCCTGGGCCCGCAGCTTGCAAAGAACGTTTATGCAGCCCAGCGCCGGATTGTCGATATCGTCCGCTCCCTGGAAGAAAAAGAAGAAATTGTTATTGGTGGCGGTGGTGGCGCCGAATATGCTGTCATCTCCTAAGTCCGCTTCGACCGCCGGTCAGGCTCAGCCTTTTCAGGCCTGGGACTTTGGCGATCTCGCTTCTGGCAGCGAGGGGACGCCGCGCCCGTTGTATGGCGCGAGCGCCAGCCTGGACCAAATGATCGATCATGGCGATTCGGACGACGCTGAGTTTACCCCAATGTGGGGTTCGGATAGTGCTGACACTGCCCAGGCAGTTGTATGGACTTCGTTCCTGGAAGATTTCTCTTCCAGTGATCAATTGGAAACCGAAAGCAGCAGCTCCTGGTTTGGCGACTGGCAGTTAGCCGAGTTTGAGACTGAGGAAACCGAAACAGTTCATCGGACTGATTCCCAGGCTGATGCTGTTGATCAGACCGAGATTTTGAAAGAATTGTTTGAAGAGCGCCAGCGAATTGAAGCAGAGCGCATGGGTGTGGAAAATCTCCGCCAGCAGGCGGAGACGGTTCTGCAGCAGGCACATGAACAGGAACAGTCTCTGATCTCGCAGGCCCGCCTGCAGGCTGCTGCCAGGGTGGACGAGGCAAACGTGCAAAATGAACTGCTGCAGAGGTCTTTCCAGGCTCGGATGAACCAGATGGAAAAAGAAATTGCCGACACATTGGCAACCGCCCGCGGTGTTGCAGAAGAAGCCCGTGCCTGGCGTGATAACCTCTATACCCAGGGCGAGACGACCATGCTTCAGCTTGTGATCCGGATTGGGCAAACGCTCTTTGGAGATGGTTTTGCGCTGGATCCAACCACCCTCGGGCGGGCTTTTGCACGAGCATTAACTGAAGCCCACATGCTGGGTCACCTGAGAATTTATGTGAACCCTGCAGATGCAGCTCAGTTGAGCCCGTACTGGCTGGAGCAGCAGGCGACCGTCAGCGGTCAAAAGATCGAACTGGCCCCCTCTGAGTCGATCAAGCGCGGTGGCTGTTATATTGACGGGCAGTTTGGCGCTGTGGATGCTTTGATCGAATCGCAGTTCCAGTCAATTCGCGATACCCTGATGGTAAATATGCCCTCAGATCGAGGAGAATACTAATGGCATCTTCTGGCCTGCCCGATCTTTCTCGCTACCAGTCTGCGCTGGGCCGTCTGCGCACCGTCCGCCTGTCGGGCCGTGTGATCCAGGTGGTCGGTATTACGATTGAAGCGACGGGCCTCGAATGCCAGATTGGTGAGATCTGCGAGATCAAAACCGGCCACGATGCCTCGATTGTGGCTGAGGTGGTTGGTTTTCGCGATCAGCGAGCCCTGCTCATGCCCCTGGGCGATATGCAGGGGATCCAGCCGGGCAGCCCAATCACCCCCCTGAATACCGGTTTTCGAGCCCCGGTCGGGCAGTCGCTGCTCGGGCGGGTATTGGATGGACTTGGCAACCCGTTGGATGATTTGGGCCCATTGGAAAATGTGGTTATGGCACCGGCTTACAGCCCGGCGCCCCACCCTTTGAACCGCAAAGGGATTGACGAGCCCCTGGTGACCGGTGTGCGGGCGATTGACAGCATGCTGACATGCGGCAAGGGCCAGCGGATTGGAATTTTCGCCGGCAGCGGTGTTGGCAAGAGTACGCTGATGGGCGCTATTGCCCGCAGCTCTCAGGCCGATGTGAGTGTAATTGCCCTGGTCGGCGAGCGCGGGCGTGAGGTGCAGGAATTTGTCAAGCGCGACCTGGGCGAAGAGGGTTTGAAACGTTCGGTGGTGGTTGTTTCGACCTCCGATCAGCCGGCCCTGGTGCGTTTGAAAGCCGCATGGGTGGCAACGACCATTGCTGAATATTTCCGCAACCTGGGCATGGATGTGATTTTACTGATGGACTCGGTTACCCGTTTTGCCATGGCGCAGCGTGAGGTTGGCCTGGCGATCGGTGAGCCGCCCGCCAGTAAGGGCTACACGCCCTCTGTTTTTGCGCTGCTGCCCCGCTTGCTTGAAAGAGCCGGCACCAATGAGAAAGGCACCATCACTGGCTATTACACGGTCCTGGTGGAAGGTGATGATTTCAACGAGCCGATTTGTGATGCTGCCCGCAGTATTCTGGATGGGCACATCATCCTCAGCCGGCACTTGGCTGCCCGTAATCATTACCCGGCGATTGATGTCTTGAACAGCGTCAGCCGTGTCATGCCAGCCGTGACCACCTCCAACCACCGGGCTGCAGCAGCCCAGGCGCGCAAGCTGCTGGCGACCTACGAACGGGCTCGGGATCTGATCAACATTGGGGCCTATGTCAATGGCTCCGATCCGGATATTGATGCCGCTCTGGTTGCTCTGCCGGCGCTGATGAATCTGGTCCAGCAGAGGACGAGTGAGTTTACGCCATTTGAAAAGACCCTTGAGATGATGGAAAAAATTACCGTCGGGAAAAATTGAGGAAATAAACCATGCCGCCAAAGTTTAGTTTGCAAGCTGTTCTGGATTACCGCCACAAGCGGGTTGAGATGCTCGAGTCTGAGCTGGCTCAGCTGCTCCTGGCACAGCAGAAGGCGCGGGCTTTCCTGGAAACATTAAACGAATCGTTGAACCTGATCAACGAACAGATTGCCGCCTCGCAGGAAGGCGATGTTGACCTGTTTATGGCTTCTCAGCTTCGCTCCAATTTCAAGGTGGTCACCGATTATATTGCTCAGCAGAAGACCTTTTTGCAGGATCTGGCTGAGAAGATCCAGGCCAAGCAGGCCGAAATTGTCAAAGCTCGCCAGGAAGAAGAAGCGTTGAAAAAACTGAGCGACAAAGAGCGCGAACGCTATGAAGAGGAACAGGCGATGCAAGAAAAGCGAACCCAGGATGACATCTATATCGCCCGGGCATACCGCAATACAGTTCAGTTCCGCTAGGTGGAAATATGGATCCAACTTTCTTAAACAATCAGTTTCAAACAACCATTTCTCAGCTTATGCTGAAGATGATGGATAAAGTCACGCCAGCCAAAACGCCACAGGCTCCTCAGCCTTTTTATATTCACGAAGGCGATCCGTACGTGCCCCTGGTCAGCCAGTCTTCTCTGGCCCAGGCGGATGCCTTTAGCGCCAGTGGTAGTGCCAGCGGCACTGCCGGCGGCAGCAGCTTTGAGAACCTCATCCAGCAGGCTTCTGCCCGTTATCAGGTGGATCCTTCACTTGTCAAAGCAGTGATCCGCGCAGAATCAAATTTCAATCCAAATGCGGTTTCCTCAGCGGGAGCGCAGGGCTTGATGCAGCTTATGCCAGGGACAGCGGCAGGTTTGGGTGTTCAGAATTCTCTGGATCCGGTCCAAAACATTGAAGGCGGCGTGCATTTGCTGCGCAAGCTGCTGGACCGGTACAGTGGAGATGTATCTCTCGCTCTGGCGGCTTATAACGCAGGCCCCGGTGCGGTAGACCGCTATGGTGGTATTCCCCCTTATCAGGAAACCCAAACATATGTCCAGCGGGTGCTGAACTATTATCAAATTGATCGAAGTTGGAGTGCATAGACTATGGGTAATTCAATCACATCTGGTCCAACATTTTCAGCCTTGAAATTTGCCCTGGATGGCCTGTCGCGCCAGCAAGAAGTTCTGGGTCAGAATATTGCGAACGTGGATACGCCTGAATATAAAGCTCAATCCGTCGATTTTCAATCCACTTTGAAGCTGGCGATGGGAAAAAGCAAGGTGATGCCGCTTTCGACCACCCATGCCGGGCACATTGCATTGTCGGATGGGCTGCTTGGCCATCAAACCGAATTCCGCCAGGGAGGCTCAGTGCGAGCCGATGGCAACAACGTCGATATTGACGTAGAAATGGAGCAAATGACCGAAACCAATATCCAATACCAGGCGCTGACACAAATGATCAGCAAAAAATACCAGGGAATCAAGAATATTGCATCTGGGAGGTAGTGTATGAATAATTTACTTCTTCAACCTGCGCAACTGCCTGTGAAGGCAGCCGTGCCAGGCCCAGCCGAAAGCCACGCCGGGCGTGGCGATGCCTCTGCTGGGATTGATCATCAGGAGCGAAGCTTTGAGAAAACGCTGCAAAAAGCTCGCCGGCGGAACGTGCCAGACGAACAGGAGCAAACCCTGGCTTCTGAGGCGATGCCGGTGCAGTCTGCTTATGCTCAGAGCCAGGCAGCCCAGGAAGCTAACGCTCAAACGAACGCCCAGGCAAATGCCCAGTCAGGCAGCCAGGCCAATTCACAGCAGGGAAATCCAGCTGGGAATAAGCAAGCTCTTGCCGCGGCGGTGGGAGCAGCCCCCAGTGTGGATATGGCAGCACTGCTGCCCGTTCTTAAGGGGACTGTATTGGCAGCTGCCGGACAGGCTTCTGCCCAGGCCGCTGGCACCCAGGCCGTTCTGGATGTGGCTGCTGCGCCAGCATTGACTGCCGAACAGATGGCGGCGTTGGCTGCTCAGACGGCCAAAACGACCCAGACCCAAGCTGAAACACCCGTTTCTGGCGAAGGAACTCAGCCCGAACCGGTTGAGGGCGAGCTGCCCGCTGAATTTGGAGATATCCTCAAGAAGCTTCAGAAGGCCGCTGCCAAAAGCGAACTGACCACTGAGACCGCTGTGGAAGATAAGCAGCCCAAGCTGCAGCAGCCAGTGAGTGTTGAAACCAAACAGGCCGAAGCCAAAACCCAATTGGAAGTGAAAGGCCAGCCAGAGTTTGAAGCAAGCTCTGCCATCAAGAAAGACCAGCCTGCTGTCAAAACCTCCCAGCCCGATATACTGGTGATGGAGCCTGCAGCCGGATCCAAAGGAACTGCCAGTACATCCAATATCGCTGAGCCGGCCCGCATGGCGGAAGCTCGTCAGGTTCATGTTCTTCGGCAGGTGGCTGATGGTGTTGAAACGATGACCCGCAGCGGTCAGAATACCCTGCGCCTTCAACTGAATCCCGAGAATTTGGGCAAGATTGATTTGCGGATGACTCTGAGCAAGGAAGGTATGCTGGTTACGCTGTTGACAGATACCCAGACCACCAGCTCGATGCTTTCGCAGCATCTGGCAGAACTGCGCACCACCCTTACCGAAGCGGGCGTTACCCTGGCTGGCTTGTCCGTCAATTCGGGCAATATCGGCGGGCAGTCGCTTTCACAGGAACAGCGCCAGGCCAATTATTCTCAGCAGCAGTTTGGCCAATCTGGCTCCCTGGCTGCCGAAAAAATCGCCGACCCGCGTGAGGCTGTGCGCCTGCGGGATGCGGATGCCAATGTCGATTACCTTGTTTGAAAAGGAGAAAATACGATGATTATCACTTCAGGAACCCGTGCAGCAGCTCAGACCGCAGCTCCTGCTGCAAACCAAACCACAAACGCCGCCCCGGCTGTGATGGGCGAGCAGTTTATGCAGCTTTTGCTGGCTCAGCTTCGCAATCAGAACCCCCTGGAACCAATGGAAAATTCAGAATTTATGGGCCAGATGACTCAGTTGAATTCGCTTCAGGAACTGCAGAAGATGAACGACAGCCTGACTCGTCTGGTAAACCTGGTTGAGGCAGAGGCCGTGGCGACCACCAAAAAGGATGCCGCATGACCCAGTCTGTTCGTCTGAACTCCCCAGGCCTTCCCTCTGTGCAGACAGGCAGTGGAACAACTGGACCGGCAGCCCGTTCGACGGGAGCCAGTGGAGCTTGTTTTGCAAATGCGCTGGCAGAAAAGCAAGCCTTGAAGTTCTCAAATCACGCCCAAAAGCGGCTCGAAACCCGGGACATCACAATTTCGGATGATGGGCTGGCTCGCTTGACGCAGGCTGTCAACAAAGCTGAAAAGCGCGGCGGGCGTGAATCACTGGTTGTGCTGGATGACCTGGCCTTTATTGTCAATGTCAAACAGCGCCTGGTTGTCACGGCTGTGGATACCCAGAACCGCGGCGAAGGCGTTTTTACCCAAATCGACAGCGTAGTGTTTGCAGAACCTACGCAGCAAGAAAAAATCTAACCATAAATTAAAACCAATACGGGTCGGCCCTCTTGGAGGAAGCCTGTATCCCCATATACCGCATAGGAGGCTCTAAATGTTACGCTCAATGTTAACCGCCATCAGTTCACTCAATCTCAACCAGAATTATATGGATGTGATTGCGAATAACCTTTCAAACGCCAATACCACCGGGTTTAAGGCCAGCCGTTTTTCTTTCCAGGACCAATTCACCCAACTGCTCAGCGTGGGTACTGCACCTTCCACAACCCAGGGCGGAACGAACCCCACCCAGATTGGTCTTGGTGTGCGCCTGGGGAATATTTCCCCTCTGTTTTCACAGGGCTCGCTGCAGAGCACAGGCCGCAACTCGGATCTGGCGATTGTGGGCGACGGCTTTTTGATGTATGCGAACAATGGCAAGACTTTTTACTCTCGGGATGGAATGCTGACCATGGACTCTGACGGCTTTCTGGTGCACGGCAGCAGCGGCATGAAGATTCAGGGCTGGCAGGCCACCACCTCGGGTATGGTTACCAGCCTGGCTACCAATGTACCACCGGCTGCAATCCGGCTGCCTTTGGACACCACTCTGGCGCGGCAAACTGCCAACACCACCATGATTGGCAACTTGAATTCGACCACCGCAATTAACGGGACCTACACCGCCACGCTGGGTGTGTACGACTCGCTGGGTGTGTACCACAACCTGGCGGTGACTTTCACCAAGGATAGCGATAACACATGGAACTGGTCTGTCTCGGGTGATGGCGCAACCCGCGTCACGCCTGCGGCTGATAGGCTCACCTTCACAACCAGCGGTCAGTATGTCACCGGCCCAGGCCAGGTTAGCCTGCCCGGCGCCAATGGGGCTGCTACCCAGACCATCAACATTGACTTTACCAAGCTCACCCAGCTTGCTTCGACCTCCAGCGTCAACATGGGAGACCAGGATGGCCTGGCCGCCGGCGGTTTGAGCTCGTTCCAGATTTCCAACGGCGATGGTAAAATATACGGGTTGTATTCAAATGGTATGCAACAGTTGATCGGACAGGTGGCTGTGGCCCGTTTCATTAATCCAATGGGTTTGATCCACAATGGCGAGAATATGTGGCTGGCCGGGATTAACTCTGGCGAGCCGAATGTCGGCGAAGCCAACACCAATGGGCGTGGAACGATCGCCGCTTCGACCCTCGAAGGTTCAAATGTTGATATGGCTCAGGAATTTACCAATATGATCCTGGCCCAGCGCGGTTTTCAGGCTTCTTCCCGCATCATCACTACATCGGACGAGATGCTGCAGGAACTTGTGAATCTTAAGCGGTAACAGTACGGATTAAAATCTGGCAGAGCCGGGCAGAGATTTTTGCCAGGTTCTGCCAGATAAAACGGCGGCAGGCATGACGATTTCGGGTCCATCTCCGCTTCCCCCTATACAAAGATCAGATGATTCAGGCCTGGCGCTGCGCCTGAACCAGCGTATCGCGGCTGAGGTTATGCAGGTGGCGGGTGACCGCGTGGCGCTGGTAATTGAAGGTGTCAAAATTGTGGCGCGCATGACCTCGAACGAACAAGCGGCGATGCTCGAAGAGCATCGCTTTGCTAGTTTTGTGGTTCGCGATGTTTCTGGGCCGGTCATCACCCTCCAACTCATCCCCCCTGCGGCTGCCCAGCCGCAGTTTCGGGCGGCGCCCGACCTGATCCCGAACCTGCTTCAGGTTTCGGGTATCCCCGTCAACGAGTGGACGCTGCAAATCGGGCGCGCCCTCTTGAACCAGGGTCTGCCGGTCACCCCGGACCAGATTGCTGAACTGCAGGAGTTTTTAGCTGATATTGACGGCTGGGGCCAGCAGCATGCCCAGATTGCGGCGGCGATCAAGTCTGCCGGGCTGCCGCTGACCAAGGGCGCCCTGGAACTGCTGCTGCAGCAGCCCCCGCCGGTTTCCGATACAGCCACCCAACTGGTAACCCAGCTGCAGGCTCTGCTGCGCAAAAAACTGCCCCCCGAACTGGCTGCACTGGCCCAGGAATCGCTGGCGATGTTGAAAGGGGTCTTTGTAGAAGACGGCGATCCGGCTGTGATTAAAGCCATGCTGCAGCAGGCGGTGAAGATTTTGGGGCGCAGCCTTGAGTCGTCTTTGCAGCGCATGCTGCAGGAAAGTCAGTCGGACGACCCTCAGGCCAAATCTTCTCTGCTGACTCTGGCGGTGCTGCGCCAACAGTTGAGTGAGCAAAACGAAACCGGGTTGGTCAAAGATATTGATCGTTTTTTTGACCGTCTGCGTTTGAACCAGTTTTCCAACCTCCCGCCCAGCCGCGAATCGGATGATGGCCGCTGGCTGAAACTGGAACTGCCCCTCAGCATGATGACCGGCAGCCCGCCGCAGCCCAATTTCCCCCCGGCCCATATCCGGATTGCCTACCCGCCCGATCCAGAACAAAACACCCTCGACCCCGCCAATACCCGCCTGGTGATTGCGGTAGAACTCTCCCCCGGCTCGGTGCTCCAGGTGGATTTATCGGTTGTGGACAGGCGAATTGGAGCCCTGGTGATTGCCTCGGACGAACTGCTCAAGCAGTCAGCGGAGGAGGAGCTGGGCGCACTGGCGTCTGGTCTGGAAGAATTGGGTTATTCGATCCAGACTTCGGCCTGCCAGGTGAAACCTTTGGACGCCGAGGAAACCCAGGTGCCGATCCATGGCATCTGGAACAAGGTAAGCGAAATTATTATTGATCGATAGGCGTACAGATTGGATTTTAACCCCAGTTCGGGTTAGTTCAAAAAGAGATTTTTTTGGGTGTTTTTTGGGTGGCGTAGCCACCCAAAAAACACCCAAAAATCTCCTTTCCCGAACTGACATATTTTAGGTACGGCGCCGCTGCACAGTGGTATCTGGATTGAGGAAAAGTATGTATTATCGAAGAATACGAGCCAAGGCAGGATATGAACAGCCCGGACAGCGCCAAAACGCTGTGGCGGTTGGTTATGACGCCGCAAAAGACAATGCACCGCGAATTTTGGCTTCGGGACAGGGTGTGGTAGCCCAAAAGATTATAGAGCTTGCCAGACAGAACGGCGTGGTCATCAAAGAAGATCCGCTGCTTGTTGCTGCATTGGCTTCACTTGAAGTGGATACACTGATCCCTCCCGAACTGTACTCGGTCGTTGCAGAAGTGCTGGCGTATGTTTACCGGGTTCGTGAACGGCAGTTCACCCCGCCGGATTCTTCACTCTAACGGTTTGGGCCAGGGGGAGATGGCGGAGATTGTTTTAGTTCGTTGTTCTGGTCTACCTGAATCTTGTAGAGCAGATCGTAGTATGAGCGCATCTCGCGCAGGATTTCCGCCTGACGCATAGCCACAAAGCGGGCGATGATCTGGCGGGTTGGGTTATCCAGGTTGAGCACGACGCCCAGACGGTAATTCCCACTTCTCCGGCTCAGGACGCTTGCCAATAAGCCGGGGACTCTCAGGTTGCCCTGTTCAACGGGCAGCTTAAGTTCCAGGGTAACGCTGGCTTTTTTGATCAGGTCGGGGTTGTACAGGAACGATGTCACGATGGTGATGCCAACGCCCGAGACAGATATATCCACCAGGTTCCCGGTCAGTTTTCGTCTTGGATTGGATAAGACAACCTGGATCGGGTCTTTGGGCTGGACTCGGACAGCCTCGCGGCCGCCAATGTTATCTGGGGCAATTGAAAATTCACCCAGCAGGGCTATTGCCTGGACAATATCTACCGATAGAATTCTGGCCCGGATTACGGCTGGCAGTTGGTCGCTTTGAATAAAGGTGACCTTTTCAATCTCCATGCAGACATTCTGGTATTTGTTGACCTGAGCAATAAAACCATCGGGCGTTTCCTGAACAATTGTGGCTTCATAGGCGATTGGGATGCCTTTGTAGTTGTTCAGCAGGCGCACTGGCCGGCCAGTTCTTTCTAATTTTTGCAAAATTTCCCAAATGTCATTTGGTCCGAACATTCCGATCCTATCTTTGTGGTGATGGATATGTTTTTGGCCTGCAGCAATCCCAGGACATCCCATCGATTATATCAGGCTCAGATCTGATTCCTGTTACCAAATTTTGAGGTATGAAAGCGGCGAAGCCGCTTTCATACCTCAAAATTCCGTATCTTCTATCCATTGAAAGGTGTTTTGTTATCGGTTATGATAGGCATGCACCACCGTGTACGTCATTTCAAAATATTTACGGGTAGGCGTGCGGCCGGATCTGACGTAGTTTAATGGAAAGGAAGAATTTGATATGACCGATAACAATTTAGATACCCCAGCCTCGATCTCTTTTTTTGACCGTCCGCAGGTTCAGCGGGAGACGGTTAATGGCATACCACTGGGCATGGAGCCTGTTTCGAACCGGGAAGTTGGAATTGCGGGTGTGTATGGAACGTGGGGGGACAGTTATAACAATCAGGCTTTGCCCGAACTGGTCGAGCAGCGCCTGGGTGGTACGCTGCCGGATAATGAGCGTTTGAACCTTGCTGAGCTTGGTTTTGTCAACCGCCACCATGTCACGGGGCTGTCTCTTGAAGAGAACCGCAAGCTGGAGGTGGAGGTGGGGGCCCGCTTTTTGCGGGCTGCGGTCAAGGCCTGCGGCTGGCTTCCGGAAGAAGTTCAGGCTGTGCTGCTGGGTGTAAGCGCTCCTTTGGGGTTGGATTTCACTGAAGCGGTAGCCCGCCAGGCCGGCATCCCTGACGGCGCATTGAAGGTGACCATTCATAAAGCCTGTGACAGCTCTGTTTCCGGGCTGCACCTGGCGCTTAATCCCGAGCTGCAGGAAAACAAGGATCTACCCTTCAATCTGGCTGAACTTTTAAACGGCAAGAAGATCCTGGTAGGCGGGATGGAGGGGCTCAGCCGGTTTGTCGAATCCTCGAAAGACAGCAATGCACTCCAGCTTTTTGGCAATGCGGCCGGTGTCATCGGGCTTATCCCCGGGCAGGCAATGCGTTTTATTGCCGGTAAGGCGCACCAGGTTTTTGATACCGAGGGTGTCTTGCAGGTCCGGATGCTCTACCCGCACCAGCATCGATCACAAGACGATTTAATTGATGTTAAACAGACGGGCGAGCACAGTGTGCGTATCGCCGGCCTGCAGTATGAGCCACAAGATGGCGCCAATATCAAAATGGCAGGCCCGATGGGCATGGTGAAGTTGTTTGTGCGCAGCGGTGTTCAGGTTGTCCAGGGGGTTTACCAGGCCTACCAGGAAAGACTGAAAGAAATGGGCAGCTCGGGCAAAACCATTGCCGTGGCGATTGTCCACCATGCCAATTACAAAATCAACCGGCTGAAAGAGAAAAACCTGCAAAAAGAGGGTATTTCGCTCAACATGCCCTGGCTGTTGAGCGAGTTTGGCAATGTTTCGGCTGCTTCCAACATGATTGCCTTGCTGCGCCAACTGCCCGAACTGCATCCGGGAGACCATGTGATGATCGATGGCTTTGGCGCCGGAACCTACTACGATACGTTTGTGGTAGAGCTGGGTGGTGCGGCATAATTGCTTTGGGCAGCGGTGGAGGTAAGGTCTGTTGATGAACCGGCTTTTACTTGCGGGCGGCGCCGAGTTTGGCGGGCAGATGGTTGTTCCTGACCGGGAAGCGATCGCGCTGGCGGGCGGAGAAAATGCACAGATTGTCATTCTGCCCACTGCCGCCGCCCCCGACAACAATCATACCCGCGCCGGTCTGAATGGCAAGCGCTGGTTTGAGTCGTTGGGGGCGGGCAGCGTGCAGGTGGCGCCCGTCATAGATGCTGCCTCGGCGGCAAGCGAGGAAATCGCCGCTCAAATTCGATCTGCCCGGTTAGTCTATCTGCTGGGCGGGTTTACCCATTACCTGGCGCAGACCCTGGCTGGCAGCCTGGCCTGGGAAGCGGTGCTGGAGGCACATCGGGCCGGAGCAGTGATTGCCGGGAGCAGCGCCGGCGCCATGGTTCTGGCTCAGCATTATTTTGACCCGGGCATGGGGCGGGTGTATGATGGATTGGGGCTGGTTCCCAGGGTGTGTGTGCTGCCACACTTTAATACCTTTGGCAAATCCTGGGTAAACAGGCTGCTTGAACTGCTGCCTCAGGATATTCTGGTGGGGCTGGATGAGCGCACCGGCATCCTGGCAGGGGAAGTTTCCGGGCAGTGGCGGGTTTTGGGTCAGGGATCGGCAACGCTGTATTACCGGGGCAAGCCGGCTACCTATCAGGCGGGCGCCTATTTTCAACTTGCAAGTCCTCACGCCTGAAAGTACAGGCGCACGGGCCGGGGGCGCTTGCTCTGGCTGGATCAGGCCCCAAAATCGCGGCTGAGTACCCGCAGGGGCTCGACGATGCCGACATTTTGGGCCATCAGGTTGAGGTGCTCGAGCATAGCCGGGGTGACATCCATGCCTTTTGCCAGCAGCAGTTTGCCGTCTTTGGTATGCACATCGTCTCCCAGGATCATGCCAACTTCAATGGCGCTGGTGTTGACCACTTTCATCACCCAGGCTTCTGCTTTGATTTTCTTTTGACCGAGAGCTGCGCTCATATCAGGGTTGTAGGTATCGGAGCGTGACTGCAGTCTGGCGACGGCTTCAGCGTGGGGGGTACCGCCCTGAATAATCTGATCATAATCCAGGGCCACCTTGAGGATTTGGGCGCCGCGCTCTACCGTCAGATGTTTGCTGCCAGAAGATTGGGCTGCAAAGTATGCGTAGGGCTGGTTCTGGTCTTTGACGATTTCTGCAATCTGATCCAGCCGGGGGATGCTTTCCAGTAATTTGTAGCCGATCATCGGATGCGAGGCAAAGAGCTTCTCTTCGTCCTTTGAAAGCGGCTGGTTGGAGGATACTTTCTCCAGCAGGCTAGGAGGCAGCGCAACACAGCCAATCTGGGAGAGCATGGCAGCCAGGTTGAACTGCCATGCGTTTTGCAGCTTCAGGTTGGCGCTGATTTCGCCTACGATCCGGCGGGCCCGCACAGCCCGGCCAAACGCGGCCGGGTTTGCCAGGCTGAGGATATCGGTGAGCAGGTTGACGGTTTTGCTCAAGGTCTTTTCGAGCAGGTCGCGCTCAGCCGTTACCAGGCGGAACTGGTCCACCCCGGCCTGCAGAGCCTCTGTCAGGGTGGCTGGCGGACAGGGTTTGGTCAGGAAACGGAAGATTGCACCGTTGTTTACAGCTTCCACAGCCGTGCCCAGGTCGGCATGCCCGGTCAGTAAAATACGCACACTATCCGGGGAAATGGCTTTGGCGTGGGATAAAAATTGAATTCCATCCAGGCCGGGCATGCGAAAATCACTGACGATGACCGCAAACGGCTCGCTGCGGGCAATTAAATCCAGGGCCTCCTGACCATTATTGGCTGTTCCAATCTCAAAAATTCCACGCAGTTGGCGGCGCAGCCCGGCAAGGATATTTGGTTCATCGTCAACAAAAAGGATCTTTTCTGTCATTGGTCAGTTTAACTCCATCCCCTTAGGATGCCTGGATGGGTGAGATGTTGGTTTGGTTTTGAACAGGCAGGCGGATAATAAAGGTGGTTCCTTCGCCAACACGGGTTTCATACGAAAGTTTTCCGCCGTGTTTGACTTCTATTACATTATAAGCGATAGCCAGGCCTTGCCCCGTACCTTTTCCCACCTCTTTGGTGGTGAAGAAAGGTTCGAAGATATGCTGCTGGATGTTTTCGGGGATGCCTGGGCCGCTGTCTTTGATCCGAATTTCGACCCAGCCGCCAGCATGCCGGCTGCTGACGGTGATCTTGCCCTTCGCTTTGTTGTTCTCGGTGATGGTCTCGGCGATGGCCTGGGCGGCGTTAATGATGATGTTCAGCAAGACCTGGTTGATTTCACCCGGCAGACAGTGGACGTTTGGCAGGTCTGGGGCCAGATCGGTCTCAACATCGGCGACATATTTCCATTCGTTGCGGGCCACGGTAATGGTGTTCAGGATGCCTTTGTTCAGGTCGACCGTGGTTTTATATGTCACCCCCGGGTGCGAGAATTCTTTCATCGAGCGCACAATTTCGCTGACGCGTTGGATGCCATCCAGCGACTGCTCGAGTGCCAGCGGAATCTCGGAAAAGAGAAAATCCAGGTCGGCTTTTTGGGCGGCCGCTTCCAGCTGTTGGATTTCCTCAATCGCTGCCGGGCCTTTTTTGATACCAGCTACCAGATTCTGATACATCTGGAAGACATGGATAATGTCGGTGAAACTGGTTTGCAGGAAGTGAGCGTTATCGCCAATGTATTGAATTGGCGTGTTGATTTCGTGGGCAATACCGGCGGCGAGCTGGCCAATCGACTTTAATTTTTGGCCCTGGGCAACCTGGTTTTCCAATTCTTTTCGTTCTGTAATATCCGAACCCAGCAAAATGAACCCGTTGATGATTTTATCCTGGTCGTAGATTGGGCTGATGTTGGTGCCGATCCAGCCTTCGCCGCCGCCTTTGCGTTTGAAGCGCATGGGGTCCAGGAATTGGGCGGCCCCTTCCCGGCGGCATTTCTCAATTCCGTTGTAAATGGCCTCCCGATCCCAGCCTAAGTGCATTTCGGATAAGGGCCGGTTGACGGCTTCTTCGGCCGCCAGCCCCAGGATTTTTTCTGCGGATGGGTTCCAGTGCAAAACCTGCAGGTCAGTGGAAACTACGATCAGGATTGAGGACAGCGAGGCGATCAGTTGGGCAATTTCTGCATTGGCCTGGCGCAGGGCCTCTTCATCCAGTTTGTGCTGGGTGATGTCTCTGCCAATCCCAATGACGCCCAGAATCTCCTGGTGCGGCCCGTAATAGGGGCTTTTGCGGGTTTCCAGGATAACCCGCTGGCCATTCGGCCGGTTGATCTGATTTTCGTAGATCAGGGTTTCCTGGGTTTGCATAACATGTTCATCGGTTCGGAAAAATTTCTCGGCAACTTCGGGCGGGTAAAAGTCAAAATCGGTGTGCCCAACGATCACTTTGGGCATACTGCGTGAGCTGAACTGCTCAAAAGCGAGGTTGCAGCCCAGATAGCGCCCCGAAGTGTCTTTGTAAAAGATCAGGTCAGGAATGGAGTTGATCAAGCTGCGGAGCAGGATTTGCTCGCGCTCCAGCAGTTCTTCAATTTTCTTCTGCGGCGTGATGTCGATGCCGGTCACGATGACATGTTCCACAACATCTTCGCTGTTGGTGTAGGCCTGGCTGCTCCAGGTGATCACCCTCAATTCGCCCTCCGGGGTCGGCAGGCGCGTTTCATGGGTGGCAATCTGCTCCAGGAACTGTTCCAGGTTGTGCACTGTGGTGGACATTGGTTCCCCATTATGGTTGAAGAAAAGCAGATCCCAGATCTGCTGCCCGATCAGCTCGCCTTTTGCGGTTTCGAAATTGAGCTTAAAGGCCCGGTTGAAGCGGGTGACTTTCCCCTCGCCATCCAACATACCTACAACAACGCTCATGGTATCCATCACCATGGTAAACAGGTTGTATTCTGTCTCCAGTTTTTCGAGGGTCTGGTTGAGCTGCAGGATTTGCTGGCTGGTCTTGTGCTGCTGTTCCTGGTTGATGAGGGCGGCGTTTTTTTGTAAAAATTCAAGATCGTGAAAGACGCAGATAAAGCCAGCCACTTCTGCCTGGCGGTTCCTCCAGCCGGAGATTACAATTTCAAGCTGCCGGTTTTTGGTGGAGGTGATCCAGTTGATCACGGAGCGCTGGGGCTGGTTGGCAGCCTGCTCGGTTGCAAGGTCTTTCAATCCGGGTAAAAATTCATCCAGCCGCCGGCCGGTAGCGCGGGCAGCCATCACTTCAAAAAGTCTTGAGGCTGCCTGGTTCAAGGTAATGATAACCCCGTCTCCGTTCAAGATCACGGTTGGGTCAGGCAGGCGATCGAAGATGTTCGGTGCGATTGGGGTGTCCATATTGGGTTATGTGTATTGTACACTTAAACCCAAACCGGACTGCCTGTTTTTCGCAGGCAATCCGGTTTAATTGTATGGTGTGTGTTAATTTTGACGAAGTCAAAATTAACACACACGATAGAACAGAATTACTCTTTTTCGAGGGCTTCTTTGGCCTTTTTGCCCTGCTTGCCGCGCTCATCGGTTTCCAGGATGCGCTTGCGGATCCGGAAGCTGAGAGGCGTTACTTCGAGGAGTTCATCTTCGGAGAGGTATTCGATGGCTTCGTCGATGCTCATCTGGCGGGGCGGGGTCAGGCGGACGGTGGCATCTGCGCGGGCCGAGCGGATGTTGGTCAGATGTTTTGTCTTGCAAACATTGACCGAAATATCCATCGGCTTGGCGTGTTCGCCAATCACCATGCCTTCGTAGACTTCGACGGTGGCGCCAATGAACAATTCGCCGCGCTCTTCAGCGTTTTTGAGACCGTAGCTGGAAGCCACGCCGGTTTCCCAGGAGATGATCGAACCTCGTTCGCGGCCCTGAATGAGGCCCGCCAGGGGCAGGTAGCCGTGGAAGAGCGTATTCATAATCCCCATGCCGCGGGTGGCGGTGAGGAACTGGTAGCGGAAACCAAGCAGCCCGCGGGTGGGCACAATGTAGGTCAGGTGAACGGTGCCATCGCCCGAATCGAGCATGTCGATCATCTGGCCGCGCCGGCTGCCCAGCATTTCAACCACCACACCCACTGTTTCGGGGCTGGTTTCGATATGGACTTCTTCGAATGGCTCCAGGACTTCGCCATTGGCGCCTTCGCGCATAATGACTTCGGGCCGTGAAACCTGAAATTCGTAGCCTTCGCGGCGCATGGTTTCGATCAGAATTGCCAGGTGCAGTTCACCGCGGCCAGAAACCAGGAAGGTGTCGGCTGAGTCGGTTTCGGCCACCCGCAGCGAAACATTCGTGCGCAGTTCGTCAAACAGGCGTTCGCGCAGTTTACGCGAGGTGCTCCATTTGCCTTCTTTGCCCGTGAATGGAGACGTATTGACACCAAAGGTCATCCGCACGGTGGGCTCTTCTACCCGGATGGGCGGCAGGGCAACCGGACTTTCCGGGTCGGCGAGGGTTTCACCGATTGAAATGCCTTCCAGGCCAGCCAGGGCGATAATTTCACCGGCTTCGGCATGGTCCACTTCGACCCGCTCGAGGCCCTGGTGGACATACAGATAGCGGGCGCGCTCAGGCAGAACCTGGCCATCAACGGTCATGCGGGCGAGGGGCTGGCCGGCTGTGATTTTGCCAGCAAAGATGCGTCCAACGGCAGTCACGCCGCGGTAGTCGTCATAGCCCAGGGTGGTGACCAGCATCTGCAGGGGTGCATCCAGCCAGACCTTGGGCGGGGGGATGTGCCGCAAGATGGCCTGGAAAAGAGGCTGCAGGTCGGGGCTCAATTCTGGGGTGGCGCCGGCCTGAGCCGTGACCGCATTTGAGTAGATGATGGGGAAATCGGTTTGATCCTCGCTGGCGCCCAGTTCGATGAACAAATCGTAGGTGTCGTTCAACACCCGCTGCGGTTCGGCGTCTTTGCGGTCGACCTTGTTCACGACCACGATCGCTTTGTGACCCATTTCCATGGCTTTTTTGAGCACAAAGCGGGTCTGCGGCATGGGGCCTTCAGCAGCATCCACCAGCAGCAGCACACCGTCCACCATATTCATGACGCGCTCCACCTCGCCGCCGAAGTCGGCATGCCCAGGGGTGTCAACAATGTTGATTTTGACCTGCTGCTGAGTGACCTCATCCCAAATCCGGATGGCTGTGTTCTTGGCCAAGATGGTGATCCCGCGTTCACGTTCCAGATCATTTGAATCCATGACGCGGATGGCGACCTGTTGATTGTCGCGGAAAACTCGGGCCTGTCTCAACAGACCATCCACCAATGTTGTTTTTCCGTGGTCAACATGGGCAATAATTGCAATATTTCTTAAATCAGTTCGTTCTACTACAGACATAACCTACCTTCTCGTTGGTGCAACTTGATAACGTGCAAAGACCCCGGTGGGCCGGGGTCGACTGTTGCACTACAGCTATCTTATCAGATAATTGGATTTATGGCAAATGGGTTGCAGGATTTGGGTCATAAATCTTACTCTGTAATTTCTCATGCGGACTGTAAAATCTTCCTGGCCGCCTCGCAGCCAGACAGGATAGCCGGCATCACCCCCTGGAGCGGGCGTGTCCATTGCCCGGCTAACAGCAAGCCTCTGACAGGGGTGATCAAATCTGGGCGCCCGATGCCGGCCTGCCAGGGGGTTGCTTCCCAGCCGTAGATCGAATTGAAGGCATGTGATTTGTATCGGAGGGGCAGGGAGCCGGACTCAACCTCCAATACACGCCCCTGCAGTTCGGGGATCTGCTTAAGAACCGCCCTCCAGATGACCTCGCAATAGCGCTGGACATCTGCCTGCTTCATCGGGGCGTCAAAGGGCAGATCTGTGAAGACGCTCACCAAATGGCGGCCTGGGGGCGCCAGGCCCGGGTCTGCCAGGGTGGGCACAGTCACGGGGAGGATGCCCACCTGTCCGTTCAAGGGATGGCGTTCGAACTGGGTTTCGTTCCAGGCATCGAAAAATAAATTTTCAAAAGACAGGCCCAACTCTGCCAGGTTCAAATCGGTGACAAATGAAAGGCTGACGCCTGCAATGGCGGGCTTCATTTGCTTCAGGTGGCGCAGGTATCTCCCCGGTATTTCTTCTGGCTCCATCATGGCGCTAAAAACCAGGCGGGGGTCAAAATTTGCGATCACCGCCGCCGCATAACAGCGCTGACCGTCCGCCAGTTCGATCCCGAATACCCGGTGGTCACGAACCAGCAGTCGCCGGGCGGCAGCGCCCAGCCGGATTTCACCCCCATAGCCTCTGATGGCATCACCGATGGCTTCGGCCAGTTGGTGCAGGCCGCCGCGGCAGAACCAGGCGCCTTCCTCAATATAAGCTGCCATCAGGTTTGCCCAGGCGTAAAATGACGCCTGAGCGGGTGGAGCACCGATATATGGCCACATTGCGCTGAGGATGGTGCGAGCGCGCTGATCGGGCACATAACGGCGCAGCACAGAACCCGCCGTTGCGCTGGCGTAGCGCAAAAAAAGCGGCATCTCGAACAGCAGCCTCCAGTTGGACCAGGTCTTGCCGTTGTTGGTGAAGGCTTTGGCTTCGCCATAAAGCTGGCTGCACAGGTCGAGCAGACCTGGTAGATTCTCCAAACCATGCGGGGATGCCTGGCGCAACCCTTCGCTGAACTGGGCCCGGCCGCTCCAGATCTTGTAGCGGGTTTCCGGAAAATTGATTTGGGCTGCCGGCTGCACCGGGATGAATTCGACCCGCTGGCGTACGCCGATCTGTTCGAGAAAGGCGTGGATTGCCCCAGGGCCAAACGGCCCGTCAGCGTTGCAGCCCATCACCAGGCGCGCCGCCACGTCAAATTGATATCCCCCATAAGTCACCGGCGCAGTCAGTCCGCCCAGGCGCGGCTCTTTTTCTACCAGCAGGATCTTCTTGCCGGCTTTTGCCAGGAGGGCAGCCGCAGACAGACCACCGACGCCGCCGCCCATGATGATCACATCATACTGGTTCTCTTGCGCAGCAGCCGGGCTGCGTGTGCTGTCAAACTCCTCTGCAAACTTTTTGTGTTGCATGCTCGAATGAACCTTTCTGGCTTCTCTGAGAGTTGGGGATTGGGGTGTGAAATGGCACCGTCGCCGGAAGTTGGGGGTTGGGGTGTTTGTTGCGAGCTAACGCCCGCAACAAACAACCCAAATTCATCTTTCCGATACTTTGGCGGCAGGGTTTTTAGACTTTAAGAAAAGCCTGCCAGCTTTGCTGAAGAGTATATCAGAAATGCGAATTATACGGTAAGATATATCCAGAATGATCCTGCCAGGGATTTTGCCCAGATTCTCCATGATTGGTTCAACCAATCATTCATAAAGTCGGGGTTTGGGACTGGCCCAAAAATTACCTTTCAGCTAAGCTGGCAGCCGGCCGCCGTTTTGTGCAGATCAAATGGATCAAATGAAATGAGCAATCACAGATCCGAAAACCATTATGATGTGATCGTTATTGGGGCCGGCGCCGGTGGTCTGGCCGCGGCCGCCTGGCTGGCGAAAGCGGGCAAAAAAGTGCTGCTGTTGGAAGAACAGCAGCAAGTTGGCGGCCTGATGGCATCATTGGCGCATGGGCCATACCGTTTTGATGTGGGCGCCCGATTGTTGATGGGCTGTAATGCCGATGGTCCATATGGCCCGGGGCCGATCCACACTTTCATGGAGCAGATCGGGGCGCGCCAGCAGGTGGAGTTCCTCTCCTTGCAGCCAATCCTGGAGGCCCACTATCCTGACAGCCAGTTCTCAATCTTTTCCGGGCGCCCACAATTCATTGCCGGGCTGAACAAGGCAGCCTCGCATGGCCTGGAGCGCCTTCCGGAGCTTTTGGACCTCTGTGGGCGGCTTTACCGGGAGTCCTGTGCGTTTTCTCGCAGTGATATGGCCTGGACACCCTGGAACGTGCTGTGTATGATGCCCAGGATGATCCGATATGCCAACACCAACCTGGATCGTGTGCTGTCGGCTTATTTTCCTGACCGCCGCGCCCGCCTTGTGATGGGGACGCTCTGGCCTTACCTGGGTATCCCGCCCCGCCAGGGCTCTTTTTTGGCCTGGGCGTATATGCTCAGTGCCTATGTTGATGAAGGTGCCTGGTATTGCCGGGGCAGTCTGAGCCAGGTTGCATCTGCCATTGCCGAGGCTTTTCAGAGCGCAGGCGGCCACCTGCACCTGAATTGTGCCGCCCGGCGGGTTTTGGTGCAAAATGGCGGCGTGACCGGTGTGCAGACGGCTGACGGTGAGACGTACTTTGCTGGACAGGTCATCGCCAATATTGACCCGCGCCTGGTATTCGACCGGATGCTTGATCCGGCTGCGGCCTCCGGCCTGTATCGCCGCAGGCTGAGGCGTCTGACTACTTCAAATGTCGGTCTTTCCCTCTCGTTCGTAACCGATCTGGATCTGCCCGGCCTGGGTTACCGTTTTGAGAATTTGTTTTTTGACAGTTGGGATGAGAACACCGTCCTCCGCACCCCTCAAAATGGCCAGGCCGGCTTCTTTTCATTGACTGTTTCCAGCCTGACCGACCCGGGCGTGTCTTTGCCCGGCCAGCATACGGTCAGCGCATTTACCGGCCTGCCCGCCGGTGAGTCGCTTGCGCCCGAAAACCTTCAGCGTTACGCCGGGGTGCTGCGCCAGATTCTGGAGCGGCAGATGCCTGGCCTGGCGGATCATCTGGTTCTTAAAGGAAGCGCACAAGCGCAGGACGGTTACCTGATCCGCTCCAGTCCCCCGGTTTACGGTTGGGAGAGCACTCCGTGGCAGGCCAGCCTGGGCCGCCCGGAATTACAAACCCCGCTGCGTGGGCTGCTGCTGGCCGGTCATTGGACGCGCCCCCTCCACGGTGTGATGTCGGCTTTGTTATCGGGTCGCGAGGCGGCGCGCACGATCCTGAGGAAAAAGGCTCTCCATGGATAAGAATACGTATGATGCTATTGTGATCGGGGGCGGCCTGGGTGGTCTGGCGGCCGGCGCCTGGCTGGCCAGGGCTGGCTGCAAGGTTCTGCTGCTGGAAAAAGAGACCCAAGTGGGAGGCTACCTGGGCGCAGTCTGGCATGGCGGTTACCCGTTCAGCAATGGCCCGCGTCTGCTGATGGGCTGCAACCCCGATGGGCCATCCGGCCCTGGTGTGCTCTACAGCTTTCTGGAGCAGTTGGGCGTTCAGCGGCAGTGCGAATTTATCCCGGTCCAGCCGTTTGCCAGCATTCGCCTGCCCGGAACCAGCATTGATTTGCACTCCGGCCGGCGGGAATTTATCGAGAGTCTGCGCTCCACCGGCGCCGGCCCGTTCGCCGGGCTGCCGGATTTGATGGCGCTGTGCGGGCGGATTCAGCAGGCTTCCATGCGTTTTTATACGGCAGCCAATCCATGGGAACTGCTGCCGGTTGGCGCCGGCCTGGCAGAAGTGCTGCGTTACCAGGGGGCCGCCTGGGGCGAGGTGCTTCAACAGTATCTGCCCGATTGGGGTGAGCGCAGACTTGTGGGGGCTTTGTGGCCCTACCTTGGCCTGCCGCCTGCCCGGGCTTCCTTTCTCATGTGGGCGGTCCTGATCGCCAGTTATGTGGATGAAGGGGCTTTCTTCTGCCGCGGCGGTCTCCACCATTTATCCGAGGCTGTCGCCGGCGCTTTTCGACGCGACGGCGGCGAGATCCGGCTGGGAACAGCCGCCCGGCAGCTGCTGGTTCGCGGAGGGAGGGTGCAAGGTGTGGCGCTTGAGAATGGCGAGCAATACTTTGCCCGGGCGGTGATCGCCGCGATTGACCCGCGCCAGGTTTGGGGTGAATTACTGGCCCCGGAACTGCGCCCAAGCGCCTATCTGCGCCGGTTAGGCCGCCTGGAACTTTCGATCCGCGCCCTGGGGCTGTCATTGATCACAGACCTGGACTTGCCAGCCCTGGGTTTTGGCTACGACACGATCATGATGCGAGACCAGGACGCTGAGCGTTCCTGGCAAAGTTTAGAGCATGGCGACCTGACAAGCGTATTCAGCCTGACCCGTCTCGACGCGGCCGATCCGACCCTGGCGCCTGCGGGGCTGCATCTGGTCAATCTGTTTGCCAGCCTGCCCACCGCTTTCCAGGCCAGTCGGGCAGCCCTGCAGAGCGCAACCGATGATCTGTTGTCGGCCGCTGAAGGGTGTGCGCCGGGTCTGTCGGCGCACATGCTGACCGTTTCAACCGGCGCAGCGTCTGGCAGCGCAGCTTATTTGCCGACGCTGTTTGAGCCGATCTATGGGTGGTCTGCCAGCCCGCCCAACAGTGGCTTACTGCGCCTGGCGCCCGATACCCCCGTACGCGGCTTGCTGCTTGCGGGCCAGTGGGTCCGGCCGGGCCAGGGCGTGATTGGGGTGATCTTTTCCGGCCTGGCGGCGGCGAAACAGGTTCTGAAACAGAGGCGATAGCGGCGAGGGAAAAATGAGCGATGCAGATGTAATTGTAATTGGTTCCGGTGCATGCGGACTTACCGCCGCCCTCGCTCTGGCCCGGGCCGGCAAGAAGGTTTTGGTGTTCGAACAGCATGATCGCCCGGGCGGTTGGACGCATTCATTTACCGAGAATGGGTACCGTTTCAGCCCGGGCGTCCATTACCTTGGCAGGCTTGAGGAAGGCGGTGACCTGCGCCGGATGTATGATGGCCTGGGTGTGGCGCAGGATCTCGTTTTTTGTGAGCTTAATCCAGATGGCTATGACCATATCGTGATCGGGGAGCAGCGCTTTGATTTTCCCAAAGGCCGCCAGAACCTTGTCGAGCGGCTGAAGCGCCATTTCCCCAAATCGGCCGCAGAGATTGACGCCTATTTTGGCGCGCTGGTCAAACTTTGGGAATCCACAGCGCGCCTCAAAGGATTGGATGGCCAGGCCGGGCTGGTTCAGACAGCATCAGCTTTTCCTTCAGTGTTCAAATGGCTGCGGGCCACCGGCAAGGACTTTATCGATGCCTACATCCACGATCCCTTGCTCAAAGCAGTACTCGCCGGACAATCGGGCAACAATGGCGCTCCGCCTTCGCTCGTCTCGGCCATCATGCATGCTGGCATGGTCTACCATTACCTGGATGGCGGTTGTTACCCGCTGGGCGGCGCTTTTACCCTGCCGCGGGCGTTTGTGCGCGCTCTGAAACGGGCCGGAGGCGAGATCCGGCTGCAGGCCAGGGTGCGCCGCATTCTTCTCGAAAACCGGAAAGTGATCGGTGTGGAACTGGAGAATGGCGAACAGATCCGCTCCCCTATCGTGGTTTCCAATGCCGATCCTGGGGTTACTTTTGATCGCCTTATCGGGCGTGAGCAGCTTTCCTCCCGCCTGCAGCGCAGAATGCAGGGGCTGAGGTATTCGGTCTCCAGCCTGAGCCTGTTTTTTGCCACCGATTTGGACCTGCGCTCCGCCGGCCTGGATTCGGGCAATTTCTGGTATTATGACCATGCCGACCTGGACCGCATCTATACCCTTGGCCTGACGGATGCGGTGCTGAATGTGGACACCACGCCCGGCTTGTTCCTGTCGATAACCACGTTGAAGGATCCTTCCAAAATCCACGCCGGGCGCCACACAGGCGAGGCTTTTACCTATGTCAGTTACGCTGCCTTTGAGCAGTGGGCAGGCAGCCGCTGCGGGAACCGTCCGTCCGCATATGCCGCCTTGAAAGAGGAGATGACCTGGCACATGGTGCGCAGCCTGGAAAAGCGCATCCCAGGTCTCAGCAGCCAGATCGTCTTTGCCAGCCTGGGTACGCCGCTGACGAACGAACACTATATCAATGCCACCCGCGGCTGTCTGTATGGCACGGAAAAGAGCCCGGATCAGATGGGACCGTGGTCCTTTGGGCCGCGAACTGAATTTTCGGGGCTTTACCTCTGCGGCGCCAGCACCCTGTCCCATGGCGTGGTGGGTGCCACCCAATCGGGCCTGGAGGCAGCCAGGATTATATTGAACTGCCAGATGCGTGATCTGCTGACCCATTCGGGTCCCAGCCTGACCATCCTGCCAGCCGAAAACCCGGACCAGTGGCCGGAACATCTGCGCCGCAGGATGGAGCAGGCCGAGGATGCGTGAAAGTAAGATAATTACTATTGACTTTCACCAGATTTTGTGTCATACTATTGTCAGTTAGTCCGGTGCCCCAAAATGCCGGGCTACCCCCTGAACGCTATCCCATCGAACAGGAGGTGATGCCGATCATGGACAGTAGTAGTACCAAACCCAGCGCTGCGGCATCCCTCCTTATCACTCGATAAGAAATGCCGCAGCGCGACGGAAGGCCGTTCGAAAGAGCGGTCTTCTGTTTTTAACCCATATGGATTGGATTCTTGGGGTACATCGACCACCACACGTGGTGGTCGATGTACCCCAAACCCCTCTTACCAGGCCCGATTGGCAATCTCGAGCAGTTTTTCCAGAGGCAGGTCAGCCAGTGAATTGAGGCGCAGATTGGCACTGGGGAATGACAGATGTTGGGTCAGGGCAATTGGGATTGCTACGGCGAATAAGCCGGCTTTGCGGGCGGATTCGACCCCGTGGAGTGAGTCTTCCAGGGCGATCGCTTCTGCCGGCTGCACACCCAGCCCGGCAGCGGCTGCCAGGAACAGTTCGGGGTCGGGCTTGGTGCGCTGAACATCATCCCGGGTGCGAATACACTCGAAGAATTGCGCAAGCCCCAGCCGTTCCAGGTGTGGGCAAACCCAGGCCCGGTCTGAGCTGGATGCCAGCCCGATTTTGAGACCCAGGCGTTGGGCCGTGTGCAGGTAATCTTCAATGCCGGGTTGAATGGGTTGGGCGCGCAGCAGGCGGGCCTCGTGGGCTGCCCGGCGGGGCTCAAGCAGATCCCAGTCCAGCCGCCGGCCGACCTTGCGCTCCAGATCGGTGACCGGGTTGAACAGGCTGTCCCAGGTGCCGATGGTTTCGCACCAGGTTTCGATGGACAGGTCCAGACCGAAGGATTGGTACACAGCCAGCCAGGATTGGTAGATGGGGCTTTCCGTTTCCAGGATGGTGCCGTCAAAGTCGAAAATCAGGGCGCGGATCATAGATAGGGGGTAGGGCAAACAAGTTTGTAGTGCATGGCAGTATTGTACCGCAGTCCGAAATCTGTCTCCGAAATATTTTCCAACCGCGTTGCATCTTCGCCCGCCTTGTGATAAAATACAGCCGCTTTGGCACGCGGGAGTCGCCAAGTGGTAAGGCAGTAGCCTTCCAAGACGTATAATGTGATTTTCGTCACAAACCACCACCTGTGGGGGTTTGTGACTTTTTTAACCCCCACATATGCCGATTTTCATTTTTTGCATCACGGGTTAAGGCAGTAGCTTAACC
>Ga0268298_10001124_pt1 | contig 32379 bp, 10 predicted proteins | sample WWTPWeurt_MetaG_FD_194462 | JGI IMG/M metagenome (GOLD analysis project Ga0268298, IMG submission 194462) | Activated sludge microbial communities from WWTP in Nijmegen, Gelderland, Netherland - WWTP Weurt | ecosystem: Engineered > WWTP > Aerobic digester > Activated sludge | place... | reverse complement strand
TGTACAGGTCACATTTGGTTCGCAGTCACTGGTAACCGTATAGGTCACTGTTGCTACGCCGCCACAATGATCAGGGGCTGTCGTGCTGTTGTTGCTCAGCATGCCGTTACATCCGCCGGTAAACATTGCTGTTCCCAACCAGGTATTGAATTTAGTATCTATTTGTGCTTGTGTCTGACAAGCGGCCTCTGTTACATTCGCAGGACAGGTCAACATCACCGGTGGTGCAGGGGTAACGGTAAACGTCGCTGTACAAGTCACGTTCGGTTCGCAATCGCTCGTCACTGTAAAGGTGATGGATGCAGATCCACCGCAGGCGTTTGGTGGGGTCGTGCTGTTGTTGCTCAACATGCCGTTACAACCACCCGTAAACATCGCTGTACCCAACCAGGTATTGAATTTTGCATCTATCGCTGACTGTGTCTGACAAGCAGCCTCCGTTACACTTGCAGGACAGGTAAGATTTACCGGTGGTGCCGGATCTACTGTGAACGTTGCCGTGCAGGTTTGATTTGGTTCACAATCGCTGGTCACCGTGAAAGTGATGGATGCAGATCCACCACAGGCGTTTGGTGCTGTGGTGCTGTTGTTGCTCATCATTCCGTTACAACCTCCTGTAAACATCGCAGTACCCAACCAGGTATTGAATTTTGCATCTATCGCTGACTGGCTTTGACAAGCAGCTTCGGTAGCATTCGTAGGACAAGTTAATACCACTGCCGGTGCAGGATCTACTGTAAACGTTGCCGTACAGGTTACGTTCGGTTCGCAATCGCTGGTCACCGTATAGGTAACACTCTTGCTTCCACCACAATGATCCGGTGCAGGTCCGCTGTTGTTGTTGCTCAGCATACCATTACAGCCGCCGGTAAACATTGCAGTACCCAACCAGGTATTGAATTTGGCATCGATCGCTGCTTGTGTTTGACATGCAGCTTCTGTCACGTTCGCAGGACAGGTTAGCATCACCGGTGGTGCCGGATCCACGGTGAACGTTGCTGTACAGGTAACATTCGGTTCGCAATCGCTCGTCACCGTGTAGGTAACACTCTTGCTTCCACCGCAATGATCCGGTGCAGGTCCGCTGTTGTTGTTGCTCAGCATACCATTACAGCCGCCCGTAAACATCGCGGTACCCAACCAGGTGTTGAATTTAGTATCTATTTGTGCTTGCGTTTGACAGGCTGCTTCTGTCACGTTCGCAGGACAGGTCAGCATCACCGCAGGGGCAGGAGTAACGGTAAACGTTGCAGTACAGGTCACATTCGGTTCGCAATCGCTGGTTACCGTATATGTCACACTCTTGCTTCCTCCGCAATGATCAGGGGCAGGACCACTGTTGTTGTTGCTCAGCATTCCATTGCATCCTCCTGTAAACATCGCGGTACCCAACCAAGTATTGAATTTTGCATCAATCGCTGCTTGTGTTTGACAAGCTGCTTCGGTTGCATTTACCGGACAGGTTAAATTAACTGCCGGTGCCGGTGTTACCGTGAAGGTGGCCGTACAAGTTTTATTTGGTTCGCAATCGCTGGTCACTGTAAAAGTTACAGAGGCCATCCCACCACAATGATCTGGTGCTGTTGTGCTGTTGTTACTCAGCATTGCATTGCAACCACCACTAAAATTGGCTGTTCCCAACCAGGTCGTGAATTTTGCATCAATCGCTGACTGTGTTTGACAGGCTGCTTCAGTTTGATTGGATGGGCAATTGAGAACTACTACAGGTGCGTCTATCACGGTAAAAGTGGCCGTACATGTTTTATTTGGTTCGCAATCGCTGGTCACTGTAAATGTTACCATTTTGACACCACCACAGGCCATTGGAGCACCTGTATTGTCATTCGTCAAAACGCCATTGCAACCACCTGTAAACATGGCAGTACCTAACCAGGTATTGAATTTAGCATCAATAGCTGCTTGTGTTTGGCAAGCGGCTTCGGTTTGATTAGTTGGGCAAGTAAGCACTACTATCGGAGCCGCAGTTACTGTAAAAGTGGCAGTACAGGTTTTAGGACCTTCGCAATCGCTGTTGACCGTAAAAATGACGGTTTTACTACCGCCGCAGGCCATTGGCGCTCCGGTATTATCGTTGGTCAGTACGCCATTACACCCACCTGTAAACATGGCAGTACCAAGCCAGGTGGTGAATTTTGCATCAATAGCAGATTGAGTCTGACATTCTGCTTCCGTTGCATTGGTTGGACATGTTAACACAACTGCAGGGGCAGCGGTTACAGTAAATGTAGCCATGCAGGTTTTGGGACCTTCACAATCACTGGTTACCGTAAATGTAACAGTTTTGCTTCCGCCACATGCCATTGGGGCACCGGTATTATCGTTAGTCAAAACTCCATTACAGCCACCTGTAAACATGGCGGTGCCTAGCCAGGTATTAAATTTCGTGTCAATGGCAGATTGTGTTTGACATTCTGCTTCTGTCGCATTGGTTGGACACGTCAACACAACTGCTGGCGCAGCGGTTACGGTAAATGTAGCCATGCAGGTTTTAGGACCTTCACAATCGCTGGTTACGGTAAAGGTAACTGTTTTACTTCCCCCACAAGCCATTGGTGCGCCTGTATTATCGTTAGTCAAAACTCCATTACAGCCACCTGTAAACATGGCGGTGCCTAACCAGGTTGTGAATTTTGTATCAATGGCAGACTGCGTCTGACACTCTGCTTCTGTTGCATTAACAGGACAAGTTAAAACCACAGCCGGGGCTGGGGTTACAGTGAATGTTGCAGTACAGGTATTATTAGGTTCGCAGGTACTGGTTACTGTAAACGTTACGACAGCAACACCTCCACATTTATCCGGTGCACCACTGTTATCGTTACTTAATGTTGCATTGCAGCCTCCACTAAAATTAGCAGTACCCAACCAGGTGGTAAATTTATTGTTGATGTCTGTCTGTGATTGACAGGAGGCTTCCGTTTGGTTGGCAGGACAATTCAGAACGACCGCAGGAGCAGGTGTCACCGTAAAAGTAGCGGTACAGGTATTGTTAGACTCACAGGAACTGGATACCGTGAAAGTAACCGTAGCAACTCCGCCACATTTATCAGGAGCACCGGAATTGTCATTGCTCAACATAGAATTACATCCACCGCTGTAGCTGACGGTTCCTAGCCAGGTATTGAACTTAGTATTAATTTCTGTTTGTGTTTGGCAAGCTGCCTCAGTTTGATTTGTTGGGCATGTAAGCATTACCGGAGGAGCAGGATCCACGGTAAATGTTGCAGAACAGGTATTGTTTGATTCGCAGGAACTGGTTACGGTAAATACGACTGTTTTAGTTCCTCCGCATGCCATTGGAGCGCCAGAATTATCGTTGCTCAACACGCCATTGCAACCACCTGTAAACATCGCTGTGCTTAACCATGTATTGAATTTTGTATCTATTTGTGCTTGTGTCTGGCACGCTGCTTCAGTGGTATTCGTAGGGCAAGTGAGCATCACTGGAGGTGCGGCTGTTACGGTAAAAGTAGCGGTGCAGGTTTTAGGACCTTCGCAATCACTGTTCACGGTAAAAATTACCGTCTTTGTTCCACCGCAGGCCATCGGCGCTCCGGTATTGTCATTGGTTAAAACGCCATTGCATCCTCCGGTGAACATGGCTGTCCCCAACCAGGTCGTAAACTTTGTGTCGATCTCAGCCTGCGTTTGGCAAGCTGCTTCGGTGGCATTTACGGGACAAGTAATCACTACAGCAGGTGCTGCTGTAACTGTAAAGGTCGCCATGCAGGTCCTATTTGGCTCACAGGTACTGGTGACAGTGAAGGTGACGGTTTTGCTACCGCCACAAGCCATAGGGGCTCCATTGTTGTTATTACTAATTGTCGCATTACATCCACCTGTGAACATGGCCGTTCCCAACCAGGTGGTGAATTTAGCATTTATTTCTGCCTGCGTTTGACAAGCTGCTTCTGTAGCATTTGTCGGACAGGTTAAAACAACTACAGGAGCTGCTGTAACCGTAAAGGTCGCCATGCAAACCTGATCATCTTCACAATCACTGGTAGCCGTGAAGGTGACCGTTTTGCTTCCGCCACAAGCATCCGGAGGACCCGTGTTGTCGTCTGTTAATTCTGTATAACATCCGCCTGAAACCTGCACCGTTTCCAACCAGGCATCAAATGCAGCATTCACTGTGCCCTGTGTCTGGCAAGCAATGAGGGTGGTATCATTAGGACAAGTGAGCTCAGGACCTTCAATAGGTATGACTGTAATGACCTGAGTACACATGCTGGTATTACCACAGGAATCCATGGCTGTCCATTCTCTTAATATGGTATAATCACCCGGACAGGTTCCCGGGAGAATACTGTCGAGATGGGTAACCAAAACCATTGTATCGTAGCAGAATTCAAATGCGGTAGCATAACCGGTTGAATCCGGATCTGTGGATTGCTCGCAATTTACAGTCACATCGATCGGACAAGTAATTATTGGTTTGAGCGTATCCAGAATGGTGATGATCTGTGTAGCCGTGTCCATGTTCTCACAGTCGTCGATCACGGTCCAGCTTCTATAGATTAAGGTTTCTGAAGAGCAGGTAGGTCCTTCCTGAATGGTGTCCACATAAAACACTACCGGATGTTTGTCACAATTGTCCATGACATTGGTCGGCCAGCCTGTAATAGAGGGATCGGCATCATAAGAGCATGAATCAAAATTCATTTGTGCATTCACCTGGAAGTTATCCATCAGGAATGATTTATCTCCTATTCCCGTACCTCCCGAGTAAGTAACTCTTAAATATAATCTAGACACACCACTAACCGGAACAGTGGCGGTATCTTCCTTCCATTGACCCAAGGTTAATGGGAAGGAGTTATACCTGAACCAGGTAGTATCGTTCAAACTGTAATCAAAATGGCAGGTATCTGCAGCACCTACACCTTTCATCAAGGCTTGCGAATAAACCTTGATATTACTGCACAGAGGAAGATAAAATCCACTCAAATTAAATTGCCAATGCCCCGGGCGATCACTGGTATCAACCCGCATGGCTCTGCCGACAAATGAATCTACTGCAAAAGCCAATGGTCCCGTGATGGTTCCGGTATCTGTAAGGAATACATTCGAACTGGAATCCACTTCAGACAAAATTCCAAAATACAAACGCGGGTATAATTTAGGATACGAATTTCCTCTGTTGAAATTATAATTAACGATGATGTTTGTGTCTGCACTGACACCACCTTTATAAAGTGTTGTGTCGTTGGGAATATCAAAAGTTGGTTTGGTAGTATCTAAAACAGTAATCAACTGAGTGCCCATTTCTGCATCATTGCCACAACTGTCTTGCAAGGACCACATCCTGTAAATAAGGTTAGAACCTTCACAAGGTTCTACAACTACCGAATCACAGAAAGTTGCCAATAAACCGGTCGCGCAATTGTCGCTCTCGTCAGTAACATTTCCGGTTACATTGGGTGAGGCATCATAGCCGCAGCACAACTGAGCTCTTACTTGTAAGTTATCTATATGAAGACTCTTAGGAGATCCTACTCCCGGAGTAGTATAACTAATTCTTAAAAATAAACTATCCGGGCTGCTGACACCAGGTATGGTGGCAGTGTCCTGAACCCAACTACCTGTTGTAAGTGTTTTTGTTCGGAAAATATTCCATGTGGAACCGTTGAGACTGTATTCCATGCGCAATACATCCGCACTTCCTAAACCTGCCTTGTACCCTTGTATGTGTACTCCAATATTACTGCAATTTTGCAGCGTCTCTCCCTTGATATTGAACTGCCAATGTCCGGCAGTTTGTGAACTGTCCACGGTCAAACCGTTGCCAGCGTCGGGATTATTGGTGTAGGCAAATGTTCCCGAATTAGTTCCGGGCACTTGTTTAAATGGATTTGAAGAGGTGTCTACTTTTACACTGATGCCTGTAAATACCTGAGGACAAAGAGCATCATAATCTGATCCTCCATTAAAATCATAATTTACAATTACCGCAGTATCCGGAATGTCCGGGCTTTTATAAATGGTAATGTCTGCTGGAACCGTAAAAGTAGGTGGGATGGTATCACTGACTGTTATCAACTGAGTTTTAGGGGTGGCTGCATTGTTGCAATCATCGAGTAACGTCCATTTTCTATAAATCTTTGTTTCTCCCTGACATGACCCAACTACTGTGGAATCTGCATACATGGCATCTAATCCAATACTGCAATTGTCCATTTCATCTGTAACTGTTCCAGTAATGCTGGTGTCTGCATCATACATACATGTCTCATCGACATAAATGGTAATGTCTGCCGGCTTGCTGAATGTAGGCTTTGTGGTATCTTGTACTTCAATGATATGAATAATATCTACGCTGGTGTTTCCACATGCATCGGTAATGTTATAGGTTCTGGTAATTACAATCGGACAAGTCCCATCAACTTCATCGAAACTACTTACCGTAAGCGAAGCATCCACGGTGCATACATCGGTAATCATTAAATTGCCCGGTAGGGCTTCCAGTTCCGCGACGGTTGTTTTTGGTGCCGGTGCTGCACCAGCTTCACATCCATTAATTATTAGAGTATCTAACGAACCTGTAACTGAAGGGGAAGTAGTGTCATCCACTCTGATAAAGTGAACAATTATATTACTGGTATTTCCACAGGCATCTGTGATTGTATATTTTCGTTTAATGTTAATTGGACATGAGCCATAAACACTATCTACACTCATAACAATCAACTGGGCATCAACAGTACAGGAATCAAAAATCATAAGGTTTCCAGGTAGAGCTTCCAATTGGGCCACTGTAGTTTTTGGCGCAGGCGCTGAAGATACTGTACAACCCTCTAAGGTCAGAGTATCCAGAGATCCTGTAAAAGATGGAGCTTGAGTATCTCTAATTCTGAAGTACTGAAAAATATTATTGCTAATATTGTTACAAGCATCTTTAACTGTGTATTTTCTTCTAAGAATGATCGGACAGTTATTATAACTGGAATCAGAACTCATCACCACCAAATTTGGGTCTGTAGTGCACGTATCCGAAATCATAAGATTGCCTGGTAGGGCTTCTAAAGCAGCTACTGTTGTAACTGGCAATGGAACAACAGAAATGGTACAACCTTCTAAAGTAATTGTATCTAACGCACCGGTAATGTTTGGTGGAGTAGTATCCTGAATTTTTATAATTTGTATGATTCCTGAGGTGGTGTTGCTGCATACATCTGTCACTTTATAAGTTCTTTTTACATAAACCGGACAGGTATTATAACTACTGTCAGTACTCATGACGGTAAGCAAAGAATCCGGTGTACACGCATCCGTTATTAAAACGTTTCCAGGAAGAGATTCAATTCCTGCAACTGTAGTTTTTGCAACCGGTGCATTGGAGGCTGTACAACCCTGAACAACTAAAGTATCAAGAGTTCCTGTAACTACAGGCGTTGTATCCGTGGTAACACGATAGGTAGCGGTACACGTTTTATTTACATCACAAGTGCTGGTAGCAGTAAAAGTCACAGACCTTAATCCACCGCATTTCGAGGGAGCTCCAATATTATTATTGGTTATTACAACATTGCAGCCACCTGTTCTGGAGACTGAAGCCAGCCATGCATTAAATCTAGCGTTTACAGTGTCTTGTGTTAAACAAGCAGGTTCCACCTTGGAAGTAGGACATGTAATCGCCACAGTTGCTGGTGTACTAACAGTGTAGGTGGCCGTACAGGTTCTGTTCACCTCACATGAGCTGGTGACTGTAAAAGTTACACTTCTGGTACCCCCACATTTATCTGGCGCTCCCGTATTATTATTGCTTAAAACTGGACTGCATCCGCCAGTTCGTGAGGCAGTATTTAGCCACGCATTAAATCTAGCGTTTACAGTGTCTTGCGTTAAGCAAATAGGTTCTGTTTTATTAGTAGGACAGGTTAAAACTACTGCCGGCGCATTGGTTACAGTGAAGGTGGCCATACAAGAGACCGGTGGCTCGCAATCACTGGTGACCGTAAAAGTGACTGTAGTGGTACCTCCACAAGCTAAAGGAGCTCCTGTATTATTATTGGTAAGAACAGGATTGCAGCCCCCAGTATAATTTACTGTAGCTAACCAAGCAGCAAATTTGGTATTTATTTGAGCCTGAGTCTGGCAAGCCGCCTCCACTCTATTCAGAGGGCAATTTAAAACAACTTGCGTATAAACGGTATCCAGAAAATAATCTTCAACTTCCCCGTCCCGTGCTGAAATCAGAGATCTCTCATCCACATTGTCATTAAGCAAATTATCAATTAGAGAGTCTGTTGTAATCCTGATTCTTAAAAATCTATTAGAATCGGGTGCACTCATGGTCACGTTTGCCCATGTAAGAGTTTTTGAACCTACAAATCCATTTGCCACTTTGGTGGTTTGAAACTCATCGGCTTGAAATCTTCCATCTCCTGAAACATTTATCCAAGCGTAAATGGTTGCTTCACGACCAGTTTGATTATAGATACTGTCAATGGTTATGGTTACAGTCTGTGGTCCTCCTGTATTTACAATCGGCAATGAGGCAACGCCATCTTCGTCATCAAATCCAGCCAAATCATCACCTCTGGCTTTATTGGTAGGTTGGGGTCCGGATTCTGAATCAATTCTCTTGATTCCAATGGTACCACAATTAATGTTATGAAACGGACTACCAAAGGAAGTAGGCGCATCTCCGTAGTCTACTGTTACGATAGAAGTTACAGCAATTTTAAAAATCACGTGTGCATCATTTCCTCCATTATTTTTATTCTGGTCGAAACCTCCTAAAATAACGGTGGGGGTCAGCGTAGAACTGTGTGTCGTAGTACCCACATAAATACTACTTCCTAAAACCCAAAGATGATTTGAACCAATAGGGTTGCCAATATTTCCCAAATAATCATTTTGATTTCCACCTACGTAAGTCCCATATATTAAAGTATCTAATGCACTTCTAAAGCCGGAAAAAAACATATCAGTACCACCATTAGCAGAAGCATCAAAAAATGGATCTGAACCAATATTGCGTGTTGGAAGATTATTGCCTCCTGTTGTTCCCCAAATCAAAATAAATGAATTACCACCACTCCCACAGGCAGTTTCTGAAACCAGTTTAATTCCATTTCCCAAGTCTTGACCACTTGACCCATAGAAGGTTGCCTTATAAGTCGCAACACCACCTGTATCACTGACCACCCCAACTACGGCATCTATTCTACCATTAAATGTGTTATCATACACACCTGAAGTAGATACCGGAAAACCATCACCTACAGAACCAGTCCAATACAGTTTTGTGCCAACAATTTCTACATCCATAAGACGATCCCAATTGGCTCCGCCTATTTCATCGAAATAATTAAAAGTCTGACCATTTGAAGTCAAAACTCCAATATATCCGTCCGGATTGGTAGTCACAGCACTACTGGCTGCTGCACCTCTTGTTTCTATACCAGAAAGTGTACTGTTTCCCCATCCTGCAAAAGCAACTCTCCCATCAGAAAAAACTTCAATGTCATTGAGTGTATCCGCTTGTGCCCCTCCGACATAAGTACCCCAGGATAATCCATTGATGGTGTTGAATTTTCCAATCCAAATATCCTGGCTACCGTTATAAGTTGTGTCATTTGCTGCAGCTGGAACATACGAGCTGGGTAATTGACCAGCAGTGGTCAAACCTACCACATAAGAAGTGTTGCTAATTGCCCTAATTGACGATACCCCCCAATCTCCTTCACTGGCTGCAGAACCAAGATAGGTACTGTAGTGTAATGTCCCTAAATCTTTTGAAAAAACCGCAACGAAGCCATCATTATTGTTGCGCGTTCCATCAAATGGACTGCCGGTCATAGGAATATCCACATTGGTAAATCCACCAACAAAAACCCGATCATTTGATAAACTTAAGGCTTGAATTCTCACTCTGTTTGGAGATACCATAGTATTAGGCCCGTAAAGGGTTACATCCACAATTGCACTACCAGTGTTGTTAAGCCGATAAACTATGGCTGCAAATGGGTCTAAATTAGGATTAGCTGTCAATCCACCAATTGTACTTTTATAACCTCCTGTAGAATCATATGGAAAAATTCCCGGTACACTTCTGTTGGTAGCCCCTGCACAATAAGTTAACTGATCGGCCGTATCGACTTGTATGGCATACAGATACTGATCAAAATTAGCATTGTTAAAATCAAAAAAAGTACCCCAGGTTAAAATAGGGTCTATAATCAATGGATAATTTCTATCAATTTTATCTTTGCTTTTAAAACCAACATCATTTTTCCCTTTTAGATCAAACGTAAGTGTGACAGGTACTTTGCCTTTTTCTGTTAGCTGGTAAGATTCCGGAATATGAAAGAATAAATCAGTAAATCTTAACTTTACTTTCAATTGCCCGTCTTTTTCGATTTTGAGCTGATCCTGACCTAGAAAATTCATTTTAATCTGACTGAAATCTGCTCCAGCATCCACAATCCAGTCAAACTCAAGAGCCCCTCCCGGTGCACTGTACAGTCTTAAATCAATTCCGGGGTAAATATCAGTTAAAGTCAATTCTTTGGATGCTTTCACCCCACTTACCCATTTGTTGGGATCTAGATTGGTAAAGAAATTATATTTTGTTTCAAAAGATTCTCCCAAGTTGATTTTTACTTGATCACTTGCTCCCGAAAAATTTAGAAAAAAAACATGCTCTCCAATTGTAGAAACTTGTTCTTCTTCCAGTGCATCAGGACCCTCAGTTCCCAATGGATATCCTACCTTCATTTTTAAGAGCTCGTGAACTACAAAACGAATTCTGTTCTTCTCGATCAATACATCTCCTTCTTTTCCCTGATAGTAAAATAGAACACTTGAATCTTCGTACTGGCCCTTGTTTTCAACGAACCTGATGGTTTGTGCGTTTTCCTTTAGTGAATTACGGACCTGTCCCTCCAGTTCCGGGGCAACCTTAATGGCTTCCTGAGCCTGGGCGAATGAAGTCAATAAAACCAATGCAATGCAAAAAGCAAATCTGCTTAGGATTGATTTAGAACTTAGGGTCAGCATCAATTTTTGGGATAAAGAGTTGAATAACTTCATAAATAAAAATGAAATGAATGAATGATGAGTAGCACGTGAGATTTGAATATTATCTGAACAGTCAGCATTCAAACCGGAATGCGGAAGTGGTCCAGAATTTTTTACAAATGCATACAATTTACTCATTGGAAAAAGTTTGTGGGATGAATGAAGCCAGATCCAAAAAAGAATCTTGCTGGTATATGTCAAAAAAGTGAATGGGAGCAACGAAGATTTGAGGAGTAAGCAAAGCAAACCACTGAACAACCGAAACAGGTTTCAGTCCAATGTACAAACATTTGAATATGGTCATATTCATGCCTACTATCAGGTTGGCTTTGACCGACATAAGAAATCTGGAAAAAACAGGATTTTGTCAATCCCAACATTTTATCAAATTACCAGATGCCGGATCTTCCTTTACGAAGTCAAAAATAGTGAAACTTGTACTCAAAAAGAAAGAACTAAAAAGATAAAATCACAACCACGGACAAATCAACTGATAACACATCTGACAAAAAACAATTAAGTTAAATATACAATATATATTATTTTGTTTTTTAATACTTTATACATATATAAATAATTTAATATATTTTAATTTAAAAAATTTAATTACTGTCAGTTCCCGGGTCTCTCTTCTAAATTTAAAAAACAGCCAACCATCCGCCAAAATGTTGGCTGTGAAAATCCTAACTTTGCAAACTTCATGATGAAAAAAATAAAGTTCGCCTACCCGGTTGCCGTCCTGATAATCATGGCCATTTCTTTGGCAGGATTTAATCAACCAAAGGATCTATCAGCCCCATCCTACAAACAGCTTTATCAGGATAGGCTTGGCCAGCTGCAATCCTCCATCCTGAAATCTCTTGAAATTATTAAAAAATCAGACCCCAGAAATCCTGAAAAGAACCAACAGATTCTAAAATCGATACACTCCTCCCGCCTCCAACTTAAATCTTGCGACTTCTGGCTCCGATACCTGGATCCGATCGCCTACCGAAAAATAAATGGTCCTCTTCCGGTGGAGTGGGAAAACGAGGTGTTCGAAAAATTTGAAGCTCCTTACAAAAGAGAAGGTGCCGGCTTGATACTTGCAGAAAATAAGCTCGGTGAAGAGTCACTTCAAAAAACTGATTTAATTGCCTTGCTGGATTCAGCCCTTGCTTCCATACCCTCTTTCTTGACTGACTCCATGATTGCAGAGGTTAATAATCCCGCAAATTTCTATTTCGCCAACCGACTTTTTCTGTTGAATCTGACAGCCATCTACACTACAGGATTTGAGTGTCCGGATTCAGCACAAATAATTGTTGAGTTAAAACATTTGTTGAATGAAACAGCAAAAATTTACAACACCTTCAACCAGAGTAATCCAAAATATTCCATCTCCCAAAATTACTTAACTCTTTATACAGGTCTAATTGGTTTTGTGGAACATCAAACAAATGAATTTTCAAATTTTGATCACTACATTTTTATCAAAGATTATGTCAATCCACTTTTTGGATTCAATCAATTGGCGATTCAAAAAAATAATTTCCGATCAAAAAATTACAATGATTATTCACTCAATAATAAGGCTCTTTCTATTTTTAAAAAAAAACTTTATACCGCTCAGGACATAAAAGGCATCTTTCGTCCCGTCGAAAATGATTCATTGTTGGATGAAATACGTGGTTTGGGAAAATTATTGTTTTATGATCCGCTGCTCAGCGGAAACAACCGCAGATCCTGCGCTTCCTGCCACATCCCGCAACAATATTTTACGGATACTTCCAGGCTAACAGCTTTGCAATTTGATGCGCGCAACTCACTTGCAAGAAATACTCCGACGCTGGTGAATGCGGTTCATCACCACTTGATGATGTTGGATGGAAAACACCATACCCTACTGAATCAGTTCAGAGATGTGATCAGCAAACCCAATGAAATGAACAGTGTTCCCGACGAACTGATGAAAAAAATAATGAGTTGTAAATCTTACAAAACAAAACTAAAATCACTAGCCAAATATACCAGTGTCAAAAAACCAACTTTAGAACACCTCGCCTCCGCAATTATACTTTATTACAGTCAATTCAGTTATACCGATGCACCATTTGATCAGTCGATCAATGCTGCGGCAAATATTTCAACTGATGCCATCAAAGGATTCAATTTATTTATGGGAAAAGCGCAATGTGCAACCTGCCATTTTCCTCCACAATTCAATGGGATCAAGCCCCCCTACATCAGCAGTGAGTTTGAGGTGATCGGAGTTCCTGCAGACAGCAACTTCACAGGGCTGAGTCAGGATTCTGGTCGATACACCGTACACCCTGTTTCAGAAATGTTGCATGCTTTCAGAACTGGAAATCTTCGCAACACCTCCCATACAGCGCCTTTTATGCATAATGGATCGTTGAGCACCCTCGAACAAGTCATTGAATTTTACGATGCAGGCGGAGGTGTAGGTAAAGGACTTCCTGTAAAAAATCAAACGCTTGAATCGGATTCTCTTCACCTTAGTGTCACAGAAAAAAAACAACTCATACATTTTCTTAGATCGCTAGACGAAAAAATTCAACCGGGGGATCCTCCTAAAGAATTACCTTTATCATCTGTGAAAGCATTGAATAAAAGAAAAGTTGGTGGTGAATATTAAATCAAGATTCATACTGCAGTATATTTTTTTGGCATCTATACTGATGCCAATAAGCTTCTCCTGCAAGCCTCGCATCACTTATCCTTTGCCCAAAAATATTTCTAAGGAAAGTAAAAAAAATCTCACCGCTTACTGGAAACATGGGAGAGATTTGTATAAAGAAAATTGCAGTGGCTGTCATGGAATTTTTGGCAAATCAAAAGACAGCATTCCTGATTTTTCTCAACAGCAATTAGACACTTATAAAGCTAAACTCTCCATCACGGATGCAGACAATCACGGGATCGCCCAAAAGTTGAGCTATGAGGACATTGAGGCGATTTTACATTTTCTGAGTTTTAAGAAAATCAGAAAATAGCTCTGTTCTTCTTGTGAAATTCTAAGCTTCAAGCTGGGAAGCTCGAAGCAACCACTCAAAACTTCAAGCTGGGAAGCTCGAAGAAACCGTTGCTAGCTGGGAAGCTCGAAGAAACCGATTTCATAGCTTCAAGCCGGGAGGCTCGAAGCAACCGGTGGGGAGCTCGAAGCAACCGAGTATTGGGAATAAATGTGTAACAAGTTTAAACAATCCGAGAAAGAAAGTTGCTAAACTACTTCAATCTGATTTTTCAACAAATCTTCCATGGTGTCGCGGTTTCGGATCAGATAATCTTTCCCTTCGTGAATCAATACTTCAGCAGGTTTGAATCTGGAATTGTAATTAGAGCTCATCGTAAAACAATAGGCCCCTGCATTTTTAAAACAAAGAATGTCTCCGGGATGAATCTCACTCACCACTCTATTGCTGGCAAAAGTATCGGTCTCACAGATGTAGCCCACAATGTTGTAGACTCTTGGTTTTCCTAATGGATTTGACACATTCAGAATGTGGTGGTAACTGCCATAAAACATAGGACGAATCAAATGATTCTGCCCGCTGTCCACGCCAGCAAACACAGTAGAGGGTGTTTGCTTGATAACATTTGTTTTCACAAAAAAGAATCCGGATTCTGAAACCAGATATTTTCCGGGTTCAAAATAAAGTTTAAGATCTCTTCCATATTCTTTACAGAAATTATTGAAACGATCGGATAAGATTTCTCCCAATTCTTCCACATCTGTACACACATCATCTTCTTTGTAAGGTACTTTCAATCCACTGCCAAAATCCAAAAATTCCAGATCAGGAAATTTTCTCGCAATGTCAAATAAAATATCCGACGCCAGGCTGAATACACCGGGATCCAGAATGTCAGATCCTGTGTGCATGTGCAAACCATTAATTTTAAGTTTAAGTGCTTTGACCAATCTTTCTACCAATGGCATTTGATAAATTGAAATTCCAAATTTAGAGTCGATGTGACCCACACTGATTTTTTCGTTTCCACCTGCCATCACATGCGGGTTGATACGAATGCAAATCTTAGCCTCTGGATAATGCTGTCCTATGTATTCCAATGTCTCAATATGATCTATATTCACCTGCACGCCGAGTCCAATAGCCATTTCAATTTCATCCACACTGACACAATTGGGTGTGTAGATAATTTTGGAAGGATCGAAGCCCGCCTGGAGACCGGTCCAGATTTCCTGGATGGAAACGGTGTCCAATCCCGCACCCCATTGGTTTAGAAGTTTTAATATGTTGATATTATTCAGTGCTTTACAGGCAAAATGTATTCCAAGGTGTTTCACTGTAAATGCAGTATTCAATCTGTCCAGTTGTCTGCGGATGATTTCGCTGTCGTACACATAAAGTGGTGTTTCATATTTCTTTACCAGGTCGAGTGCATCTATTTTTTGTATGCTGTATTTTCCGTTGATCAATTCCATATTGCTTTTCTTTAAAAAGGTAAAGGTCGTGTATTTAAGCGGGTCCAGCGTTGTAAGAGCCGATAAATTTGTGTTTTTTCTTCCACACTAAAATTTCTGATTCTGGTACGGTGATTGCCACCTTTCATTTCAAATCTGGCTGCATCCAAATTTTTGTCAGGGACCACTCCGCATGAAGTCCAGGTGTCTATTTCACCATAAATGTAGAGTATGTGCCGGCCCTGATAAATGGCTTTTTCATTCATCATTTTCATGTATGCAGAATCGTAAATGATCGGGACATCCTTTGGACAAAATATAAGGTTGGATGGATTTTTTTCGTATAGCAAATAGGTACTTAAACCCACGGTATCAAAACTGTAGTAACCTAATTCCGTCATGTTCTGATAATATGCAGGCAAGTAGTACGCGCAATTTTTATCATCGTATAAATTGATGTCCACTGTTTCTTCCAAATGCTCAAAAATCTCTCTAGCAGTCGCGGCCGATTCCGGAATTTCAGAACAACCAAAGCCCCATTGCCAAAAAGAGAATGGATATTCCAAAGCTGCATATTCAATAGTTTTTTCGATGCCCAATGGAAATTCAACCTGCTCCGTAATTGCTAAAGTATCGATCAATAATTTAAGCTCGTCTCTATGATTAAAAATCTGCTTTTGGAATTCAAAAACTTTTGCTCTGCATTCTGGGGTGCTGACTTTATTTCTGTAATGATCGATGGTTCTGAAATCCTCTTGTGCCAGGGCAAAAGGCGCTACATAAGCTACCACCGCTGAAAGATTTTTTGGAAATGTGAGTGAATAAAGAATTGAGGTGGTACCACCCTTTGAGATGCCGGTACTGATCCATTTATTTTTATAAATTTTTGAGAAGCGTTTTTGAATTTCATTCAAATCAAGCAAGGCCTGTTCCTGCTTCAGGAATTTCCAATCCATTACCTTCGGTGTGGAGCTTCCCGAATAACGAAACTCAACAGAAATCTGATTTGCATCAAAAATGCGCGTAGGTTCATACACATTGTCACGGATGGCATATCCTTCTGTCACCAGGACATTTGGTTTCTTCCGACTCTTGTGATACAAATAAATTTTCTGATAAAATTTTTCCGAATCAGCATTATGATGATCTACTTTTTGGAGTATGTTGACTTCGAGTACAAATTTAAATCCCTCTTCACTTTTAAAATCTGAAATCCTGCAATCCGGAAACTGTTGTCGGATGAGCTTTTCAATTTCCCTTTTTTCTTTTTCATTTGAATGAAATTTCAAGGGGGTTGCATCCGCTGACCAAAATGTCAGCAAGAAAAAAGTTAAGATTAATATTTGTGATTTAAAATTCATGGAATGGCAACTGAAAGAGCAGGGTCAAAAATAAGTTAATAAAAGGACTCCGGACAAGCGATCAATGAATTCGACGGACGCCGTCCTCCAATTCTGCTTCAAATATTTTTGCCTCCTTGTCAAATTTTTTGAAATAGGCCTTCGAAATGGCATGCTGATAATCCTGCTTTGCATCCTCCTTGAGTAAATGCAAAGTACTGCCTCCAAAACCTCCACCCATCATCCTCGCTCCCATCACGCCTTCAAATTGTTCTGCAAATTCCACCATAAAATCCAGCTCTGCACAAGACACACGGTATTGATCCCTCAGCCCTGCATGTCCTTCCAATAAAAGTTGCCCCAATTCATTCACCTGATGAGCCGTAAGATTTTCTGCAAAAGTCAACACCCGTTTGTTTTCTTCCAGGACATAGGACAGCAGTGGAAAATCCTCTTCTGACAAATGGCTTTCCCATTGAGACAGTTCATGAATGGGCAGTTCGCTGATAGACGCTCCGGCAAAACCATTCAGCTGCATGGTCCTCAATATCCCGGTACAAGCCAGGCTTCGGTTGTTGTAATCTGAATCGACCAACTTATGCTTTACTCCGGTATCCGCAATCAGCCAGCTAAAACCGGGGATGTCGACCGGGTAGTATTTGAATGACCAATCCGAACAATCAATCAGCAATGCCTCCTTTTTCCTGCCATTAAAAATGCTGATCTGATCCATCATGCCACCCATCAGCCCGGAGGCGCGCTCTGCCTGAACGGCCCATGCAGTAAGGGTTTCCGTAGGAAGATCCAAGCACATCAATTGGTTGATTCCAAAAATAAAGCCGCAGGTGAGGGAGGATGAAGACGAAAGCCCGGCCCCCATAGGTAGTGTTCCCCCAAACTCCATTTCGAACGGTGGCACCTTGATTCCTTGAGCTGCCAGAAAATCGATTACACCCTGAAGGTAAACCATCCAATGGGGTCTTTGCTGATTTCCGTACCCCCAATCGTCCCCTGTATCCAGTGCCCTGAATTTCATGGCAGGAGCCTCAGAGATTCCCAGGAACAAAGATTGTCTGATGGCTGCCGGAAGGCAATATCCCTTATTGTAGTCGGTATGTTCGCCAATCAGGTTTATTCTGCCCGGAGATTGAATCAACAGCTCATGATCCCCCAAACAGTCCAGATAATCGCTTTCTCTCATGCTCATGCCTTGTAGCGCAAAGATATTCAGCCTGCAGGTAAAAACATCACCAGTGACATCAACTCATCCAGGAACCAAAATGCCCTTATTCAGGTGCTTTGAGCCCCTGAGACCATAGTTTCCTGCAAATTCCAAAAAATCTTTTACTCCTTTATAGATTATACTTTGGACTTTTCTATCTTTGCCATCCCTTAACGGGTCGGGTGGCCGAGTGGCTAGGCAGAGGTCTGCAAAACCTTCTACAGCGGTTCGAATCCGCTCTCGACCTCGAAACCTAAAATTCCCTCTATTCTTTCGGATAGGGGGATTTTTATTTTTTATGCTTTGGCGCTCAAGAAAATCTGACTAGTATTCCATCCAAAGAATAACTATTAAATCGTTTTACAAGATGAAATGATGCCAGTGCAAGGTTGCGACAAAATTGTGTTCAATTTTCAAAATGCCGGAACCTGCTGTTATAATTTGATTGCACAAAATGGGACGGAATTTTTCACTTGCAGATGGTTCCCTTTCATTCTTTACACAAGTACTTAGATGGCAGGTAGTGCAAGTCAGTCAAAATGAATGCAATGCTCGTCCTATAATCGGCAATATTTATCTAAGAAATATCATCATCGACGATTAGTGTAGCCCTGCTGTTGCTGCTCTATTTTAAACTGTTTACAAAAGGACTGCAAATTTGCAGAATCCGTAAAAGTAGTATGTGGATAAAATTCCGCGGGGACTAATCCTTTTCATGAAAAGAGGAATGATATTCATTTAAAGTATGCGGGGATACTTTATTTCAAGTAATACCAAACCATTTATTAATTAGACTGAGAAAGCCATTCCAATATTTCCTCAGACAATGGACTCTCTTTATAAGATATTACACGGATCCATTTACCCGTTTCATCGATCAAAAACTTCTGAAAATTCCATTTGACTTCTGCATCCTGAACACCATTTTCTGCCTGCATGGTAAGCCATTGATACAAAGGATGCATTTCTTTACCCTTAACCGAAATTTTGGCCATCATGGGAAAACTCACCCCATAATTCTTCTTGCAAAATTGCTGTATCTCTGCATTCGTACCGGGTTCTTGTCCACCAAAATTATTTGCCGGGAAACCCAAAATGGTAAATTTTTCGCCACCAAATTTCTTGTAAAGCTCTTCTAATTCTGCGTATTGTGGTGTGAATCCACATTCTGAAGCTGTATTTACGATGAGGACTTTTTTGCCTTTCAATTGGGCAAAATCAAATTCCTTTCCGTCAATGGTCTGAACCTTAAAATCATAAAAAATTTGCATCGTTTGAGAATGGATTGAAGAACATAAAAAAGTAAAGAAGAAAACAAGAGCAGTATATTTCATAATTAGTTTATCTGCATCAAACAAAGGATTGGGCTACTTGTTCATTGATGCATACCGCTTTAATTTCAAAAGGAATATTTTCAGATAATTTACTTTTCTATTTCAAATGGCAAGTGTAAAAATATTCTAAATACTTTATAACGGAACAGAATGGTACATGGAATGTTTTAATCTTCCAACTTAGATGATGTGAAGCCCGGTTGGTCAACATGCCTTCTACCTGTTTTCAAGAAGAAAGGGTGATAGTTTTTCCAATTACTACTCCAACACAAATGCTGACGAAGCTATGCTTGTCACCTTGCAGACCATAAGCGTCGGCACCCCACCAATGAAAAAGAGCGATAAAGAGAATGAGAGCGACAACGGAAAAATCATTACTCCACTAATACAAATGCTGACGAAGCTATGCTTGTCACCTTGCAGACCATAAGCGTCTGCACCCCACCAATGAAAAAGAGCGATAAAGAGAATGAGAGCGCATTTGACTATTTATTCTACTAAAACAAATCCCGCCCAATAATAAGGCTCCAATCCTCCATCCCGCAATTGTTTTTGTGCAGCATGAAATGCATCTGGAATCGACATTTTATCCTCCAGCCATTTCTTATAAAATGTAGTCATTAATAGTGAGGTCTGTTTATCCGGAACTTGCCATAAACTCATGATTAAATACTTTGCACCGGCGATTTTAAAAGCACGCTGCAAACCATATACACCCTCATTGCCTTGAATTTCACCAAGACCTGTTTCACATGCTGAAAGGACAACAAGTTCTGTGTTAGAGAGATTCATTTGTGATATTTCATAAGCCGTCAGGATACCATCCTCTCCTCCCTGTATAATTGGTTTACCATTATTCCATGCATAATTTCCTCCCGCAAGTATGAGACCTGAACGTATCATAGGGTTGTCTGAAATTTTAAATACCATTCCATTCTCTATACCTCGAGATTGCACTTGAAGGTTCATTGACTTTTGACTAGGCACAGGATCAGGAAAGAAAAATCCGTGCGTAGCAATGTGCAAAACTCGCGGAGAGATTTCTTCTTTACCAATCATTTTAAATGATTCTTCAGTCGCAACATTCCCGTCAAATTTAGCAGTACTGAAATTTGCTGCTTCCAATAATTCTGATAATTTGTTTACTTCTATTTCTGTCCCGGGAAGATATTCCCAATCTGTATTTCGATGAACGAATGCTCGATCTGTAAATGAGTTGTAATTTTTTATCTCATTTGATGCCAGCAATTCATGCGGAAGAGTGCTTATCTTAAATAAATTTGTATCCACCGTGTAATTAATTCCTCCATACAAAATCGCTGTATTGTTTTTATTAAACTGAGATGAATCTGGGAAAACCAAATTTCTGGTGCTACTCAGTCTCTTTAAAGAGAATTTATCAGATAGGGTAATTCTGGTATCTACAGGTATAGCATCAAAGTTTATACGGTGTAGCAATCCTGTAGGTGCAAAATAAATGGTTTTTACATCTCGAAGTAAACTTTCAAGCGGCTTCCATATTAATTCATACAATCCTTCCAGAGATACCTTTTCTATGGGTGTTGCTCCTCTGCTGGCATAGAGTTCAGATAATAATTCGGAATTCTGTCTTTTTGAAAATAATTTTTTAAGTTGACTCTCTTCAAAGAGTGTAATGTAATGGGGCTGTTGATCATCAGATGAAATCACCAAAGCCGCATACATTATGCTGTCGGTGTTCTTTATTCCAAGTACAGGATAATGAATAAACTCTATTCCGACTTCATTTGCAACTAATTTTTCGTGTACATTCTTCCAACTGACTTGCTGAAATATTTGACCATAGTCAGCAACGCCGCGCACCAGCTCTTTCTCAAGATCATCCGCTTTGGCTTCCAGGCTTACAATTTTTGATTGATCTCGTTCATTGATAGGTAGCGTATATTCCTGCGAAAGTTGATATTTATAAGACTTTAATTGAGTAATTCTTTCAAAAGCGCCAGAATTTTCACTCTCGATTTTCCTAATTTTATCAGACGAATTCAGCAGAAAACCTTTATAAAAAAGGCTGTTATCATAATATATTTTGGGTAGATTGCTGAACTCAGGATGATTATTTTTTGCAAAAGAAAGTACAGTGGCGTTACCCTCTGAAAACATTTGTACATATTTTCCCAATTCATGTTCTGAAAGATGTTTTGTCGCATTTTCCAACAAGGTTCTGTTTAGCAAAGACAATTCATTTATAAGTGGTTCGGCCTCTATGAAATTATTTGTTGCAGCATACAGAAATATTAAATTGTTCAAACACATTGCATATTCCAAATTTTGCGTTCCAAGTAAAGATTGAATTATTTTTCTGGCTTCTAAGAATACAGACTCTGCTTTTGCATATTTACCAATACTTTGATTCAGATAGCCAAAATTTAGAAGGCAACTTGCATAATCAGGATGATCCCTTCCAAAGTTTTTTTCAATAATGGATAAAGCTTGGACAAAAAGAGTTTCAGCCTTATCATACCTTTCCAACAGCATATTTATGGTTGCCAGATTATGCAGACTGCCAAAATTATCCTCATGGTCCTTGCCAAGAGATTTTTCGATAATGCTTTTGGCCTCAAGATATAGAGTTTCGCTTTGTTCATAATTCCCTTTTTCATAATACAAACCTGCTAAATTCTCCAGGCTGGTTGCGTAATCCGGATTTTCGGTTCCCTGAACTCTTTTTCTGATTCCCAATGCTTCAAGTTGAAGATTTTCGGCCTTTTCAAAATTACCCATCTCGAAATACAGAACACCTAAATTGCTTAAGCTTTTTGCATAATCTGAATTCTCTTTGCCAAATAATTTTTCTCGGAATGACAATACCTTTAGGTGCATTGGTTCTGCTTTTTCATAGGAACCCAATTGAGAATATAAATTGGCCAGACCGAACAAGCAACTAAAATAATATGGATGAGTCTGATCTTTAAAATCAAATTCAAAAATATGGATTGCTTCTAAATAGAGCGATTCAGCCTGGCTGAATAATCCTTTACCCTTATATAAAATAGCGAGATTCACCATACTTCCACAATAGTTTGGATGATTTTTTCCATACACTTTCTCACCCAAATTTTTAGCCTCTAAATAATACTTTTCTGCTTCTTCAAAATTTCCCAAATAATAATTTACAATCCCAAGATTGTCGCAACAACCAATATAGGCCTCCGAGCTAAGGCCCAATTTATCTCCGGCAATTTTTTGTGCTTTTAACAAAAATTCAAGTGATTTACCCAAATCACCTTGATCAGCCATTTCCCGGCCCATTAATTTAAAACTATCTACCTGTCTAATGGCTGTGATTGAATCATGGTTTTGTGAATAGAGTAAAATGGTATGCAATTGAAAAAAAATCAAAAAGAAAATCAATTTCATAAAGTATTAAATATTTTTATATAACCATAAAGTTAAATCCATTTTATACCTATACCTAAAGAGGAGCATTGAGTGAGACTTTGTTTGAGCAATAATACGATTTATTACTCCACCAACACAAACCCCGCCCACTGATACGGATCCAATCCTATCTCCCGCAATTCTTTCTGAGCTGCATGAAACGCATCCGGTATAGTCATTTTATCCTCCAGCCATTTCTTGTAAAACGTAGTCATCAAAAGTGAAGTTTGTTTATCCGGTACTTGCCACAGTGACATGATCAGATATTTTGCTCCGGCGATTTTAAAAGCTCGTTGCAAACCATACACACCTTCGTTTCCTTGTATATCTCCTAAGCCTGTTTCACAGGCGGACAAGACCACCAATTCCGTATTGGATAAATTCATTTGAGAGATTTCATAAGCAGTAAGAATTCCGTCTTCCATTCCTTCTTTGAAAGGCTTACCATTTTTCCATGCATAATTTCCTCCTGCCAGTATGAGGCCTGAACGTATCATTGGATTGTCTGAAATTTTAAAAACAGGTTCCTCTAGACCACCGACTGCTGAGGACTGAAAACGGAATTTCGGATCAGGAAAGAAAAATCCATGGGTAGCAAGATGCAATATTCTCGGAGATGGCAAACCAATATTCTTGACCATCGCTTCTGTTGCACTGTATTTACGATAAACTTTAACTTGATATCCAGTAGATTGTAATATTTTATGTAAATCAGCGATTTCATTCTCAGTTCCGGGGAGAAAATTCCACACTCCACCGCGAAGGGAAGAATCCTTAAAAGTCCAATTTGTCAGGCTTCGTGTTGTAAATGATTTATTTATGTTCAGATTTGATTCCCCTAAAGTTGAATCAATTTCAAATTCTATACCACCTAATATCAAAGCAGATTGATTTGTCATTCTTGCTTTTAGTGGAACGGCAAGTTGTCTAGTACTGCCAAGTTGAACAAATCTGTATTTATCAGACAATACATTTTTATCATCCATTGGCAAAGCACTTAGGTTGATTTGATTGAGCCTTCCTGAAGGAGAAAAATATACCACCTTCACCCCCATTAATGATTTTTCTAATGGCTGCCAAATTAATTTATACAAATTTGTTGAATCTAAGAAATTGTGAGTTATCGGTGTAACTCCCCTTGACACATATAATTCATCTGCATTGACTTCATTTTTGTTTTCATTTCGCAAAATATTATTAAGTTGCTTCTCTTCAAAAAGATTAATAAATACAGGATTTTTACTGCCTGAATTTAAAATTAATGCACCATACATTATACTATCAGTTTCATTGGGAAAATTTACATTAAAATGAATGAATTCAATAGCTGCTTCACCCAAATTCAGGGTGGCTTCAACATCTTGCCAAGTGACCTGCTTGACGGCTTCTGCATATCCAGACACAGTACGTGCGAGTACTTTTTCAGTAGAGTCGACTTTGGATTCGAGTTCAATAATGTTTTTTCGTTCAGCAATAGGTATTGCATATTCTCCCGCAAGGCGTTGACGATAGCCCTTGAGATATTTATACGTTTCTTCTGACTCTGAAGTAGGAAATTTAAGCCCATTCAAACTTAGAGCCGCATTAAGAAGAAATCCTTTATTGAAAAGCGCAGTTCCATAAGCAAGAGCAGGTAAAATTCCCACTGAAGTTGGCTTGCGATGTAGCAAATAAGAATTCAACATTTCTTCATTTGTTTGAAATGTACTTTTGTATTGGGCTAGTTGGTGTTCTGAAAGAAAGCTCACAGATTTAGCTAATCTTGTCTGTTCAGTTTTAAAAAATTCCACCAGCACAGAATCTGACTCGGCATATCGCATCTGATTTTCATACAATTTCGAAAGCGCCCTCAAGTTTATGTTATAATCCGGATCTTCCCTTCCAATCACTTTTTCCAATAAAGACTTAGATCTCAGGTACAGCACTTCAGCTTCTTTAAATTTTCCGATTTTGCCATACAGAACTGCTAAATTGTGAAGATGAGCAGCATAATCCGGATGTTCACTTCCCAAATTTTTTTCGTCAATAGTTTGGGTTTCAAGGTAAAGAGTTTCTGCTTTCTCGTAATTGCCCATATTGGTATACAAATCTGCCAAGCCAACCAAACTGCCAACATAATAGGGATGATTTCTACCTACTAAATTTTCCAAAATAGTTTTGGCCTCAAGATACAGCAATTCACTTTTGTTGTAATTGTTCATCTCCATGTACAGAAGTGCATGATTACAAATTAATAATGCATAGGAAGTATTTTCCTTCCCTATCAACTTTTCAAATAAGGATTCAGATTCAAGGTATAGCAATTCTGCCTTTTCGTAATTGCCTAATAATTTATACAAGCTTGCCAAGTTCTGAAGACTCCCGGCATAATCAGGATGTTGGATTCCGAATATTTTTTCCCGAATAACTTTGCTCTCAAGGTAAAGTAACTCGGCCTTTTCGTAATTTCCTGTAGCCTTGTACAAATTTCCTAAATTGTTTAATGTCAAAGCGTAATCCGGATGCTCTCTTCCCAATAATTTCTCCCGGATTGATTTACATTCAAGCAAAAGAGGTTCAACTTTTTCATATTTACATAAGTCATGATAAATAATTGCCAGATTATGCAAACTCCAGGCATAATTGATATTTTCCTTTCCTAAAATTTTTTCTCTAATGGTTATGCATTCAATATTGATAGCTTCAGCTTCCTTATACTTTCCCTGGTTATAATAAACTAAGGCGAGGTTGTGAAGAATTTGAGCATACTCGGGATGTTCCTTACCTGTACATTTATATCGAATTTTTTGCACTTGGAGTAAGAGAATTTCAGCTTCTTTGTAATTGCCATTATCCATGTATAATAACCCTAGATTATTAAGACTCCAGGCATAGTCCAAATTTTCAACACCTAATACTTTTTTTCTTATTTCTATAGCTTCCAGGTACCATTTTTCAGTTTGTTCGAAGTTGCCTCTTACCTGAAATATTTTCCCCAGGTTGTGACAACAACTGCCATATATTACAGTCATACGCCCGATTTTCGCTAAAGCGATTTTCTCGGCGAGTACCATTAAATCAAGTGCATCATCAAACTTTCTTTTAGTCGATAATTCGCGTGAAACTTTAATGAGGCTGTCGACTTTAATTATGATTGTCGAATCTACTAATTGTGCGGAAGCAATTTCTGAAATAAAAAACAAAAAAATGAAGTACTTCATAGTCATACCTTCTGATGATATTAAATTACCACTTTCACAATTATTCCACCAACACAAACCCAGCCCAATAATAAGGCTCCAATCCTCCGTCCCGCAACTGTTTTTGCGCTGCATGAAATGCATCCGGAATCGACATCTTATCCTCCAACCATTTTTTGTAAAATGTCGTCATCAACAAAGATGTTTGTTTATCCGGTACTTGCCACAGTGACATGATCAGATATTTTGCTCCTGCGATTTTAAATGCGCGTTGGAGACCATACACCCCTTCGTTGCCTTGAATATCTCCGAGGCCGGTTTCGCATGCTGAGAGTACAACTAATTCTGTATTCGATAAATTCATTTGAGAGATTTCATAGGCAGTAAGTACACCATCTTCTCTGCCTTCCAGAGTTTGCTTGCCTTGCCAGGCTGCATTGCCACCGGCCATAATAAGCCCACTTCGTAACATGGGATGATCGGAAATTTTAAATATGGGTTCATTTACTCCAAGTTTCACTTTTGGCTTTGAAGAAGCCGCTTTCGCTGTTCCCTCACTTGCCGTACTGTCGTACGACATTCTGCCTGCGGCAGAAATCGTTCGGTCAGGATCAGGAAAAAAATAACCATGTGTTGCAACATGTAAAATTCTAGGAGAAGGAGAATTGTTTGCCCCAATATTTTTAAAAGTTTCTTCCGTTGCTTCATATCCTTTTTTCAAATTGGTGTGCATTCCGGAAGTTTGCATAATTTTTTCAATGGAATTGACTTCTCTTTCTGTACCCGGCAAATAATTCCAGCTTCCTCCTCTTAATGTAGAGTCGACATTTTGAAAGAACAATTCACCTCTGGATCGTGAAGCAACTAAAGGTTCATTCTTTTGCAATATACTGTCTTGTTCAAATTGAATACCCCCGAAGAGAACTGCATCGTTGTTCGCAATTTTTATTTGAGTAGGAATGACCAATTGCCTTGTACTGTTTAATTCAATTAATTGGTATTTGTCCGCCAGTGTCTCAGTTTCGGAAATAGGAATCGCGTCGAGATTAATTCTATGCAATAATCCACTTGGTGAAAAGTAAATGGTTTTGATTCCGGATATTTCTTTTTCAATTGGTTTCCAGAGCATTTCATACAATGACTTCTTTGGCGTTTCCTTGACTAGTGCGCCACGATCAGCAAGAGTGTATAGTGCGTTTACATAATCTGCTTTGCGTTCTGATTTGGTATGCAACAAAGAGTCCATAGATTTTTCTTCGAAAAGTGGTACAAATTTGGGCTGTTCCACATTGGGCATAATTAAAAGAGCCGCATACAAAATACTGTCTGTACGCTCCGGAAAATTGACTTTAAAATGAACAACCTCAATTGCAGCTTCCGACTGTTTTAAACCTGCTCTTACCTCCTGCCACTTAACTTGTCGGAGAGCTTCTGCATAACCTGCAACTGATCGGGCAAGTTCTTTTTCAGCTTGGTTGGCTTTATCTTCCAGTTCTGCGATTCCATTTCGCTCTGCAATGGGTTTTGTGTACTCTTCAGAAAGCAGGCGGCGATAGTCTTTGAGACGAAGGTTGATTTCTTCTGTTGTAGGTGAAGTAAGTGCTAAGGAATTCAGCCTGGAAGCAGCGGACAAAATAAATCCCTTATACATAAGAGCATGGTCATAAGCCAATTTCGGTAGTATTCCGGGCGGTGATTCACTATTTTTGCGTGCAAAGAGGTACGCACACAAATTGGAACCGCTGTATCGAAATTTTCTCATGTATTTAGCGAGTTCATTTTCTGATAAAAAAGTGGTGACATTTAAAGTCCTTTTTTGAGATAGCTTAAACGCTTCATCCAACAGAGGATCAGAATCTAAAAATCGGTTTTGCCTTTCATATAATCGTACCAGGTTTTCCAGGCTTGCAGTATAATCGGGATGCTCTTTGCCAAGCACTTTTTCCCGTATGGCTTTTGCTTCAAGGTGTAGAGACTCGACTTTCTCGTATTTGCCCATTTCATAATACAGATTTCCCAGATTGTTTGGGCTGGAGGCATAATCGAGATGCTCCTTGTTGGGTATCTTTTCCAAAAAGGCTTTGGCTTCAAGATAAAGGGGTTCAGCTTTTTCGTAGTCGCCCAGGTCATCATAAAGAACTGCCAGGTTGTTAAGACTTGAAATATAATCCGGATGTTTCTCGCCTAACACTTTTTTCCGTATGGCCATGGCTTCAATATAAAGGGGTTCGGCGTTTTTATATCTGCCCATTTCAGAGTACAGCACTCCCAGGTTGTCCAGACTATTGGCATATTCCGGATGTTCCTTGCCCAGTACTTTTTCCCGTATGGCTATGGCTTCAAGATAGAGCGGTTCAGCTTTTTCGTAGTTGCCCATTTCATAGAAAAGGATTGCAAGGTTACCCAGGCTATTGGCATAATGGGGATGATCCCTGCCCAACACTTTTTCCCGAATGGCTTTGGATTCCAGGTAGAGTGGCTCGGCTTTTTGGTAATTGCCTAATGCAAGATACAGGTTTCCAAGACTTTCTAAGCTTGAGGCATAATCACGATGTTCCTTGCCCAGTACTTTTTCACGAATGGTTAAAGCTTCAAGGTATAGAGGTTCAGCTTTTCGATACTGACCTATAGTTTTGTACAAGAGAGCAAGGCTGTATAAGTTCCACGCATAAGAGGCATTCTCTTTACCGAGCACTTTCTCGCGAATGGCTTTGGATTCAAGCAACCATTTTTCTGCTTCAGAGTAATCACCTATGTTAAGATTCAATCTACCCCTATTGAATGCACATCTTGCATATGCTGCTGACTCTCTGCCAAGTTTATTAAAAGCAAGCTTTTCTGCCATGGCATTGACTTCGAGTCCTTTTTCGAATTCTCTCTTTTCAGCAAAAGAAGCTGAAACCTTGATGAGACTGTCCACTTGCTTAATCGCGACTGAATCAACAGTTTGCCCATTCAAGAGTCCCATACAAGCAGTGAGTAGTGTACATATAAAGTATCTCATTTTAGTTTATTTTTTTATCAATATGGGTTAAAAACGCTCCCCTCTCCTTTTCCAACCAATTATCATTCCACTAAAACAAAACCAGCCCATTGATATGGATTCAATCCTATCTCTCGCAAATCTTTCTGCGCCGCATGAAATGCATCCGGAATAGTCATTTTATTTTCCAACCACTTCTTGTAAAATGTAGTCATTAATAAAGAGGTTTGGTTATCAGGAACTTGCCACAAACTCATGATTATATACTTTGCTCCGGCTATTTTGAAAGCGCGTTGTAACCCATACACTCCTTCGTTGCCATGTATGTCGCCGAGTCCTGTTTCACAAGCTGAGAGTACTACCAATTCTGTATTGGATAAATTCATCTGACTTATTTCATATGCAGTAAGAATTCCATCTTCTTCCCCATCCTTAGGTTTATTTCCTTGCCATGCCTTATTTCCTCCAGCAAAAATCAAGCCTGATCGAAACATTGGTTGTTTATTATACTTTAAAGTAGCTTGATAGGTAATATCTAAATCATTATCCATTATTTTTTCCTGAGGATCTGAAAAAAAATAACCGTGTGTTGCAATATGAAGAACCCGAGGAGAGGCATTTCCTTTTCCCATTTGCTTAAAGGAAGATTCTGTGGCATTTGGTCCACGAAGTTTTACTACAGGTACCTTTCCGTGTATAAATTGATCATGAATGGCACTAACTTCCTGATCAGTTCCAGGTAGAAAATTCCATGTCGGAAGTGTTGTGCTTTTTAAAGCGTTAGTATTGGAATTTAAATTTGATTGCCATAGAGAATCTAGATCTGAAGATTCTGTTGTTGCATTAATATTGTAGTCTATTCCACCAAACAATGCAGCAGTTGTTGGATTCCAGATCTTGTTCTGTGTTTGAACCAATTGTCTTGTACTGCCAAGTTGAACCAAGGTATACCTATCTCCCAGAATTGAATTTTTTGTAAACTCCAATGCATTAAAATTCAAACGGTGAAGCAAACCTGAAGTGGTCATAAAAATTTTATTTATATTGCTCATATATGGATCAATAGGCTTCCAGACTAAATCATACAAGCTTGAATAATTTTGAACATTAATTGGTGAAACTCCCCGACTCGCATAAATTTCTAACTGGGCATCTGCTGGAAATGTATTTAACAACAAACTTAATTGCCTTTCCTCAAAAAGAGGAATAAAAACTGCTGATGAATCTCTTTCTCTTAACAAAATCGCCGCATAAATCACACTATCTGTTTCCTTTGGAAAATCCAATTTAAAGTGTACAAATTCTAAAACTGCCTCACCAGGATGCAATTTATTTTGGACTTCTTCCCATTTAACCTGACTGATCGCTTCAGAATAGCCTGACACACTTTGAACTAATTCTTTTTCAATTTCATTGATCTTATCTTCTAATTCTATAATTTCTTGACTCCTTCGCTCAGCATTGCTTTTTGAATACTCTTTAACAATCCTCCTTTTATAACTCTGTAGTAATGCACTCAATTCTTTAGACTCATTGTCCTCATTTGTCAATAGATTCAACCGGCTTGCTGCATTTAGTACAAAGCCTTTTTGAAAAAGAGCCAGATTTAAAATAGTTTTACTTAATTCATTTGTATTGACACCAAGTGTATTACGTCTAAAATTAATAGATAGTAAAGTTTCGGAATGATTACTAATCACTTCAGCATATTTATTCAACTCTTCAGAAGACAAATAGTGAACAGACTGAATGAGTTTTTTCTGATCAAGGTCTACATATTCATTGAATAAACAATTTGCTTTATGATAATTTTTTCTCTTTTCATTAAATAATGCTAAGTTAATTACAGTTGAAGCATATGAAGAATAATCTGTTCCAAGCTCTTGTTTGAAAATGGATTGGGCTTCCAACAATAAAGGTTCTGCAAGTGAATCTCGATCGGTGCTCATATAAATTTTTGCCAAATCAATCAAAGCCTTAGCATAGCCTTTATGATTACCACCAGTAATTGCCTTCTGAATTTCTAATGCTTCCAAATGATATATTTCAGCTTGCTCCAAATTTTGCAAGGCTTTATAGGCATGGGCTAGCAATTGAATACAATTTACGTAGTCCGGATGTTTAGTTCCTATTTCATTGACTAAAATAGTTTTCGCTTCCAATAACAATTCTAATGCTTGATTGTCTTTATTCAATTGATTATATAATGAAGCTAAATTGTAAAGACTTTGGGCATATTGCGGATGATTTTTGCCAACAACCTTTTCAAAAATTTGTGTAGCCTCTAAAAAATATCTCTCCGCCTTTTGTAGATTACCCATTTCAGAATAAAGTGTTCCAAGATTTGTCAAACTTACACCATAGTCAGGATGTTTTTTCCCTAAAGATTTTTCTCTTATTTCTTTTGACTCCAAATACAAAGGTTCAGCCTTTTCAAAATTCCCAATTACAAAATAGAATACTCCCAAATTGGTGACACTTCTTGCATATTGTGGGTGATTAGCACCCAGGATTTTCTTAAACAGCAAGTAGGACTCTATATAATATGGCTCTGCTTTATCATAACGGCCCAACTCCTTGTAGAGCAAGGCCAGATTATTTAAACTTACTGCATAATCCATATGATTCTTTCCAACTGCCTTTTCCTGAATATCCCGAACTTGCAAATAAATGGGTTCACACTTCTCAAACTTACCCATCCAATAATACAAAACGCCCAAATTATTTAGTGCTTTTGCATAAAGATTGTGTTCGACTCCATAAAGCGTTTTAAAAATATCAATGGCCTCGAAATACCGTTTTTCTGCTTCCTGGTGCTCACTTTTTGCTAAATGCCACTTTCCAAAATTTATACAAGAGTTAGCATAGACTAAAGAATTTCTACCAAATTTTTCCAAGGCCTCATCTTCAATTGCAAGTGCAACCTCAAGGGATTTAGACAGTTCTCCTTTTTCTCTTAAATTTTTGGAAATAGTTAACAGACTATCCAGTTTATTAAAAATTACTGAGTCCAAGGTAGCCTGACCAATTGCTGAATATCCAATGCATAATAAAACTAGCTTGAAAAGATACTTCATCCAAAATAATTTACAAAAATTAAAAACCAGCCCATTTCAGAAAATAATAAATTCTGGTTTAACAGCTAAGGTAAGAATCTTATAATAAGTTATTTAATATTCTGTAAATCGAAATTTTTTAATTAAGTTATCCATCTATTGATCTATCACATTTAAATATGGATACCTGGATAAGGTTTTAAAATTAAATCATGGCTTCAATTATTCCACTGATACAAACGCTGACGAAGCGCCGCTTGTCGGCATTCAGAGTGTAATGAAAAAGAAGGAGAAGGAGAGCGAGAATGAAAAAATAATTACTCCACCAACACAAATCCAGCCCACTGATAAGGATCCAATCCTATCTCCC